>Ga0209254_10005119_pt1 | contig 12050 bp, 9 predicted proteins | sample FrelakmetDIP11DI_FD_187148 | JGI IMG/M metagenome (GOLD analysis project Ga0209254, IMG submission 187148) | Freshwater lake sediment microbial communities from the University of Notre Dame, USA, for methane emissions studies - DIP11 DI (SPAdes)... | ecosystem: Environmental > Aquatic >...
CGACGTCTTCATCGATCGCGGCATCGACGACATCCTTGGGCATCAGAAACATCCCCAGATAAACGACCTCCATGCCCGCTTCCTTCAGCAGGCTGGCGACTACCTTGGCGCCACGGTCATGGCCGTCCAGGCCGACTTTGGTGATGAGAACCTTGATTTTACGATCTTTATTTTCTTTTGCTTTTTTCATAGGTTGACTCCTCCATTAAAACGGCGCCTGGATGATTTCCAGCGGGTCATAGGGATAACCGAAAGCGAGTCGGACGGCGCCCATCATCTCTCCCGTCGTGGCGCCGGCCTCGGTGGCAGCGATCATGAACGGGATGACATTTTCCCGGCGGTCGGCCGCCGCTTTAAGGTCCAGTATTTTTTCCTTCCAGAGGGTCTTGTTCCTCTCTTTCTTGAGCTTTTTCACCATTTCAATCTGCCGTTTGACGGATGCTTTTGCAATCCGCTGAACCCCGATGGGTGTCGCTGTCTCCTGATCGGTGGTGAACATGTTGACACCCACCAGAATCTTGTCGCGGTCGTCGAGTTCTTTCTGGCGGGTTAGGGCTTCTTTTTCGAAAACCCGGTCCAGCCATTCCGTGCGGATGGCCTCATACATGCCGCCGACCTTCTCCACATCGCCCATGATCTTGTAGATCTCTTCTTCGAGCCTGTTGGTGAGATTCTCCACAAAGTAGGAACCGCCGAGAGGATCGGAGACGTTGGTCACGCCCGTCTCGTAGGCGAGGATCTGCTGTGTTCTCAGCGCCTGGGTATGGCCGTTTTCCGTCGGCAGACACACGGGCTCATCGTAAGAGCAGCAATGCAGGGACTGCACCCCGCCGAGGACGGCCGCCAGCGCCTGATAGGCGATCCGGACGATATTGTTCAGGGGCTGCTGCGGAACCAGCGAACAGCCCGCCGTATGAACGGCGAACCTGAATTGCTGAGACGATGCTTTCTGTGCCCCGTAATGCTCCTTCATGAGTTTTGCCCAGATCCGCCGTGCCGCCCTGATCTTTGACACTTCCTCAAAGATGTCGATATGGCAGGAGACGTAAAAAGCGAACCGCTGCATGAATTCATCGACCTTATGGCCCCTGCGGATCATCTCATCGATGTAGAGGCGGGCGATGAGAAAACCGAAGGCGACCTCCTGGGGGGCTGTCACGCCCTGTTCGCGCAGGTCGTAAAGGTTGACGGTCGTGTAGTACCACAGGGGCATCTCTTTGGTGCAGAATTCTATCACGTCGGTACCCAGTTTGACGGACAAATCAAGCGGGCAGGCCGGCGCGAAGCCGCAGTAGCGGAAATGGACCGGGTCATTCTGAACGGTTCCGCGCAGCTTCCTGAGATCGTACCCTCTCTTTTTGGCCACGGCAGCGTATTGGGCCATCGTGACAACGGATACTGTGGAAGCTGTGATCAGTGACCATGAAACCTTATCGAGGGGAATGTCCGCCGTCATCGTCTCCATGTCATGCATGTTCGTGATGCAGACGCCCGTGAGACCCACCTCATTCTGTGCCCAGGGATGATCCGCATCCAGTCCCATTTCATAGGGGATGTCGGCAATGGTATTGAGCCCCGATCCTCCCTCATCAACCAGAAGCTTTGACCGGTCGTGCGTATCCTGCGGCGATCCCATTCCGATCACTTCGCGCCGGGTCCAGTAACGCCCGCGAAACATGTTCCGGTGAATCCCCCGTGTGAAAGGATAATCTCCCGGGTCGCCGACGTTTTTGTACTTATCCGGCGGCAGATCCGCGGGCATGTAGACTTCCTTCACATCTATTCCCGACCAGGTGAGACTGCTCTTGGGCTTTTCATAGTAAGCTGCAAGATACTTGTCCCAGTCCACTTCTTTTTCGGGACTGACAGGTACTACTTTTTCAGCTGCCTTCATTTTACCCTCCTCAATTTGATTCGCTCTTACCCATTCATTACGATAACAATTATCCGGAAAAATTGGGATGACGCACATGCTTTACAAATCTCATTATAGGCAATTGCCATGCCAAGCATATATGTCTTCGATATTTCAAACGAAGATTTATTTTCAACTGGATTGCGGGGCCCGATAAAGTAAATTTATTACACGCCGAATGTGAAAATTATGCACATCTTTGGCAGCAATTATTTTTTCAATCGCTGCCTTTTTGCCTGTTCCGGTTCAATCAGTTCGTAATGAAAGTCGTTGATTGTTCCTTTTCTTCTCTTTTCAAACACAACCCGGACACGTCTTCCGATGGCCAGTTGCTTCGCCGCATTATTGAGATCCGCTAAATCCACATTCCTGACGAAGTTGACCAGGGCTGTATCTGCCCCGTCAAGCAGGACATAGGCAATGGCATAGGGTGGGTCCGGCAGGGATTCAAACTTTACGGGAACAATCGTAAAGGCCTGAATGGTTCCTTCCTTTCCGACTTCCACCCACTCTTCCGCCGGAACAAAGCACCGTTCGCAAAAAGACCTCGGCGGCAACACGACAAGACCACACTTGGAACACTTCGTGGCGATGATTTTCTTCTCTATCAGGGTATCGAAAAATTTCTTTCCTGTGGTCCCGACGGCGTAATTGTACGCCACATTCCATCCACCCCTGAGCGTCATTCCATTGTTCATAAATCCTCGCTAAATCAATAATAATCGGCGCTGAGAACCATCACGGCATGGAACTGAAAAGATCCTCCTTCACCGGTACAGACGGCGTTGCGGACATTTTTGACCTGCATCTTCGGCGGCGCTTTTCCCATTACCTGCAAAGCTCCGTCGCAGACACGGGCAAGCGCCGTGATTGCAATAGCATTGGCGCATAGTGTCCCGCCGGAAGGATTGACGGCGATCCCTCCATTCATGTTGAAGAACCCCTCCTCGTTCAACCGGCCACTTTCCCCTTTCCGGCAAAAGCCAAGGGCTTCCACCATGGAAAGTTCGCAGACCGTAAAGGGCGCGTAAAGCTCTGCAACCTGAATCTCTTTTGCAGGATTCCTGATTCCTGCCTGGCTGTATGCCGCTTTCGCCGCCATGGCCAGAATATCGGAATCGGCAAAATCCATCTCTGACCTGCCGCCCATTTGATCGCCCAGAAAAACGGTGTTGGCGACTTCGCTACATCCCCGGATCCACGCAGGACGCGTGCTAAGTTTCATCGCTTTTTTCTTCGACACGATTACAATTGCGGCACCGCCCGCAGAACTGGGGCACATATCGTACTTCTTGACGGGCCAGCAGTAATAGGGGGATGTCATCACATCATCGACGGTAATGTGACCTTTCAAATGTGCGACCGGATTGTTGCATGCATTGCCCCAGGACCGGACAGCAACGAGAGCCATCTGCTCTTCCTTCGTCCCATAGCGATACATGTGACGCACGGCCTGGAACGCGGCCATGGTTATGGTTGTCAAACCGAACTGCCTCTCATACAGCGGATCCCAGATGGTATTGAGGACCTGTTGGGAGTCTATACATTCACGCACTTTGTCGGCGCCAACAACGAGAACAGCATCAAAAAGACCGGCGGCCACATGGTGGAATCCTGCCTGGGCGGCGGAAAGGCCCGTAGCGCCGCCGGTATGGATTCGCATGAAAGGATTGTCCCGTCCCCCTGCGGCATCCACACACCATTTATCCGGCTCATTGACGCCAAGAAATTCCGAAGGCCCCATGGAATAGACAACGGCGTCAATGTCATTGATTGTCATCCCGGCATCGTCAAGAGCAGCAACTGCAGCTTGCATGGACAATTCGGGCAAAGTATAGTTGTGATAAGATTTGTAATGCGTCTGGCCAACGCCAACAATTGCTGCCTTTGTTTTCATTCGATTCCCTTGTTGTTTCCTTCAACCGGCCGTTTTACTGACTCAAAATAAACACGGCATTTCCCTGGGCGCAAAAACCGGAACTTCCATGTGCAAGTGCCCGCTTGACGCCTTTAACCTGATGGTTTCCTGCATTTCCAGCTACCTGCAGATAGGCCTCACATACCCGGAAAAGACCCGAGGCCGTGAAGGGATTGGAGGAAAGAAGACCGCCTGACGGGTTTACGGGAAGGGCGCCCTCCCTATCTGTGAAGCCTTCTTTGATAAGATCTTGAGCCTGTCCCGGGTTGCAAAATCCCAGGCCTTCATACACCATGAGCTCGTGATACGATGAAAAATCAGAGACCTCCGCAATGTCAATTTCTTTCAGAGGATTCTTTATCTTTGCCATTTTATAGGCCTTGCCCGCAGCTATCCTGAGGGACCTCAGATCCGAGAGATCCCGGCCACCCAGGTAATAGGAATCTGCGGCCCAGCCGAACCCGCTGAGCCATACAGGGTCACGCTTAAGTTCTCTTGCTTTTCGGCTCGAAGCCAATACAAGGGCACAGGCGCCGTCGGATTCAGGGGCACAATCCAGAACCCTCAGGGGCCAGCTCACCACTGGAGAGGTCCGGACCTCCTGCAATTTTACCGGGCTTTGGAGGTGTGCATTGAGGTTTTTCGCGCCACTCTTCCTGTTCTTAACAACAACCCGCGCCGGGATTTCCAGCGGTAAAGAGTATCGGCTTTTATAAACCCCTGCCATAAGAGCGCTTGAAGTGATGTGATTCATCCCGAATGGGCGATGGTAGAAAGGGTCCCAGCGCATGCGCATCACATCTGAAACAGGCGCCTCCGATGTCTTGCACCAGCTGACGACAAGCGAAAGATCAAAGAGTCCCGTCATCAGCCTCATGGCTGCCAGGATGACCCCGTAGCATCCTTCGTCGGTCACCTTGGTCTCGTCCTTAAGGTAGGCACCTGCGGGCATGGCCAGCAGCATGCTGGATATGCATCTTCCATCGAGCTCGTCACAGCCTGAGATGACAACACTATCAATGTCGTCCCTGGTGACAGAGGCTTCCGCGAGGGCCTTCGAGGAGGCTTCAAAGACCATGTCGTCGAGCTTCTGGTCCTTCTTTGCGCCTTCGATCCTTGTCATGCCGACACCGAGGATGGCAACGCCACGCCCCATAGGATCAAATCCTTTCTTTGTCTGCGGTCTTTTTTTGTTTAACGAAAATATTTTTTAATTTAGAGCAGGAAGCATGCCAGCATCTCATTCGACAAGACAAAAGGGATCCATTGTCCAACTGAAGCGGCCGCCACAATGATTTCCGAAATCTGTGGAGATATTATCAATTGCCTGAAGAGGTTGCCCAAATATGAAAAATAAGTGAAAAATTTTCACATCAGTTGGAGTGACGGATTCACAATGCAGATTATTTTTGAAGAATTTAGGAGATTTTGAGTTTGTTCATCAGATAACGCAGTGCAAAACGATCCAGGTTGAGGAGTTTCGCCGCTTTTGACTTGCTGCCCCCGGCTTTTTGCAGCGCCTCCTGGATGAGCCGGATCTGTGTGGATTCCGTATACTCCCGGAAATCGACGCCCTGATCGGGAATCGCAAATTCAGATCCTTTATCCCTTTGTCCCACTACCGTTACAGCCTTGTGCTTTTTTCCGGCGATCTCTACAGGCAGATGACGGGTCTGAATGATCTCCGGATTGTCGATGATCATGATCCGCTCGACCATATTGCGGAGTTCCCTCACGTTTCCGGGCCAGGCGTAATTCACCAGAAGATTAATGGCGTCCTGCGATATTCCGCGGACCGTTTTATTAAAGCTCTGATTGAATTCATGAATGAAATATTTGGCCAGCGGAATGATATCTTCCTTTCGCTCTTTCAACGGCGGCAGATAAATATGGATCACATCCAGGCGGTAGAAAAGATCCTGGCGGAACTTCTTATTATCCACATCGTCGCGAAGATTATGATTGGTTGCCGTAATGATCCGTGCGTCCGTCTTGATTAATTGCGTCCCGCCGAGTCGCCTGAATTTTCTCTCCTGCAGGACATTGAGGATCTTCGCCTGCATGCCGTGCTCCATATCGCCGATCTCGTCGAGAAAGAGCGTACCGCCGTTTGCCTGCTCCATGAGCCCTTTCTTCGTTTTCTTTGCATCGGTGAAAGCCCCCTGTTCATGGCCGAAGAGTTCGCTTTCTAAAAGAGTGTAGGGGATGGCGGAACAATTGATCTCGATAAAAGGCCCGTTGCACCTCGCGCTGTTATAGTGAATCGCCTTGGCCACCAGTTCCTTCCCCGTTCCGCTTTCGCCCTGGATCAGAACCGTGGAAGAATCCGTTTGCGACACCTTTCTGACCATTTCCAGGATTTCGTGAAGCACCCTGCTCTGCCCGATGATTTTGTCCGTCCCGTAAAGAGTCCTGTTTTTATCCCTGAACCCCCGTACTTCCCGTTTCAGTCTCTGGGTTTCGAGGGCAAATTTCAGAATTGTCGTGATCGTCTCCGCTTTGAATGGTTTGTTTATATAATCGAAGGCGTTGAGCTTCATCGCCGTGACGGCATTCTCAATGGTGCCGTAGCCGGTCATCATGATCACGATGATTTCGGGATCGATCTCTTTGATCTTCTTCAAAACATCGATACCGTTGATGTCGGGAAGCATGACGTCCAGCAGCACCAGGTCCACAATGTTTTCCTTGACAATGGCGAGGCCTTCGGCGCCCGTACCGGCGACGCGCACTGAGTACGCCTCCTTTTCGAAGGCCACTTTGAGTGAGCTTCTGATTAATTTCTGGTCGTCTATAATCAGTATGTTGTTCATGATCTCCCCTGAACATCTCGCCTTTGAGATGCGTCCTTCGACGTCACGGGCAGTGAAACGACGAAGCGGGCGCCTTTCCCTTCTTTTGAATCGAACCGTATCGTTCCGCCATGTTCCTTGACGATGCTATGGGTGATTGAAAGCCCGAGGCCCGTTCCTTCGTGGTGCGTTGTGAAAAAAGGATCAAAGATACGGCCCTTGGCGAAATCAGGAATGCCCGATCCCGTGTCTTTCACGGTGACCGTAACAGACCGATTTTCACCTGCCGAATCATGCCCGTTGCCGTCTGTCTCAATGGTCAATTCGCCTCCGTTAGGCATTGCCTTGATCGCATTGATCATTATGTTCAAAAGGCCCTGCCTGATTTTTTCATAATCCATATAAGATTTTGGCAGTTTGCCTCCGTATCGGGTAATCAGCCTGATCCTCTGGTTATTGCACTGCTCGCCGATCAGGAAGGTGATGCTTTTTACGACCTCATTGATGTCGACCTGTTCGAAATTGAATTCCTTCGGCCTCGCAAAATCAAGCAGGTCTGAAATCAGTTTTTCCAATCTGTCAATTTCCTGCGACGCCTCGTCAAGCAGGTTTTTATCGGTTTTTAACAAACGCTTGCGACCTTTCAGAATGTCGAGTACGACCCCGATGCCCGTCAGCGGATTTCTGATCTCGTGTGCAACGCCGGCAGCCAGTTCTCCAAGCGAGATCAGTCGGTTGACACGCTGCAGATAATCGTCCCGCTCGCGTTCGCTGGTGATATCCTGAATCAGGAAGAGGACTCCGATGAGGTTCCCGGCATCTTCGAGAATGGGTGAAGAACTGATGTTGAGGATCGTGCTCTTCTGGGGATCTTTTTTCAACAGGCATTCACGCCCCATGATGTTTTCACGGTACCGGAGCGTATTTTGCAGCATGGCATCCATTTCCGGCATGAATGAGAAAATGTCGCTGACCGGGTGCTGCAGGACAGTTCCTTTATCAATGCCGAGGATATTCTGCGCTGCGGGATTCAGAGAGGTGATGCGTCCGTGCACATCCGTGGTAAGCATGCCGCTGATGGAGCTGTTGAGGATATCTTCGGAGAACTTCTTCTCATTCAACAGGGCTTCATAGAGACGTGAATTTTCGATGATGATGCTGGCATAATTGGCGAAGATGGAAAGCGACTCGAATTCCTTTTCATTGATGGCCGGCTCGCCGCGCTTCTTGTCCACACCCAGGATGCCGATCACCGTTCCTTTTACCTTGAGGGGAATATAAAGGAAACAGCCCCTTTGAAACCTGCTGGTAATCAATCGATCAATGTCGTTCGAGACCGGATCGGCATACACGTCCTTGACCAGGATTGCATTGCCCGTCAGGACGACACGGGTTTCCAGCGTGTTGTGCCGCTTGAGATCGAAGGGCTTGCTGTAGGACAGATCTTCGAGTTCCGGTGTGAAGCCTCTGATGCACTTGCATTCGAGCAAATGCTTCTCTTTATTGACCAGATAGAGAACCGCACGGTAAAATCCCAGCCCCTCCTTCACTGAATCCATGATGGAGTCGAGGACTTTATCGACCGGCGAGGGGTCCGTCAGCAGGGCGCTGATTCTGTAAATGACGGAAAGGATCGGCTCGGACGTCTCCGCCAGTGCATCGTGCTGTTTCATGATTCCGCCGGAAATGAGAGATTGTTCCTACTTAAAACTTCCATTGGTTGGTGTCAACGCCAATATGACGGTTCATTCAGGGCATTTCGGCAAAAGTTGGGGACAAAGGGGGCCTTCAAGAGATGAATGCAATGCTACTTGCCCTCTGCCACAGCTCTGACCTTGGCTGCCAGGTTGATCAGATAGGGCCTCGCTTCCTGAAGGATGGCCCCTGTTTCTTCATAGTCTTCCCGGAAGATTCTTTTCACCACGGCCTCCCGGTCTCCATGTAGATCATGAAGATTGTCTTCTATCCTTTTTCTGAATATCCTTGTCCGGGCAATGGATTTTGCAATGTATCCCCTGGCGTCCTCGCCGGTCAACGTAAAATAATGAGCCATCAACAGCATGTCTGTTTCCAGACATGCCAGTTTTTCAAGCGAGGCCAGATAATCGTTATAACTTGCCAGAAATTCGGGATGAATGGTCATGTTCCGGTCATAAACGCCGATGGCCTCACCGGTGATGAGGGCCTTCACCTTCGGAATGTAGAAGGAGATGGAATCCCGCGTATGACCGGGTGTCGCCACGACCTTGAATTCGAGACCGCCTCCGAGGTCAAAATCCATGCCGTCTTCAAGCAGAATATCCACCTGCAGGGCGTCAAAGAAAATGTCCTCCCCGCCGGTCTGCGCGGCATGCCTGTCTTCGTAATCCCGGCTCAAGCTTCGGATCAATTCGACGGCGTTCGGCTTCCTGAACGTTGCCGCGGCCAGGGGATGCGCTCCCACCTGAAGTCCCCTGATGTTTCTTTTCAGGTAAGGGCATGCTCCGCTATGATCAAAGTGGGCATGCGTCAGGAAAACATAGCGCAGAGGGGTTTCATCCCCCAGAAGCGCTCTGACATCCTTCAAATACACAGGGCCCATGACGGTCATGCCGGCATCGAAAACGGCGGGGTTCATGCCCGTCAACAGATATGCAGGCAGCTCCGGCGTTCCGACGGCGAACAAGCCGTCACCGATTTTCCCCCTGCTTTCAATGATCATGTTATCATTCCTCTTTCAGCTCAAAGGGTCATCCTGTTGAAGTCGTTGATGTTGGCCGGCCGCAGGCATCGCCTCTCCGCCTGAGTGATCACGGTGGGAGCCGACTGCCCGGCAAGAGCCGGATTTCTTACGAATGACATGATTTCGACCACCTCAGCGCCGACCAGAAGAGCATGATCAGCACGATCAACAGCGCGGCAACGGGAATCAAAAATGCGACGAGGGTTGCTCCAATGGCGCCCAATAATTCAAGGGTCGCCACGATAAAATTGCCGGGACCGGGGAGATTCATCGAGGCAAGGGCCCTGGCGACAGTCGTTCCTCCCTGCACCACGCCGGCCACGCCGCCGCCCGCAATGATCGCCAGGGACCACTTGAGAAACGGGGGCATATCCAGTGCGATAGCGGCTGTTGCCAGGATACCCGCAACAACGGCAACCGGTGCAGCGATGGCATCCAGAAGGTGATCAATGACAGGAACATAATAGGCGGCAATCTCAATTCCTGTTGCCGTAAGCAGCGCCAGAAAGGCCGGCCAGGTTCCAAGCCATTGAAAGCCCCCTGCCAGCGTAACATAGCCGCTCATCGCCGCGAGGCTCAAGCCAAGAAAAGGCACAAATACCCGAAATCCGCACGCAGCGCTGAGGCCTATCCCCACCATCAGACCCATGATTGTGTCCACGTCGCTCATGCCTGAATCATTTTACGTTGAGACCTTTGAAAAATGGACAAAGCCCGCAACTCAAAATTTTTTTCGCTTGAAGACGGAATCTTACCTATTCCCCTTCAGATAGCTTAAATAGTGCGCTGCTGTCTCCTGAGGATTTTCCAACATGGGGATATGTCCTGTATTTTTCATGATGACGGTTTTGTAATTTTTCAAATTCTTTTCCAAAACCGCAACGCCTCCCACGTCCAGAATCTTGTCGGTATCGCCCCAGAGAATCAAAACCGGGGCCTGAATTTGAGGTAGATAGGGTTCGAGATAGGTCTCCATTGGAGACGGCATCCCTCCTGTGTGATTCCATTTCATGTCGTCCCATATTTTTTTATTAAAATCACTGTGCGCGACCGCATCGGCGGCCAGGACTTTTTTAAACTGGGAAGGCATGAAAGGAGGTTTAACAAAACATAATTTTATCAGTTGATCAAAATCTTCAGGAGTGCTTGCCAGCAACGGATTTGTCCCCTTCTGTATCAGGATGGCCATCTCACTCGTTTTTGGAGATTTGACACCGCCCGGTGCCAACAGCGCCAGTGTGGTAACCTTCTGGGGATATTTTGCACCATACGCTGCGGCAAACATCCCTCCCATGGAATTACCTGCCGCATGAAATCTTTCAAGCTTCAGTGTCTCCGTAAAGCGGTCAATGCGCCTCAGTTGGTTTTCTACATCATAACCTGTTTTCTGTATCTGAGAACTTTCACCAAAACCGGCAATATCAGGGATCACTACATGGTAATCGCCTGTCAGGTACTTTGCGAATCGTGTCCAGTTGTCCTTGTCTGCACCAAAGCCATGAAGCAGCAATACCGCTTGCCCTTTCCCCCCTTCCAGATACACAATTTTATGGTCGTCCACCCGGATTTCCTTCCTGGCCAGGCCGGCAGAGTGTCTTTGAGCTTGCAGCGCCAGTTTGAATAATGTTTCCGGGAACAGGAAATAAATCCCGGCAATCAATATAATAAATACAGCAATGAGACCAAAGCCGGCCGCCAATATCTTTCTCATCTTGAGCCTCCGAGTATAATGATCAACACACAGTAAGGATTCATATAACAAGGCTTGGTTTCAGAAGGTTGGCTGATTGCTGCCACCAGGGACGGGCGTGCGTCCATCCCATTCTCGGCCTATGCCACTGGTATTTTTAAGTTTTCAATTTCTTATATTTTCTACATACCCCTAAAAATACCCCCATATTTTGGATGCTACCAATCATTCTTTCCCACTCTTTCCCATTTTTTTATTTCTTTGAATCAATTTTTACTCCGGCAGATACTCCTGATTACGCTCTCCGGACAGAGTGACGCCGAAAATACTTCATCCTGCGGGAGCTGTTGCGATATCGGTCCTTCTGGTGCTGTCCATATCCGCAATTACGACAGATGGCTAATGATTCGTTTCCCCGGCTACGGTTTCCTACGACAGCCCATCGTTGGGCAACAGGTCTGACTTTCCCGCCGTCTGTCCAGTCTGTAAAGGAAGACGGTTACAATTGCATGTGCTATTTTTCTCTATTCCTTTCCCAAAATGGCTGATTTGTTTGCAAATAATCCAATATTTCTCTCATATCAAAATATTACATGTTTTTCGCTCCTGCGAAAGTTGAATTTTTAATAAAAAATGAAAGAAGAAGGCATGCACAACTGACAATAAAACAAAACACAAAAGAGCTTTTATAGGCTTCCGGGAGATACGCTCCATTCACCAGCGTGGCTTGATCTAGTAACAGTCCCGTTAATACCTGAAAAACAGCCACACCTAAAAAAGGGGCGGGGTTCAAAAGTCCGGAAAAAGTTCCAAGAGTCCGAGCCGGTGTAATATCTCTTACATGTGCCCAGACCAAGCTGATAACTCCTCCTATGGCCATTCCCATTAAAAAAAGAATAAAGGAGACAAATACAACACCAAGACTCATTCCAAAAACAATCCCTGCCCAGGACATGGTTAAAATCCCCAGGAGAAAAATTATTACCTGAACTTTGCTTTTAAATATTTTATCG
>Ga0209254_10005120_pt1 | contig 12048 bp, 13 predicted proteins | sample FrelakmetDIP11DI_FD_187148 | JGI IMG/M metagenome (GOLD analysis project Ga0209254, IMG submission 187148) | Freshwater lake sediment microbial communities from the University of Notre Dame, USA, for methane emissions studies - DIP11 DI (SPAdes)... | ecosystem: Environmental > Aquatic >...
AGAGTGAAGCGGCGCAAGGAGAGCGGCAATACGATCTGATTTTTCTCGATCCGCCTACGTTCTCCAACTCCAAGCGCATGAGCGGGGCGTTCGACATTCAGCGCGATCACGTGGAACCATTGCTTCAGGCCGCCAGTCTCCTGGCACCGGGCGGGCTCCTGATCTTTTCCACCAATTTTCGCAGATTTCGGCTCGACGCCGAATCCCTGGCCGGCCTGGTCATCGAGGACATTACCCGCCAGACAATATCCAAGGATTTCGAGCGCAATCCGAAGATTCATCATTGTTGGACCATCAGGCGACAGACTTGAGTGTCAATGATGCTTAGGCGAGTGCATATACGGGTCACCGGGCGGGTGCAGGGCGTCTTTTTTCGGGCGGCCACGCGGGAACAGGCGCTGGCGCTGGGCGTCTGCGGATGGGTGAGAAACCTGGCGGACGGTCGGGTGGAAATCGTCGCCGAGGGCGAGGACCCGAACATCAAGGCCTTCTTGAATTGGTGCGAACGGGGCCCGCCCCGGGCTCGGGTGGATTCACTACAGATAACGGAAGAAATCCCGCGACACGAATGGGTCGGGTTCGAGGTTCGGCGGGATGTTTAACGCCATAGCCCGCTTGGTGGAACCGGACAACCTGCCGGAGTAGGTCAAGGCATGTGGCGCTGCGTTCAAATCAGGCAAGCGACCGCCTGGTCGAGTTCTTCCTGCGCATCCGCGACCTCTTGTAGGCATTCCTCGGCTCTCTTGGCTTCAATCTTGAGGTGGCGATAGAGTGGCGTGTCGGCGAGGGGCATGGGGCGGGCATCGCCGATGCCGATTCGTCCAAGCAGTTGGTCGGTAAGGCAGGTTAGCCACACCATGATCTCGTGTTCGCCACGATAAAATGGATTGTGATGGTGATGAATCACGGTTTGCAGGTACTGGGGCATATTCCAGGCTTGCATCAGCCAGGCGCCCAACTGCCCATGGTCGACGCCGAGGGCGAAGCGCTCGATGGGCACCAGTGGTGCTTTCGGATTGGCATTCGCCAAGCCCACCAGATATGCGAACTCGCTGCGGAACAAGTGCGCCAACAACAGATGACCGGTGTTGTGCAGGAGATAGACCAGATGAGCAGTGGCGAGAGCAGGGCGTTCGTCCGCATCCAGCAGCAAGACGAGTTTTTGCATGAGTGCCGATCCCGCCAAGGTTTGTCGCCAGAAAAAGCGTTTGCCCAGGAAGCCCTCGGCGGGCGCCTGGAGTGGTTTCAGGGAGGACAGCCCGAAGGCAAGATAGAGAACCTGGTCGAAACCGAGCACCAGGGCGATGGCGTCCTTAACCGTAACAAGCTTTCTTCGGTGACCGTAGAGCGCCGAACTGGCCCACCGGATGACCTGGGCTGCCAAGGCAGGGTCAAGCTCGACGACTTGAGCGAGCTTGCGGGCATCGCAATGCGGATCGGACTTCAGTTCCAACACACGGCGCGCGATTTCAGGCAGCGGCGGTAGCTTGTTCAAGGACTCGATCCGGTCGCGCATGACCTGGGGTCCGCTGAAATCATCGGGTTTCCTGCCGAGGACGTCGAGCGTCCAGAGCGCGCGCAGCAGGTCGGGTTGGGCCGGAGTGGGTTGCATAGAGGTCAGTTATTGAGTTGGTAGCGCTTTAACTTACGGTACAGCGTTCGCTCGCTAATGTTCATCTCCGCCGCGACGAATTTTCGGTTTCCGTCGTGCTTTCTCAATAATTCCGTGATGTAGGCGATTTCCATGTCTTCCAGCGGGTTGGGTCGAGACACGCCCGTTGCCTCACTTGCCAGCGGTGTCGCAGTCGTCTTGGCGGTATCGTTGATGTGGGTGAGGACAATGTGTTCCTCATGAATCTGCTCGGAAGTTGCAAGCGTAGCCGCCAGCTGAAGGATGTTGCGAAGTTCCCTGATGTTCCCCGGGAAACCATGGTCGAGCAAACGAGTCACGGCCCTGGGCGCAAGACTGAATTGGCGGCCTGCGCTACCGGCGATCTGGGCTAACAAGAATCTGGCAATCAGCGGAATGTCCTCGCGACGTTCCCGCAGGGACGGGACTCGCACGGGGAACACGGCGAGCCGGTAATAAAGGTCTTCGCGGAATTTGCCCTGCCGCACCATCTCGATGAGATTGCGGTTGGTGGCGCTGACGACCCGCACATCGGCGCGGCGCGACTCCGCCCCTCCCACCCGGCGAAAAATGCCCGACTCCAATGCCCTGAGCAGTTTGGGCTGCCGGGACAAGGGTAGCTCGCCAATCTCGTCGAGAAATAATGTGCCTAGGTCCGCCAACTCGAACAAGCCTCTCTTACTGCCAATTGCCCCGGTAAACGCGCCTTTTTCATGGCCGAACACTTCGCTTTCAAACAGGTCCTCGCCCAGGACCGTGCAGTCGACCACGACGAGCTGTTGATCCCGTCTTGGCGAATGGCCATGAATATATTCGGCAGCAAGTTCCTTGCCGGTTCCCGTTTCTCCCTCCAGCAAGATCGAGACGTTGCTCGGCGCGGCTCTCTCAAGCTGCTCGGTGAACTGGCGAAAACGCGTGGATTGGCCGGCCATGCCTGGCTGCGACGAAACGTGCGGGGAACCCAGGGGCAGAATCGATTCGCCCAGATAAATGACGCTGTCGGCGTCGACCAATGGGTAGCCGCGAACCTGGTAAGTGCAGAGATGGCCCTGTTCGTCGTGGGTCGAATGGAGCAGCCGGTAAGGTTCGAAATCCTGAAACAACTGACGATGACGACAGGGTTGGCTGTCTGCCTCCTCCCCGCTGATCCGGCAGCAGGGCAGTCCGACCAGCTGGTTTCGGTCAACTGAAAAGCACCGCTCGTAAGCCCGGTTGATCGCGACGATCTTAAGCGAGGCGTCGATCACGGTAAACGGCTGATCGTGGGTTTCGAGTAAGGATTGAAGGGTGATCGTCGCGGCCATTGCGTTGGAGAAAACGTTCTCGATGAAAGCTGACCCGTGCGCTCAGGTGTCCTGACAACCTTGTCACATGGCTGTCAACATTGGCGGTAACGGCTTCGAGTATAGCCCTAGAGGGTTTGAAATAACACCATGCGGGCGTTGGCACCATGTTTGCCCTGTACAAGGAGACATTACTTTAAGGAGGTAAACATCATGAAACGGCTATGGCCCTTATGTTTGTTAATGGGGTTGGGGTGTTCCAGCGCATGGGCGGGATCGATCACCATCGATGGGGATTTGAAGGATTGGATCGGGCCGCCCCAAGGCAAGGCTTCTGACTGGACTCCCATCAGGAGCACAACGCTGTTCCAGGTAGAGGACCAGGGCGGCAACAACAACACCTATCTCGATCCCGGGTATGGCGGTCAGGCTTATGATGCCGAGGCCGTTTATCTCGAGATTGCGGATGCCCATCTTAATGTGGCGATCGTTACGGGGCTGAACCCGAATAATACTGAATGGAAGCCGGGCGATATCGCCATCGATTTCGGCAATAACGGGAGTTTCGAATATGGCATCGTCACGAGCGGTCCAGAAAGCCTCAACGATAGTCACGGATCAGGAATTGGCAGTCGGGGCGATGTTTACGGTGTTACTGCCTGGAATGTGGGCCTATGGGGCGATTCGGTTTACAAGAATAGGCATCCTACCTCTGTTCGCAATGGCAACCTCCTCAATTCCGGGCAGCCGGTCAACCTGTCTTATGGTGAGGCAAAATACGACGGAAAGAAGATTTCCGAGTTGAGTGCGACGTTGGGCAGTTTCGGTGGCCCTCACTACCTGATCGAGGCGGCCATTCCCATCTACCTGTTCGGGACTGACTGGGGTCAGAAGTTTACCCTGCACTGGACGATGGCTTGCGCCAACGACTGGATCGCGATCGACCCGCCGGCGCAGGTGTCGGAGCCCGGCAGTTTGGGGTTGTTGGGCCTGGGATTGGTCGGCCTGCTGGGACGCAAGCGACTCGGAACTAGAACGAACTGACGGGGTAGTGCTCCGATTCATTTTCGAGGCCGTGCCCAGCACGGCCTTCTTGTGGGTCGCAAAATTCTTACTGAGGGCATGGCTGACTCTGGGTTAGAATGTAGGCCTCCGATCTCCAGCGTAGGGTGCATTATGTTTAGCAAGGGCATGGAAATCGCCGGCTTCGACGACGAGTTGTGGTCCGCGATCCAGAACGAAGAGCAAAGGCAAGAGGATCACGTCGAGCTGATTGCCTCGGAAAACTATGCCAGCCCACGCGTCTTGCAGGCACAGGGAACGGTGTTGACGAATAAGTATGCCGAAGGCTATCCGGGGAAACGCTATTACGGCGGTTGTGAATATGTCGATATAGTGGAGGATCTCGCCATCCAGCGCGCCAAGAAGCTGTTCGGCGCCGATTTTGCCAATGTCCAGCCGCATTCCGGTTCCCAGGCGAACGCCGCCGTATACATGGCCCTGTTGAATCCCGGTGATACCGTATTGGGGATGAGTCTCGCGCACGGCGGCCATCTGACGCACGGTGCGAAGGTGAATTTTTCCGGCAAGATTTACAATGCCGTTCAATACGGCCTGAACCCGGCTACCGGCGAGATCGATTATGACCAGGTTGAAACCCTGGCGAAAGAGTACCGTCCCAAAATGATCGTGGCAGGCTTTTCCGCCTATTCGCGAGTGGTCGATTGGCAGCGTTTCCGTGATATTTCCGACGCGGTGGGCGCCTATCTCATGGTCGATATGGCGCATGTCGCCGGACTGGTTGCCGCGGGCGTGTATTCCAGCCCGGTGCAGATCGCCGACGTCACCACGACGACTACCCATAAGACCCTGCGCGGCCCCCGTGGCGGTCTGATTCTGGCGAAGTCAAACCCAGAACTCGAGAAAAAGCTTAATTCCCTCGTGTTCCCCGGCATCCAGGGCGGCCCATTGATGCATGTGATTGCAGCCAAGGCGGTTGCTCTGCTGGAAGCCCAGCAGCCCGAGTTCAGGCATTATCAGGCCGCGGTGGTTCAGAATGCCCGCGCCATGGCGCAGCAGTTTAGCCGGCGGGGTTACAAGATTGTTTCCGGCGGCACCGATAACCATCTGTTCCTGGTTGATCTGATCGACAAAGGCATCACCGGGAAGCTTGCAGACGAAAAGCTCGGCAACGCCAATATCACAGTGAACAAGAACGCGGTGCCGAACGATCCGCAATCCCCTTTCGTTACCAGCGGCATACGGATCGGCACACCGGCCGTCACCACGCGCGGCTTCGGCGAGGAGGACTGTATCACGCTGACCGACTGGATTTGCGATGTTCTGGATGATCCGGAAAACGACGCGGTGATCGATCGCGTCAAGAACGACGTGCTCCGGCTCTGCCGCAAGTTCCCCGTTTACGCGCAATGAAGGCCCGCCGCGGTTCCGCGCGGGACGGATCGCGCCTTCGCCAGGGCTGACACGCCGGCTCCGCGAGCGAAGCGATGCGCTGCCCTTTTTGTGGAGCTCAGGACACTCGGGTGATCGATTCGCGCCTTTCCCAGGAAGGCGATCAGGTCCGTCGACGGCGCGAGTGTGGCGAGTGCAGGGAGCGCTTCACCACCTATGAGGTGGCAGAGCTGAACCTGCCGCGGGTTATCAAGAGCAATGGTAGTCGCGAGCCTTTCCGCGAGGATAAGCTCAGGGCCGGGATGTTGCGGGCGCTGGAAAAGCGGCCGGTCGGCAGCGACCGCGTCGAGGAGGCCATCAACCGCATCAAGAGGCGTCTGTTGGCACGTGGTGAGCGCGAGGTGCCATCCCGCCTGATCGGAGAAAACGTGATGCAGGAACTCAGTTCACTCGATCATGTGGCTTATGTGCGTTTTGCCTCGGTCTACCGGAGTTTCGAGGATGTTAATGAATTCCGCGAAGTGATCGATCGCCTGGAGCGGCAGCCGACCCCCGAAGATACCCAGGACGAGCAGGAGTTATTTGACGCCTAGCTGCGCGTGGGTGTTACAGGCGGCTGCCGGATTGCCGGCCACGCTCTGCAGGCTCTTGCATCCCGAGACCGATGACAGGCACCTTTGAATTCACCCGTGACGATGCTGCCTTTATGGCGCACGCGCTTAGACTGGCGGAGCGGGGGCTTTACACGACCGATCCGAATCCCCGGGTGGGTTGCGTGATCGTCAGGGGCGGGCAGCTGGTCGGCGAGGGTTGGCACAGGCAGGCCGGCGGCCCCCATGCGGAAGTCGAGGCCTTGCGCGAGGCGGGAGAAGCGGCGCGCGGCGCGACCGTCTATGTGACACTGGAGCCATGCTGCCATTTCGGCAAGACGCCTCCCTGCACCGAGGCCTTGAATAACGCGGGCATTGCCCGCGTCGTCTCGGCCATGCAGGATCCCAATCCGAGAGTAGCCGGTAACGGGCTCAAGGCATTGAGAGCAGCCGGCGTAGCGACGAGCTGCGGTCTGCTGGAGGCCGAGGCGCTGGCGCTCAACCCGGGCTTTTGCAGGCGCATGCGGAGCGGCCGCCCCCATGTCTTGAGCAAGCTGGCGATGAGTCTGGATGGACGCACCGCGATGGCATCCGGAGAGAGCCATTGGATCACCGGCGCCGCCGCCCGCCGCGATGTTCACCGGCTGCGGGCCCGCAGCTCCGCCATCCTGACGGGTATCGCCACCGTGCTGGCGGATGATCCCGCGCTGACGGCGCGACCGGGTCGGAAGCTTGGGGCATTTCGCCAACCGGCCCGGATCGTCGTGGATTCACGATTGCGAATCCCTTTGACTGCCCAGCTCATCGTGCAGCCGGGGCGAACCATTGTGCTGTGCGTGGAAGGCGCAGTCGAGCGGACGGATGAGCTGAGGGAGGCGGGGGTCGAAGTTCATTTGTTGTCAGCCGGTCGCGACGGACGAGTGGATTTGAACGCAGTGCTGGATTTGCTAGGTGAACTCGAATTCAATGAGGTGATGGTCGAGGCTGGGGCCGCCCTGAATGGTGCTCTGTTGCAGGCGGGTTTGGTGGACGAATGGGTCGTTTATCTCGCGCCCTGCGTCCTCGGTGACGGCGCGCGCGGGCTCTTTACCACACCCGGGCTCGAAAGCATGGCGGACCGATTCGAACTGAAGCTGACCGACGCCAGACAGGTGGGGCGCGATTTGCGGCTGCGGTTCGTTAGACCCGACTCGATCTAGGGCGGGCTTATGGCTGTCAAGCCTGAACAGGGCCCGCTGAAGCTTGTCCTGATCCGGTTCTGTTGAAACAAACCATTGAATTAAGGTTCAAACCATGTTCACAGGTATCATTCAGGCAATCGGTCGAATTGCCCAAGTCGAATCCAAGGGGGGTGACGCCCGCTTGAGGATCGCTACCGGCAAGCTGCCGATGGCAGGCGCCGCGCTGGGTGACAGCATAGCGGTCAGTGGCGTTTGCTTGACCGTGATCGAGCTCGGTAGCCAGCATTTTTGTGCGGACGTTTCCCGTGAAACGCTGAGTCGCACGACGCTGGGCGAGGCGGGGCCGGGAGCGGCCGTTAATCTGGAGCTTGCGTTGACACCGAGCACTCCCTTGGGCGGCCACATCGTTAGCGGCCATGTGGATGGTGTGGGTACAGTGGTGGAACGGCGCCCAGACGCCCGCTCGGTGAGGTTTCAAATCGAGGCGCCCGCCAATCTGGCCCGGTACATCGCGGAAAAAGGTTCCATCTGCGTGGATGGCGTGAGTCTCACGGTCAACCGCGTCGACGGGTGCCGCTTCGACCTCAACATCGTACCGCATACTCTGGCGGAGACGACGCTGGGGGAGTTTCAGCCCAAGCGCAGGGTCAATCTCGAGGTCGACATTCTGGCGCGTTACCTGGAGCGCCTGATGCTTGGCGACCAGGCCGAGAAACCCGCCAGCGGCGTGACTCATGAATTGCTCTCGCAAAGTGGATTCATTGGATAACACGATCAGGTTTATGAATAGCATCGAGGAAATCATCGAGGACCTGCGACAGGGAAAGATGGTGGTGATCATGGATGACGAGGATCGCGAGAACGAGGGCGATCTGGTAATGGGGGCGGCTCATGTGCGGCCCGAGGACATCAACTTCATGGCGCGTTACGGCCGCGGCCTGATCTGCCTGACGCTGACTCGCGATCGTTGCCAACAGCTGCGGCTGCCCTTGATGGTGAACGAAAACAGGACATCCCGTTCGACCAATTTTACCGTGTCCATCGAGGCGGCCACCGGCGTTACCACGGGCATTTCCGCGGCCGACCGGGCGCGTACCATCCAGTGCGCCGTTGCCCCGCATGCCAAGCCGGAGGATTTGGTGCAGCCGGGTCATGTATTCCCGCTGATGGCGCAGCCGGGCGGGGTCTTGAACCGTGCCGGACACACCGAGGCGGGTTGCGATCTGGTGCGCCTCGCGGGATCGGAGCCGGCAGCCGTCATCGTCGAGATACTCAACGAGGACGGTTCGATGGCACGGCTGCCCGAGCTCGAACGGTTCGCCCAGCAGCATGGACTCAAAATCGGTACCATCGCCGACCTGATCCGTTACCGGATTCAGAACGAGCAGACCGTGGAGCGTATCTGCGCCTGCGACTTCCCCACCGAATACGGCAATTTCAGGCTGTACGCCTATCAGGATCAAATCGACAACAAGCTGCACCTGGCGCTGACGATGGGTAACGTTTCCAGTCGACAGCCGGTGTTGGTCCGGGTGCACGGGCGCAACCTGTTGTGCGACCTGTTCGGGGCCAAGCGCGACGACGCCAGTCTGCCTCTGCGCAGCGCCATGAGGAGGATCGCCGAGGAAGGCTGCGGAGTCCTGGTGGTTATTCGCAAGGAGGAAGACACCAAATCCCTGGTCGAACGCATCCATCAATACAGCATGGAAGATTACGGCGTTGAAATACAGGGCGGCGACGAGAGCGGCGATGACTGGCGCACTACCGGCACGGGCGCGCAAATTCTGGCCGATCTCGGCGTCCAGAAACTGCGCGTGATGGGCGCACCGAAGAAATATCTGGGTTTGTCGGGTTACGGTCTGGAAGTGGTCGAATATGTTTCCTGCGATTAGTGGCTTATAGAGAGAAGATTCATGTCCGCAATTACAAGCTTTGAAGGTCGGCTCGTGGCCGATTCCGCCCGCTTCTGCATCGTCGCCTCGCGTTTCAACAGCTTCATCGTCGATCAGTTGGTGTCGGGTGCCATCGACGCGCTGTTGCGCCATGGCGCGGACCAGCAATCCATTCACCTGGTCAAGACGCCGGGCGCCTACGAGTTGCCCCTGGCAGTGCAGCAAGTCGCAGCGACCAAACGTTATGACGCCATCGTCGTGGTAGGCGCGGTCATTAGGGGCTCGACACCGCATTTTGATTATGTGGCGGGCGAGTGCGTGAAAGGGATCAGCAGTGTCTCCCTCAAATATGAAATTCCCGTGAGCTTCGGTGTATTGACGGTGGATACCATCGAGCAGGCGATCGAGCGGGCTGGGACCAAGGCGGGCAACAAGGGCGCCGAGGCGGCGCTCTCCGCTATCGAGATGGTCAACCTGCTGCGCGGGTTGGGCAACGCATGAGCCAGGCCAGAAGCTTGGCACGGCGCAGTGCGGTGCAGGCGCTTTACCAATGGCAGTTGACCGGACTCGACCTGAGCGAAATTGAGCGGCAGTTCGTCGAGGAGCATGGCCTTGGCAAGGCCGAGGTGAGTTATTTTGAAGAGCTCTTGCACAGCGTGCCCGCAAAGCTGGATGTGATCGACGCCGCTCTGGGTGAGTTCGTCGACCGGGCCATTGCGGATATCGATCCGGTGGAGCGCGCCATTTTGCGCATCGGGTGCTATGAACTCATGTTTCGCCCCGACGTGCCTTACCGGGTGGCGTTGAACGAGGGGATTAACCTGGCCAAGAGCTTCGGTTCGGCGCAGGGCCACAAATATGTCAACGGCATCCTGGACAAAATTGCACACAAACACCGGCCGGTCGAAATTGGCTCCGCCAAGGTCAGGCGGGGTTAGCCCGCTACCCAATTTGGCATCGAACCGCTGTGGCGCTAGGTGAATTTGAGCTGATCAGGCGGTTTTTCGGCCGCCGAGCCGCCCAACATTCGGCGACCCTATTGGGTGTGGGAGACGATTGCGCCTTGTTGCGGATTGAGCGGGGCACCGACCTGGCGGTGACCGTGGATACCTTGGTCGAGGGCGTGCATTTTCTCCCCGGCACCAACCCAGAGGGTTTGGGCCACAAAGCCTTGGCGGTGAACCTGAGCGACCTGGCGGCGATGGGCGCGAGGCCTGCCTGGGTAACGCTGGCGTTGACCTTGCCGGAGGCCGACGAAAGTTGGCTGTCCGGCTTTGCCGAGGGTTTTTTAAAGCTGGCGGAGCGCTATGGCGTGGATCTGATCGGCGGTGACACCACGCGCGGTCCTTTGTCGGTGACGGTTCAAGCGTTGGGCATTGTGGAAGCAAGGCGTGCATTACGCCGTTCCGGCGCTAGGGTGGGTGATGGGGTCTATCTGACTGGTGAACTGGGTTCGGCTGGACTGGGCCTTAAGATTCTCCTCGGGGAAGCGGATATCGAAGCGCCAGAAGCGGTTGCCCGGCTGGAAAGACCGGAGCCACGCGTGCAGGCCGGTCTCATCTTGGCCGGTATTGCCAGTGCTTGCATTGACGTATCCGATGGTTTGGCGGGCGATCTCGGCCACATTCTGGAGGCGAGCGGTGTCGGTGCGACCTTGGAATGGTCCCGTCTACCCCTGGCTGCGTCGGTCCGACATTACATGGTGTTAAGCGGCGATTGGGCGATGCCCTTAACGGCTGGCGACGATTACGAGCTTTGCTTTACGGTTTCGCCAGAACGCGAGAGGGAGTTGGTGCGCCGAATGACGGATCTGAATTGCGCTTGCGCCCGGATCGGCCGTATCGAGAGCCTGCCGGGTCTGCGCATGGAGAAGGATACCCGGATTCTCGATCTGGCGGCGATGGGCTACCAGCATTTTTCATCGGGCAACTGAAGGTGGTGAAAACCCGCACGAAGACGGTACGCATCAGGGCGGGGAGGATTTTCGCCGATCCGGTCTGTTTCGTCGCTTTCGGTTTCGGATCGGGCCTTGCGCCCATCGCGCCCGGCACTTTCGGAACCCTGGCGGCGGTTCCGCTCTATCTGCTGGCTTCTTCACTGGAAAAGCCGATCTATTTGGGCTTGACCCTGCTGCTATTTCTGGTCGGCGTCTGGATTTGCGGACGTTGCGAGCAAGCCCTGGGGATCGAGGATCACTCCGGCATTGTCTGGGATGAGATCGTCGGTTTCTTCATCGCCATGACCGGGGTTCCTGTTTCGCTGGCTGCCGTGGCCTCAGGATTCGCCCTGTTCCGCCTATTCGATGTGTTCAAACCCTGGCCCATCGGATTTCTGGACCGGCGGATTCACGGCGGCTTGGGCATCATGCTCGACGACGCATTCGCAGGCGCATACGCCTGGTTGGGGCTTTGCTTGCTGCGAGGTTACGGGGTGATCTGAACTGCCGGTCGGAAGCCGAACAGAAGAAAATGAATTGCCAAATGATGTTCCATTTAGTATTATTAGCTGGTCGACGCGGGGTGGAGCAGTCTGGTAGCTCGTCGGGCTCATAACCCGAAGGTCGTAGGTTCAAATCCTGCCCCCGCTACCAAGAATATCAAGGCCTCACAGGTTTTTCCTGTGGGGCCTTTGCATTTCTGGATCAGGTTAACCCCATTGCGGAAAACTTGGCCTGTTCCCTGCTACCCTGTTTCCGGCGTCGCGCTGCGGCGTAGGAAAACAGAACGGTAAAGCCATCCCGTCTCATCTCTTGTCTTGAAAAATTCGCTTACCCGGCAGTTGGTATACTACCCTTTCGCTATTCCCCAATCCGGTAGAAAGAGGCGGTGAGAATGTTTGGTAAAGCGATGTGCCGTTCCTTGTTCAGTTTGGTTGCGTGGTTGGACCGCGGTGATGCCCACCGCTCTCACAGAGCAGTTTTCGGTGCCTGGGCAGTCGGCCGAAGGTTTCCTTCGGCGCTGGTCCTGCTTGGGCTGCTGGCGACGGCCGCCCCCTTCGGCCACGCTGACGGCCAAGCATCGGCGGGATCGTCGCGGCCGCCGCTGATCGTGCAGGCCTTGC
>Ga0209254_10005121_pt1 | contig 12047 bp, 13 predicted proteins | sample FrelakmetDIP11DI_FD_187148 | JGI IMG/M metagenome (GOLD analysis project Ga0209254, IMG submission 187148) | Freshwater lake sediment microbial communities from the University of Notre Dame, USA, for methane emissions studies - DIP11 DI (SPAdes)... | ecosystem: Environmental > Aquatic >...
TTGCGGCTCGGTGCTTCATGGTCGGTCGCCTAGCTTTCCCCCGGATTATTGAGAAGTTACGACGTGGCGATGAAAAAGACGATAAAGCCGTAAAAGATTAGCGAGTGCATCAGCCCTGGGTAGGGTTGGCTGATGTTGCGTCTCTGGCCGAGGGCATACAGCAACAACCGGCCCAACCGCCGGCCGACCTGGTCGGTGCGCAGGGCCGGCTGGCCCATGCGCCACAGACGGACCCGCCGCCACAGCCCATAGGCCATCACGACGCCGCAGAGGATGACCATGACCCAATGGGCGGTGTAGATCCACTTGGGCAGGCTCCACAGGTCCTCACGAAAGGGCGTCATGGCGGTTGTCCTCTAGGGGGCCGGCACCGCCGCGCGGGTTTCCTCAGCCCGCTTCTGGTATTCGGCGGCCAGGTCCGATCGCCCCTGGCCGGCGTACAGCGCGCTCAGCGCCTGGTAGGCATCGGCCAGGATGCCGTGGCGCAGCCAGGCTTCGGCCTTGTGCTCACTCGGGGCCAGCTCTTCCAGCAGCGCGATCCGGTCCTTTAGGCTGGCCTCCGGATCGGTCAGCGCCAGGTTGTGGTAGGCCAGGGCGGTGATGGCCTTGATCGGCACCTGGGCAAATTCGTCTTGGCGGGCCAGGTACCACCGGTCCAGCGGCTCCTGCAGCTCCACCGGCAGGTTGGAGGTGTACAGGAGCCAGATCCGGTCGTAGCGGGCGGCCAGGTCGTCCAGCTCGGCGGGCGATAGGTGCCGGGTCAGGTAGAGCAAGTCGGCGCCATTCACGGCCAGCGGCCGGATAAAGAAGCGGGGCGAGACGATCACGGCGTCGCCGGGCCGGGCGTTGCGCTCGATCACCACGGCTGTCTCCCCCAGCCGGTCGACCGCCCGGTTTTCGGCATAATAGACGCGCAGCGGCCTGGCAAACAGCAACGCCAAGCCAGCACAAAAGGCGATTGCCGCCGCCACGCCCAGCCAGGCCGGCCTGTGGCGCCGCAGCGGCCCCCAGGCGGCCAGACCACGCCCTATGGCCACTGCCCCATGCCCGGCCAACAGCAGCGCTACCGGTGGGACAAAGATCAGGTAGCGTTCGACAAAGGGCCGCGGTGACTTGATCATCGCCAGGATCGCAAAGGGCAGGGCCAGCCATAGGATGGTCAGCAGCGCGGCCTTCCACCGGCGGCGGTAGAGGGCGGCCACCAGGCCCACGGCCATCAGCCCGAGGATCAAACCCTGCAGGTAGGGCAAGGCCAGGCCGATGTTGTCCATAAAATCGGCAAAGAACTGGACGGTGAGCTGGACGGTGACCTCGGCGCCCGTCTCGCCGCCGCCGCGCAGCCCGGCCCAGGGCAGGCCGGCCAACTGGATCAGACCTGGCGCACAGAGCAACCCAAGAGCCAGCCAGCCAAGCAGCGGACCCGCCAGCCGCCCCCAGGACCGGCGCTTTTGCCACGCGGCCACCAGCGCCGCCAGCCACAGGACGCCGGTGAACAGCGCTTCAGATGCCAGGGCAAACAGGGCGTTATAGTGGGTGTAAAAGCTGAACGCCCCGGCCAGGGCAAAGCCGGCCCAGTGGACCGGCCGGTTGGTGGTCCAGGCCCGGAACAGGAAATAGGCAGATGCCAGCGCCAGCAGGGCCAGCAGGGTGTAGGGCCGGGCGATCTGCGCGTATTGGAGGTGAAGCGGCAGCAGCGCGGTCAGCAAGGCACCGATCAGTCCAGCCTCCCGGCCCCACAGCGCCCGTCCCAGAGTGTAGGTCACCGCCACGGCCAGCAGGCCAAAGGCCGACGACAGGAAACGGAGCATAAAGGCACTGCGCTGCACGAAGGGCCAAACATAGTATTCCAGCACAAAGTAGAGCGGCTGCATGTAGCCGGGCTGGCCGGTGACCTTGATCGGGACCACCCTAAGCACCGATCTCAGGTCGGGCTGATCGAGCTTGAGGATGGTCGCGTTTTCGTCGCGGCCCAGCACTTCGTGAGCGCCCAGGTCATGCCACACCAGGGCTGCGCTCAGCAGCAGCAGGCCGGCTACCAGCCAGGTCCAGCTACTCGCCCGCGGTCGGTCGTTCAATGGCCCTGAATGTCCTCGTCCACCAGGCGGGCGATGACCTGTCCGAGCCGCACCGAATAGTTGGTGCCCCGATCCTCCGGGTAGATCTGGGTCGTGTTGGCCAGGTAGAGGTTGCGGAGCGGAGTGCGATACTCCGGGATGACCTTGGAATAGCCGAGCGGGACGATCGGCTGCGCAGCAGCCGCTCTGAAATGCCACCGCTCTTCCACCCAATCGGGCGAGAAGCTGGGGTTGATCTTGAGCAGGTGGGGCAGATAGGCGTCGAACAGCTCGTCTGGACTCATCTGGTAATAGGGGCTGGACTGGTCGAGATAGTTCGAAATGTATAACACACGCTTGCCGTTGTAGGTTTCGGGCGGGACATAGTTGGTCTGCTCTATCGTCGCCACAAATGGGATCGAGCGGTCGGCGATGTTCATCCAGTAGATGCGGGACACGGGCTGTTTCAGCTTGAGGATGAGCTGCACGGTGGCCATATATTTGGCCGCCTGCATTTTGGCCACGTACCAGTCGGGAAGGTCGTCGACCATGCGCAGGGTGGCGAACGACGGGGCGGTGCACACGATCCGGTCAAAGGGCAGGTACCCCTGGTCGTTGGGGATCAGGCCCTGGGCCCTGGCCTTGGCCTCGTCCTGGAATCGGAGCCCACACGCCGCGCCATCGGCGACGACAATGCGGCTGACCTCTGTGCCGGCCCACACCTGGCCGCCAGATTCAAGGATCGCCTGGTGCAGGGCATCGATGAGCACCTGGAACGAGCCACGCGGATAGCCAAGCACCTCTTTGGACAGCCCTTTACGCGAGCCCAGGCGCAGCACGCTTTTGTACCACAGCCACACCAGGGGGATATTCTCCGCCTCAGCGCCGAATTTGCCGCGGAAAAGCGGCCCCCACGCCTTGTCCCAGGCCTGCGGACCGGCATATTTCTTTAGCCAGGCAGCGGCGGTAATCTGTTCGTACTCGGCTACCTTGTTCCGGCGCGACTGCAGATAGTAGGTGGTCACACCCAGGCGGATCCGATCGACCAGCGGCAGGGGGGTGAAGCGCATGATGTCCATCGGGCCGACCCAGTTCCAGATCTTGCCGCCGTAGAAAAGGCCGGTCTTGGACGGGATCCAGATCACCCGGTCGCCCAGGCCAAGCTCGGCCATCAGATCGACGGCGTGGGTGTCGTTGGTGAACCAGTGGTGGTAGCCCCGCTCGAGACGGGTGCCTTCAATGGCAAAGGTGCTGGCCAGGCCGCCGAGATCCTCCATCTGCTCGAACAGAAAGGTCTGGTAGCCTTTTTTGCCCAGCTGGTAGGCCGCCGTCAAGCCGGCAAAACCGCCGCCGATGATCGCGATCCGGGCTCGCATGAGCATCATTCCAGGTCAGAGTCGAACGGTTCGCGTGGTTCCGAAGTCAACCATTCCGCCAGCTCCAAGGGGGGCGCATCAGCCCGGCCTTCCAGGAAATCGAGATAGCGGTTCATGTCGTGCCGCGCCCGCTCGTAGAGCTGCAACAGCTCCTCGTCTGTGCCCTGGTAGCGGGCAACGGTCTGCTGTGCGCACAGATAACAGCCCCGCATGAAACGGTAGCTACCCGAAAAGCAGGTCAGGCAGCCACCCAGCCGGATCATCATCAGGCAAAAGGCCAGAGTGTCTGCATCTGTCTCTTTCAGCCCGGCTATCCGCTCAACCAGCGCCCGCCACTCGTCACCGCGCAGGTCCTTCAGCTCAGAGATCAATCGAGGAGGAAACAGCATTTCGGTTCTTATGTTCACGGTCATGGTCACACCTGGCTCGAGCCAAAACCGGCCGGCCGCCCTGCTCGAAGAGGGCGCTGCCTGTCGTGTAGGGAAAGGGCTGCTTCCACCTCACCAAACCGGTGGCGCCGTTCCAGCCCTTCCCAAAGGATGGTTGGCACCGCCACGCTGCCCGGCCCGTTGTCGGTGGCCGTGCCGTGGAAATCGCTGCCGCCGGTGACCAACATGCCGTAATGGATGGCCAGCGCCAGCAAGCGGCGGCTGATACGGTGCGGATAGTGCGGATAGTAGGCCTCGATGCCCAACAGCCCGGCTGCGCACAGACGGGGCAGCCAACGTTTCAGATCCAGGCCGGTCTTGAGCTCGCCACTTCGGGTGTAGGTGTAGGGGTGGGCCAGCACGGGAACACCCCCGCTTTTTCGCACCAGATCGATGGCGTCTTCGGGTGAGATCTTGAACCGCTCCACATACGCCGGGCAATCGCGGCCAATCCACAGGTTGAACGCCTCGTCAAAGCTGCCGACATGGCCGGCTTCCAAGAGGGCCATCGCTACATGCGCCCGGCCGACAGAGCGATCCTGGCCCGCATGGGCCAGAACCTGGTCCAACTCCAGGGGTAGGCCCAGTTGGGCCAGGCGGACCAGCATCTGCTCGGCCCGTTCTCGGCGCCTTTCCCGGGTGTGGACCAGAAGCGTTTGAAGCTCCAGGTTGTCAAGATCGACAAAATAGCCCAACAGGTGGATCTCTTCGCGGCCACTGATGGTGCTGATCTCCACCCCCGGCACGACGGTGATCTTGTTTCGCAAAGCGATTGCGGGGATGGCAATCGCGGCGCTGTTCCAGCGGCGGGCTGCCTCTAGGGCGGCAGGAACCCCCACAGTGGTATCGTGATCGGTGATGGCCAGCACCTCGATACCGAGGCCGGCCGCGCGGGCTACCAGGCCTTCGGGGCTGAGGTGACCGTCGGATGCCGTGGTATGGCTGTGCAGGTCAATCCGGCTATGGCTCGTGGTCGGATCTCCTATTCCGCCTTGGCCTCGGCCGGTTGCGCCGCCTTCTTGGCCTCCTCCTTCGCCCGGCGGGCGGCTTCCTCGGCGGCGTAATCGGCGGGGTGCAGCTTGGCATAATAGTCGATCGGAACCGCCAGCTTGCCGATGTCGTACAAGAGGTCCCCGCGGTCGGCCGTTGCGATCTCGTAATCCTGGTTCATCTTGATGGCGTCGAAGGGGCAATACTCGGCGCAGCTCCCGCAGCTCATGCACACCGTGGCGTCGATCCAAAAGCTGGCCGGCCGGGCCTTGGGCCGGCCCTTGTCGTCAGTGGCCCGCGCGATCCAGATGCACTGCGGCGGACAGACCCTGGCGCAGATGCCACAGGCGGTGCAGCGCAGGTTATCGGGTGTCCCCTCGTAGATCAGCATCGGGATGCAGCGATAGTTCTCCGGCACCTGGCGCCTTTGCTCGGGATACTGGATGGTGTAGAGCCCCTTGTGGTCGATGCGCTGGCGCTTTTCCAGCCACTCGGGGCTGTAGCGGTTCTGCCACGGCTTGCGGTCGTAGACGTACGATTCGATAAAATGACGGATGGTGACCCCCATCCCTTTCAAGAGCCCTAGTCCGAACATTAGCGGTCTACCTCTCCCAGGGTGATGTCAATGGTGCCCAACAGGACGACGGCATCGGCGATCAGGTGGCCAACCGCCATTGCCTCAAAGGCTCCCAGGTTGACAAAGGACGGCGAACGCACGTGATAACGATAGGGGTTGATCCCACCGTCGCTGACCAGGTAAAAGCCCAGCTCCCCCTTGGGGTGTTCCACCCGGCTGTACAGCTCGCCGGCCGGCACCTTCGGGTTCCAGATCTTCTTGTCGGGCCGGACCGGACCGTGGGTGGGGATGCGATCCAGGGCCTGCTTCAGGATCTTGACGCTCTCGCGGGCCTCGTCGATCCGCTGGATGTACCGGTCGAACATGTCGCCCGTCTGGTGGGTCGGCACGTCAAAATCAAAGGTGTCATAGATGGAGTAGGGCTCTACCTTGCGGATATCGTAGGCGAGCCCGGCGGAGCGGAGCATCGGCCCGCTGACGCTGAGGTTGACCATCTCCTGCCACGACATAGCGCCCACACCCTTGCAGCGGGCCAGCAGAATCTCGTTCTCGGTTAGCAGCCGCTCGAACTGGTCCAGGGTGTGCTCCAGCCGGTTGAACACCAGCTCCCGGCACTTTTCCAGCCAGCCGTCAGGCAGGTCGCGGGCCACACCGCCAAAGCGGAAATAGTTGCACATCATCCGCGAGCCAGCAGCCGCCTCGAACAGGTCAAGCATCAGCTCCCGCTCTTCAAAAGCGTACAGGAACGGGGTGAACATGGCGCCCATGTCGTTGAGCATAAAACCGGTGCACGCCAGGTGGTTCACCACCCTACTTAGCTCGCCCATGATGACGCGGATATACTCGGCTCGCTCCAGCACCTCGAGGCCCATCATTCGTTCCACGGCGACCGCGTAGCCAAAGTTGTTATACATCGAGTTGACATAGTCGAGCCGGTCGGTGTAGGGCATGATGCTGGACCACAGGTTCCGCTCGCCGATCTTTTCGTGGTTGCGGTGGAGGTAGCCTATAACCGGCAACAGGCTGGTGACCGTCTCGCCCTGCAGCCCCAGCCTCATGCGAAACACGCCGTGGGTGCTGGGGTGCTGGGGGCCGATGTTGACAAAGATCTGGTCGGTGTCGATCCCGCCCAGATCGATCTTGCCATCGGGCAGGACGTCGAACTCAGGCAACTGCTGGTAGCCGTCGGGATCGAAATCGGCGGGGTATTGGACGTTGCTCCGCCAGCGAACCCGGTCTTCGGCCTTGATCCTGGACCGGTCGGCGTCGGGCCAACGGCTAGAGAAGGGCTTGTGCTCCTGCTCATAGTATGGCTCGCGCCAGTCCTTGCGCAGCGGATGGCCCTCAAACCCCTCCCACAGCAGGATCCGCTTCAGGTAGGGATGGCCTTCGAAGCGGATGCCGAACATGTCCCACACTTCGCGCTCCTGGACGTTGGCCCCCCGCCAGATGGAGGTCAGCGACGGCACGCTGGGGTTGGCCCGGTCGGGGATGCGGACCTTGAAGGGGATGCCCGGCACTCCCTTCGGTCGAAGGTCGGGCCGGGTAGAATGGAGGTTGTAGACGACCTCCATGCGGTCGGCATAGTCGGCGGCCGACAGATGGGTGAGATAGTCGTAGCCCATGTCGCGCAGGCAGCCAGCCACGGCCAGGAGCTGATCGGGCGGCACCACCAGCCAGCCGCCGTCCTGGCTCACTGCCGAACCGGGCAGCGCCTCGTTCAGCCGGGCCTGCAACGCTTCCAAATCCAAACTGGTCATGCTCTTCTCCATCGAAAACAATCTAACCGCAAACCCCACTCCTACGGCGCAGAGCGCCGTACTGAACGACGGCCTTCGGGTCGGGGACTAACGGACCACAAAGGCAACAAAGGATCGGAAGGGATTGTCATCCCTCGTGGTGCCCAAAAGGACATGGATACTCCCTCAGCACAGACTGCTCCTGCTGCCCTTCGGGCTGTCCCCAGCCGCGAGCGGCCCTGCATGTGACGGGTCCCCTGACGGGGATCTGCGTGATCTGCGTGATCTGCGTCACTGTACAGCGGTCACCCCACAGGAGCGAGGGAGCGGATCGGTCATTCTGCCGCCTCGACGGATTCCTCGACGGCCAGGGCGCCATTAGCTGCCTTGTCGCGCGCGGCGGCGCTGATCTCTGGGATGCGGCGGACGTCGATGATGTCGGGTCCCAGGATCGGGACGGGTACTTCGGGTATCGGCTCTTTGCGGAACCACGGTACGGCCTTGATGTTCTCGTTCTGGATCTTTTTGTGAAGGGCCACATAGCCGTTGATCACCGCTTCGGGTGTGGGCGGGCAGCCGGCGATATAGACGTCCACCGGCAGGAAGGTGTCGATGCCCGAGACGACGTTGTAGCCCTCTTTGAACGGCCCGCCGCCGTTGGCGCAGGCGCCCATCGACACGACGTACTTGGGCTCGCCCATCTGGTTGTACAAACGGACGATCTGGGGGACCATCTTTTTGGTGACGGTGCCGGAGATGACGATCAGGTCGGCCTGGCGGGGTGAGGCGCGGGCCAGGTCCATGCCGAACCGGCCAAAATCGAACCGGCCGGCGGCAGCAGCCATGAACTCGATGGCGCAGCAGGCCAGGCCGAACGACAGTGGCCAGAGAGAGTATTTTTTGCCCCAGCCATAGACTTGGCTAAGCTTGGTGATAAAGACGTTACTTTTCAGCTCGTCGGGCACGACGACGTCCTCGCTCATGCTCCAATTCCCTTCGGCGTGGTGTGGACAGCGCCGCTCATTATACCTGCTTGCGCCTGTTTTGTCAACAATCGAAGTGATTAACCCTGGGCGATAAGAATGATAAAATTGACATTTTTGTGTTCTTGTGCTATCATGGTGGTGACGAGGTGAATATGATGCAAAGCACACGACAAGAGATCCTGGAGATCTTGAAGATTGAACGAACAGCCACGGTCGAAGACTTGGCCGGCCGGCTAGAACTGACGCCGATGACGATCCGGCACCACCTGAACGTGCTGCAGGCGCAGAACCTGGTCTCGGCGACCAAGGTGCGCCGCTCGCAAAAGGTAGGACGGCCGCGGTTGATCTATACGCTGACCGAAGCAGCGGACCAGCTTTTCCCCCAGAACTATGGCGAATTGGCCCGGCGGATCGTGACCGAACTAAAGGAGACGGTGGGCAAGGAGGAGACGCGGGCGCTCTTCCGGCGCGTGGCCAGCCGCCTGGCAAAGCAGGCGCCGCCGCCGGTGCCGGGCCAGAGCTTTGAGGACAGGCTGGACCAGGTGGCCCGCTTCCTGGAAGGCCAGGGATTGATCACCCGCTGGCAGAAGACGGATCGGGGGTATGTCTTTACCAATGCCAACTGTCCCTACCGCCGGGTGGCCCAGGAGCACGGCGAGATGTGCGAGCTGGATGTTGCGCTGATCACCGAGCTGCTGGGGGTGGAGCCGAAGCGGCAGGGCAGCTTGCGGGAGGAGGATCTGGGGTGCAGCTATCTGCTGGAGGCGCCGGGCAAGGGGTAAGATGGCTCATATTTCAGTGGATCAAGACAGGATAGCCGCCTTCTGCCGCAAGCACCACATTCGGCGATTGTCCCTCTTTGGGTCTGTGCTTCGTGAGGATTTCCATCCCGACAGCGACGTCGACGTCCTGGTCGAGTTCGAACCCGGCCGCGTACCGGGGCTAGCTTTCTTTGCGATCGAGGCGGAGCTGTCCGAGATCCTGGGGCGCCAGGTAGACTTGAACACGCCAGGTTTCCTAAGCCCGTATTTCCGAGACCAGGTATTGGCGGAGGCAGAAACGCAGTATGTCCGAGCAGCGTGAGCATATCCGTCTCCGCCACATGCTGGATTATGCAAGGGAGGCCGTCGCCCTGGTGCAGGGCAGGAAACGGGCAGACCTGGACGACGACCGCCTTTTGGAACTGGCATTGGTACGGCTTCTCGAAGTCGTCGGCGAGGCTGCCAGCCGGGTGCCCGTGGAGGATCGTGCCCTGTACCCTGATATCCCTTGGCCCCAGATCGTCGGGCTGCGCAACCGGCTCATCCACGGCTATGATGCAGTCGACCAGGAGATCCTCTGGCAGATCGTCGTAAAGGATCTGCCCCCACTTGTCACGGCGTTGGAAGAGATCCTTGCAGAATATGACGCACACTGAAAAATGACAGGGCTGCCATTACTTAGGCGGTTGATGTCCATTGTCTGGCACTGCCAGATATGTCTGGTTCTGCTGGCACTATTGATTACATGTGCTTGTACCTCTCCTCCAGTGCCCCAATCTACCCTTATACACAGCACCTCTGTGCCCCAGCTCAGCGCAACGCCGACACGCACAGCGACGCGGGTGCCTACTCTGCCTCCTGCCGCCGCTGTGAGCTTCACGTCCGTGCCGATCACGACATCCCCCCGCCCTGAGATTCTTACACCGACTATCGCACCCACTCAGTTGCCGACCGGAGCTCCAACTCTAAAATCAGCCGGCACCATCATGTTCATCCGCTTACAGGACAGCAACATCCACATAATGGATGCGGCCTGCACCCGGTCGCAGACCGGCTGTACCCGCGGATGGTCTCGCCTGACCGATGCGACGCTCGAAGGAAGCCGTTCTAAGGTTTTTGCGTATGACCTGTCGACCTCGCGTGATGGTCGGCGGGTTGCCTTCACCTACTCAGAGAACATAGACGAACTGGGGACAAGTCGGCACACTGAGGTCCGTATCCTCGACGTGGACAAGTGCTCAAGCCTGCCGGCCGGGTGCACTCTAGACCAGACATCCCGGCTGGCCGCCGATCGTGCTCGCAATAGCTATGGTGCGGCCTGGTCGCCCACGGGTGATGAGCTTGCCCTGATGCTCAATGATCCTGACGGCCTCGGCCTGGCTGTGATGCGTGCTGATGGCTCCGGTTACACGGTGATATTCGAGAACCATCAGCTTGCTCGAGACGCCAATCTGGAAAGCCTGGACTGGGCGCCAAACGGCCAAAGGTTAGCATTTACGGCGACGTATGGGACGGTGCGGAATGCAGATAGCTACATCTTCACGATCAACAGGGATGGCTCAGATGTGAAGAAGGTCACCGACTTTCCCCATGTAGAGTCTTATCACGCAATTGATGGATCGCCACAGTGGTCACCGGATAGTGAGAAGATCCTCTTTATCTCCAATCATCGATATGAAGGCTGGGAAAAGGATCCTGAATTCTATCTATATACCATGAACGCTGATGGCAGTGATGTGACTCCACTGGGTATCGAGGCATTGTTTGCCACCTGGTCACCTGACGGGAGCCAAATCCTCTACATCAACAATTCTGGCGATCTTTACCTCATAGATGCCCAAGGCGGGCAACCGGTGCAGTTAACGAAAGGGCTCAACATATCGGCAGTGACTTGGATCCCATGAATCCGAAAGGTCTGACTGGCGTGTCCAGCGGTATGCTCTGCGTCCATGGCGAGCCGCAGTCTTGGACAAGAGAACAGGCCGGCGACGCAGAGCGTCATCAGGAGTTCCCACGGAGACCGTGGGAACCAGTCCATAGCACCAGGGCGTATGCGCCGCCCGACGGCATAGGAAAGGGAGCCGCACTCGCATGAGTGCGGCTCCTCTTCTTGAGCAGTCCAACTGCGTGTCTGCTTACTCGGCACCAAGCTCAGGCGCTGGCGGCTGAGGCTCGGGAGCCGGGGGCTGGGGTTCGGGAGCCTGGGGCGCTTGCGCCGCAACCCACTTGTGCCAGCGTGCCAGCGGGTCACGCCCGGTGAACGCGCCGTATGCGTGGACGAACAGGCCCACCTGAGCCAGCGCCATCCACAAGAAAACGAGCGTCAGGCCAACGACGATCAGCGTGATCGCCCTGTTAATGCGGTCACGCAGGAGCAGCAGGTTCGCCTGTCGCTCGTCGATGCGCTGGCTTACCTGTCCGACTTCGGTGCTCAAGGTTTCCAGCTTGACGGTCGCCTTGTCAAGTGGCTCCGTTAATAGGCCCACGATCTTGTCTGCAGAGGCGGATTTCGCGTCTTGGATCCTTTGCTGAACGTCGGTCAACCCCTGCCCAAGCGCATCGACTTTTTCGATGATGGCATCAGCGATATCGAGCAGCCGGCCGTCGCGGCCAGAGGCTGCGAACCGCTCTGTAAGAACCTGGTCGACGACAGCGGCGGTATCGCGCACGTCTTGCCCAGTTTCGGCCAGCCGCTGCACCGTGGGCGACAGGTCGGTGTCAAAGAGAGCATCAGCCGCAAGGAGCACCACACGACTGTCCTCTGCCGAGGCACCGACCCGCTGGATTTGCGTCGAAATCAGATCGACCACGGTTATGCCGCGCTGAACCTGGTCGTCGACCTGGTCGACCACTCCCTGGGCACGCTCCAGAGTGCGGTCGCCCAGATCGGCAAGGCTGGTGACGGCCTGGACAGCCTCACCGCGCACCCACCACACGCCGAACACACCGCCAAGCATGACGATCAGCAGCAGCACGCTGAGGACCATAACGATGACTGATGCGATCTTTTTTACGATTTGCATGTGATCTCCTCCTTAGCCTGAATTTCGCACCTTACGAACCGAATAGAGAGCAAAGTAGACACGTGTCAGCCGGCAGAAGTGCTTTGGGCGAGAACGCGCGGCGCCAGATTGCA
>Ga0209254_10005122_pt1 | contig 12046 bp, 11 predicted proteins | sample FrelakmetDIP11DI_FD_187148 | JGI IMG/M metagenome (GOLD analysis project Ga0209254, IMG submission 187148) | Freshwater lake sediment microbial communities from the University of Notre Dame, USA, for methane emissions studies - DIP11 DI (SPAdes)... | ecosystem: Environmental > Aquatic >...
TGCTACGCTGCGTCCGCATGGACGGCACTCGACTGGCCACCGCCACCGCGACCACGACCATGATGGTGCTCGCCGCCCTCGGCTGCGGCGTCGATGAGGGCGTGGTGGCGACCGTCGGCGGGCGCGAGGTCGAGGTCGCCGACATCCAGGCCTACATGGCGGCGGCCACCGGGGTGTCGTGGCAGGCGGTCGACGATCGGGTCGCGTCCCGGCTGCTCGATCAGTTCCTCGATCAGGAGGTGATGGCGGCCGCGGTCGGGCCGTCGCGGTTGCGGGGGATCCCGAAGGAACCGGCGGCGCGGTCCTTCCAGGTGCGCTCGCTGGTGGCCGAGGTCTGCGGCCCGGCGCCGACCCCGACTGCGAGCGAGCTCGAGCGGCAGCTCGACCAGCGGCTCGAAAAGGTGCGGCCGGCGCGTGCGCACGTGCGCCAGCTGCTGCTGGCGACCGCGCAGGATGCGGCGACCGCACGGGCGCGCCTCGCCGCTGGAGAGTCCTTCCTCGACGTCTCGCGGCAGATGTCGAGAGCCGCCAACGCGTCAACCGGCGGGGAGCTCGGCGTGCTGTCTCGCGGGACGCTTCCGGATGAGCTTGACGAGGTCGTGTTCTCGCTCGCCGACGGCGAGGTTTCGGGACCGGTGCAGTCTCCGGCGGGCTTCCATGTCTTCCAAGTGCTCGAGGTCGTGCCCGAAGGCCCGGCCACCCGCCGCGAGCTCGAGCCGATCGCGCGGCGCGAGCTGGTCGACGAGCTCGCCCGGGTCCACGCCCGCCGCTGCGTCGACGACAACGCGGCCAAGTTCGGAGTCGTCGTGCACGCGAAGAACCTGTGGTTTCGCTACGAGGGCCGCTATGGGAGTCCAGCCAATGCTCCATAGGCTGTGGACCGGCGCGCTCGCCGCGGCGCTCGCCCTCGCCGGCGTCGCGTGGGGCGGCGACCGCGAGCTGGTCGAAGCGATCCTGGCGCGGGTCAACGACCGCATCGTGACGGTCTCCGACTTCCGCGAGCGGCTCAGCGTGGAGCTGTCGCAGCAGCCGTCGCCGCCCGAAGGCGAGGCGCTCGGCCGTTTCGCCCACGGGCTATTCGACACCGTCGTCGAGGAGATGATCCTGCTCGAGCGAGCGCGCGAGAAAAAGCTGACCATCGACGACGAGATGGTCGACAAGGCGATTGGCGAGCTGCGCGAGCAGAACGAACTTCAGGACGACGCGGCCTTCAAGGCGGCCCTCGCCGGCGCGGGCCTCACCGAGCAGGCGCTGCGCGACCGCTACCGGCACAACATGCTGCTGCAGCGCGCCGTGCAGAGCGAGATCAAGCAGACCGAGATCACCGAGCCGGAGATCCGCGAGCGCTACGAGGCCGACAAGGAGAAGTACGTCGTGCCGGCGAAGGTGGAGCTCGAGCAGGTCTTCCTGCCGATCGCCGCCGACGGCTCGGACCGACGCCAGGTCATGCGGACGGCGCAGGGGCTGGTGGAGCGGGTCCGCGGCGGCGCCGACCTGCGGGCGGAGGCGACGCTCGCCGGCGGGGAGATCCAGGAGCTCGGCGCGATCCCCGAGGGCGACCTTCGCGAGGAGCTGCAGGCCCTCCTGGAACCGCTTCCCGACAACGGGCTCACCGACCCGCTCGAGGCCGCCGGCGGCGTGCAGGTCGTCCGGCTGGTGCGGCGGATACCCGCCGGCTACCGGCCCTTCGAAGAGGTCGAGGAGTCGATCCGTCGGCAGCTGTCTCAGACCGCCTACCAGGAGCAGACCAGGGGCATGGTCGAACGCCTCAAGGCCGAGTACTTAGTCGAGATCCACGAGGATCGACTCGAGATGGTCATTGCGGAGCTGGGCGGTGTCTGACGCGGGCGCCGGCCTCGCGACGATGCGGGGGTAGGACGTTGGCTATCGGATCCGACCGATGCTGGGTCAAGGACCTCAAGCCGGGCACCGAGATCGACGAGATCTACGTGGTCCGCAGCAAGGATGTCCGCCAGCGTCGCGGCGGCGGCTCCTACCTCTCCCTGACCCTCGGCGACCGGACCGGCGAGGTCACCGGGCTGGTCTGGGAGAACGTCGAGCGGGTGGGCAAGCTCTGTGACGTCGGCCAGGCGGTTCAGATCCACGGCCAGGTCCAGCGGTACAACCAGCGCCTCCAGGTAGTGGTGCGGGGGGTCGAGCCCCTGACGGCGAGCGAGGTCGACCCGACTCTCTTCGTGCGGGCTTCCGAGATCGATCCCGACATTCTCTGGCAGCGCCTGATCGCGATGGTCGAGGAGGTGGCCGACCCGCACCTTAAGCAGCTGCTGTTCCGGGTGCTCTCGGACCCCGAGGTCGCGGACCGCCTGCGGATCGCTCCGGCTGCGCGCGGCATGCATCACGCGTTTCGATCCGGGCTGCTCGAGCACACGGTGTCGATGGCGACCACGGCCCGGACGCTGGCTCGGCACTACCGGCTGCATGACGACATGGTGGTCGCCGGGGCTCTCTTGCACGACCTCGGCAAGGTCTGGGAGCTCGAGATCGATTCCTCGATCGAGTACACCGACGACGGCCGATTGCTCGGGCACCTGGCCATGGAGGTGCTGTATGTCGACCGCATGATCGGGGAGCTGCCGTCGTTTCCCGCGGAGCACCGCCGGCACCTGCTGCACATCCTCCTGTCGCACCACGGGGAGTACGAGTTCGGATCGCCGCGCCGTCCCAAGACCCCTGAGGCGCTGATCGTCCACATGGCCGACAATCTCGACTCGAAGATGGCCGGCATGCTCGAGGCGATCGGCGCCGGCGGCGGCGGCGAGGACGCCTGGTCGGATTTTTCCAAGATCCTGGAGCGCCACATCTACCGTCGCCGGCTCCCGTCGCCGGACAACGGCGCAACCAACTCCTGACCGCGGCTCCAAGGGCCCGGCTGCCCGCTGGGTTCCGTTCCCGCTTGTCACGGCGGCTCGTGACGGCGAAGCCCATCGGGCGAAGCCGCAAGCCGACTCGTCACGGCGTAGTCCGGCTCGTCACGGCGAAGTCCAACGGACGCAGCCGGAAGGACGCAGCCGGAAGGACGGAGCCGGAAGGCGAAGCCGGATTCCTGTTCCAGAACGACGTTCACGCGTCCGGGGGCAGCTTCCGAATCGCCGCCTCCACCTCGCCAGGCTCGGGGAAGCGCCCGAGCTCGTGCTTGGAGAAGACGAGCGTGCCGTCCACCTTGACGTCGAAGATGCCGCCGCTGCCGCGGATCAGCTCGGTCGCGACGCCGAATTCACGCTGGAGATCGGCTGCCAGCCCGGCAGCCCGCGGTTGGTAGTTTCAAGCGCCGCAGTACTCGATGGAAACCCGCATGGTGCCCTCCGGTCTCCTCCCCCTAACACGAGCATACCGTGATCCGTTCCCTCCGCTACCTATCCGCGGCAGCTGGCACAGGTGCCTGATCGCCATGGACTTGCGGGACACGGCCGGGGCGCGGTGCTACGATCGCTCAGGCGAGCCCAACGCCGCGGGTCGGAGGTCCGTACACTCGATGGAGACAGGTGATGACGCGGGGGAAACTGTGCGTCCTTCCCGGCACGGCGGGGGACTTGGCCGTGGTCACGATGGATGACCGCGAGGCGGTGCGCGCGGCGCGGGCCGGTGACGACGACGCGTTCGCGGCGCTCGTGCGACGCTACTCGGGCGGTCTCCACCGGGCGGTCGCCAGGATCCTCGCCGACGACACCGAGGCCTGGGATGTCGTGCAGATGGCCTTCGTGCGCGCCTGGCAGGGCCTGGACCGCTACGACGAGCGGTGGAGCTTCTCAACCTGGCTGTACCGCATCGGCACCAACCTCGCGATCGACCTGCTGCGCTCGAGGAACAGCCGGGAGAAGGCCCACCGGGCGGGCGCCGAGCACCGGTTCCGCGTCGTCGGAGAGACGCCGCCGGCGTCCGAGCTCGCCGACCACCGCGAGGTGGACCGCCTGTTCGATGAGCTGGTGAGCTGTCTGACGCCCCAGCAGCGCAGCGCCTTCGTGCTGCGGGAGCTCGAAGGCTGGGAAACGGCCGACGTGGCCGAGGCGCTCGGGTGCACCACGACGACCGTCCGCAACCACGTGTTTCAGGCGCGCAAGCTCCTGCGTGAGGAGCTGGCCCGAAGGTTCCCGGAGTACCTGCCCAAATCACGGAGAGCTTGATATGCGCTGCGCCGACATGCCCGAACTGCTTGACGCCTACCTGGCGGACGCCCTCGATGAGCCCCGCCGCAACGCGGTGCGCAGCCACCTGAGAGCCTGCGAACGCTGCCGGGAGGCGGCGGTCCACGCCGACCCGAGCCTGCTCTTCGTCGCGGCGTCCCCGGGCGAGCCCGACCCCGCCCGCGTCGAGGACGTGACGCGCGCGGTGGTCGCACAGATCCGCCAGCAGCGGCTGCAGCGGCGGCTCGTCCACCGGCAGCCCTGGCTGGCCGCGGCAGCTGCGCTGGTGCTGACGCTGATCGCGGTCGCCGGCTGGCGGCTGCTGGCGCCTGGTGGCGGCTCCGAGCCGGCGCCCGCCGTCGATGCCCAGGTGGCCGAGGCGCCGAGCTCGCCGCCTCGAATCGAGGTCGACATGGTCGGCGAAGGCGTTCGCGTGTACCAGTACGCCGATCAGCAGGACGGCGACACTGCGGTCACGTTCATCGTCAACCCACAGTTGGAGCTCTAGACCATGGCCCGTCGCCTGCTCGCATTGGTGGTGTTGTTCTGGCTGGTGGCCCCGGTCTCGTCCCTGTGGGCGAGCGAGCCGACCACGGTCCGCGTCTTCCAGGTCCGCTATCGTTCGGTGACCGAGGTGGCGGCGGCGGTGCAGACGCTGCTCTCCGAGGAGGGGAGCCTCACCGTCCATCCGGGGAAGTCGCGGATCACGGTCCAGGACCGCCCGGAGGTTGTCGACAGGGCGGCCGACATGATCGCCAAGATGGACCGCTCGCCTGATCGCTATCTGATCGAGGTGGTGCTGCTGCAGGGCGTGCCCGTGGAGCTCCCACCCGCTCAGCGGGCGCCGGTCGACGCGCGGCTGAAGCGGATGTTCCCGTTTGTCTCGTACCGGCGGATCGGCGCCACGAGCGTCGACGGCGTGATCGGCCAGCCGGCAGCCGCCGACCTCGGCGAGGGCCACCAGGTGACCTTCGTCGCGAGCTCCCTCGCGATCAGCGACGACACGCCGTGGGGCATCCCCGACACCGGGGACCGGATCCACCTGCAGCTGCTGACCCTGAAACGGGTCACGACCGATCCGGCGGGCAAGCAGCGGTCGGTCGAGGTCCTCAAGACCAGCATCTACCTGTCCGAGAAGCAGGAGGTGTTCATCGGCGCCGGCGCCTCCGAGGACTCGACGCAAGGGCTGGTGCTGATCCTCCAGGCGAACGAAATCGGGGGTGATTGATTGCCCGAGTTCGTCTGCCGCCTCGGCTCTCCTGACGGCTCGGTGCTCGAGCTGCGGCGGATCGCCGCTTCGGCGGACGCTTTGCGCCGGGAGCTGGAGGGCGAGGGCTTCCACATCTTCAGCGTGTCCCGCGCGAGGTCCCGGGTCCGGCTGGCGCTGCTGTCGCGCGCCGAGAAGGTCCCCTCGCAGGACTTCCTGCTCTTCAACACGCAGCTGCGAACCCTGCTCCGAGCCGGTCTCCCGCTCGCCCAGTCGCTCGAGCTGCTCAAGACGCAGCAGACGCACCCCCACTTCCGCGCCCTGCTCAACAAGGTTCACCAGCAGGTGACGACCGGGGTGTCGTTGTCCGACGCCTTTCTGGCGCTTGGCGACGTCTTCCCGCGGCTGTACGCGAACTCGCTGCGCGCCGGTGAGCGCTCCGGCGAGCTGGAGAGCGTGATCGGGCGCTTCGTGCAGTACCAGCGCCTGGTCGAGACGGTCCGCAAAAAGATCGTCGCCGCGCTGACCTACCCGGCGGTCCTGGTCTTGCTCGCGGCGGCGCTGGTCGTGCTGCTGGTGACCTTCGTGATCCCGCGCTTCTCGGACTTCTACCTGCAGTTCGGGTCCGAGCTCCCGCTGCCGACCCGCCTCGTGCTCGGAACCGCCCAGACGGTCCAGAGCAACCTGATCTTGATCATCGTCGGCGGCGCGCTGGCGATCTGGGGCTTTCGGACCTGGAAGGCATCGCCGGGGGGCCGGCGGCTGGTCGATCGCTGGGTGCTGCGGGTGCCGCTGCTGGGCCGTCTCGCCCAGCTGTTTGCGCTGTCCCAGTTCACCCGGTCCATGGCGGTGCTGCTCGGCGGCGGCACGCCGATGGTGCCCTCGCTCGAGACCGCGGCGACGTCGGTGAAGAACGTCTACATCGCCGAGCTGTTCCTCGGCTGCGTCCACGAGGTTCAGGAGGGGAGGCCGCTGTCCGACGCGCTCGAGGACACCGGCCGTGCGCCGCGCCTCGCGCTGGCCATGATCCGGGTCGGCGAGTCCACCGGGGCGCTGCCCGAAATGCTCGAGCACACGTCCGACTTCTTCGATGAGGAGATCGAGTTCTCTCTCACCCGCATCACGACCCTGTTCGAACCGATGATCCTGGTCGTGATGGGTGTCATCATTGCGGGCCTGCTGTTGGCCGTCTACTATCCGCTGCTCAGGCTCGTGTCGACGATCGCGTGAGGTTGCGCCATGGCGACAGATTCAAACCTGGACCGGACGCTGGTCATGCTCGATGAGCAGGATGCGCCGGAGGTCCACGACGACGTGGCCGAGGCGCGGGCCCTGGCTGCTCGGATCGGCTTCCCGTTCGATCCTCTCGACGAGTTCCACATCGACCCCGAGCTGTTTCGCGCAATCCCAGTCGACGTGATGCTGCGCTACCAGTTTCTGCCGCTGAACTCCGAGGGCGAGGTCCTGCGGATTGTGATGGCGGACCCGTCGAACGTGGTTCAGCTCAACGAGGTGGAGCTGGCGCTGGCGCGCCCGCTCGACGTGGTGGTCGGTCCGCCGTCGCGGATCGCGGACATCCTCGAGAAGTCGGAGTCCACCCAGCGGGTGCTGGACGAGGCGACCGAGGGCTTCCAGCTCCAGCTTGTCCAGGAGGCGGAGGACGGCGAAGAGGTCCTGTCGATCGACCGGATCACCGCCGACTCGTCGCCGATCATCCGTCTGGTCGACTCGGTCCTCTTCAACGCCATCCAGCGCCGGGCCTCGGACATCCACATCGAGACCCAGGATCGTGAGGTGGTGGTGAAGTACCGGATCGACGGCGTGCTCTACCAGGCCATGAAGTCGATCGACAAGCGGCACCACTCGACCATCATTTCCCGCATCAAGGTGATGTCCGAGCTCGACATCGCCGAAAAGCGGATCCCCCAGGACGGCCGCTTCAAGGTCCGCTTCTCCGGGCGGACGATCGACTTCCGGGTCTCGATCATGCCCAACGTGCACGGCGAGGACGCGGTCATCCGGATCCTCGACAAGGAGTCGACCAACGCCGAGTTCCGAACCCTGAACCTGAGCGTGCTCGGGCTCGAGGAGGACACCAAGGCCAACCTCCGGAAGTTCATCCGGGAGCCCTACGGAATGGTGCTGGTGACCGGCCCGACCGGATCGGGCAAGACGACCACGCTCTACGCCTGCCTGTCGGAGATCCAGTCCTCCGAGGACAAGATCATCACCATCGAGGACCCGGTCGAGTACCAGCTCAAGGGCATCACTCAGATCCCGGTGAACGAAAAGAAGGGGCTGACCTTTGCCCGCGGGCTGCGGTCGATCCTCCGCCACGACCCCGACAAGATCATGGTCGGCGAGATCCGGGACGAGGAGACGGCCGCCATCGCTGTGCAGTCGGCGCTCACCGGCCACCTCGTGTTCACCACCGTGCACGCCAACAACGTGGTCGACGTGATCGGCCGCTTCCTCAACATGAACGTCCATCTCTACAACTTCGTGTCCGCCCTCAACTGCGTGCTCGCGCAGCGGCTGGTCCGCCGGATCTGTGTCCACTGCAAGCGTCCGGCGACCGTCTCCGACCGGCTGCTCGACGACTCTGGCCTGGAACCCGATCGCTACCGCGACTTCGTGTTCTACGAGGGCTCGGGCTGCATGGAGTGCAACGGCACCGGCTACCGGGGGCGGATCGCGATCGCCGAACTGCTGAATCTGTCGGACAATATCCGGCAGCTGATCATCGATCGCCGGTCGGCGGCCGAGATCAAGCGTGCAGCCAAGGCCGAGGGCATGCGTTTCCTGCGCGAGTCCGCGCTGCAGAAGGTCTTCGCCGGGGAGACCACGCTGCACGACATCAACAAGGTGACCTTCGTGGAATGAGCTGGGCACGTCTCCTCACCAGTCCGCCGCCGACCACGAGCTGGCTCCTCGACAGCTCGGTCGTCGCGGCGCTCCGGCGCGAGCCCAAGGGCGGCGTGCTGTGGGCCGCCGAGCCGATGCCGCCGGGCGTGTTCGAGGTGGGCCCGGTGGGCCTGCAGTCGGTGGACCGGCGTAAGCTGTCCGCGGTCCTCGCCTCGATACACGGGCGCCTCGACGGCGCGCGGCGGGTGGCGGCGGTCGTGCCCACCGGCTGGACCAGGAGCTATGTGCTCTCGTTCCCCGAGCTGCCGCGCCGGCAGCGGGAGCTCGAGCAGGTCGTGCAGTGGCGGCTGAAGAAGCTGCTGCCGGTGCCGCCGACCGACCTGCGGATGTCGCTCGTGAACCTGGCGTCGGCCGACGGCACGCGGCCGATGCTGGCGATGGTGGGTTTGGAGCGGGCGCTCGCAGAGGTGGAGTCCGCGTTCCGGGACGTCTCGATCGAGATCGGACTGATCACGGGTCAGATCTTCGGCCTGGCTGCGACCCCCGCCCCGGGCGCGCGGCTCTTGGTTCAGCAGGATGAGGGCTTCCTGTCGCTGCTGCTGACCGAGGACGACGGGTCGCGGCTGATCAGGGCCAAGCACCTGGCGTCGTCCGGCCGGCTCGCGGACGCGGTCCGGCGCGAGCTCAACCTCACGCTCAGCTACTGTCGCGAGGCCCTCGGGATCGGTGGAGAGATCGGTCTGGAGGTCTTCGCCGAGAGCGCGGACCTCGAGCGGGAGATCGAGGACTGGCGGACCGGGCAAGCCGGCGTGCCGAGAGTGCCGGCGCGGCCCCTGCCATCCTTCACAGTCGGTGGGGCGCAGGAGCGGCTCGGCCTGTCGCGCATTCAGTCGCTGTGGGCGGTGATCGCGGAGGGCCGCGAGTGATGACTCCGAACCTCGCCGCGCGGCCCTTCCTCAACAGCCGACCGGTGTGGCTGGTGGCTGCGGCCGCCGGCCTGCTCGCGCTGGCGCTGGTCGTCGCCAACGCCGTGTTCTTCGTGCGGACCGGGCGCACCTTGTCGCCGCTCATCGAGCACCGCGACCGCCTGGTCGTCGAGGAGCGAGCGCTCAGCGCCAAGCTGTCGGGGCTGGTGGCGGAGCTGGCGAAGGTCCCCTGGAAGTCGCTTGGCGCGCGGGTCAACGCCACCAACGTCATCCTGCGCGAGCACAGCTTCTCGTGGCTCGCGATGTTCGACGACATCGAGCGGGTGATGCCCTACGACGTGCGCATCGTCCAGGTCTCTCCCGAGGTCGGTCCGGCCGAGGTCGACCTGAACATCCGAGTCGTCGCGAAGACCCGTGACGCGATGATCGAGCTGCTCGAGAATTTGGTCACCGACCCGAGCTTCTCGCGGCCGACGCCTCGGTCCGAGACCACCCCGGAGCAGTCGCAGTCGGGGTCCTACTTGATGGCGCTCAGCGTGCGCTATCACCCGCCGGCGGTGACGCCGTGACCGTCGACCTGCGCCCGTGGCGGCGCCTGCTGCCGATCTGGCTCCCGGCGGTCGGACTGTGCGTGGTCGCGGCCGCCCTCTACCTCTGGCAGAGCTCGGAGTCCGGCGGCCGTGCGGCCGGTCTGCGCAGCCAGATCGAGGAGCTCGAGGCCGAGAACGCCCGCCTGGGGGGTCTGCTTGCGCAGGTCGAGGGCGAGCGCGCGGCCGTGGCGGCGGTCAACGAGAGCTTCGACCTGCTCTACGGCCAGGTCTTCCGCGGCCTCGACGACCGCCTCACCAACATCCTCAGGGAGGTCGGCCTGGCGACCCGCAGCGCCAGCCTGCTGCCGGGAAGCTACAAATACGAGGCAGAGGAGGACCAGAAGACCGGGTACGTGAGGTTCTCGATCCAGTTCTCGGTGACCGGCGAGTACGCTCAGATCCGGAAGCTGATCGCGGCGGTCCAGTCGAGCCCGGAGTTCCTGGTCGTCGAGCAGATTGCGTTCACCGGGGACGAGGCAGCCGCGACCCAGGAGCTGACGGTCGCGGTGCGGGTGGCCACCTATCTCTCGGAGGCCAACCGCGAGACCCTCGACCGGCTGACCGGAGGGATCCGGGGGGCGGCCGGCGCCGGTGACGCCGAGGCGCCCACTGGCGATGCCGGCCAGGTGCCGGCAGATGCCGGTGGTCAGATCACCGGGGACGCGGATGCGCCGGCGACCGGGGACGGCGATGGGCAGGTGATCGGAGGCGGCGATGCCGAAGCCGAAGGATAACCGGACGCGCACCGGCCTCCTGCTCGGCCTGCTCGTCGCCTTGGCCGTGGTCGTTGCCGTGCAGCTGCTGCGCGGCGGGGGGCCGGCCGGCGGCGGCCCGTCCGGCAAGCGGATCACCTACGAGGTCCACGACCTGCCGCCGCTCGAGCCCCTGGAGCCGCGGGCCGACGTCGCGACGGCTGAGTTTCGCCGGAACCCGTTCATCTACAGCGCGCCGCCGACCGCGACGCCGCTGCCGGTCACGCCGCTGCCGACCCAACCGCCGGTGCAGCGGACGCCGCAGCCGACTCCCACCCCGCGCATGGCGCGCGGCTCGGACGGCCGGCCGAAGCCGCCGCCGCCGCCCTTTGACCGGGAGTTCCTCGGTCACTTCGGCCCCTTGAGGATGCAGGTTGCGGCGTTCCGCAAGACCGGCCCCGATCCCGACATCACCGAGATCGAGGTGGCGAAGATCGGCGACGTGCTGGACGGTGTATTCATCGTTCGCGAGATAGGATTGGAGTCGGTCAAGATCGGCTTCGTGGGCTATGACCCGTCGGAGGACACCCGTGTTCCGTTGTCTGAGAACTGACGCTCCGGCGTTCCGGGCCGCCGTCCTCGGCGCACTGTTGGCCGCTGCCGTCGGCTGCGCGACGCAGCAGGCCGATCACGACAGCAAGCAGGCGGTGAAGCAGGAAAATTGGGACGCCGCCGTCTACAACTACCTCGAGCTGGTGGCCAAGCACCCGGACAACGTCGAGTACCGGATCGGGCTGAGGCGCGCCCGCCAGAACGCCGCCCACGTGCACTTCCAGCGCGGCATGGCGCTGCGGGAGATCGGCCGCGTCGTCGAGGCCTACAACGAGATGGAGATGGCGGTCCAGCTCGATCCGACCCACCAGTTCGCGGAGCAGGTCCTCGAGGATCTCCGGAAGCAGGTCGAGATCCTGTCCGGCCCTGGCGGCAAGGCCGAGCTCGAGGACATGAAGCGCCAGGCCCGCGAGGCCAAGGTGAAGCCGCCGGTCCTCGACCCGGCGTCCAAGGACCCGGTCACCCTGGTGTTCCCCAAACCGAAGCCGGTCAAGGAGATCTACGACGCGATCGGCAAGGCCTACGGCTTCAACGTGATCTTCGACCCCAAGCTGAAGGACGACCGGCTGCCGGTCGAGCTGCGCGACGTGACCGCCGAGCGGGCGCTCGAGATCGTGATGCAGGCGGCCGGCCACTTCTACAAGGTGCTGGACCCCAAGACCATCGTGGTCGCCGAGGACAACCCGCAGAACCGGCGCGACTACGAGGACCTGGTCATCAAGACCTTCTTCCTGTCCAACGCCGACGTCAAGGAGGTGGACAAGCTGCTGCGCTCCTTGATCGAGGCGCGACGCCTCTCCACCAACGAGCAGCTCAACGCGATCACGCTGCGCGACACCGCCGACAAGGTGGCGATCGCGGAGAAGCTGATCACGGTCAACGACAAGGCCAAGGCCGAGGTCCTGGTCGACGTCGAGCTGCTGGAGTACGACACCGCCGGCCAGTCCGAGATCGGCATGAGCCTCTCCACCTATAGCTTCATCCTCGGTGTCGACACGGCGGCCATCAGCCC
>Ga0209254_10005123_pt1 | contig 12046 bp, 8 predicted proteins | sample FrelakmetDIP11DI_FD_187148 | JGI IMG/M metagenome (GOLD analysis project Ga0209254, IMG submission 187148) | Freshwater lake sediment microbial communities from the University of Notre Dame, USA, for methane emissions studies - DIP11 DI (SPAdes)... | ecosystem: Environmental > Aquatic >...
CCTGCAGGCTCGGACCCGCCGGCGGGAGCACGACGCAGCCGGTGAGCAGCAGCGCGCCGGCCAGTGACGAAAGCTCAAGCACGCGTTTCATGGCGCACCCGGATCATTGCTTCTCGGGTACCGGTTGCGGCGGCACCCGTTGCCAGCCGCCCGGGCATTCCCTGACGTATGGGTAGTACGCCTTCGCCTCGGCGCACCAGTACCACCACACCGGCTCGGCCGGCGGCTCGCGTTCGATGTAGACGGGCGGATTCGGCGCGACGTAGACCGGCGGGTAGTAGTCGTAGTACGGCGCGTAGCCATAGCCGTAACGCGGGCCCCAGTAGCCCGGTCCCCACCAGTAGCCCGGCCAGTAGCCCGGCCAGTAGCCCGGCCCCCACCAGTAACCGGGCCTGTGGTAGCCGAAATAGAAGCTCGTGCCCGCGTAGCGGTGGCCGTACCCTGGATAGCCGCCATGGGGAGGAGGATGGCCGCGGTACGTTCCACCGCCGGCAGGCAGAGCGCCTCGATACGAGCCGGTACCGCCGCCGGGAGGAGGAGTGCCTCGATACGAGCCGCCGCCACCACGACCCGACGGCGGGGCCTGTGCTTGCGCACCCGGAATGATCGCCAGCAGCGCGAACGATGCCAGCGAGGCCGCGGCGATGAGTTTCAGCGCTTTCATCGAAGTCACATTGCGACAGCCGGCGACTGCGTCGAGATCGGATGCGTCGTCGACGCAATCATTGTTGGGCCGCCTCGAAGCGGCCGCAACCCGCAAGGTGTAACGGGGTTTGTCCCGCGCCGGATGACGCTTGATCTGCGTCAGTCGGTCAGGTGAATCATGTCGCGCACCCGCGGGGCGCACCGCGCGACGACGCGCTATCGCTCGACCTTCGGTGCGGTGCCGATATCGGCCAGCAGCCCGGCCATGATCGCCACCCCCTGGAGGGCGACGTCGGCGAGCAGGTGTTCGTCGGGCGCGTGCTGCGAGCACGCCGGATACGAGTGCGGGACCCAGATCGTCGGCAGGCCCAGCACGCGCGCGAAGCAGTCGTTCGGCAGTGATCCGCCGAGGTTGGGCAGGATTGCAGGCCGGATGCCGGTCGTGCGCTGCACGCTCGCCGCGGCCCAGCGCACCCACGGATGGTCCGGGTCGAGACGCGTCGCGGCCATCGTCTCGCTGCGTGCCGGCGACACCGCCACGCGCGCGAAGCCGTGCGCGTCGAGGTGTTCGCGCAGCGCCGGGATGAAGGTCGTGGGGTCGCAGCCGGCGACGAAGCGCAGTTGCAGATGCGCCGTGGCGCGGCCGGGAATCGCGTTGACGGGGTGCTCCGGGTTGCCGGTCTTGAAGGCGAGCACTTCCAGCGTGTTGAAGCCGAAGACGCGCTCGGCCGGAGTCAGCCCCGGCTCGCCCCAGTTCTCGTCGATCGTCGGCCCGCCGGGTTCGCCGGGCTGGATCGCCGCCAGCGCGCGCCGCACGCTGGCGGGAATCGGCGGCGGGCGCAGGCCGGGAACGCGGATCGCGCCGCGCGCGTCGACCAGGGAGGCGATGGCGTGCGCGAGCATGGTGCCGGGGTTGGCCAGCAGCCCGCCCCAGTTGCCCGAGTGATGGCCGCCGTCGCGCAGGTGGCAGTCGAGCACGAAGTTGAACGCGCCGCGCGAGCCGAGGAACAGCGTCGGCAGGTCCGCGCGCAGCCGCGGCCCGTCGCTGGCGATCAGCACGTCGGCGGCCAGTTCGCTGCGGCGCGCCTCGCAGGTCGCGCGCAGGCCGGGCGAGCCGACCTCCTCGCCCATCTCGATCAGCCACTTGATGTTGCAGCCGAGCCGGCCCTGCGCGCGCAGCACGTGCTCGATCGCGGCCAGGTTGATCGAGTGCTGGCCCTTGTTGTCGGCGGCGCCGCGGCCGTACCAGCGGTTGCCCTGCTCCTCGAGCCTCCACGGCGAGGCGGCCTGCTTCCATTGCGCCTCGTCGCCGAGCACCACGTCGCCGTGGCCGTACATCAGCACGGTGGGCAGGCGCGGATCCTCGGTCCGCTCGGCGAACAGCAGCGGCGGCCGGCCGTCGACCGGGTTGTCCCAGATCGTCCAGGCGAAGCCGAGCGCGGCAAGCGAGGGGCCGATCTCGTCGGCGAGATAGGCGCGCAGTTCGGCGGCGCGTTCGGGGTTCTGGCTTTCGGTGCGCAAGGCGATGCGGCGGGCGAGCGCGCTGCGCAGCGCGGCGGCGTCGATCGGCGGGGAAGCGTTCATCGGGTGGGCCAGTCGCGACGTGGCTAGCGGCAGCGCCGGCGAGGGCCGAGGCGCGCACACGCGTGCATGGTAGCGAGGTCGCGCATGACCGGGTCCGCCGAGGAAGGTTAGTCTTGCGCCGGAACAAGGGGCCGCACGCATCTGCGCGCGCGGCCGCCGCTGCCGGGGGACGCCGATGTCAGACATCCTGCGCGAAGCCGCGCTCGAGTATCACCGCAAGCCGACGCCGGGGAAGATCTCCGTCGTGCCGACCAAGTCGATGGTGACGCAGCGCGATCTGTCGCTCGCCTACTCGCCCGGCGTGGCCGAGGCCTGCAACGCCATTGCCGCCGATCCGCGCGAGGCGGGCAACCTGACCTCGCGCGGCAATCTCGTCGCGGTGGTGACCAACGGCACGGCGGTGCTCGGCCTCGGCAACATCGGTCCGCTCGCCGGCAAGCCGGTGATGGAGGGCAAGGGCTGCCTGTTCAAGAAGTTCGCCGGCATCGACGTGTTCGACATCGAGCTCGACGAGCACGACCCCGACAAACTGGTCGACATCATCGCCGCGCTGGAGCCGACCTTCGGCGGCATCAACCTCGAGGACATCAAGGCGCCGGAATGCTTCTACATCGAGCGCAGGCTGCGCGAGCGGATGAAGATCCCGGTGTTCCACGACGACCAGCACGGCACCGCGATCGTCGTCGCCGCGGCGATCCTCAACGGGCTGCGCTACGTTGGCAAGGACATCGGCCGGGCGAAGCTGGTCTGCTCGGGCGCGGGGGCGGCGGCGATCGCCTGCCTCGACCTGCTGGTGAGCCTGGGCCTGCGCCGCGAGAACATGCTGGTCGCCGACAGCAAGGGCGTGCTGCACGCCGGCCGCGAGGGGCTCGACGAGAGCAAGAGGCGTTATGCGCGCGAGACGGCGGCGCGTACGCTTGGCGACGCGATGCCGGGCGCCGACATCTTCCTGGGCCTGTCCGGCCCCGGCGTGCTCGCGCCGGCGATGGTGAAGTCGATGGCCGGGCAGCCGATCATCCTGGCGATGGCCAACCCGACGCCGGAGATCACGCCGGAGGCGGCCCTGGCGGTGCGGCCCGACGCGATCATCGGCACCGGACGGTCGGACTATCCGAACCAGGTCAACAACGTCCTGTGCTTCCCGTTCATCTTCCGCGGCGCGCTCGATGTCGGTGCGACGACGATCAACGAGCAGATGAAGCTGGCCACGGTGCGGGCGATCGCCGATCTCACCCACGCCGAGATTCCGGACGTCGTGGCCAGCGCCTACGGTGCCGAAGGGCTGCGCTTCGGCCCCGAGTACCTGCTGCCGAAGCCGTTCGATCCGCGGCTGATCGAGCGCATCGCGGCGGCGGTGGCCCAGGCGGCGATGGACAGCGGGGTGGCGACGCGGCCGATCACCGACATGGCGGCCTACCGCTCGCGGCTGCGCCGCTTCGTCTACCAGTCCGGCGCGACGATGGAGCCGGTCTTCGACGCGGCGCGCAAGAACCCGATGCGGCTGATCTATGCCGAGGGCGAGGAAGAGCGCGTGCTGCGCGCGGTTCAGGTGGTCGTCGACGAGGGACTCGCCAGGCCGATCCTGATCGGCCGGCCCGACGTGATCGCCATGCGCATCGAGCGCTATGGCCTGCGGCTGAAGCCGGGCGCCGGTGTCGACATCGTCAACCCGCAGGACGACCGGCGCTACAAGGACACCTGGACGGGCTACCACAGGATAGCCAAGCGCAAGGGGGTGACGCGGGCGCTGGCGCAGACCGAGGTGCGCACGCGCACCACGCTGATCGGCGCGATGCTGGTGAAGATGGGCGAGGCCGACGCGATGCTGTGCGGCACCGTCGGCGCCTATGCCGACCACCTGAAGTACGTGCGCAACGTGATCGGCCCGCGGCCGGGGGTCAGCACGCTGGCGGCGATGCAGCTGGTGATCCTGCCCGAGCGGCAGCTGTTCATCTGCGACACGCACGTGAACACGGATCCGAGCGCGGAACAGATCGCCGAGATGACGATGCTCGCCGCCGAGGAAGTGCGCCGCTTCGGCATCGAGCCTGCCGTGGCGCTGCTGTCGCACTCGAACTTCGGCAGTTCGGACGCGGCCAGCGCGCACAAGATGCGCGACGCGCTGGAAATCATCCGCGCCCAGGCGCCGGACTTCCCGGTCGACGGCGAGATGCAGGGCGACGCGGCGCTGTCGCAGGCGGTGCTGGCCGAGATCTTCCCCGACTCGGACCTGACCCGCGAGGCCAACCTGTTGATCATGCCGAACCTGGACGCGGCCAACATCACCTACAACGTCGTGCGCACCGCTTCCGGCAGCGGCGTGGCGATCGGCGCGATCCTGCTCGGCGCCGCCAAGCCGGTGCACATCCTGACGCCGGCGGCGACCGTGCGCCGGATCGTCAACATGAGCGCACTGGCGGTCGTCGATGCCGGCGGCGCCGGCTGACGCGGGCGGATCGGGGCCGGCCGGTGTCTTCGGCCGGGCTTACGCGACTGCGTAGGCGGCTAGCGGATCGAGCGGGTAGACCGGCCGGCGCAACTTCGCGAAGCGGAACAGCGCGTAGTCGGAGCTGCATACGCCGCGGCTGTCGCATTCGACCAGCCCGGCGGCGATCGGTACAAAGGTCGGCCGGCAGTACATGCGCGACTTGAGCAGCAGCCAGGAGAACGCGCGCGGGTCGACGCCAACGCTCTCGAACACCGCCAGGTCGAGCGGCTCCATCGGTCGTTCGCTCACCACCGCGGTGAACGCGTCGTGCGCGAGCACCGCCGTGCGGCCCATCGCCCAGGTCTCGCCGGTGTAGATCGGCCCGGTGATGCGGAAGCGGCCGTCGCCGAGCGCGCGCACGGTGACTTCGCATTCGAACGGCGGCCGCGGCGGCAACGGCAGGCCCTGCGGCACCTTGTTGCCGAGCGCGACCCGAATGCGGCTGCCGACGCCGGCATCGAATGCCTGCGCCACGGTGGCTGCATCGGCGAGCGGCCCGACGCCGAGGTGCGTCATCCCCTGGCGCAGGCACTGCTCGAGCAGCGTGGTCGTGTCACAGGTGCCGCCGCTCATCACGTTGTCGCCGTGGTCGAGCAGCAGCATGGGCTTGCCGGCGGTCCCCAGCGAACGGGCGCGGGCGACGCTGTCGGCCAGCGGCTCGCTCGTGTAGACGAACCCGTCGCGCTCGGTCCATACCTGCCTGGCCAGTTCGTCGGCCGCGCGCTGCGCCTGCTCGACGCTGCGGCCGACGGTGACGACGCTCATGCCGGCGTCGCGGAAGTCGGCCAGCGAGAAACCGGCGAACACGGATGCCGCGAGCAGCCCGTCGGCCTCCAGCTGCCGCGCCCGCTGCACCGCACGCTGCATGGCGCCTTCGCCGGTGGCGCTGCGCAGCGTGTGCGACAGCAACGGCGGCTGCGCCCAGGCCACGTGCGGCCGCGCGCCGCCGTCGAGCCAGTCGAAGAGCAGCCGCGCCGCGTGCGCGCCGGTCTCGCGCATGTCGACGTGCGGATAAGTCTTGAATCCGACGATCACGTCGGCCGCGTCGACCATCGCCTGGGTGACGTTGCCGTGCAGGTCGAGCGCGACGGCCAGCGGCACCCTGGGCGCCACGGCGCGGATCCGGCGCAGCAGTTCGCCTTCGCCGTCGTCGACGCCCTGCGCGACCATCGCGCCGTGCAGGTCGAGCAGCACGGCGTCGCAGCCGCTGCGCACCGCGTCGACGATGCTGCCGGCCAGCCGCTCGTAGGCGGCGGCATCGACCGTGCCGCTCGGGTTGGCGGTGGCGTTCACTGCGACCTCGATCGCGTCGCCGCGCGCGGCGGCCGCGTCGAGGAAGGCGCCCAGGCCGGTGCGCGTGCCGCGCGCGCTGGCGAGAGCGTCGGCTGCGAAGGCCGGGCCGTCGGGGCCGAAGCAAGCCAGCGGCGTCGGCACCGGCGAGAACGTGTTGGTCTCGTGGTTGAGCCGCGCGGCGACGATCTTCATGGCCGGGCGCCTGCGGTCCGACCGGCCCCGCTCAATGGCCGGTGCGTCTGAGCACCACGCCCGGCTGCGCGCCGGTGGATAGCCCGTCGCGCCAGACCACCACGCCGTTGACGTAGACCGCATCGATTCCCGCCGCCGGCTGCTTCGGCCGGGCGAAAGTGGCGGTGTCGCGGATCTGCTCGGGATCGAAGATCACCAGGTCGGCGGCGGCGCCGGGCGCGATCACGCCGCGGTCGGCCAGCCCGAAGCGCGCCGCCGGCAGCCCGGTCATCTTGTGGATCGCCGTTTCCAGCGAGAACAAACCGCGGCTGCGCGCATAGTGGCCGAGCACGCGCGGAAACGCGCCCCACAGCCGCGGGTGCGGAAAGACGTCGTGCGGCAGCCCGTCGGAGCCGATCATCGTTTCCGGATAGGCGAGGATGCGTTCGACGTCGGCCTCGTCCATGGCGAAATAGATGGCGCCGGCCGGCTGCAGTTCGGTGATCAGCGCGTCGATCGACAGGCCGCGCTCGGCGGCCAATTCGTCGAGATAACGTCCCGCCGCCTCCGGTCGCGACTTCGACCAGGCGATCAGCGTGCGGCTGGCCTGCGCCACGGTGTCGGCGCGCAGCACCGTCGAGGAGGCGGGATACGGGTAGCAGTCGAGGCAGACGTCGGTGTCGAGGCGGGCGTCGTCGAGCAGGGCCAGGGTCTCGCGCGAGCGGCCGAAATTGGCCTTGCCCACCACCTTGTGGTGCGAGATCACCTGGCGCACGCCGAGCGAGCGGGCGATCGACATCGCCTCGGTCATCGACTCGAGCACGTGCGCGGTCTCGTCGCGGATGTGCGAGGCGATCAGCGCGTTGCTGCCCGCCAGCGGCGCGCACACGGCGCGGATCTCGTCCGCGGTGGCCGCATTGGCCGGCGCGTAGAACGTGCCGGTCGAGACGCCGAGCACGCCGGCATCGAGCGCCTCCTGCACGAGGGACCGCATCCGCGCGATCTCGCCGCCGTCGGCCGGCCGGTCGAGCTCACCCATCGTCACCACGCGCAGCGTGGTGTGGCCGACCAGCGCGGCGCAGTTGATTGCCGGCGGCTCGAGCGCCAGCCGGGCAAAGTAATCGGCGAAGCTGTCGAACCGCTGCGCCTCGCCGTTGGCAACCAGATTGATCGGCGGCACCGCGGTCCGGTTGCCGAGCGGCGCGAGGCTGATGCCGCAGTTGCCGACGACCACGGTGGTCACGCCCTGGCTCGCCTTGGGCGCCATCGACGGATCGGCAAGCAGCAGCCGGTCGTCGTGCGTGTGCACGTCGATGAAGCCGGGCGCCACTGCGCGCCCTTTCAGGTCGATGACTTTCCCGGCGTCGGCCGCCTCGAGCTGGCCGACCGCGACGATGCGGCGACCGGACAGTGCGATGTCGCCGTGGTGACGGGCGGCACCGGTGCCGTCGAAGATCACTGCATTGCGCAGCAGCAGCTCGAATGGGGCGGGCATGGGCTCGTGCTTTGCCGTGGTGCGTCGATCCGTGTAGTCTGTTCCATTGTGGTGCGATCTACAAACGCAGCGGCAGCCGCCGCGGCACCTAATCGGTCAGGTACCACGCCACCATAGGTCTGCTGCGGGGGACAACGCGCCGGATCTAGGGCGTGCAGCAGCGCCGAACCGGCGGGAACGGGATTTGCTTCACAGTTCCGTCGGGAGCGCCGCTGCGGCAGCGCATCGGCGCGGTTCATTCATTTCTCGGAGGAAGCATGAAGAACGGTCTTTCCATCGGCTGGCGCGGCGCGGCCCTGGCGGTCGCTCTGGCGGCGAGCGTTGCCTTCGCCGGGCCCGCGGCGGCGCAGGGCAAGGTGCTGAAGTTCGTGCCGGAGGCGGACCTGCGCAGCCTCGATCCGATCTGGACCACGGCGTACATCACGCGCAACCATGGCTACATGGTCTACGACGTGCTGTTTGCCACCGACGCCAAGTTCCAGATCCAGCCGCAGATGGTCGACAAGTGGGAGATGAGCAAGGACGGGCTCACCTACACCTTCACCCTGCGCGACGGGCTGAAGTTCCACGACGGCGCACCGGTGAAGTCCGCCGACTGCATTGCCTCGGTCGAACGCTGGGCCAAGCGCGACGTGTTCGGCCAGAAGCTCGCCGAGATGACCGAGTCGTGGACCGCGGTCAACGACCAGACCTTCCGGCTGAAGCTGAAGAAGCCGTTCCCGTACGTGCTCGAGGCGCTCGGCAAGCCGTCGTCGAACGTGCCGTTCATCATGCCGGAGCGCATCGCCAAGACCGACGCCTTCACGCAGATCACCGATCCGACCGGCTCCGGCCCGTTCAAGATGGTCAAGGAGCAGTGGGTGCCCGGCAACAAGGTCATCTACGTGAAGAACGCCGACTACGTGCCGCGCAAGGAGGCGCCGAGCTGGGGCGCCGGCGGCAAGATGGTCAAGGTCGACCGCGTCGAGTGGATCTACATCCCCGATGCGGCCACGGCGGCGGCGGCGCTCAACGGCGGCGAGGTCGACTGGTGGCAGCAGGTCCCGGTCGACCTGGTGCCGATCGTGGCGAAGAACAAGGACATCAAGGTCGAGAGCGTCGACCCGCTCGGCTCGATCGGGCTGCTGCGCTTCAACCACCTGCAGCCGCCCTTCAACAACCAGAAGATGCGGCAGGCCGTGCTGGCGGTGCTGGACCAGAAGGACTACGCGATCGCGGTGGCCGGCGATCCGAAGAACGGCAAGCCCTGCCCGTCGTACTTCACCTGCGGCACGCCGATGGCGAGCACCACCGGTTCCGAGGCACTGACCGGCAAGCGCGACGTCGACCGCGCCAAGGCGCTGGTCAAGGAAGCCGGTTACAAAGGCGAGAAGGTGATCCTGATGACGGCCACCGACCAGCCGATCGTGCACGCGCAGGCGCTGGTGACGCAGGAACTGCTGAAGAAGATCGGCCTGAACGTCGAGCTGGCGGCCAGCGACTGGGGCACGCTGATCACGCGCCGCTCCTCCAAGGAGCCGGTCGAGAAGGGCGGCTGGAGCGTGTTTCACACCTGGTTCGTCGGCCCGGACATCACCTCGCCGGCGCTGAACTCGCCGCTGCGCGGCGCGGGCGAGAAGTCGTGGTTCGGCTGGCCGACCGACGCCAAGCTCGAGGAACTGCGCGACGCGTGGTTCAACGCGCCGACGCCGGCCGACCAGAAGAAGATCGCCGAGGAGATGCAGAAGCGCGCCTTCGATACCGTGCCCTACATTCCGACCGCGCAGTTCATCATTCCGACGGCGTTCCGAGCCAACCTGTCGGGCGTGATCATCTCGCCGGTGACGTTCCTCTGGAACGTCGAGAAAAAGTAAGGGACACGGCAAAGCGCGGCCCGCTCCTGCGCAGGGGGCGCTTGGCGTACGCCGGTACACGAGCGCCGCTTGGCAGCAGCCTCGCGCTGTCGCCTGGGCGCCTGCACGAGGTCCCGGCGCCGCAGCGCGCCTGAGCGCCGGCGGTCGGCCCGATGCTCCGTTACGCGATCAAGCGACTGCTCGCCACCATTCCCGTGATGGGGGTGGTGGCGCTTTTCGTCTTCTCGCTTCTGTACATCAGCCCGGGCGACCCGGCGGCGGTGATAGCCGGCGACATCGCCACCGAGGAGGACATCGCCCGCATCCGCGCCGAACTCGGGCTCGACCAGCCGTACTTCGTGCGCTTCGGCGGCTGGCTGGCGGATCTCGCCCGCGGCGACCTCGGCACGTCGATCTTCACCAAGCTGCCCGTCTCCACCCTGATCGGGCAGCGCGTCGAGCCGACGCTGGCGCTGACGGTCTGCACGCTGTTCGTTGCGGTGGGGCTGGCGGTTCCCCTGGGCGTGCTGGCGGCGGCGCGCGCCGGCGGCTGGATCGACCGCTTCGTGATGGCGCTGGCGGTGCTCGGCTTCTCGGTGCCCGTATTCGTGATCGCCTACGGGCTGATCTTCTTCTTCGCGGTCTGGCTCGACTGGCTGCCGGTGCAGGGCTACCGCAGCCTAAGCGAAGGCTTCGGTCCGTTCATCCGGCACATGATCCTGCCGAGCGTGGCCCTCGGCGTGGTCTACATGGCGCTGATTGCCCGCATCACGCGGGCGACGATGCTCGACGTGCTGGCGCAGGACTACGTGCGCACCGCCAACGCCAAGGGCCTGGCGCCGGGGACGGTGCTCGTCCGCCACGCATTGAAGAACGCCGCCGTGCCGATTGTCACCATCATCGGCATCGGCGTGGCCCTGCTGATCGGCGGCGTGGTCGTCACCGAGACCGTGTTCGCCATTCCCGGCCTCGGCCGGCTGACGGTCGATGCGATCCTGCGCCGCGACTACCCGATCATCCAGGGCGTCACGCTGCTGTTCTCGGCGGTGTACGTGCTGGTCAACCTGCTGGTCGACCTCAGCTATTCGCTGTTCGACCCGCGTATCCGTTACTGACATGTCGGCGGCAGCCCTGCCCGCGTTGAAGTCCGTTTCGCCGAACGTGCAGCGGTTCAAGGACGCGCTGCGCCGGCATCCGACCGCCATCGCCGGCGCCATCGTGCTGCTGCTGATGGTGCTGGTCGCGATCTTCGCGCCGCTGCTCGGCACCGCCGATCCGCAGGCGCTGTCGCCGATCAAGCGGATGCGGCCGATGGGCGCCGAGTACTGGTTCGGCTCCGACATGCTCGGCCGCGACGTCTACAGCCGTGTCATCTACGGCACGCGCGTGTCGCTGACGGTGGGGCTGGCGGTGGCGGTGCTGGCGACCTCGATCGGCCTGGTGATTGGGCTGGTCACCGGCTACCTGCGCTGGCTCGACGCGGTGATGATGCGCGTGATGGACGGCTTGATGTCGATCCCGTCGGTGCTGCTGGCCATCGCGCTGATCTCGCTCACCCGCGCCAGCCTCGAGAACGTGATCATCGCCATCGCCATCACCGAGGTGCCGCGCGTGGTGCGGCTGGTGCGCTCGCTGGTGCTCACCCTGCGTGAGCAGCCGTACGTCGAGGCGGCGATCGCCTCGGGCACGCGGCTGCCGGCGATCCTCGCGAAGCACATCCTGCCCAACACGCTGGCGCCACTGCTGGTGCAGGCCACCTACATCTGCGCCTCGGCGATGATCACCGAGGCGATCCTGTCCTTCGTCGGCGCCGGCACCCCGCCCAACATCCCGAGCTGGGGCAACATCATGGCCGAGGCAAGAAGCCTCATCCAGGTGGCGCCGACCATCCTGCTGTTCCCCGGCATCTTCCTGTCGCTGACCGTGCTGTCGGTCAACCTGCTCGGCGACGGGTTGCGAGACGCGCTGGATCCGCGGCTTGCCAGGCGCATGTAGCTTCGAATTGGGGCATACGTGGTTGAACTTCTCGGCTTCGCTCCGCGCATCGCGCAAGCGCATTCAGGAGAACGAAGGGGCTCGGCTGGTTCCACGGCCGCGCGAAGCAGTGCTTGGCGAAACCCCGCCTCCGCCCCTTGGTGCATCCCCAGCCAGGCAAAGGGGCGGTGCTGATCTGATGGCCAAGCCGCTGCTGCGCGTCGAGAACCTGAAGACGCACTTCCACACCCGCGACGGCATCGTGCGCGCCGTCGACGGCGTCAGCTTCGAGGTCAACGCCGGCGAGACGCTGGCCATCGTCGGCGAGTCGGGCTGCGGCAAGAGCGTCACCTCGATGTCGATCCTGCGCCTGCTGCCGATGCCGCCGGCGCGAATCGCCGCCGGCCGCATCGAGTTCGACGGCCGCAACCTGCTCGATCTCAGCGAGCCCGAGATGCGCAAGGTGCGCGGCAACGCGATCTCGATGATCTTCCAGGAGCCGATGACCTCGCTCAATCCGGTGCTGACCGTCGGCCGGCAGATCGCCGAGGCGCTGGTGCTGCA
>Ga0209254_10005124_pt1 | contig 12044 bp, 9 predicted proteins | sample FrelakmetDIP11DI_FD_187148 | JGI IMG/M metagenome (GOLD analysis project Ga0209254, IMG submission 187148) | Freshwater lake sediment microbial communities from the University of Notre Dame, USA, for methane emissions studies - DIP11 DI (SPAdes)... | ecosystem: Environmental > Aquatic >...
TCGTGTGGCTCCTCCAGTTCTTCGTCTTCGGGGTGCTGCTGGCCGCGCTCTACGCCGGCGTGCGCAAGGCCTGGGGGCCCGGCCCGGCCACGGCCGTCAAGGTCGGGTTGATCGGCGGCTTCCTGGCCGGCTTCCCGGTCAACTTCTACCTCGCGACGTGGGCGCCGATGGGACGGGGCATCCCTGCCGGCTGGCTGCTCGAGCTGCTGGTCGGTGCGGTGCTGGCGACGCTGGTCGCGGGCTGGTTCTACCGGGAGGCCTGACCGGGCTGACGGCTGCGAACCTCCCCTCGCTCGCGTAGATCGCGCGCCTGGGCAGGTGACGATCGGGCCACGCGCCGGGACTTCTCCCGCGGTGCGGGGCGCGAACCCTTGTCAGGGCCGTGCGTATACTGGATCTCAGAAACCCGTCGGCCCGGACGGGCTGTCGAGAGGGAGATATTCCATGGCAAGGGCTGCAACCGTTGTCGTCGCTGTCGCGTCCCTGCTGCTGCCGGTCGCGGCGGCTGCAGGGGAGCGCGAGGACCAGGCGTTCGCGCAGCTCAAGGCGCTGGCCGGGACGTGGGACGCGGTGACACCGAACGGCCCGGAGACCATCGTCTACCGCGTCGCCTCGGCCGGCAGCATCGTGATCGAGGAGATGTTCCCCGCCACTGAGCACGAGATGATCACCGTCTACCACCGGGACGGCGAGCGGCTGGTCGCGACCCACTACTGCGCGGTCGGCAACCAGCCGCGCGCCGCGCTCGATGTGTCCGCGCCGGCGTCCGAGGGGCTTCGCTTCGCGTTCACCGGCGGCAGCAACATGAAGCCCGAGGACGGCCACATCCACGGCTGGAGCATCCAGATCGCCGATGCCGACCACGTCGAGGAGAGGTGGACCTACTGGGAGGGCGGCACGGAGCAGCACTCCACCGCCTTCACGATGACCCGCCGAGCCGCGGAGTAGCCCACCGGCGGCGGGTCGCGGTTACGAGGACGCAGGCGGGGGATTCGATTCGACTACAGCGGAGGGCCGCGCCGCCGCAGCATGAGCACCGCCAGGACCGCGATCGAGGTGATGAAGACCATGAGGCCGAATGGGCTCAGCGCTGGAATCGGCAACGACTCTGCGGTGACGGTCGAGCTCGAGGTGTTGTTGCCGGGTGTCGGATCGGGCTGATCGCCGTTCGCGGTGACGCTGTTTACGATCGGGCCGTTGGCGCTGGCCTCGACCTGGACGGTGATGTCGCACGAAACGTGCGCGCCCGCGGCAAGGGCGCCGATCGGCCAGGTCCACGAGTGGATCGCCGGCAGGTAGGTTCCGCCGCAGGTGTCGGAGACGTAGCCCACGGAGCTGGGGAGCGTGTCATCGACGACAACGTTGGTGGCATCGGCCGGGCCGTTGTTCGTGACGACGATCGTGTACGAGAAGAAGTCACCCTGCCGCACCGCGGCCGGCGCGTCGTTGGTCTTGACGACTTCGATGTCGGCCTCGTAGACCTGCGCGAAGAGCTGCCAGCTGAAGTGCTGGGAGGGAAGCGACAGGAATGGCGCGCCGACCCCACCGAACAGCAGCACTACCGTCGCGACCAGGAACCTCTGGATGGGCCGCATCGTCTTCTCCTCGAAAGGACAACCCCACTCTACCACCGGTTCACCGGATTTCAACTCGGCGCCGGATCGGGATCGCGGTCGAGCTCGAACTCGAGGAACACGAGCCCGGCCACCAGCTGCTCGCGGATCAACTCGATGCTGTGCGGCGCGGCTCCAGCTCTCCAGCGATCGACGGCGGTGTCACGGGGCTCGTCGGTGACGACCAGAAATCGGGGCACTTGCGTTCCAACAGCGTCGATCCAGCCGGCGAGCTGTTCCGCGTCGCGAAGCGTGAACATGGGGACCCTGCGAAAGGTCTCGGCGAGGGCGCTGGGGAGCCAGTAGAGCTCGGTCACGACCGGCTGCGACGCCGCGGTCAGCTCGTGTCGGTAGGCGTGCAGATCAGCCTTGGTGACGGCCAGCTCGCGGAGGCCCCGCATCTGATAGAGCCCACCGACCGCCAGTGCGATGCCGGCGGCGGCCGCCACCGCCGCCCGCGGCCTCGCGGGCTCGCCGGACTTCGCATAGGAGATCATCCCCACCGTACAACCAGCGGCGGCGAGCACGTAGGCGATCAGCTGGTAGCGGTTGCCCCACTCCAGGCCGCCGACAAGGAGCGGCAAGGAAAGGACTGTGCTGGACGCCAGAACGAGAACCGTCGTGCCGGCGGCGATGCTCCAACTGCGGCCCACAGCAGGCCGCGGCAGCAACAGCAAGAGCACCGCGAAGGCCGCGTACGGGGCGGGGAGGACGAGGGCATGGACGGAGCGGAAGCGATCCGGCGACACGACGGTCCAGAGGCTCACCAGCGTCAGCAGCCCGCCGCCGGCGACCAGCGTCCGGCCGCGCGCCGGTTCCCGCAGCGCGATCGACGCAGCGGCCACCAGTACGCCGAGCAGCCCCAGCCAGGCGATCCACGGCTCCAGCGTCGGCCCGTTGTCGGCGGGTAGGTCGACGAGTGCCTGCCGGAGGCGGACCGGCAGCTCCCGCCACAGCCGGGGGGAGCCGAGCAGGCCGACGAGAAGCTGCACCAGGGAACCTTCCTTGTCGCCGATCAGGTTGGCTGGCTCGAGCCGGCGGATGGCGATGGCCGCGGCGCCGAAGGCCAGCGTCCCCACCGCGGCGATCGTCGCCGCGATGCCGATGCGCAGCGCTCTGGCGGAGGCCATGCCGGCCGCCTCCAGCCGGTCGCGGAGCGCTGCGGCGATGAGGGCGACGGCCAGCGCGCCGGCGAACACGACCATCTCGAACCGCAGCGCGATCGCGAGCCCCAGGCAGGCCGCCGCTGCGAGCAGGGCTCGGTGCGAGGTCCTCGAGGCGCCGGAGCACAGCACGAGGGCTGCCATGCCCAGGCAGACGGCAATCGTGTGCTCCCAGAACAGGCAGCTGTAGAACAGCACCGGGGTGCACAGGCCGACGGCGAGAATGACGGCGACCTCCGCGTCGGGCGCGACCCGGCGGGCGAGCGAGCCGGCGAGCACCGCGGTGCCGATCCCCGCCACGAGCGGCAGCAGGTAGAGGCCGTAGAAGCCGAAAACCGAGAACAACGGCATCGACAAAAGCCCGAACAGCGGCGGCCAGTTGGTCCGCACCGTGCCGTCGGCGGAAGGCCGCGGGTAGAGCCTGGCGACCAGCTCAAATCGGTGCCCTGGCGGCAGCGGCTGGGGGTAGAAGCGGTAGCTCGGATCGAACGGACGCGCACCGTACTGGGCCTGCTGTCGCACCCCCGGCGACTGACCCCGATAGCGCGTCAGCTGGAGGTACTTGGCGCCCTCGTCGGGCGACCAGAAGAGGTTGGGCGGCAGGACGCCGACGATCGCCAGGTAGAATGCCGACAGGGCCAGGGTGGCGCGCGACCGTGATCCCAGTCGACGGTGGGGGCTCCGCGGGACGGTGTCCAAACCGGGTGCGGTTGAGTCCCGGATGTCATCGAGCTGCGGTGTCGGGATGTCGGCGTCGGTCACGGTGCGTCGCGGCGGATTGTACCGCGGCGGATGGTCGGACCCGGTCGAGAGCGGGCGAGGGTGGCCGGCTGCGGTGCGATCCGGTACGCCCTTCAGCAGTCACGGAACTCGCTCGAGCTTCAGCACAAAGTGGTCGGCGAGCCAACCGAGCTGGGAAACGCCGTGCCAGCGGGCTTCGAGCGCTGCGAGGCGGCGGATCAGCCCCGGTCGGGTGTCCTCGAGGTGCTCGAGGTAAGGTGGCGGCAGGAAGCAGCCGACCGCGGTCAGGCCGAGCCGGCGGAAGCCGGGCGCAAACTCGCGGCTCACGCGCCAGGGCGTCGGGTACCAGACCTGGACGGCCTGGCCGGGCGCGATCGGCACCTGAGCACCCTGCCGCAGCCTCCGAAAAGCCGCAGCCGGCTTGGCGTGGAGCAGGTGCCAGGCGACCTCCCACAGGCAGAGCGGACCCATGACCACCACCAGCACCCGCCCGCCGGGCGCCACGAGGCCGGCCAGCGCCCTCGCGAGGGGCCGGCGATCGGGCACACAGTTGAGGGCCCCGAAGTTGGACAGCACCCCGTCGAATGGGCCGTCCAGGTCGCACGTGGTTTCCAGAGCACCGAGGTCGAGCCGCCGCGTCGTGACGAGGTGCTCGACTCCGGCGGCCGCCGCCTTGTGTCGCGCCGCGTCGAGCATGCCTTCCGAGGAGTCGGTGGCGAGCACTCGGATGCCGCGGCGGGCGAGCCAGACGGCGTCCTCGCCGGTGCCGCACCCGAGCTCGAGCACCCGGTCTCCGGGCTGGAAGCTCGTCGCCAGCTCGGCCCACACGAGCTCCCGATACCGTCGACCGAGGCGGGTCGCGGTGAAGCCGCGGTCGTAGCTTCCCGCGGCTGCGTCGAACGGATGGTGATGCGGCTGCTCGGCCACCTCTGCTCCCTGTACCAAGGCTACAGGAGACTTCGCTTGCTATGATCGCGCGGCAATGCCTAATCCGACCGGGGCACTCGGCCATGGTGAAGCTCAGGGCTCGGGGGTCGCGATCGTTGTCCCTGTCCACCGCGGCGGAGACGGGCTAATGCGGTGCCTGGCAGCGATCGCCGGCGCAGATCCTCGCGCGGACGAGGTCGTGGTGGCGGTCGACGGTCCCGTTGCCGGTGCGCGTCAGACGGCTGAAGGCTACGGATTCCGGGTGATCGAGACAGGGGACCGAGCCGGGCCGGCGAGCGCGCGCAACCTCGGAGCGGAGGCGACCACGGCCCCGCTCATCCTGTTCGTCGACTCCGACGTGGTGATCCCTCCGGACACCGCCGGCCGGGTGGCCTCCTACCTCGCCGGGCGGCCGGACGTGGCCGCGGTGTTCGGGTCGTACGACGAGCGGCCGTCCGCTTCGGGCTTCGTCTCCCAGTACAAGAACCTCTTCCACCACTTCACGCACCAACACGGCGCCCGCGAGGCCGCGACCTTCTGGACCGGCTGCGGCGCGATCCGGCGCGCGGCCTTCGAGTCGGTCGGCGGCTTCGACAGCCGGCAGGCGTGGCTCGAGGACGTCGAGCTCGGCTACCGGCTGCGGGCGGCCGGTCACCGGATCCATCTCGACCCCACGCTCCAGGCGACCCACCTCAAGCGCTGGAGCTTCGCCACGATGGTGCGCAGCGACGTCTTGCACCGGGCGCTGCCCTGGACCGACCTCATCCACCGCTACCGCAAGCTGCCGAACGACCTCAACCTGCGGGTCGCCGGTCGGATCTCGGTCGCGCTCCTGCTCGCGCTTGTGGCAAGCCTCGCCGCTGCGGCGTGGTGGCCCGTTGCCGTGATCGCGTCGCTCGCCGCCGCGATCGCCCTGCTCGCGGTCAACTGGCCGTACTACCGCTTCCTCGGCCGCCGGCGCGGTGTGGTGTTCGCCGCCCGGGCAGTCCCGGTGCACTGGCTGTACCTGCTCTACTCCGGGGTGGTGTTCGCTCTCGGCAGCGCGTGGTACGCGATGGGTGCGACGCGGCGGGGCGCGCGTCAGGGCTCGATGGACAGCGACCGAAGGCGCTCGCCGTAGGCCTCGCTGATCCGCCGGCCGTGGCCGTCGACGTGGCCCTTGCACTGGCGGTGATCGAGCACCACCTCCGGGCTGTCGGGAGCCAGCCGGCGGATCTCTTGCGTCTTGCGGCGCTGCTCCCAACGCTCGATCGGATCGCTGAAGCGCGACCGCAGCACCGCCTCCCCAAGCCGCCCGATCGGTGAGCCGCATGCGATCACCGCGTGCTCGGGTCGCGGCGGACCGACGGCGTTCGGCAGGAGATCACGGATCCAGCGGTTGGCTTCCATCATCCTCCCGTACACCGGGAGGCCGACCAGCGGCACCATCTGGGCGAGCTCGCGGGCGCTGAACAGATCGCGCCGCTCGAGCTGGATCGCGTCCTCGGACAATATCCAGTTCGGACAGATGACCAGACCCCGCAGCTTGTGGAGGCGGACCATCTGGATGATCACGGCGCGGCACAGCCAGACCCTCCCCGGCTCGGTGACGATCAGGTAGTCGGCGTCCGCTCCGTGGTCCACGTTGTCCATCGCGAGGGCGCCGGTCACCGCCACCATGCGGACGAAGGGCAGCCGGCCGAGCGAGTGGCCACCACGCAGCGCCTTCGGCCACAGGCGGGTCGCCAACTCGGCCCGACGCCGTCGCACCTCCGCGAGCTGCGAGCGGCCTGGGAGGGTGACGAAGGGACCGACCTGCAGCAGCCGATCGGGGGTCATCCCAGCCACGGTTCGGCGGACCTCCTCGACGTCGGCCGGCATTGCCTCGAGGTAGCGGTGGACTTCCGGAATCGTCATCGGGAAGTCGAAGAGATCGCCGTAGGCGACCGTCCTCTGGATCGCATGGCTCAGGGATGGCGTCGAAGGCTGGGTCAAGGAGGCTCCGTTCGAACAGGGTCGGCTGATGCTAACAGGCGGTCCGCTGCCGCTCAAGGAGGCGGAGCGGCCGACTATAATCCGCGTCGTGCAAACCGGCGTCGAAGCAGGGCAGCGCGGGCAACAGCCGCTGAGAGTCGGGATCGACCTCACGGCGCTGCTCCCTTCCCCGACCGGGGTGGACACCTACCTCGAGCGTCTCGTCGGTGCACTCGCGACGACCGACCCGCGGACGCGCTATACGGTGTTCGCCAATGCCGAGGACCGGCGCTGGCTGGCGGAGGCGCTTCCGGACAACTTTGAGGTCCTGGGTCGGTGCCTGCGACCGAGGCCGGTGCGGCTGCTGTTCCAGCAGCTGCTGCTGCCGGCGTGGTCGATCACGCGGCGACTCGACGTCCTCCACTCGCCGTCGTTCATCATGCCGATGGTGCGCAGCCGCCCGCGCCATCTGCTGACGGTCTACGACATGACCTTCTTCTCTCATCCGGCGTGCCACGAGAAGCTGCGCAGGAGCGCTCCCTACCGACGGGCGATCGTCCTCAGCCTGCGGCGCGCGGACATGGTGACCGTGCCGTCCGAGTCCGCGGCCGGGGAGGTGATGCACTACGTGCCGGAGGTGCCGAGGGCCCGTCTGCGGGTCGTGCCGCCGGGGATCGGGGAGGAGTTCCGGCCGGCGATCCGCACTGAGGTCGACCGGGTTCGGGCCCGGCTCGGGCTCGACCGGCCGTACCTGCTCTACCTCGGGACCATCGAGCCGAGAAAGAACCTGGTCCGGCTGGTCGAGGCCTTCTCGGCCCTGGCCGCGAACGGGCAGCTGGACGAGGACCTGGTGCTTGCGGGCAAGCTCGGCTGGGGCTACGAGCCGGTGCTGGAGGCGATCCGGCGCTCCGGCTGCGGCAGCCGCATCCGCCGGCTTGGCTATGTCGACCGGGCGGACCTCCCGGCGCTGCTGTCCGGAGCGAGGCTGTTCGTGTACCCGTCGCTGGCCGAGGGCTTCGGCTTCCCGCCGCTCGAGGCGATGGCCTGCGGGGTGCCGACCATCGCCGCGCGGTCGACGTCGCTCGCGGAGAACCTCGAGGGCGCCGCCGAGCTGGTGCCGACCGACGACGCGTCTGCGCTCGCAGCCGCCATCCTGCGGCTGCTGAGGGACCCTGACCTGTGCTCGGCGCTCCGGGAGCGGGGGATCGAGCGTGCCGCGCGATTCCGGTGGCAGATTACGGCGGCGCTCACCGCCGAGTGCTACCGCGCGCTCGGCCGGGGGATGACACGGGCCCCCGACGCGGTTGAATAGAATGACGGAAGCACCATGACCGATGTCCTGTTCGGCCAGGCCTACTATCTCTGCTTCGACGCCAAGCTGTGGGCGGCGATGGAGCCGTACCCGCCGCTCGGCGCCCTGTATGCCGCTGCGGTCCTGCGCGAACGCGGCTTCGATGTCGCTCTCTTCGACTCGATGCTGGCCGGTTCGGAGGAGGAGTGGGCAAATGCCCTCGAGCGTCAGCAGCCGCGCTTCGCGGTGATCTACGAGGACAACTTCAACTACCTCACCAAGATGTGCCTGCTGCGGATGCGCGAGGCCGCGTTCACGATGATCGCGATGGCGCGGGAGCGGGGATGCCGGGTGGTCGTGGCGGGCTCCGACGCGACCGACTTCGCCGAGGAGTACCTGCGGCGAGGCGCCGAGGTGGTGCTGCTTGGCGAAGGTGAGGAGTCACTTGCCGAGGTCGTGGACGTCCTTGCAGGTCGCAGCGGTCGACGGCTGGCCGACATCCAGGGCATCGCGTTCGAGGAGGGGGACGCCGCCGGGGCCTGCCGCCGAAACGAGCGCCGGTCGGTGATCCGCGAGCTCGAGGCGTTGCCATTGCCGGCCTGGGACCTCGTGGACATGGAGCGCTACCGATCGATCTGGCTGGCGAGACATGGTCGGTTCTCGCTCAACATGGTCACCACCCGCGGCTGCCCGTACCACTGCAACTGGTGTGCGAAGCCGCTGTGGGGCCAGCGCTACCACGTCCGCAGCCCGGAGCACGTGGTGGGCGAGCTGAAGATGCTGGTCGAGCGCCACGCGCCGGACCACATCTGGTTCATGGACGACATCATGGGCCTCAAGCCGAGCTGGTTCCCCCGCTTCGCCGACCTGCTCGAGCGGGACGGGATCCGGATCCGATTCAAGTGCCTCACCCGGCCGGACCTGCTGCTCCGCGAGGGGACGATCGAGGCAATGCGCCGCGCCGGCTGCGAGGTGGTCTGGATCGGCGCCGAGTCGGGATCGCAGAAGATCCTCGATGCGATGGAGAAGGGCACCACCGTCGGGCAGATCGCAGAGGCTGCGGCGCGACTGCGCGCCGCCGGCATCAAGGTCGCGTTCTTCCTCCAGTTCGGCTACCCCGGCGAGACCCGCGACGACGTGGAGCGGACTCTCCAGATGGTCCGTGACTGCCGACCCGACGATGTCGGGATGTCGGTCTCCTACCCGCTGCCGGGCACGCCGTTCCACGAGCGGGTGCGCGAGCAGCTGGGTGAGAAGCAGCACTGGGAGGACTCCGACGATCTCGCCATGATGTACCGGGGTCCCTTTACCACCGAGTTCTACCGGCAGCTCCACACCGTGCTCCACACCGAGTTCCGGGCGCGCACGAGGGGGCGCGAACTGCTGCTCCTCGCGCGTCAGCCGTGGCGGCTGCGGCCGCGCCACGCGGTCCAGGCGGGCGGCGTACTCTACCGGTGGGGGTGGCTGCCCCTCGAGCGGCGGCGGCTCGACCGGCTCGCTGCCGTGCCGCACGAAGGGATCGGCGAGCTGAGCCCGGCGCTCAGCGCCGATGAGGCGGCACGGCCGTCGCCGCAGCCGGAGTGACGGGTGGGATCGGACTCCCGCCTGGGCGCGAGCGCGGGCAGCGACCTCCTGCTGTCGCACGGCTACTGCCTCGCCGAGGACGAGCACGAGCGCGAGATCATGATGCCCTACCCGCCGCTCGGCATCCTGTACCTGTCGTCGCACCTCAAGCGCCGCGGCTTCCGGGTCGAGGTCCACGACACCACCTTCGGATCCCTCGCGAGCTTCCGCGCGCAGCTCGAGGCGTGCCGGCCGGCGGTGGTCGGCCTCTCGTGCAATCTGATGACCAAGGGCAACGTGCTGCGGATGATCGCGATGTGCCGCGACGCCGGGGCGTACGTCGTGCTCGGCGGACCCGAGCCGGCGCCGAACGCCGAGGAGTACCTCAAGCGCGGCGCCGACGTCGTGGTCGTGGGCGAAGGGGAGGCGACGCTCGAGGAGCTCCTGCGGCACTTGCCCGGGCGCGGCCTCGAGGGCCTCGAGCGCGTCCAGGGCATCTGCTTCCTCGACCGGGACGGTTCCCTCCGGACGACGCCACCGCGCCCGCAGCTGCGGCCGCTGAGCGACCAACCCTGGCCCGACCGCGAGGCGATCGACGTCGACCGCTACCTGCGCACGTGGCGGGAGCACCACGGCTACTCGTCGATGTCGCTGATCACGGCTCGCGGGTGCCCCTACACCTGCACCTGGTGCTCGCACGCGGTGTTCGGGCAGACCCACCGCCGGCGCAGCGTGTCGGACGTGGCCGACGAGGTAGGCCATCTCGTCGCGCGCTACGCGCCGGACCGGCTGTGGTACGCCGACGACGTGCTCACGCTCCACCGGCCGTGGATCCTCGACTACGCGCGCGAGCTGGAGCACCGGGGCCTGCGCGTGCCGTTCGAGTGCATCAGCCGGGCCGACCGGATCAACGAGCAGGTCGCCGACGCGCTCGCCGCGATGGGCTGCGTGCGGCTCTGGATCGGCTCGGAGAGCGGGTCGCAGCGGGTGCTGGACGCGATGAAGCGGCTGACCACGGTCGAGGATGTCCAGGTCAAGACGGCGATGCTGCAGGCCCGCGGCATCCAGGTCGGGATGTTCATCATGCTCGGCTACGACGGCGAGGACGAGTCCGACCTGGCGGCCACCGTCGAGCACCTCAAGCGGGCGAACCCGGACATCTTTCTGACCACCGTGGCGTACCCGATCAAGGGCACCGGGTTCTACGAGCAGGTGGCCGGCCGGGTGCGCAGCGATCGGGCCTGGGCGGCGCGAACCGACCGCGATCTGCGGCTCGCGGGGCGGCACTCGCGGCGCTACTACGACCACGCGACCCGCTGGCTCGTCAACGAGGTCAGGCTCCACCGGGCCCGCCGGCAGGGCTCGAACGACTGGCGTTGCATGGGCCGCATGTACCTCGCTGCGCGCCGCGGGCGGCTCGGAATGTGGTGGACGCGCGGGCAGCGCGAGGACGACGGCATGGCAGCACCAGCGGGTCGGGGAGGGGCCGCGGACGAGCGTCGCAGGCCCGGGGCCTCCGGATGAGCCCGCGCCGGCTGCTGCTCTACAACCCCCGCTCGTCGGCGAGCGGCAAGCCGGTGCTGCCGATGTCGCTGCTGGCGGTCGGGGCCGCGCTCGAGGGCCGGTGCGACTACCGGATCATCGACGGCAACCTCGAGGCGCGGCCGCTGGAGCTGCTCGATCCGGCGGTCCGCGAGGCGGGCGACGGCGTGGTCCTCGGCGTGACCGTGATGCCGGGACCCCAGCTCGAGCAGGCGGTGCCGCTGTGCCGTGAGCTCAAGCGGCGGCACCCGCGCCTGACGGTGGTCTGGGGCGGCTACTTCCCATCGCAGCACTGGGACGTCTGCCTGGCCTCCGACTTCGTCGACTTCGTGGTCCGCGGGCACGGCGAGCTGGCGTTTCGGGCGTTGCTCGAGCACCTCGACACCGGGGTGCCGGCCCGCGAGGACATCAAGGGCCTCGCGTGGCGCGGCGATGGCGGGCCGCGGACGAACCCGCCGGCCACGATCCCGAGCCCCGACGAGCAGCCGCCGTGGGAGCTCGACCGGCTGCCGATGGAGCGCTACCTGCGCGACACCTTTCTCGGGAGGCGGACCGTCGGCTACAACTCCTCCTACGGCTGTCCCTACTTCTGCAACTTCTGCGCGGTCGTGACCATGGTGTCGGGCCGCTGGCTCGCGCAGTCGGCGGCGCGCGTGGCCGGCGCCGTCCATGAGTATCGGAACCGGTGGGGCGTCGACGCGGTGGAGTTCGTCGACAACAACTTCTTCGTGCACGAGGGAAGGGTGGTAGAGATCGCGGAGCGGATCCGGGGGCTCGGGGTCGCGTGGTGGGGCGAGGGCCGGATCGACACCATGCTCCGCTTCGGCCCGGCGACCTGGCAGGCGATGCGCGACTCGGGCCTCAAGATGGTGTTCCTCGGCGCCGAGTCCGGATCGAAGGAAACGCTGTCGCGGATGGACAAGGGCGGTCGGATGTCCCCGGAGCTGACCCTCGAGCTGGTGGGGCTGATGGCGGGCTACGGGATCGTGCCCGAGCTCAGCTTCGTGCTCGGCAGCCCGCCCGACCCCGAGGCGGACGCCGCCGGCACCATCGAGTTCATCCGCCGTGTCAAACGGATCAACCCGGCCACCGAGATCATCCTCTACCTGTACACCCCGGTGCCGCTCGACGGCAATCTGTTCGAGGACGCGAAGCGCTCCGGCTTCGATTTCCCGGGGACCCTGGACGAGTGGGTCAGCGGGGACTGGCTCGACTTCGCCCAGCGGCGCAGCCGGACCGTGCCGTGGATCC
>Ga0209254_10005125_pt1 | contig 12044 bp, 12 predicted proteins | sample FrelakmetDIP11DI_FD_187148 | JGI IMG/M metagenome (GOLD analysis project Ga0209254, IMG submission 187148) | Freshwater lake sediment microbial communities from the University of Notre Dame, USA, for methane emissions studies - DIP11 DI (SPAdes)... | ecosystem: Environmental > Aquatic >...
CCGATCTCGCGCAGCACGGCCAGCGAGGCATTGCGCATGATCTGGTATTCCTTGTCGGTCAGCGTCTGCGCCGGCGCAACCGTGATGGAGTCGCCGGTATGCACCCCCATCGGGTCGAAGTTTTCGATCGAGCAGATGATGATGCAATTGTCCTTGCGGTCGCGCACCACTTCCATCTCGTACTCTTTCCAGCCGAGCAGCGATTCTTCGATCAGCAGCTCTTTGGTCGGCGAGGCTTCCAGTCCGCGCTCACAGATGGCGATGAATTCGTCGCGGTTGTACGCGATGCCGCCGCCCGAACCACCCATGGTGAACGACGGCCGGATAATCGATGGAAAGCCCAGCGCGGCCTGCACCTGCAGCGCCTCTTCCAGGCTATGGGCAATCGACGAACGCGCCGAACCCAATCCGATCTTGGTCATTGCAATCTTGAATTTTTCGCGATCTTCGGCCTTGTCGATGGCTTCCTTCGACGCGCCGATCATCTCGACGCCATATTTCTCCAGCACGCCGTGCTTGGCGAGATCGAGCGCGCAGTTGAGCGCGGTCTGGCCACCCATGGTCGGCAACAGCGCATCGGGACGTTCCTTGGCGATGATCTTCTCGACGATCTGCCAGGTGATCGGCTCGATGTAGGTGACGTCGGCCATGTCCGGGTCGGTCATGATCGTCGCCGGGTTGCTGTTGACGAGAATGACTTTGTAACCCTCTTCACGCAGCGCCTTGCACGCCTGCGCGCCGGAGTAGTCGAACTCGCACGCCTGCCCGATGACGATGGGGCCGGCGCCGATGATGAGGATGCTTTTGAGGTCGGTACGCTTGGGCATGATCAGTGTGCTGCGGGATGGTCAGCCATCAGCTGGATGAATCGGTCGAACAGATAGCTCACGTCGTGAGGGCCGGGGCTGGCTTCGGGGTGCCCCTGGAAACTGAAGGCGGGTGCATCGGTACGGGCGATGCCCTGAAGCGAACCGTCGAACAGCGAGACGTGGGTGCTGCGAACATTCGAGGGAAGCGTCGCGGGATCCACCGCAAAACCATGGTTCTGGCTGGTGATGGCAACGCGTCCACTGTCGAGATCCTTCACCGGATGGTTGGCGCCGTGATGGCCGAATTTCATTTTCACCGTCTTGGCACCCGAAGCGAGCGCGAGCAACTGATGCCCGAGGCAGATGCCGAACATCGGAATCTTCTCTGCCACCAGTTCGCCGATCGCCCGGATCGCGTAATCGCACGGTTCCGGATCACCGGGGCCGTTGGAGAGGAAGACACCGTCCGGCTTCAGCGCCAGCGCATCCGCTGCGGTGGCAGTTGCCGGCAGCACAGTGAGGCGGCAGCCACGTTCGGCCAGCATGCGCAGGATGTTGCGCTTGACGCCATAGTCGAAGGCGACGACATGGAAACGCGGCGCGGTTTGCTGGCCGTAGCCGCGCCCGAGCTTCCACTCGGTTTCGTTCCATTCGTAGGCAGCCGGCGCGCTCACCACCTTGGCCAGATCCATGCCGGCCAGACCGGGGAACGCACGCGCCGCTTGCAGCGCCTTCGCCTCGTCCACCACGCCCGCCATGACACAGCCACTTTGCGCGCCCTTTTCCCGCAGGATGCGGGTCAGGCGTCGCGTATCGATATCGGCGATGGCAACGATATTCTGATTTTTCAGGTAATCCGGCAGCGACTGGCTGGCGCGGAAGTTGGAATGCAGGCGCGGCACGTCGCGCACTACCAGACCGGCGGCGTGAATGCGGCCGGCCTCGACGTCCTCGCCATTGACACCGGTATTGCCGATGTGCGGATAGGTCAGCGTCACGATCTGGCGCGAATACGAGGGATCGGTGAGGATTTCCTGGTAGCCGGTCAGTGCGGTATTGAACACCACCTCGCCGGTCGTAATGCCGTCAGCGCCGATCGACAGGCCGCGAAAAACTGAACCGTCAGCTAGAACAAGGATGGCGGGCTGGGCACGTGACAAGGAAGACTCCGGAAGACATTGAGCGAAGCGCAGGTGACAAAATTCAGGCGAGCCGCTTACGCGAACCCGCCTGAACTTGAATGCCTCGGATTATAGCCGATTTGACGGGCAGGCTTCAATGCCAAACACCCGTCAAACGCACAAATTCAGGGCTGCAGGTGTTCCAGCCCGCCGTCCATATCGAGTTCGGTCAGTTCGGTAAAGCCGCCGATGCATTTTCCATCGACTACGATTTGCGGCACGGTGCGCGCACCGTTGGTGACGACGGCGAATTCCTTCATCGCTTCGCGGTCGAGATCGATACGGACCTCGTCGTAACCGATGCCGCGCTTGTCGAGGAAAGCCTTGGCCTTGACGCAAATGGGGCAGGTGCCGGTGCTGTATACCTTGACGGCGTTCATGGTGGATTCCTGTTTTTAAACCGATTACTTCAGACTGAGCACATCGCGCATGTCGTACAGCCCCGGCGCACGTCCTTGCAGCCACTTGGCGGCGCGCAGCGCGCCGTGGGCGAAGGTGGCGCGACTGCTGGCCTTGTGGGTGAGCTCGACGCGTTCACCGATGCCGGCGAACAGCAGCGTGTGGTCGCCGACGATATCGCCGCCGCGCACCGTGGCGAATCCGATGGTTTTGGAGTCGCGCTCGCCGGTGACCCCCTCGCGGCCGTAGACGGCGCAAGCAGAAAGATCACGGTCGATCGCGCGCGCTACCGCCTGACCCAGGCCCAGCGCAGTGCCGGACGGCGCATCGACCTTGTGGCGGTGATGCGCCTCGATGATTTCGATGTCGTAGCCGTCTTCCAGCACGCGCGCGGCGAGTTCGGCCAGTTTCATCAACAGATTGACGCCGACGCTCATGTTCGGCGCAAACACGACCGGAATGCGCTGCGCCGCAGCGGCGATACGTGCCTTGCCCGCCTCGTCAAAGCCCGTGGTACCGATCACCAGCGGCACGTCCGCTGCCACACAGGCATCCAGATAGCCGAAGGTAGCTTCGGGCCGGGTGAAATCGACCAGCACCTGCGCGCCCTGCAGGGCAAGCGGCGGCTGGTCGCTTACGCGAATTCCGCTGGCGGCCCCCCAGGCAGCGCCGGCATCCTGCCCCAGCAGCGGGCTGCCAGGACGATCAATCGCCGCAGCCAGCGCACACCCGGCATCCGCCGCCACCGCTTCGAGCAGTGCGCGCCCCATGCGCCCGGACACACCGGCAATCGCAACCTGCACCGTCATGGCTTGGCCCCACCTGGGGCCGACAACGGATCGTCGACTGCTGGCGGCTGCGGCACAGGCGAAGCCGGAGACGGTTGCCCCGACCCCGAATCAGTCGGTGCCACCACGGGGGGCGCAGCAGGCTGGGTGTCCCCGACAGCGGGCGTCGCGGCAGCGGGCGCAGATGCAGCCGACACGGTCGCGGGCACATCGCCTTCGATACGGACCAGCGTATCGCCCTCAAAAATCAGCGAGACACGCTTACGCTCGATCAGGGTGCCCGCCTGGTAAAACAGGTACACATAATCCCAGCGATCGGTGCGGAACGGATCGACCAGCAACGGCGTGCCGAGCAGGAAACGCACTTGCGAACGGCTGAGGCCGGGTTTCAGGCGGGCGACGTTTTCCGGGTCGAGTGCATTGCCCTGCTGGACATCAATGCGATGGCCGATCTCGATGTTGGAACACCCGGCCAGCAGACTCAAACACAGTGCGGAAATCAGGACAAGACGCATAGCCAGGCAACCGGGAGGGTTGGAGCGGGGTAAAAAAACGTATCATAACGTACTCGCGTTCTCATTCTGGACACCCCATTGAGCAATCCCTCCGATCTCAAGAGCATCGGCCTCAAAGCCACGCTGCCGCGCCTGAAAATCCTCGATTTGTTCGAGCAGAGCGACAAGCGCCACATGACTGCGGAAGAGGTTTACCGCTTGCTGACTGACGAAGGCCAGGATATCGGTCTGGCCACGGTGTACCGCGTGCTCACGCAGTTCGAGCAGGCCGGACTGCTGATGCGCCACCATTTCGACAGCGACAAGGCCGTGTTCGAGCTGAATCACGGCGACCACCACGATCACCTGGTCTGCCTGCAATGCGGCAAGGTCGAGGAATTCTTCGACGCCGAAATCGAGAAGCGCCAGAACCGCATCGCCAAGGAACGCGGTTTCGCCATCCATGACCATTCCCTGCAGATTTACGCCGACTGCATCAAGGACAACTGCCCCAACCGCAAGCCCAGCACGTCACGTCAACGCTGACTGGATCGAAGCCGCGCGGGTTTGAGTGCGTCGCATAGCGCGGCCACGCCCTCGATCAAGCGCGGCGTGGGACGGTGCAGACGATCCGCATCGATCCGCACGAAAGCCTGGTTTTTCACTGCAGGCAGACCGGAAAAACGCTGCCACTGCGCACGCATGTCCGGCGCATCGCTGCCGCTCACGATCAACTCGGGCGCACGCTGCAGCACCGCCTCGCGCGACACCACCGGAGAGAGTCCGCGCAAATCGGCAAACACATTGCGCGCACCGCACAGCGCCAGCGCATCGCTGATCCAGTGCGCACCGCCCACCGTCATCAGCGGGCGATCCCACACCTGATAAAACACCCTCAATGGCGGCCGGCTCGACCTGGGCACTTGCAGCGCGGCCAGCCGCGCGCTGAAATCGCGCGCCGCCGCATCTCCCTGCGCAACATGGCCGGTCGTCTGCCCGAGCAGCCGCAGCAGACGGGCGACGTCGTCGAGTTGGGTGGCGCGGGTGTGCAGCACCGGCAGTCCCATTTTTTTCAGGCCATGAATATCCGCCGCACGGTTGCCGTCCAGCCAGACGACGACCAGATCGGGTTTCAGCGCCAGGATGCGTTCGAAATTGACGCGGCTGTAATCGCCGATGCGCGGCAGCGTCTGCGCGGCGGCCGGGTAATCGCTGGCACTGTCCACGCCGACCAGTTGCGACCCGGCGCCGACGGCAAACAGGAGTTCGGTGAGATGCGGCGTCAGCGAAACAATGCGCTGCGGCGGCCGGGTCAATTCAAGCGTATGTCCGCTATCGTCGACCACTCGAATGGACGCAGCCTGCGTCGGCGCAGCCAGCAGCAGGCACCAGCAGAACAGGAGGCGACCGATCACCGCCCGGGCAGACTGCTGCCATGAAAAATCAGGCTCGCGTGCCCGCCGCTGAAACGCAGGCGCGTCATCGAGGCGCTCGCCACTTCAATCCGGTACGCGTGTTGCAGCGGAATGTGCAGCGCCCAGGCAAGCGCCATGCGCAGCACCCCGGCGTGCCCCACCACCAATACATGCTGATCCTGATGCTGCGTCACAATGGCATCCAGCCCTGCCGCCACCCGTGCCTGAAACTCGGCCAGCGGCTCGGCGCCCAGCGGCCGCGCATGCACGGGGTCGGCCTTGAAGCGCGCCAGCGTGCCGGGAGCCTCCTGCTCGATTTCGGCAGCAGTCTTGCCTTCCCATATCCCGAAACCAACTTCCCGCAGCCGGTCGTCGAGGATGAGCGGCAGTCCATGCCGCCCCGCCAGCGTCTCGGCGAATGCGCGGCAGCGCAGCAGGGGCGACGACACGATGCGCGTCCACGGTGCCGCATCGCCCACTGCCGCCTGCATCTGCACCCAGCCTTTTTCCGACAGCGGATCGTCAATCTGGCCGCGATACTTGCGGCCGCCGACGGGCTCGCCGTGGCGCATCAAATCCAGCGTCACGCTCATTCCATTTCCCAATCAAAAAGATCGCGAAGCCGAGCCGCAGACAGTACAAGGTGTACGGCAAGGCGCTGCCGACAAAGCAGTTTTTGATTTTGAAATGGAATCACGCCAGCACCACCAGATTGTCACGGTGGATCAGCTCCGGCTCGTCCATGTAGCCGAGTGTGGTCTCGATGGCGCTGCTCGGCTTGCCCGCAATGCGGCGCGCTTCGCTGGCGCTGTAATTGGCCAGGCCGCGTGCGATTTCGCGGCCCTCGGCGTCGACCACCGCCACCACTTCGCCACGCTCGAATTCGCCGGTCACCGCCCTGACGCCGACCGGCAGCAGGCTTTTACCCTCATCGCACAGTGCACGCACCGCACCCGCATCGAGCACCAGCCCACCGCGCAGTTGCAGATGATCGGCCAGCCACTGCCGGCGCGCCGCCAGCGGCGCCTGGCGCGCCACCAGCTGGCTGCCGATGGCCTCGCCCGCTGCCAGCCGCAGCAGCACCTGGTCCTCACGTCCGCTGCAAATCACCGTGTGCGCGCCGCTCCGGGCCGCGCGCTTGGCGGCGAGAATCTTGGTCAGCATGCCGCCGGTGCCGACACTGCTGCCTGCCCCGCCCGCCATGCGCTCGAGCTCGGGATCGCCGGCGTGCGCCTGGCTCACCAGGGTCGCCGTCACGTCGCGGCGTGGGTCGGCGGTATACAAGCCGGTCTGGTCGGTCAGAATGATCAGGCAGTCGGCTTCGATCAGATTGGTCACCAGCGCGCCCAGCGTGTCGTTGTCACCCAGGCGGATTTCGTCAGTGGCGACGGTGTCGTTTTCGTTGATGATCGGCACCACTTTCAGTTCCAGCAGCGTGCGCAAGGTGGAACGCGCGTTCAGATAGCGCGTGCGGTCGGCCAGATCTTCGTGGGTGAGCAGCACCTGCGCGGCGTGCAGGCCATGGGTGCGGAAAATGGATTCATAGGCCTGTACCAGGCCCATCTGTCCCACTGCGGCTGCGGCCTGCAATTCGTTGACTGCCTTGGGGCGCTTGCTCCAGCCCAGCCGCGCAATGCCCTCGGCAATCGCGCCGCTGGAGACCAGCACCACTTCGCGGCCTTGCCCGGCCAGCGCGGCAATCTGTTCGGCCCAGCGCGACAGTGCGGCGTGATCGAGGCCGCGGCCTTCGGCGGTCACCAGACTGGAGCCGACCTTGACGACAATCCGCCGCGCGTGTTTGACGATCGAAGCACTCATCGTGCCGCCTGCCGCAGATTGCGCACGGCTTCCTCGCTATCCCTCACCCGAATGTCGTCCTTGCAGAAAATATTCTCGAACAGGGCTTTGTGATACGACAGCGCCGAACGGAACTTGATGTCCTCCCAGCCGGCGTTGCGCGCCTTCGTCCAGCTGCCGTCGGGCTGGCCGTAGGCATACAGACGACGCTCGCCGGATTCGCAGCGCAGCCCCTCGAACGAGACATTTTTCGCCCCGCCCGTCGCTTCGATCACCACCGTGTAGCGCACCACGTTGTCGTCGCCGACGCTGATCGATGCGGCGTCAATGAAGTACCGATGGCGGGTCGCCGACGAGACGGTGAAGGGAAGCAGGTTTTCAGCCTTGGGGTATGCGGGCAACTGCGCCGCCACCTCGGCCCAGAGCTTGTCCTGTTCATACTCGTGTTCGAATGCCCCCCACTCGGCATGGACGGCAAGAGGCAGGCACAACAGCAGGGCAGGCAGGATTCTCATGCCCGGCATTTTATTGATTCGGCTGCGGGATGTCTTCAAGAAAGATCAGTGCGGCACGCACGATACAAACCGGCCTCCGGGTTTCAGGCCCACGCCCATTGCGGAGCCTGACTCTTCCGGAGATAAAATCACCCCCTCCAATGATTACGGAAATGGCAATCAGGACCCGAGCCTGAACACGACATGTTGCCCGCCTCCCTCAAACGCTACGCCTGGCTCTCCATCGCTGCGGCCCTGTCCACCATCCTGCTCAAGGGCTGGGCCTGGTGGCTCACTGGCTCGGTGGGCCTGCTCTCCGACGCGCTCGAATCCTTCGTCAACCTGGCAGGGGCGATGATGGCGCTGGCCATGCTGACGCTGGCGGCCATGCCGGCGGACGACAATCATGCGCACGGTCACGGCAAGGCCGAGTATTTCTCCAGCGCATTCGAGGGCTTCCTCATCCTCGTTGCTGCGGTCAGCATCGCTTATGCAGCCATCGAGCGCCTGTCCAATCCGCAGCCCCTCGAATCGGTGGGAATCGGGCTAGGCGTGTCGGTGGTCGCTTCGATCATCAATCTGGTTACGTCGCGCATCCTCATGGGAGTGGGCCGGAAATACAAATCCATCACCCTGGAAGCCGATGCGCACCACTTGCTCACCGATGTCTGGACCTCCGTGGGGGTCATCGCCGGGGTTGGACTGGTGTGGCTGACCGGCTGGCTCTGGCTCGACCCGGTGATCGCCATTCTGGTGGCCCTGAATATCGTGTGGACGGGCTGGCAACTGCTGCAGCGCTCCACAGCGGGTCTGATGGATGCGTCCATCCCCGAGGAAGAACTCAAGACGATCGAAGGCATACTGGATGGCTACCGCCAGCAGGGGCTGGAGTTTCACGCCCTGCGCACACGTCAGGCCGGCACCCGCGCCTTCGTCACCGTCCATGTCCTGGTGCCGGGTACCTGGACGGTACAAGATGGGCATGACTGGTCGGAACGCATCGAAGCCGATATCCGCCAGGCCGTGACACACGCTCACATCACCACTCACCTGGAGCCGATGGAAGACCCGGTCTCGCTGGCGGATCAGGATCTGGATCGTCAGGCGGATTAAATCGATCTCCTTCTGCCGTGCTTGATCGCCTCGCCCTTCAGTTACCCGACCGCCTTTCGCCGCAGGGCCCGGTAGGCCAGCGCATACGCAACGAGATTCACCCCCACGACCACCCCACCCAGCACCTGCTGTATCGGCAGCGTCAAACTCTCGGGATACAGGATCTGCACCAGGTAGCGCTCGACAAAGCCGCCGCTGTAAGTACTGCCCCCGCCAAGCATGCGCAGGTGATTCTCAAGCGGCGTAAGCGGGCAAATCCAGCCGGTAAATTCGATGATCGCGCCCCATGCAGCAGCCGGCAGGTGCAGCCATACCAGTTTGGGCCAGCGCACCAGCAGGAACCCGCCTGCCATGACAAAGGCGACGAACAGCAGATGCCCTATCACCAGCGCGTCGGCAAAGATTACGGCCATTTCTTCTACCCCCATCCCACACTGATTGCCTGAAACACCCATCATCAGGCGTCTGCTCAGGCCGTGCGCTTCCCCTTCACCCACTTGAATACCTCGAACCACGCGATTCCCGCCGCGCCAGCAGCAAACGCCAGCAGCACATCGTTCGCGTGCAGAGTGGTGAAGCCGAACACCTCGCGCAGGCCGGGCACATAAAGCACAAACGCAAGGAAGCCGAGCGTACCGCCGATCACCCACCACAATGCAGGGTTCGGCGTGCGCAGCGATGCCGGCAAGGTGCTCGACCAGGAGCGGTTGGCCAGGATCAAACCCAGATTGCCTATGACCAGGGTGGCGAAAGTCAGCGCACGCGCCTCGTCCGCGCCCTGCCCGCGTTGCAGCGAAATGGCATAGACCGCGGCAACGGCCACAAACAGGGTCGCGCCCTGCAGCATCGACAGCAGCAGGGTGTGCAGGCTGAACAGGGGCGCATCGGGTCGGCGCGGCGGCCGTTCCATGCTGTCGCATTCTTCCGGCTCTGCTTCGAACACAATGGAACAGGCGGGATCGATGATGAGTTCGAGAAACACGATATGCACCGGCGCCAGCACCAGCGGCAGGCCGAACAGCAACGGCAGCAGCGCCATGCCGGCTATCGGCACATGCACCGCGAGAATGTAGGCCATCGCCTTGTGCAGGTTGTCGAAGATGCGCCGGCCGAGGCGGATGGCATCGACGATGGTTGCAAAGTCGTCGTCCAGCAGGACGAGCGAGGACGCCTCGCGCGCCACATCGGTGCCGCGCCCGCCCATGGCAATGCCGATGTGCGCGGCCTTCAGCGCCGGCGCGTCGTTGACGCCGTCGCCGGTCATCGCCACCACTTCACCGTTGGCCTTGAAGGCCTGCACCAGGCGCAACTTCTGTTCCGGTGCCACGCGTGCGAATACATGGGTGGTTTCGAGGTGTTGCCGCAACGCCGCGTCGTCGAGCGCATCGATCTCCGGGCCGCTGAGGATGCCGCCGGCCAGATCGATTCCGGCTTCGCGTGCAACGGCTTCGGCGGTGCCGGGATAGTCACCGGTGATCATCGCCACCCGCATGCCGGCACGGCGCGCCACGCGGATCGCTTCCGGCACCCGCGGTCGCACCGGATCGGCCAGCGCAATCATGCCGAGAAAGACGAACGGAAAATCGTGCTGCTGCGGCGGCCAGGCGGTGCCGTTGAATGTGGCCCTGGCGATGGCCAGCACGCGCAGGCCCTGTTCCGCCAGACGATCCACCTGCGCGGCGATGGCCGCGGTTTCCACTGCGGACAGGTGGCACAAATCGGCAATCGCTTCCGGCGCGCCTTTGGCGGCCACCACATATTCGTCGCGCTGGGTGGCCTTCCAGCCATGCGACATGGCGAGCATGTCGCGGCTCAGCGGATAGTGCTGCGCCAGCGTCCAGTCGTCGTGCAGATGTTCGGTCCCGGCGAGATAGTGATCGGCGAGGCGGCGAAAGGCTTTCTCCATCGGGTCGAACGGATCGACCATGCTGGCCAGCACGCTGAACTCGACCAGTTCATGGAAGCTTTCCGGAAGCGCATTCGCGAGCCGGTAGTCGACCGCATAACTCATATCGCGCATCACCAGTTGGGTCACCGTCATGCGGTTCTCGGTGATGGTGCCGGTCTTGTCCGCGCACAAAATGGTGGCGGCGCCGAGCGTCTCCAGCGCCGGGATGCGCCGCGTCAGCACATGGCTGCGCGAAATGCGCCACGCACCGAGGGCCAGAAAGACTGTCATCACCACCAGAAACTCCTGCGGCAACAGAGAGATCGCGAGGGTGATACCGGCAAGCAGCGCATCCAGCCAGGCGCCGCGTGTCAGGCCATACAGCACCACGACCACGCTGCACAAAACGACGCCCAGCAGCGCAAAAGCCCACATCATCCGGCGCATCTGGCGCTGCACCGGACTCGGTTCGAGGCGCAGGGTTTGCAGCGACTTGCCGATCCTGCCGATCTCGGTACGGAGCCCGGTGGCGGTCACCCGCGCAATGCCCTGCCCCTGCACAACCAGCGTGCCGGAATACACCATCGGCGCATCTTCGCCGCCGGGATGCGCAGTGAGGGGCAGACCGTCGCCTGCCGCCTTGCGCACCGGCGCGGCTTCGCCGGTCAGCAGCGACTCGTCGACGTGCAGGCCATTGCACACCAGCAGCAGCGCATCGGCCGGCACGCGGTCGCCCTCGGCCAGCATCACGATATCGTTGCGCACCACTTCACGTCCGGCGATGCGCTGCTTTTCGCCCTCGCGCAGCACCAGGGCACGCGGGCTGGTCAAGTCGCGCAGGGCCTGCAGGACGCGTTCGGTCTTGTGCGACTGGTAGAGGGTGATGCCCATCACCACACAAACGAAGAACAGCAGCATCAGGGCTTCGTGCAGATCGCCCAGCACCAGGTAAATACTGGCCGCAGCGATCAGCAGCAGAAACATCGGCTCGCGTATCACCTCGAGCACCATCGCGACCGTGCCGTGTGAGCCGGCATCGGGCAATGCGTTCGGCCCTTCAGACGCCAGCCGCTCACTCGCAAAGGCATGCGTCAAGCCCTGGATGGCGGGCGGCACACCAGAAACGGGGGCTTTCATCACGGGTTTTTGTTCCATCACCCTGGCATCCTACGCCGCAGCCATCTTCTTGGGCACGGCCTTATGAGGTGTCCGGCCCCGCCCGCCTGCTGCCGCCCTCCCAACAGGAACCAAGAAAACTCCTAGTGAAATTGAGGCACAGGCCACGCAATTGCGAAGATCGGGAATGCCATCTTGGTGAGTGACTGCTGGGAAGACTGGTGCCCCATCAAGTTGAACCGAACAGGCATCGAATGGGACAGTTTCTGTTTTATTGATCTGGCAAACTGCCAGGCAGCTTAGTGAAGACACGCTCCCGACCCTTGGCAGACGGCCAGGGTGAGCGCTGCGAACGTCCGTTGTTCGGTGCGGATACACAAATCCGAGGCTCGAGAGTGTCTAGGAAAGTCGGGGCGATTCAAATCTCAATTGCACCGGAGCCGAAGGGTTATGAATCAAGACAAACAAGATCAATCGTCACCCCCCTCGCCGTTTCCACCACCGCGGATGTCATTTTCGTTCGCACTGCGATGGCACTTGACGCAATTGC
>Ga0209254_10005126_pt1 | contig 12043 bp, 15 predicted proteins | sample FrelakmetDIP11DI_FD_187148 | JGI IMG/M metagenome (GOLD analysis project Ga0209254, IMG submission 187148) | Freshwater lake sediment microbial communities from the University of Notre Dame, USA, for methane emissions studies - DIP11 DI (SPAdes)... | ecosystem: Environmental > Aquatic >...
CGACCGCCGGTGCCAACGCGCAGGCCCGGCGGGTGGATGGAGCCACCTACGACAACCGGCTCCTGACCGCCTCCTCGTCGGCTACGGCCAGCAGCCGCCGGAAGAACCTGAACCGGGCGACCGGGTCGTGGCCAATCCGCTGGAGGGCGGCCACGACGAGGGCGTCTACGTCGTCGAGGAACAGTTCGTCGTCAGTGGAGTCGTCCATGCGCCGATGCTGGCGCGTCCGAGGTCGGCCGTCCCGTCGAATATCTGCCGCGTTTGCCGTGAATCAGAGACCCCGGCGCGGGGCCGGAGCGTCTGGTTCAGGCGACGGTGTCGCTCAGTTGCACCCGATAGCCTCCATGATGCCCTGCGCGTCGGCGGTGAGTCTGTCAGCCAGATCCGTCGTCAGCTTCTTGCCGCGCTGCGCCCGAACCTCATTACCAAAGGCGGTCAACATGGCGTAGGTCGCCTGAGTCTCGGGCACGGCGAAATACGCCCGGGCCTGCCTGACCGAGGCGCTCGAGCGCGCCGCCCGTCCGGATCCCCTAAGGAGAAAGCCCCCAGAGCGGGGCGTCCTTGTTACCCTAAACTCGCCGCCCGTTTTGACACGGACTGCCCGCGCCGGGGTGTCTGTTTCTGCACTGCCAGCAATATATGCCTGCGATTCCACAACCCCGACTTGCGTTCGCGCTGCAGGCGACTAACTTGACCCTGCGGGGCGGACGACGCGCCGCAACGCCGGTCACTGGCCGCGCTATGGGTCGCGCGTATCCACTGCCAGAAGTGCGCGACCGATCGCGACGTGCCAGGCTCCATTGAGCCAATAGCTCTTACCCCAGAAACTGCTGATAGGCACCATGCCGGCGCCACGACTGAAGTACCTCTGCCCGCCACTGACCGCCATGATCTCGCCGTTGCCGGCGAGCCGGTCGATGCGGCTGCTGGTCGACAGGTCCGTGTGGCGGGTGATGACCCCCTGCGGGCTGCGCGTGAAGACGTGCAACTGCCCCTGGCTGCCGAGATCTGTAAAGGCGGCCCACCCTGCCGCAATCTGGTAGTCCAGCCCCGGCTGCGGCTCCTGTTCCCGCTTTTCGGCCAACGGCCGCGGCGTATATCCCTCGATCATCCAGATGGCATGCCGGCGCGGTGGGCTCGCGTCCGACTGTCGGTAAACGACGTTCGGTCCGTCCGTGACCGGGCTCATGTGCCACTGCGTCGCGTCACTGGTCAGGGTCTCCTGTTGTCCCGCGCGGTCGCGCACGATCTGGTAAGTACCGGTAGCCCAGAACACGACCGTGCCGTCCGCGGCCACGGCATTCTCGCTGTTGGCGGCCTCGGTCGAGACCAACGTGAATACGCCCGTGGCCGTATTCATGCGGTACAGATCATCGTCGCCCAGGTTTTCGCCCCCGTTCCAGATCGCGTAATCGCCGCTGACCCGCAGCGACCCCGAAGAGTTCAATATCTGGTCGATTTCGGTCAGCGTGCCCTCTCGCCAGAAATGGAGGCGAGCCGTCAATGAAGACTGGTCCACCCCCTGCGCGACGAAGGCGGCACCGCTTGGTGTCAGGTAGCTGTCCCACACTTCCTTGCCCTCGGGCAGCGGAATAACCTCGGTCACGGCGGTGGCGCGGTCATAGATGGCGAGCCGGTCACCGTTGGCTTGCCGATCCACAGACAGCAGCCGCATACCGTCCGCGTCGACGATCTCGCCAGGCACTTCCGTCGCGACGCGGAGCCGCGCGGGGCTTTCGACGAAGATTTGGCGCTCAACCTCCGTTCGCTGCCCTGCAGCGTCGTCAGCGCGCAGCAGTAGCGTCACGGGCGAGCCGATCCATCGACTGAGGTCTAAGGACGCACTCACGCCCCCCGGCGCCGCCGCAAACAGCTCGCCCGTGGTCGGCGGTAGCCTCGACCGCAACTCGCGTGCCTCCACGAGGCAGCCCGGCAGGTCGTCGGAACAGCGTATCTCGAGTGGCAACGTGGGCAACGCGACGCTGTCGTTCAGTGGCTGGACGACCGTCAGGGTCGGCGGGTTGTCGTGGACCACGTTGGCCGTCAGCTGCTCCACGTTCCCTCGCACATCGACCGCCCGGATGGCGAGCGGGAGCGGGCCGGTCGCCACGCCGACCAGCGACAGATTGCCAACGAAGATAGCGCAGGGCGGCCCCGACGGGCATGAGTCCGCGTCGACCTCAAGCGTCGTCTCGCGGCCGGCCATGCTCGCGGTGATCGATCTGATCTCGTAGGTCGATGACACGTGCACCATGATCGCGGCCTGATCCGGGACAAAACCGCCGGGCTGCGGATTGTTCAACTTGATCTGGATCGGTGGAACTCCGCCGCCGGGACCGCTCGAAACGACGAGGCTAACAGCGGTGCCGGGGCTCGCGACCGTTCCCCCGATCGGACTCTGCGAGATCACATTGCCCGCCGGGACGGAGCTGCTGCTCCCAGAAGAAACCACGCCGATCGTGAATCCCGCCGCGATGATCTCGGTCCGGGCCGCCGCCTCGCTCAGACCGACGATGTTTGGCACGAGTGGATCTGTAACCGTCACCTGGCGGCTGGCCGTAGCGACCGCGCCTTGGCTGTCGGCCACCGTCAACGTGATGGAGAAAGTGCTGGGCAGCCGGTAGACGTGACTCGCGGTTCGCCCGGCACCCGGCCCGCTTTGGTCGCCGAAGTTCCAGCTGTAGCTCGCGATCGCGCCGTCAGGATCCGAAGACGCCGAGGCGTCCACGTGCACGGTCAGCGGCGCTGCGCCGCTCGACGGAGTGGCGCTGAACGAGGCGACCGGCAGCGAATTGGCCGGCGGGGGCGGCGTCGCACCGCCTGACTTGCCCCCTCCGCCGCCGCATCCGCCGAGCACCGCGAACGCGGTCAGCAGGATCACGGTTCGATGAGCGGACTTTCCCATGTAGGCCGTCCCTTGCCGATCGTCGAGCGCCCCTTTGGCTGCCGAACCAACGCCAGAGCCTCGCTGTTCTGATGCTAAGGACACGCTCGCGTGGCCGCATCGTGGATTGACGCAGGCTTCGCCGAATCGGCGCGATATCATCTTCCAAAATTACAGGCTCATCCGCTGAGCCCTTGCGCTTACAGATCCGGCGCGAAGCGGGTGGCTGGCCGGAATCCGGCTCTCCACCGACAGGTAACCGTACAGTCCGCCCTGCTGAACGTCGGCTCCGCGCATCGCGTTCGCCTTGAACAACTGCGGTGCCGAACTGCGCCCTATCTGGTGCGATTTTCAACGGCCTTCTGGGCTGCCCTCTCCATCCATCCACCGGGGGCGCGGGTCGGCGCCGGTGGGCGCACCCGGGCATCAGCGCGATTGATGCAGTGAAAACCGCCGTGAAGCATTTTCAACTGATACGCGCAATCCTCACCGCACGCGACGACACGGCGCGACGTTGCAACCAGTAGGCAGGGGCCGCAGATCCATGCCGGCAGCCTGCCGCGCCCCGTGACGGCCCGCTCGCGCATTTGTGCCGCGAATGTGCAGAAAGAGAAACCCCGGCGCGTGGCCGAGGTTTGATCGCTCACGTGCTCTTTACGTTTGCCGTGCCAGCGCTGCTTCTCCAAGGTCCACGATGATTCTGTGCCGTGCGGGAGGTCCTCGCTAACTTCTGTGATCGATGCTCCGCAGTCATGTGAGTATCCCGAAGAACAAGTATTGCGATCAGGAAAGCGAGTACCAGCCAGTCGCTGGAACCGCCTCCACCGCCTCGGGTCGTGCTCACGAATGGCGCGGACGTCTCTCCAACGAACAGCAGCGTCGTCATCGTTCCGCGATGGTCGGCAGAGCTGGTATGGCGGACGCAGATGGCCTGCCCGTTTCGCACGGTCGCTGGCTCAGCGGAGTACTGCAAGCCGCATCCCACCGAAAATTCGCCCGCCATTACTCTGACAGGGGCGGCAATCGTGATGCCAGTGATCGTCACGGGTCCGGCAACGATCACCGTCTGTCGAGGCACACGATTCATCGCGGGGAACACTATGCGATCCGGGTCGGCATCGCCGGTGACACTGCTGAATGTGCCCGCCACGCCGCCGACGGTGAGCACCGTATCGACGCGACTCAGTGAGGTCGACCCGGTAGTGTGCCGAACGCAGACGGTGTCGCCAGGGTCCACGGCGCGCGTCGCGCCAGGAGCCACCCACGTGTCCCCGCAGCCGATAGAGAATTCCCCACCAGCCACCGATGCATCCACACTCGTTTCAACACCCTCGATCGTGATCGGCGCGGACACGACCGAAACGTTGAGCTCCGCATTGTCGACATCGATGAAGTCGAACCCTTCGGGCGTCTCGTCAGGAATGGCGCCAGTCACCAATCTGGTAACGGCAATCCCATAAGAAAGCCCAGTCCATTGGCGCGCCACAACCACTTTGTCGTCGCTCTGGCGAGCGATCGAGTTGCCCGCCAGCAAGGACGGGTAGCTGCTCGCATGAAGTCCGCTCGCAGACACCTGCGTTGGTGACCTGTCGCCGACCACCACAGCAACGCCGTCCGACAGCAGCACGACGTCCAGCGGCGCCGTTGAGGAATCCCCGAGTGCGACATAGCCACCATCGCCGAATGCTGCATCGAGCAGGCCGTCCGACGTGAACTGCGCGAGTATGGCCCCCGTGGCCTGGATGGTTCGCGCGGCGACCAGCACGGTGCCGTCGGGACGCAACGCCAGGCTATTGATCTCATCGTCGGTGGGCTCGTCCTGATTGGTAGAGGCCGGCAGCAATCCCACGTTAAAGCTCTGCACGCCGCCATTGAAAGTCGTGTCAATCGCACCGCTCGGTGTGAGGCGCGTCAGCAGAAAATTTCGGTTGGAAGTCGGACTGCCCGGCGGGGTGTAATCCGTCGTTCCGGCGACCACGATGCGTCCATCGGACATGATTTCGATCGACCGATACTCGCTGGCCACGGCTAGAGTTTGAGCCCCGTTCGTGCCAAACGTCGTGTCGATTGCGCCATTGTCTTGCAGTCGCCATACGGCGGCATGTCCATCGAAACTGCCGGCGACCACGATAAGCCCGTCCGCCTGTACAGCGAGCGCATTGGCGCCGCCAGGACGGTACAGGGGCGGGAAGAATGCCATGCCATCGCCATCAAACGAATTGTCGAGTTCCCCGTTAGGAAGCAGCCGAACGACGACGATTTGGTCGCCGCGATCACATGTCGCCGCCATCACAATCCTCTCGTCATTTTGTATGGCGATCGCCGCACCAGGCTTTACGTTTCTCTCGAGAACTTCCGGGGGGCACGCGACTATGTTCGTCCCACCCCGGCTCGCGAAAGTGGTATCAGGCGTGCCATCCGTATTCAGGCGGACCACACCCAGTTGACGAGTGAACAGGTGGACCGCGATTTGCGTATCAACCGTGGCAGCGAGCAAGGTCTTGCCGTCTGCGTCGACAGCGATTCCGTGCGCATGTTGGTCGAGGTTCGGCTGCGATCCAAGCGAAAACAGAGCCGTGCCATTCGCTCCGAAGCTTGTATCGAGCGACAATTCAGCGTGCGCAGACGCACCAAACAGCGCAACAGCGGCGGCAATCAGCAGATGGTTCGGGGCCTTGATATTGCGTGGCCGCATAATCCGTCCTCTGTGAGAGGTATCGCAATTATGCGCTCGCGGAGACCAGGCTCAAGACGTACAACCACGCGGTGCTTGACGCAGCGCGGGCAGCTCGCCCTCGATCTCATCGAGCACCGCGGCCTGGTCGTCGAACAGTTCGTTCAGCGCCCGAACGAGTGCCCGGAAGTGCTCACGTTCGCCGCCACGCAATCGGTTCCGCGACGATCTCGCCTTCCCTTCCGGCGTCCTCGGGCCCGTGGATCGCTCCCACCGCTACTAAGTGCGAATAAGCAGGGATTGCCGCGCCCGTCGCTCCCGGGTCCAGTCGTTCGCCATGCGTATACTCCAATAGTTTGCTCGGCTCGGATTGAATTTCCCGCGCCTGCGCCTGCGCCTGCGCCTGCGCGTTCGCGTGCGTTACGCGGCGTAGCGATCCTCGAGTTTCGTCTTCCAGGTACTTCTCATGTGATCGAGACATTCCCGTTGGTACTCCGGGTCCGGTGGAATCTCGCCCACGATCTCCTGGACTGTTTCGAGTTGTCCCATCCCGCCCATGAAGGGCATTCCGGTCATCGTGTCCACATCGCTGGCGGATACACCTAGTCCCGCGCAGAACTCCACCCAGGCGGCATGAAGCCCCTTCAGGCGCGAGATTCTTTGCTTGATAAGCTCCACCAGATCGTCGAACGTCGCGTCGTCCCCTTCCGTCGGTTCCCCCTTTTCACGTCTGCTGTCCGACTGAAGCAGGCGGATGATCATTGCGGAAAGCGCTGCAAGGACCGTGATCTGCATGTTTCGTACATGGACGGTGAAGTACAGGGCAAGCCACGTAATCCTTTGCAGTCGATCGAAGTACGCCGGTTCCTGAACCTTGATCGTGCGCCAGTTGGTCGAATCGTTCAGCCGATCGACCTCGAGCAGGTCTCCCCTGCCGAATGCCGCGACCGCGATCGTGAACCGCTCAGTCGGTGTCAGCCGTTCGTAGAGTCGATCCATGGTCTTCATGGTGACCTCATCCTCAAAGCCCGCTCCACGGCCTCGATTCGTGCGTCGAGCTCTGTCGTCTGGATGATCTTTGCGATCTGGGTCAGGACGTAGGTCATGCGGGTCGCGTCCTGCGTATCGATGCGGCCATGGCGCATGTGGCGGTAGACCCGCGCCATCTCCCGGCGCACGTCCGTGAGAGACTCCAATACCGGCCCTCGCCGTCGGGAGATAGGGACCAGCGCAACCATTTGCCTCGCATGCGAATTCTCAAGTAGCACGGGCGCGCTTTCGGTCGTCATGCCATCCTCAGCCGTACACTCTGCACAGATCCATATAGGGGTCCGGCCTCGCCCGCAGCCCGGTCGCTGGTCGGGATCGTCGGCCGTCGGCGACGGTATTCATCGTCCAATTACCCAACTGACCCGCGGGTAGTGGGTCAGGGTTGAAGGGTTGAGTCCTATAGGACTCTCAACCCTTACAACCCTACCTGACCGGGTTGAGATGGTGGATTCAACCCGATTCAACCTTTCAACCCTGACGGTCATGCAGCACCATCTGCAAGCCGATGCCCGCCCACGGTGGGGGTCAGGAACCCGCTGCACACGAGCCCTTCGACGGCGGATCGGGCCGTGCCTTTACCCTGGCCGAGGTCGCGGCCGATCTTCCGCAGGTCGTCCAGTGTCCAGATCAACATCGGCTTGGACTCGGCCTGCCGGTTCAGTAGCGCCCGGAGAATGGCGTGCTGTGCCTTGCCGGTCGGTTTCTTGCGAGTGGCCGCCTGCTGGGTCTCCCGATCCGCCTCGCGCACGATCACGCTCGACACGGGTTGACCCTCATCATCGACGCGACCGAGGTTGATGACCTCCACCTGGTAGACGAGGGGTGGCATCTCGGCTGCATCCTTGAACCGGTTGCGGTCCACGGTGACGACGTGTTCCAGACCGATGCGGTTGACGATCAGGGCTGCGTCGGTGTCGGCCTCGATCGCCGAGGCGCCACGGACCCGCGTCTGATCGCCATGCCCGGTATGCGCGACGAGGATCACGGTCAGGCCGAGGGGTGTTCTGATTCCGGTATCGAGTCCGCCAATGAACCGCTTTACGTCCACATTGGAGTTCTCGTCCAACGCGCCCGAGTTCTTCGAGAACGTGTCGATGGCCAGCACGTCCGGTTCCATACTAGATTCTGTGATCGCCGCGCGGACCTTCGCCAGCACCAGCGGATCGTTGAAGTCCACGCGCTGTTCGTGGACGTAGAACGGTAACGAGGCCGCCTGCACGTCCGGCGCATGGACCTTGAGCCACGCCTCGATCCGCCTCGCGAGTCCTGCGCCCTCCGCGCTGACCATAAACACCGGGACGCCACGTAACGCGAGGGTCATCAACCAGTGCAGCACGATCACGGACTTGAACGTGCCGCGCCGGCCCGCCACGACCGCGATGACCAATTCCTCGAGGATGCCGCGCAGCAGCCAGTTGACCTGGGTCGGGGCTTTCAGGATCTCGTGCAGCGACCGGAAGACGATCGGCCCGGAAGATGCCTCGGCTTTCGGCGGCGGCATCTGCACGCCGAGACGAGCCGCCATTTCGTCCGAGAACGTCTGCGGGTCGATGCCGTTGCCGTTCATGCCGCACCCCGCAATACGTCGTTCATGTCCACCGACCGGTCGACGTGGCGACGGTCGATCAGTGCGAGGTCGGCACCGATCATCTGCGGCGAGACGTACACGGCGCGACGCCAGCGGCTTGCCGCGCGCTTGAACAGCGACATGGCCGCGTGCTGACCCACACCCGAAGGGTCAATGTCCTCGATGACGTGCAGTTCCTTGACGCCCTCGGGAATCCAGAACCGCTCCAAGCCTCCAGCGGAGATGCACGACCACACCGGGATGCGGGTCAGGGTCCAATGCGACAGCGCCGATTCAATGCCTTCGGCCACGGCCAGGACGCCATCGTGCGAGATGGGATGCAGTCGGATCGCTGCGCGACTGCACGCGCCCTTCTCGATGGGCGGCATCAGCTTCTTCGGCGTGCGCACGGGTGCCTTGCCCGATCCCTGCAGATAGGTGCGGTGGAGGCTGACTGCAGTCCCGGTACGATCCTGCACCAGTGCAACCAGCGCCGGGAAATGCTGCGTCGGCTCGCCGGGGTCGAAATACTCGAGGCGCGGGTGACAGCGCAGCACGTTCGGCGGATTGAGCAGCACGTCACCGAGGCCGCGAGCCGTTAGGTAGTCGCGTGCCGCCTCGGTCATCGCCACCGACTCTTTCCAGACGCGCCGCAGTGCCTCACGGGGCGATGGCGGGACAAAGGGACGCTGCAACGTTTCCCGCTTGACCGACCCGACAAAGCCGCACCGGAAACAATTCCAGCACGCGCCTTGATCGTCCACCTTGATCGACAGCGCGATATCGCGCGGACCCTTATCGCAGTCGGGACACGGCCGCCGGTAGTTGTCGTAACGACCATGCAGCAGTCCCAAGACGATGGTCGGGGTCATCGCGACCACTGCCACGTCACGCGCGACTGCGACCGATCACAGTCAAGGTGCAGACTCGCCTGCTGCTCGCACTGCGAACAGACGAACCGAATGTCGATAGTCGCGCGGGTGATCGTCGTCTCGACGTACCGCATCTGCGTCTCGGTGCAGCGCGGGCAGGCGATCAGCACCGGGTCGTCGCCGCCGATGGCCGCGGGAATGGCCCAAACGTGCAACTCGGTCACGATTGCACCTCCAGCCGGTCGAGTTCCGCCTGCACCTCGGCGCGCCGCTTGCTCTGCATAGCGATGGCCTGGCGGTGCATGTCGATCACGGAATTGAGCCGGCTCAGTCGCTCGAGCAGCGAGCGGACGCGGGGACTCAGGTCTGTGGTTACGGTGCCGTCATGCTCGACGGCGTAGCTCTGCTGTACACTTCGCATCAGGCTTCCCATAGCATGGGGTCGTCGAATTGACGCCGGCGGCCCTGGCAGGCTCAGCCGGCGTTTTCTTGGGGTTAAGCGGCCTGAAGAATCCAGTTCTTCATGCGTGGGACGACCACGTACCAGCGGCCCGCTTTCTTCACGACGGCGCCGGATTTCTCGATTCCGTTCGACTCGCGATGGAAGATCCACCAGCGCAGCCGGGCCTCGTTTGCGATGTCGGGGTAACGCTTGCAGAAAGCGTCGAAGGTCTGGATGTCGTCCAGACCGATGTTGTTGACGGGAATGGCATCGAGTGCGCCATCGGTCCGCTGCATTGCCGTGCTGCCCATGTTTGCGCCTCCTAGTGGCGAGTGATCCATGGCGGCAATTTGTTGTGTGCTGCTATCTGGCGATAGGCGCAATGGACTGCACCCACTCACGCGGAATGGGTGTCACACAATTAGGGAATGCTGGAAAATACAGCGCGGGAAGGGCGACACCCTTCCCACGCTGGATGGGGTCAGCGCCGCGGGCGCGGCCCGTCCTTCAGGTCATCGGCGCGTAGGATCGAGGCCATTACTTCGGCATTGCGCCTTGAGACACGGCGCTCTCTTACGAGCCAGTCGGCCACTTTTTCGTTGGTCGGCGCGGTCCCGGGCTTCTCCATGTCGTAGGTTGACCACCACTCCCTCGCCGCTGCTGCGAGGTGCCGCAGTAGGTCGGTCTCGTGATCGCCCCATGGCCATTTCGTAGCCATCAAAGAATCGGGACTTGAGAGAGATTCAATCTCGGATACGAGGAACCAGGCGCAATCCGTAAAGGTCCGCAGGGTGTCCTTCACGAGGAACCAGAGATCCCATGGCGCAAAGTCGGGATTGACGAACGACGGCGCCACGTACCTGCCATCGGCGAAGTAGCCGGACCGTGCCGCCTCTCTTGCGCCATTCTCCGACACGCGGTACCAGCCTGAGATTTTGCTCGGCCTTAACTCGGACCGGTTTGTTGGTTCGCCATCATCATCGAATCGAGCGCTGATTCGGTCGACCCACCAAGAGCAATAGGGGTCCGATTTGCCCGCCTCATTCTTACTACCACACACCCAGAAAGCCGGTTCGCTGTTGAACTCCAGAAATACGGATACTTTCCCCAGCGCGACCGCTTGCCGGAGACTTTCTGCATCGGTATCCAGACGCTCGACGACCTCGCTGAATCGGTAGAAGTTCCTGTTAATCATGACGCGCTCCCGAGCTTTCCCTTCATGACGCGATCGACAACGGCCTCGACGTGCGACTCGACCAAATGCGCGTAACGCGCCGTCATCGTCGGCGTCTTGTGACCGAGAATCTGCTGGATCTCGAGCAGTGAGGCACCGTTCTGCGCCAGGAAGGACGCGGCTGTGTGGCGTAGATCGTGGAACCGGAAGTTTTCGATGCCGGCGGTCGCCAGCGCCTCGCGGAACAGTTTTCCGTAGACCGAGTGCGTGAGCGGGAACCCGGAGTTCAACAAGAACACGCCCGGGGACTTCAGGTTGCGGACCTTGCCGTAGTCCTTGAGCAGTTCCAGCGCCTTGCCGCGGAAGTAGAGCTTGCGCCCTTCCCCGCTCTTGCTGGTGTGGATGACCGCCACGCCTTTGGCTAGGTCTACATCCTTCCATTCGAGGCTCAGTAGCTCGCCAGCCCGCGCACCGGATGAGATGGCGCAGTAGGCGAACGGCAGCATGACCCGCTCGCTGCACGCCTCCAGCGCCTTTGTGAGCGCCTGTAGTTCGTCATCGGACAGGAACCGGACCCGCTTGCTCTCGGTCAGTTTCTTGACCTTCGGCGAGCGCGCCATCCAGCCGATCTCGACGCAGTAGCTCAGGACCGTCTTGAGGTAGGTCAACTGCCTGTTGACGGTCCCGGGTTTGCGCTTGCGCTCGGTCTGATTGTCCGCCGGCCCGACCTTGTAGGTGCCGGCCGCGAGGTCGTCGCGGATCTCGGTCAACCACGGGGTCGTCACCTTCGCGAGCTTCCGGCTCCCGTGGGTGTCCTTCCACCAGTTCACGATCCGCTTGTGATCGCTGGCGATGTCCGGGTGCGTCTTGACGTACCGCTCGCAGGCGTCCTCGAGGGTGCGCCGCTCGGCCTCGCTGTCGGCGTGTTCGCCCTTCGACAACTTCGACTCGAGGTCGGTCGCCCAAGACTTCGCCGCGGCTCTCTTCTTGAACGACTTGGTGACCGGTCGGTGGCCCGCCATGCGGACCTCGACCTTGTAGGTGACTCCGCGAGCGCCTTGCCGTACCGTGATGGTCGCCATCTTCAGCACCTCCATGCTGTTGGTGGTAGACCCCGCGTCGGTGTTCGCGCATCGGCCGGGGTCGATTTGTTTCTGCGGTCAGCAGCAACCTACCACAACTGCGCCAAAAGTGCGCCAAGTGCCGATTTCGGCCCAGTTTTAGGGCCTGCATTTGCGGCCCTGAAGGTGGCCTAAATGCCTATTTTATCAGCGCTTGTTTGAGTTGGCGCCCCGGGCCGGAGTTGAACCGACGACCTACCGCTTAGGAGGCGGTCGCTCTATCCACTGAGCTACCGGGGCACGACGGGGCCAGGGAAAA
>Ga0209254_10005127_pt1 | contig 12041 bp, 12 predicted proteins | sample FrelakmetDIP11DI_FD_187148 | JGI IMG/M metagenome (GOLD analysis project Ga0209254, IMG submission 187148) | Freshwater lake sediment microbial communities from the University of Notre Dame, USA, for methane emissions studies - DIP11 DI (SPAdes)... | ecosystem: Environmental > Aquatic >...
CGGCAATACCTCCCTAAAAAACTTAAGCCTATGTGCCGTCTGAGCAAAATGACGAGCAATGCAAACCGCACGAAGCCGAGAACGTCGCGGGCAGCCCTCCCACCAGAAGATCAGTTGCCGAGCGTCACCAACAAATCCGCCGCGTGTGTCGTGAACCAAGCGGAAAACGCCTCAGCCAGGCAATTGGGCGGCAGTCTGCCTCAGAACATGCCGGACCTGTAGTCACACTCCGTGCTGGGCAGGCGATGCACGCCCACCGCGACTGGGCCGCAGACCTCTCCCGAGCGCGGCGAACCTGCTCGCGAGAAACATGCCGGCTTCGACATAGCGCCCACTACCGATCAAGACGGGAACGGAGTAGGAGATCAGCCGAAAGTTGTGGGACACGCGTCCCTTACGGATCGACGTGGGGTTATTGGCAAGATAACTGAGCAACTCGTCTTCGATGAACGCGAACTTACTGCCGGAAAGGGATAGCTTAAGCCATGCGCACCAGTCCTCGAACGCCCTGCAGAACCGCGCTTCAGGAAAAAGCTTCTCCGGAAGAGCCGCTTTTCGAAGCAGCGACGATGACAAACACAGTCCATTGCGCCGAATCAATTCGCGAACGCCAACAATTGTGGCCTTCGCTTCGAATTTATCCTGCGATATGGATCGATCATAAATGACCGGCTCTTCGTCGAAGCGGACATGATAGTCCGAAAAGACACCATCGCATTCCGGAGATTGGTCAAGGCATGCAAGCTGCAACTCGATCTTCTCCGGGAACCAATAATCATCGTCGTCGCAAAACGCAACGAATTCTCCTCTCGAAAGCGCTATACCCAGATTACGACCGGGTGCAGGTCGCCCATTCCACGAAGGAGTCTGATGCAACGTCAAGGAACCCTTCAGGAACTCTTCTGGGAATTCCCGCTTGAGCAACTCCGCCAATCCAGGAGCTGCACCATCGTGGATGACGACTGCTTCTACGCCCGGATAGGTTTGGGCGAAAACCCCACGCAAGCAATGTACGAGCCTCGCGGGTCGACGATACGTGGTGATCACCGCGGTCACGCTACGCATGTCGTTCATGCTTCACTCCATGTTGGAAGCTCAGTCAGGTCTTTGCGCGCGTAACCGACGCTGCCGCCGGTGACAAAGAGCCTTTCATAACCGTTACTCTCCAGAAATGCTCGCGTTTCCCGGGAGCCGCCCCAGCAGTCATTGTCCTCAAAAACAACGATGACGGGCGCAAGCTTTCGAAGGTCGATGGCGCGAAGGACAAGCTGGTCCAGTCCCTCGATGTCTATGTTGATGACATCGACCTTACCGACTTCCCTAACGAGCACGCTGATGTCGAGGAAAGGAACGGTGTCTTCTCGAAATTCGTAGCCCCATTCGTCCCTGTACTTGGTTGCGTCCGAGAGGCTAAGCGTATCTATTTCCGAAAGCATGCGTTTGAAGCGAAAGACCTTAACGGGCTTCCCGTGGCGCGAAACATCGCTGCCGACCGCCCCTAAGTGGGTCTGGCACCTACGCCCTCTGATAAGACGGAACGCCCAGAGTTTCCAAGGATCGATATCGACAACATGCCCCGACCATCCGGCGTCATGAAGTCTCTTTGTGTTCGAGATCCACACCGGATGGAATCCACCGATATCCAAGTACACGCCGCTTTTGATTCCGCGTTGTTTGATGAAATTTTCGACAACTAGGTCTTCGCCGTACTGGGAGAACGATTTCACACGGTACAACAATCCCGAAACGAGCCCCATAATCTTGAGAAGCCAACTTGGGAGAATCTTAGAGACGAACTTCATTTTTCCCATTGAAAAGCTTCTTCTTTAGAGCGTAATAGAAAAGACCAACCAGCAAGATCTCACAGACGACAAACGAAATCGCCGCGCCTGTCGATCCACCAATCTTAACGAAGGTCGCCAACAGGGGAACCTGCAATAGACTTACGATGGCGACCGATGCGCTCTTGTATTTCATCTGGCCCCTCGTCATCAGAAAAAGGCCGACGACGGTCTCTAAAAAGCGAAAGGGCGTGGCGACGAGCATAATCTGCGCCATTCGTGAGGCATCGCTGTATTTTCCACCGAAAGCAATCGAAATCAGGTGATCTGCGGCCGCGATTCCCACAATAGCCACGATCGTACCCAGCAGGCAAAACTTGAGCGCGAGGTTGCTGAAGATACGGGAGGCATCACGGGCGCTACGCGTGACAGCGGCATGAATGTCGATAGCGAAAACGCGTTGCATCAGTAGTGATGGCACGTGATAGACAACTCCCATGACGATTACCGCGAGCCCGTAGTTCGCGACGGCCTCGACACCTAGGATTCGTCCGAGATAGATGACGGGAAACTGGCTATACGCAAGGTACAGAATATTGCCAATCCCAAACGGAAAGCACGCCAGCCACAAACCACACAAGCGACCGACCCAACCGGGCCCAATGCTGTTAGAGGTCGTTACTGATGTGTTGGCTGTGTCCAGAGCACCGGAGCGGACCCTCCTAAGAAGAACACCGGCGGGGATGATCAATAAGAAGGAAGATGCCGCAAGGAGCACCGACAACAATAGGGGGTCGAGCAGCTCACTGCCGAGCAAGACGACGAACGTGACGATCAAGGCTCTAGACACACCTGTGACACTCAGCCAGCATGCCAAATGCGTGTATCGCTTGAAGATTTGCGAAAAGACAGAGCCAAATTCAGCGGCGGTATAACCGATCGCGAGTAGCGCGAGAATCCGCGTAAGTTTCTCGCCAAGGGCGTTGGGTGCAAGCGGCCCGGCAAAGGATGCAATAAGAATGACGGCGAGCAAGGTGGTGAAAATAAGGTAAACGACGGACGTGTCCAGAATGTCCTTGCCGATTACACCTTGCTCACCGAATTCCTTCTGCCAGAATCCGGTAAAGCCAAAAGCCGCTACAGTGATGAGCAGATTGACCTGCGCGAGTGCGCCGTAGAGCAACCCGAAGTCGCTGCTAGAAAGCGACCGCGCCAAAATGATTTGGAAGGCGAACAACCCTCCCGTGCCCGCCAGACTTCCGAGCGCCACCGTCAAGGCCTGTGATCTTTCGATATTCAGACCCGCAACTCTGGTACCAATAGGCCTATGTGGCTTCGACATGACGCTTGCTTAACGTACGAAGACGTCCACCAGCCATTACGCCGGGCGGCGCATGGACTAGGCGACCTTCTACGGTTACAGGTTCTTCTTCAAACTCACAAGCCACAGTGAGATGCACGGCACGCGACGTATGGATTCCTTGACATAGCAGTTCCTAGCGGTCTAGCGACTCGATTTGGGCGGAATTCGCGTTACACCTGGCCCGGCAGGCAATGCGAGCCGGAAGCTTCAGCCAGGACTTCGGCGATTACCTTGACTGTCCGCGCGATGTCGTCGTCGGTAAGAGTCGGGTGCACGAGGAACATGACGCTATTTTCACCCAACTCCTTTGCCACCGGCAGACGCTCCGCCGGCCGCCATCCTGTCCCTTCGAACGCGCCCTCGAGGTAAACCTCAGAACATGAACCTTGGTAGCAAGGGATCCCTTTGCCGTTGATCGCCTCGACGATGGCGTCCCTGGACCACCCGCTCGCGAGGTTCCGCGGTTCAACGTACACGTAGCATTTGTACTCTGCATGACGGCACCCAAGTTGCTCGGCACATCCGGCCGGACACTGTGCACTCCCGCAGCTAAACCGCGGAACGCGAACGGCGGGAAACGCCCGACAGGTGTCGCGAATCGCGGAGGCATTGCGCGAGCGAATCGCATTCCAGTCGGTCATTCGGCGCAACTGGATACGTCCCACCGCCGCCTGCACCTCGAGCATGCGCCAGTTTGTGCCAAAACTCTCATGCAGCCAGCGAAAGCCGGGGGGATGCGGCCGTTCGTACACAGCAGCGTAGCTCTTGCCGTGGTCCTTGAAGGCCCACATGCGCCGCCACAGCGCCTCGTCGTCGGTAGTGACCATTCCCCCCTCGCCGACAGTTGTAAGTATTTTGTCCTGGCAGAATGACCATGCGCCGACGTGACCGATCGAACCGACGCTGCGGCCTTTGTAAAGCGCGCCGTGCGCCTGCGCGCAGTCCTCGATGACCTTGACGCCGTGCCGCTCTGCTAAGGACATGATCGGGTCCATGTCGCACGGCCAGCCGGCAAGGTGCACGCAGACAATCGCGCGCGTTCGGGGAGTGAGTGCGCGTTCGATTGTTGCGGCAGTGATGTTGCCGCTGTCGCGATCAACGTCGGCGAAGACCGGGGTGGCTCCGGCATTCACGACGCACGACACGCTGGCGATGAACGTCCGCGGGGTCACGACCACTTCGTCGCCTGGACCGATACCGAGCGCCACGAGTGCGACGTCGAGCGCAAGCGTGCCGTTCGCCAACGCGATCGCATGCCGCGAGCCCGCCCACGCCGCGAATTCGCGCTCGAACTCGCGAGCCTCCATGCCGGTCCAGTAGTTAACCCGGTTCGACAACATGACGCGGCGCACCGCGTCCACCTCTTCTTCAGTGAAGCTCGGCCAGGGCGCTACGCTGGTGTTCAGCATCGGAGACTCACCGTCAAGTTTTCCGTTCGATTACCCGGGCGGGGTTGCCGACCACCGTGGCCCCGTCGGGCACGTCACGTGTGACGACTGCACCCATGCCGACCACTGCGCCCCGGCCGATCACGAGCGGAGCGCCTGGCCGGCCCTGGCGGATCATGGCGCCGGTGCCGATGTAAGCGTGATCTTCGATTCGGATGTTGCCGTTGCAATGTACGCCCGGCGCGAAAGTAACGAAATCGCCGATAATGCAGTCGTGCTCGACATAGCTGTAGATATTAGCGTGGAAATGACGACCGATCCTGATATTGCTCGTGAGCGTGACGAAGGGACAAAGAACGGCCCCTTCACCGATCTTTACATCATCGAGACACACCACGTTCTGCGCCTTTACATCGATGATCCCGATGTCGTCTGCGTCGCAACGACGGGCGATCAGCTCGCGCACGCGCCCATCTGCAATTGCGATTGCGATTTTGCGCGTCGTCAGAGGCGCCTCGAGCCATTGCGCGTATGTCAGGACCCTTTGGCCATTGAGTTCCGCGGCAGGTGGCTGGTCGTCCACAAATACCAGCTCGAACGGCTCGGCCGCTGCCAGGCTCAATTGCTGCCGTAGGACAGGCATGACCCCGCGTCCGCAACCACTTGCTCCAAACACAGCGTATCCTTGCATTAGCCGCGCCCCGCTCCTGAATGCCTTGCGTCGCTACCCTCGAACCTCGGCATCGTCGCCTCTCCCACCGCCGCAATGCCGTCGCGGCGCACGACGCGCTCCAGCGTCAAACACAGGATCTTGAGGTCCAGCAACATGCTGCGATGATCGACATACCATACGTCGAGCCGGAACTTTTCGTCCCACGTGATCGCGTTGCGTCCGTTCACCTGAGCCCAGCCCGTAAGGCCGGGACGAACTTCATGGCGCCGGGCCTGCTCCGGAGTATAGAGGCGCAAGTACTCCATCAGCAGAGGCCTTGGTCCGACGAGGGCCATTTCTCCGCGCAGCACGTTGAATAACTCAGGCAGTTCGTCGAGACTCGTACGGCGGAGCCATCCACCGAAAGCAGTGAGCCTGGCTGCATCGCTGAGAAGTTCGCCGTCCGGCCCTCGCGCGTCGGTCATGGTGCGGAATTTGAGCATCTCGAAGGGTCGCCCTCCCAATCCGGGTCGGCGCTGACGAAACAGCACGGGGCTGCCGAGCCGCCGTCGAACGAGCCAGGCGACGACCAGCATCAGCGGGCCCAGGGCAATGAGCGCAATGGCGGCGAGCGTGAAATCGAGGACCCGCTTGAGCATGGTGGCGTCCGGTTGGCTACAGGTCGAGCGCAGCCGCGATCACGTCATTGACGTTATGCACGTTGTACTTCGCCTCCGCCCGTCTGCGTGCCGCGGCTCCCATTGACGCAGCACGAGACGGTTCCGCAATGAATCCAAGCATGGCCGCCGCCAGTGCTTCGGCGTCCCTGACCGGCACCAGCACGCCGCTCTCGCCGTCTACGACAGTCTCGCGACAGCCCGGCACGTCCGTGGTGATGGCGGCCCGCCCCATCGACATCGCCTCCAGCACCGTGCGCGGCGTTCCCTCGCGGTAGGACGGGAGCACATAGACAGAACATTCGGCGAGCGCGGATCGCACGTCTTCCAGCACACCGACGTACTGCACGGCGCCCTCCTCCACCCAGTGCTTGAGGTCGGCCGCGGAAAAGGCTGCTGGGTTGGTATCCAGCCACCCCGCCAGCACGCATGGCACTTCGGGCTGGGAGCGGCGCAGTAATCGGGCAGCATCGACGTACTCCTGCACCCCCTTGTCCCTCACGAGGCGCGCGATCATGAGGAATGATGTGCGTTGCGGCAACGGTGTCGGAGCGAAGTGGTCGAGGTCAACGCCCGAACCGTCGATCATGACGACGCGGGTACCGTGCAAGAGGCCGAGCGTCACGAACAGATTGCGATCATCCGGATTCTGGAAGAAAACCACAGTCGCCGCACGCAGGGCAATGCTGTACAGCGACCGCGCGACTCGCCGAGTGACGGACCGCGTCGTGCCCGTTCCTTCGGTGAACGCAAATCCAAGGCCGGTTATCATGGCACCGATGGTGGAAACGCGCGCGATCCGGGCGGCGATGCAGCCGTAAACTACGGGCTTGATCGTATAGGTGAGCACGCAATCGGGCCGCAACCTGCGCAACGCCCTCGACAAGTGCAGCAGCAGCCGGATGTCTCGCAAGGGGTTGAGACCGGTCCGCTCAAGCGGGATCGACTCGAAATTTACGCCCCATTCAGCTAGCTGCGCGGCGATGGAGGGTGACGGCGGCGCCAGCGCAGTGACCTCGTGACCAGACGCAACGAGCCGACGCAGCAGCGGCCCACGGAAGTTCACGAGGGAGTCCGCGAGGCTGGCGACCACGACCACGCGCTTACAGCGACTTGCGTTCATGGTCCAGCCATGCCTGGAACATCAACACGTTCCAAAGGTGGTACTCGTTCCCGGCCTTGCCGGCCAAGTATCGCGCCCATCCGTCCCGGATCGGACGTGGATCCAGCAGTCCGCTCTTAGCGAGCGCCTCTGGCGCCAGCAACGCCTCGGCCCATGGCCGCAGCGGGCCCCGCAACCAATATGCAATGGGCACGCCAAACCCCATCTTGGGCCGATCAATGAGGTCTCGCGGTACTCGGCGGTAGAGAACTTCGCGCAGCACCCACTTGCCGACGCCACCGCGCAGCTTGAGGTCCATCGGCACGCGCCAGGCCAGTTCGTAAAGCTCGGGATCGAGGAACGGCACCCGCGCCTCGAGGCTGACGGCCATCGTCGCGCGATCAACCTTCGACAGGATGTCATCCGGCAGATATGTCGCTGCATCCACGACCATCATCATTTCAGCGGCAGAAAACCCTTGCGGCCAAAGTTCCGGATGCAAAATCAGCGCTTCACCGGGCCCCGCCTGCCGGACCGGCAGCTGCCGCCCGTGCCAGAAAGATGTCAGACGCTGGTAGAGTTCCTCGGGACCCGCAGAATCGAGCACCCCGGCGAGCTTGTGCAATTTGTAGCCGGGCAGGCGCTGGCGTGCTGCGGGCAACACAAAACCGGCCGCTACAGCGATGCAGTCCCAGGTCGAGGGTGAGACCGCCAACAGGGCACGAGCGACAGCCCGACGCGCGACCAACGGAACACGCTCGATTCGGCGCCACACGCTGGGCGCCCACGCGTGCCGGTTGTAGCCCGCGAACAATTCATCCCCGCCGTCGCCGGACAGCGATACCGTCACGTGACGACGCGCCAGTTGCGCGACGAGGAACGTCGGGATCTGCGACGAGTCCGCGAAGGGTTCATCGTAAATCTCGGGCAACCGCGGAATCACTTCGAGCGCCTCCTGCGGATTCACCACCAGTTCGGTGTGGTTTGTCCCGAGGTGACGGGCGACAGCGCGTGCATGCGTGCTTTCATCGAATTCCTGGTCGGTGAAACCGATCGAAAAGGTCTGCACAGGCTGCGAGGCCTGTGCCTGCATCGAAGCCACCACGACCGACGAATCCACCCCGCCCGAGAGGAATGCACCCAGCGGCACGTCTGCATGCATGCGCATCGACACGGCGCGATCTAGGGCTCGCTCCACTTCGGACACGATGGTGTCCGGGCTGCCGACAAGGGGCTGTTGTCTTGCAAGCTTTGCAGCCTCCAACGCCGACCAGTATGTTCGTGGCACAGGCTGCGCACCGGGCGTCATCCCTGGACGCAGGGTAAGAGAACTGCCCGCGGGCAGCTTGCGCAGTCCTCGGTAAATGCAGTGTGGCGCCGGGACGTAAGCGAATCGCAGCAGGTGTCCAAGCGCGACCGGGTCGATCTCGCCGATCCAGCCTGGCAGGACACGCAGCGCCTTAAGCTCCGAGGCAAAGCAGAACAAGTCGCCTGCCCAGCCGTAGTACAGCGGCTTTTCACCGAAGCGATCCCGCGCGAGCGTCAGCGATTTCTCCTGCAAGTCAAGTAACGCGAACGCGAACATGCCATTGCACCGGCGCAGCGTTTCGTGAAGCCCCCACTGCTCGACCCCGACGAGGAGCACCTCGGTATCAGACTGGCTGCGCCACTGCATGTAACCCGCATCCGTCAGTTCGCGCCGCAAATCACGATAGTTGTAGATCTCCCCATTGAAAGAAATAACCCAGCGCCCGGAGTTCGACCGCATCGGTTGCGCACCGTCCACGGTCAGATCGATGATGGCCAGCCGGCGATGCGCGAGACCAACGCCGCTCGAGGCATCGAAGAATTCGCCGTGCCCGTCAGGGCCGCGATGAACGATCGCGTCTCCCATGGCACGCAGCAGTCGCGTGGGCGCACCCGACGCGCCGCGCGCATCGATGAAGCCCGCTATGCCGCACATGTCGAATCTTCGCGGGACCACGCAAGAATCGAGACCAGCACGAACCAGAATACCGGCTGACGCAGGACGTAGTGGAACGCCGCGAACGAGGCCAGGCTGGTCACTGCGAGCGCGAGATAAGGCTTGTTGGCGTTAACGCAGCGCCAGAGCACGTTGACCAGTAAAGCCACGAGTGCAGCCACACCGAAAAGCCCGCTGATCGTAGCCCAGTCAACATAGGTGTTATGGGATTCCATCGCCCCGAACGGGCCTGCCATGCCAGAGTGCGCTCCCGGCCCCCAACCGAACAGCGGTGACTGCGCGAGTGCGTCAACACCGTGGCTCCACAGCGTAAGTCGAACACTCGCCTGGGAACCGAAGTCGATCAGGGAGACCAGTTTTCGCTCGAGGACCTCGTACACGCTGGGTCCGACCGCGAAGAGAAACCCCGCAGCGAGCGCAGGCAGCACGACTAGCAAGAACAGCAATTTCCATGGGCTGCGATGCGCCATGTTGAGGGAGCGAACCCACCACCAAGTCGCCATGGCTCCTACACAGGCGACCCACGCGGCCAGCAGAGCATCGCTCGTCGTGGCGATGCCCACGACGAAGGCGGCCCCCGCAACCAGGAAACATCGGAAGCCCGATAGGCTACGGTCATCAGCGAGTGCCTGCGCGACCAGAAACGGGATCGGCGCTACAAACAGCGCCAGCTGGTTCGGGTTCGTGGCTAGTCCGACAAACCGAACGATCTCGTACCAGAGTTCGAAAGGACCGATGCGACGCAACGGAATCGCGACGACCAGCAGGGCCAACAGCGTAACCGCTGCGGCAATACTATACCCGCGCAGCAACGTCCTCGCCGCTGCAGCCGTCGAGAGATGCGCCGAGAGCACCACGGCGAACACCGCCACGAACAGTATCGCCAGCATGTCGCGGTCAGCGCCCGACTCCTCGTTCAGCCCCGCAGCACTGGCGCGCAGGAATCCGAGCCAGACCAGCGGCAGGATAGCGATCCAGAAGGCAGCCACCGGCCAGAAACCAAGCGGTAAGCGCCACGCCATCCCCCATGCAAGCAGGGTCGCCGCGCTGGCCACGGCCATCCAAGCCACCAGACCAATTTCGCCGGGACCGACAGGCAACCCGGAAATGCGCAGTTGCGTGGCACTCGTAGCCACCAAGGCCACCACGAGCCAACCCTGCAACTGGATTGGGCGCGCCTGGTGCGGCAGGGACCTCACCTCAACCCCGCCTCAATTGGGCGCGGATGACGGTGCGTGACTGCATGGCGACCATAGACATGATGCCGCTGCGATCAGTCATCCGAACACTTCTCCGCACGCCTGCAAGCGCGGAATGAGATTCAAGCTTGCGGTAACGAAAGAAACCGCGAAGACCAACCCGAAAGGGGCGTTGCGTCTCGTCGCGACCGTGACTGACGGGTATCCGAGGACATGGACTGAAGTCGCCGTTGCGCAGTCATGCCCTCGTTCAGCGCAACTGAACCGAATACGCTCGTCGCTCCGTCCGTCCTCGTCGGCTCGGATGAGAGACGCATCGGGATCTCGCTGGTCACACGTGCCCCAAAACATCTCTACATCGATGCTAAAGAGAAGCGCAGCTTGCGAAAGGACGCCCAAGCTCCCGCTCAGCCTTCCCGTGAGGGCACGGACCGACGGCGAGCGTCCAGCACGACAGCAACTGCGCAACCTAACGCAAGCCCACCCAGCAGCGACAGAACCAGCAGCAGCCATCGCTTGGGCCGGACGAACTTGTCTCGGTCGGCCGGAATCGCAGGATCGATGACGCGCATGGCGTAGTCGACATCCACGCTAGCTATCATCGTACCCTTGATCTGACTCTCCAAGAGGCGGTAGACCGCCTGCTGCACCTCGATTACTGGTTGCTTCTGCAGTTCCTTGTTAAGGAACCCAATGCTGCGCTCGGCCCGCGCTATGGCCTCAAGGCGAGTAACTTTGTTCAGGCGAGCCACGATGTCGTTGGCCCAATCGGCCGCCACCGTAGGATCGTGCCAGTCGATGCGCACCCGCACAAGGCTGCCGCCTTCGTCGATGCTCACCGAAAAGACTTCGCTACGCCACTTCTTCAACCCGTCGCCCAAGGACGGAACGTCTGCCGGATCACGCCACGATTTCCGCGATTCATCCCACCTCGAGGCAAAGAGAATTGGAAGCAATTGCCGTTCCTGCAGGAACTGCGACAGGAAAGCGTTCGACTTAAGGATTGCCAGCGTTTCATCAGTCTGGTTATCACCACCTATATTGATGCCGGCCAGCGATGCAACCCCGCCAAACTGACCGGCCAGCGCCGCCAGGCCTCCCTCGCTAGGCTCCCGTTTAACCGGCGCGAGAACGACCTCGGACCGATAGACGGGACGCGCCAGCCATGCGTACGCGGCGGTAGCACAGACGCAAGCCAGAGTTACCGCGAGGACGATCAGGCGGCGGCGCTTCAGGGCCGCGAAGAGATCGCCCAGAGTGTAGCCATGGTACTCAGATGTGGACACAGTATTCCTCAGAACGAATTCACCGCCGCCACGGCGATAGCGATGTTGCAGAGTACAGTGGGTGTCGCCTGCCACAACGGCAACGGCCTCATGCGCTCCGCATCTAGCGGCACAACGATGGTATCAACGGGCTTGATATCGCCGCTTGACTTGAACAATTGACTGTCGCTGCCAGCATCGACGCTGCCATTCGCACGCGCGACGTAGATCCGTTTGTCGTCTGCCTTCTTGGTTGCGCCGCCACTAATGCGAAAGTAGTCGTCGCGTGCAAGCGAGGTGTCATACACATGGGACATTGAAATCTAGACTTCCGCAATTACCATGAGTTCCTGCGGTATCTTCGGGATACGCAATTGATCGCCATTACGTAACACGACGTCATTGCTCGGTCCAAACTGCCCAGCGAGCACCTTATCCAGATCGATCATAACCCGTCTCGGGTAGTCGCGCGGGAGTCGAATCTCACCTTCGAGTCGAGCCACTTCGCATCGAAGGAACCGCAATGCACTTGCAGCATGTGCAAGGCTCCGGCTAGAACGAATTCACAGCCGCCACCGAGATGGCAATGTTGTAGAGGATCGTCGACACCATTGCCATCTCGGTGGCGGC
>Ga0209254_10005129_pt1 | contig 12039 bp, 9 predicted proteins | sample FrelakmetDIP11DI_FD_187148 | JGI IMG/M metagenome (GOLD analysis project Ga0209254, IMG submission 187148) | Freshwater lake sediment microbial communities from the University of Notre Dame, USA, for methane emissions studies - DIP11 DI (SPAdes)... | ecosystem: Environmental > Aquatic >...
CTACTATGCGCGGGTGCTCGAAATTCCAACCCCACGCTGGAATACCTATGACTCGGCCCGGTCGGGTTTGCCGCCGCTGCCCGACGTGCCGGCGACGATCCAGGAGCGGGCGTGGAGTTCGCCGATCTGGTATGCGCCGAATTCGAACTGAACCGCAAATCACTCACTAAAGGCAGGTTATGCAAACGCTTAGACCATCTGTACTGATCATCGCAATGATGGGCGCGATGGCACTCTCCGCTTGCAGCAAGCAGGAACCCGCTGTCGCAACCAATCCACCCGTCGTCCAGGCTGCGCCGCCAGCGCCGGCTGCCGCCCAGTACCCCGAAAACGTCTACTGGGGCGATACCCATGTGCACACCGGCTGGTCGGCCGATGCCGGGCTCGATGGCGCAGTCACCTCGCCGGAAGACGCTTTCCGTTTCGCCCGCGGTGACGAAGTTAAATCAAACACCGGGCAGATGGCCAAGCTCAAACGGCCGCTCGACTGGATGGTGATTACCGACCATTCCGATGGCATGGGAACCATCAATGAGATCCGCGCCGGTAACCCCGAAATGATTGCCGATCCGTTCCTGAAGCGGATGTATGAAGCCATGAGTGGCACTGACGAGGCGAAATCAGCGGCTGCCACGCTCGAATTGATCAACTTGCAGTCGAACGGCAAATTGCCTAAGCAGGTGATGGATCCGAAGTGGATGGTGACGGCCTGGGAAAAGACCATCCAGATTGCCGAAAAATACAACAACCCCGGCAAGTTCAGCGCGTTGATCGGCTATGAGTGGACGGTCAACGCCGGCGGTGGCGACAACCTGCATCGCAATGTCATTTACCGCGACGGCGCCGACAAGGCTGGTCAGGAGCTGCCATTGACGACCTTCCAGACCATGGACCCGGAAAAACTCTGGGAATGGATGGAAAAGTACGAGGCGAAAACCGGCGGCCGGCTGCTTGCCATTCCCCACAATGGCAATCTGTCGAATGGCCGAATGTTCGAGGAGACCACCTTCACGGGTGGTCCGCTATCCAGGGGATACGCCGAGGCGCGGCAGAAATGGGAGCCGCTATTCGAAGTCACCCAGATCAAGGGGCAGAGCGAAAGTCAGCCTAGCCTGTCGCCGGAGGATGAGTTTGCCAGCTGGGACTTATGGGACAGGGGCAATCTCAACGGCAACGCAAAGACGCCGGGTATGTACCGCACCGAATACTGGCGCGAGGCGCTGAAATCAGGCTTGCGACTGGAAGCGGCACTGGGCGCCAATCCCTTCAAGTACGGCGCGAACGGCGCAACCGATACGCACACGGGGCTGTCGACCGCGGACGATGACAATTTCTGGGGCAAATTCAAGACTGTGGAGCCCTCGCCAACGCGCTGGAAGCCCGAGATCGTCGGCGCCGGCAAACCGGGTGCGATGTATGGCTGGGAGCAGGCTGCGGCGGGCTGGATGGGAGTCTGGGCAACCGCCAATACTCGCGAAGCGCTGTGGGATGCGATGAAGCGCAAGGAAACCTACGCAACGACCGGCCCGCGCATGAAGGTGCGGTTTTTCGGTGGCTTCGACTTTGTCGACGGCGATGCCGCCGACCTGGTCAAAGCGGGCTATACCAAGGGCGTGCCGATGGGCGGCGACTTGAAGATCGCCCCCGCTGGCAAAGGCCCGGTATTCCTGATCGCCGCGTTGAAAGATCCGGAAGGCGCCAATCTTGATCGCGTGCAGATCATCAAAGGCTGGCTTGGAACCGACGGCCAGACGCAGGAGAAAATCTATGACGTGAAATGGGCGGGCGACCGACAACCGGATGCCAATGGGAAGTTACCGCCGGTGGGCAATACGGTTGATCTGAAGACCGCGACCTATGTGAACAGCATCGGTGCCACGGAACTGGTGACGAGCTGGACTGATCCCGATTTCGATTCGACGCTCGAGGCTGTCTACTACGTTCGCGTGCTGGAAATTCCCACGCCACGATGGACGGCATATGACGCTGTGCGTTACAAAATTTCCATGCCGAAAAATGTCGCCATGATTCATCAGGAGCGCGCCTTCACGTCGCCCATCTGGTACGCCCCCAACTGATGCCCTGCTGATCGATTAGTATCACTCTGCGGCGGAGCCTGGTGCTCCGCCGCATTTTTGTGTGGAGCCGAACCTGAGAATCAACTCGCTGTTGAAAGAACCGCTGCTGCACTTCCTACTGATCGGCGCAGGGTTGTTCCTGCTGTACGGCGAAGTGGCAGACCCTTCCGCTGATGGCAATCGAGTCACAGTCAATCGAACCGTTATTTCGGCACTCGCCACGCAGTTTCAGGCGACCTGGTCACGGTCGCCGACGCCTGCTGAGTTGAACGGCCTGATCGACAGCTATGTCCGGGACGAAATTCTGTTTCGCGAAGGCGTCGCCCTTGGCCTGTTCAAGGACGATCCAGTCATCAAGCGCCGCGTGCGCCAGAAACTGGAAGTGCTGATCGAAGAGGAAGGCAGATCGGGTGCGGCGAGCGACGCTGAGCTGACCGACTACCTCAACAAAAACGCCGCGAAATTCCGCATGCCACCGGTACTCAGTTTTGAACAGGTGCTGTTCGATCCCGCCAACTACGGCGAGACGCTCGAGTCCGCGGTGACGGCATCGATGGCCGCACTGAATAGCGGCGCGGCACCGGAATCGCAAGGCAAGGGCAGCATGCTGCCGAGTCGCGTCGAAGAGCTGCCGCTGGATCTGGTGGTCCGGGATTTCGGCGATGAGTTCGCCAAAGCACTGGAATCGGCGCCCGTCGGGCGCTGGATTGGCCCGGTTCGCTCAGGATTCGGCGTGCACCTGGTTCGCATCAGCGGGCGCAAGCCGGGGTATTTGCCTGCGCTGGACGCGGCACGTAGGGACGTCACCCGCGAATGGGAAAATGACAAGCGCGAAGCCGCATTGGCCAACAACTACGCGCGTCTGCTCGAAGAATACGACGTGGTGATCGAAGCCGAGAGTCCAGCAGCAGCCAGGTGACGCACCGCGCACTCAAACTGTTCGCGATCCTGGTGTTGACGTTTGCGTTGCCGGCAAATGCCGACGAGTTCCGGCCGGCCTACCTCCAACTGACCCAGAGCAGCGCCGATTCCTACGACGTCCTGTGGAAGTCGCCGGCGCTGGACGAAAACACGCCGTTGAAAGTCCATCCGGTATTTCCTGCCGGGGTGAGCGAGCAAGGCGCGAGGCGCAGCAGCTTCGCCGCAGGCACGCTGCGTCAGCATTGGCGCATCGATGTACCCGGTGGTTTGAATGGCAAGACGATCCTGTTTCCAGGCCTCGCCGAAGCGCGCATCGATATCCTGGTGCGGCTGGAGCGTCTGGATGGCAGCGTGCAACTCGAGCGCATCCTGCCGGGCCAGCCGGGCTTTACCGCCAAAGCAAATCCGGGCGCCTATGAAGTGGCAGTGACCTACGTGATGATCGGCATCGGGCACATCCTGCTCGGTTTCGATCATCTGCTGTTCGTGCTGGCCCTGGTGATGATCGTGAAGTCGACGCGGCGCCTGCTGGTCACCATCACGGCATTCACGGTTGCGCACTCGATCACGCTGAGCCTGGCGACATTGGGCGTGTTGCACGTGCCTGGGCCACCGGTCGAAGCCGGCATTGCGCTATCGATCGTGTTCGTCGCCAGTGAAATCATTCATCAGCGGCAAGGGCGCGAAGGCCTGGCATCGCGCCAGCCTTGGGTCGTGGCCTTTGCCTTCGGCCTGCTGCATGGGCTGGGTTTCGCAGGCGCCTTGGCCGAAGTCGGCTTGCCGGAGAATTCTATTCCGCTGGCGCTGCTGTTTTTCAACATCGGCGTGGAAATCGGCCAGGTGCTTTTCATCGTCGTGGTGTTGACGATTCACAAGGTCGTATCGACGCTGTTGGCTGGACGGTTCGATCTGGCCCGTCTGGCTCCCGTTCAGGCGTACGCCATCGGTGGCCTTGCCAGCTATTGGATGTTCGAGCGCGCGTCCGGGTTCTGGAGTTAGGCCGATTGCCGTTGCAGCTGACGCCATGCCAAACAACGAATGGAGGCGAGAAGCACAAAGCGCACCGCTTCGCGAATCGCCCTGCATATCACGCCACACGACTGCGCTACGAAGCGCACGCAGGTGTCGAGTCCGCCAGCGATGCGGCATCACGCCAACGGCTGATCAGTGTCGCAACCGAGTGGAAGGGCCGCACGGCTCATGCGGCAAGATAACTTCGTGAGGTCGGGATTGCGCGTAAGGCGGTCTGCTGAGCGGTTGTAGTGAAAATGGCGGAGAGGGAGGGATTCGAACCCTCGATGGGTAATTAGCCCATACACACTTTCCAGGCGTGCTCCTTCAGCCGCTCGGACACCTCTCCCGAAAGGGTGGCAACCCAAACCAGCCACACCCCGGCGCTCGAGTCCGCTGCTGCCGCTGCTCCCTTCCGGGTCTGACGGGGTTCACAACATATCGTCGCGAGGGGACCGGAGTGGGTCGCCATTGAAGGGCGGTATCCTAACTCAGCGGAGTTAATTCTGGATAGCGGGCTGGGTCGCTCGTACGCATTGCATCAACGGCAACACCTCGGTTCGCGCGTTCCGACTTCCTGTTCCATACTTCTAACGAATTTTTCGCTTCCCGGGTGTCGATGCTCCTCGAGATGTGGGTGATCTTTGCTGCGGCTCAGCTGCTGCTGTTAGCACTTGGGTTCGCCGCGTTCATGACGTGGCGCCTTCGAACCGTGCGTCGGGGAAACGTGGAACTGGAGGCAAGCTGCGAAGCCGCAGGCGCGGCGCTGGAGGAAGGCCGCAAACTGCTGGAAACACGCGCCACGCGGGATTGGCAGCAGGAACTCAATATGCGGCTCGAAGTGCTCGACGGCGAGGCCGGCAGCGCTGAACCACTCGACCCGATCAACGCGATCCGACGCCTGGTGCTGCGCAGCGAACTCTCTGGCGAACCCTTCGATATTGCTCCCCTGCTCGCCCCATCCGGCGGCAACGATCCGGAATCGGCAGCCGCCATCGATGCGCTGAAGGCCACGAATGCGACGCTCGAAGCAGAACTGACAGCGCTGCGCGCCGGGCGAGCCATCGCGGGATCCGCGTCAGCCGGGGCCGGCGCACCGGTCAATATCGAACGCGAACGGGAACTGAAATCACTCGTGCAGCAGTTCACTCGCGACAGCCGTGAAATGCTTGCCTGTATTCAAAGTCTGGAATCGGAAAACAAGGAACTGCGCGCAGGGACCGGTAGTACGGTTAAATCCGCCGCCTGAGTCGAACACCGCGGTATCGGCTATCGATGCCGGTCACTGGCGAACGAGTCGCAGCGACGGCGACGCGGCTTCGTCGGTGGAACGGAACGGATTGATGTCGATGCCGCCACGCCGCATGAATCGCGCATGAACCGTCAGGTGTTCGGGCACGCACCGCTGCGTCAGATCGACGAAGATCTGCTCCACCGCGGCCTCGTGAAACGCGGCGTGATTACGAAACGAAACCAGATAACGCAACAACGCGGCCGGCGGAATCCGATGGCCGACGTAGTGCACCATCACACTCGCCCAATCCGGTTGACTGGTCACCGGGCAGACGCTGCGAAACAAATGGGTGTGCAACGTCTGACGTACCGTCACTTCGCCCGCCTCCACCTCGAGCAGATCGGGGCACCAGTGGTAAACCTCACAATCAATGTCGAGGTTGTCGAGCGAACGCCCCGGTAACTGCGCGATGGGTTCCAACGCTTGATCGACGTCGATCATGTCGATGATGACCGGTGACCGGAAGCCAAGCGCAAGATCCGAGTTCAGCGTGGTGAGTAACTCCGCACGGGTCGCAAACACCGTCTGGGCAAACGAATTGAGATACAGCTTCAACGACTTACTCTCGACGATGGCCGTGGAGTTGCACGGCACTCTGAGCTTGACGATGCCGACATCGGGTCGGCCCTTGGCGTTCAGCCAAGAAAATTCATAACAGTTCCAGGTGTCTTCGCCCTGGAATGGCAGCACACCGACGATTCCCATCGGGGCGCGCAGCTCCGCCCGTTCAATCGAACGCAGCAGCGACGGCGTATAGGTCGTCGGATAGCCGGAGGCCTTACCGAGGGGCAGGTCTTCGTGAACGGTTGCAGCCATCGAGCGGACGCGCAATCAACGAGTTGCCAACTACAGCTAAGGCGCCGGCTCGAGTCAACCACAGCCGATGAGCGGTCGGAATCGGGGGCTGAATGTCCGTTGTATTGTCGCGATTCGCCAGAGTTAGGTAGCTCCCCCCATGGAACACGCTCCCGCCAAGGTTTACCTTTGAAGCGTTTAAGTCGTACAGTCGGTTGAAGGCTGCTCAAAGGATTGTGATGATCCGCTTTACCACCCAGGTGGAAGATCGAGAGCTGGTTGCGGCGGTCCACGCACTCGGACGCGACCACGTCAAACGGGTCGTGCGCATGTTGCTGCTGTACAAGGACGATCAACTGCTGCTCGAAGAGTGCGCCGACATGGTTCTGGAAGAGCTCGAACGGCGCGCCTCGCCGAGCCGGCCAATCTAAATCGCGGCAACGCGCCGCGGGCGCCTTCGCAGAATCAATTGTTCTCGCGTACCTGGTAAATCAGGTCTATCGCCGGAATCTCCGACGCTGTCGCCTCGAGACCGAGCCGGCTCGTCAGCATCAGCTCGATCAGGATAGCGCTCATACGCGTGAACGTCTGATACGAGTACTTGACGAAGATACGCTTGCTGAAGCGTTTGCCTGCGATCACGGTCAGGTCCTCCGCGCCGCCGCCGGTCGCCGTAAGTTCCTCGAGACCGAAGGCGTTGCGGACTTCGTCGATCACAGGTGCCGCGCCTTTTAAGCCCAGCGCAATCGCCGCGCCCATCACGTTGCTCCCCTCCTGTGCCGTGGCCGCATTCAGCGGACGACCGATCACCAGGTAGGCCAACGTTTCGGCTTCGGACATGGCGGGGTCGGAGAACAACGTTGTTTCGATCGCCCGCGCCGGACCCTGAATCTGCGCACCGACGGTGACCTTGCGGCCTGGCTCTTCGATCGTACGAATCGCGCGGGCATCGACATAAGGGTTGTCGGGGGGGCCACTATAGATGAGTCGACCGGATTCGATCGCGAGCACCTGACCGAAGGCTTTGAAGCTGCCGTTGACCAGCGAGAGCGTTCCGTCGAGCTGGACAACACCATCGACCGACTGCTTCAGGCGCAAGTCGCCAGCGAGCCCCGTCGACAGTCCGAACGCGTTGAACCGCACGTTGTCCTTCAACACGAGCTCCAGATCGACCTTCAGGCGCGTGCCGACGCGCAGCGTCTCAACCCGATTAATGACAACAACGTCACGACTGATGGCCACGGCCCCAGTCGGCAGTTCGGTAATCGTAATCGTCGCGCGAGGCACTTCGACCCGCCCGGTCACGCTCACCAGACCCGGGTGCCAATCGACATCTACTTCGCCGCCAACGCGCACGTCGACGTCCGGAATCCGTATCGGCAGATCGCGCGCGTTCAGGCGCGCATGGAATCGACGCGCATCGCCCAGCGGTTCGAATAGCACACCGTCGATCTCGATGCGGCCGGTGTCGCTTTGCGCCGAACCGCGGATGTCCACCTGCTGCAGATCCTTCAACTGCATCGTCAAATCGAGCGCGGTAATCTCGACATGCGGTTCGAGCAGCACGGCGCGAGCATCACGCATCGTCAGTGCGCCGCTGACACTGGGTGCCGCGATCGACCCACCGATCTCAAACACGCCATTCAGCCCACCCTTGATTTCACCGAGTCGGCGACTGAAGGTCGCGACAAAGCCAAGGTCGTCGACCGCGACGGTCGCACGTCCGCTGAGCAGCGCCGCGCGATCGAAGCCGCCAACGTCGAGATTCAGATCGAGCACCCGCGACGTCGAATTGACTGCCTGTACTACGACCGTCGCATGATCGTTGTCGAAGCTCGCTGTGGCCGTCACCTTCGGCAGCACAAGGGCATGATCATCGTTTTGAACGGATGCATCCGCGAGCGCCAGACCTTCGGTTTCGAGCGCCGCCGTCCCACGCCAACGCTGTGCGTCCGAGGCGATGTCCCAACGCCCGGACACCGTTCCGATCACCGCACCCAAGTCCTCGAAGGTGCCCGTGAACATCTCAACCGGCAATTGATCGATCGCCCCAACGAGTCGCACCCGGTCGCGGTGCACCGCGGCGCTATCGACGCAGGCGCGACCCTGGCCGTTCGGCGTCAACCAGCAATGGGCCGACACGCTGACACCGCCGTCGACCAGCGTTCCAATCGCTGGTCGATCCAGCCGCCATAGATCCCCAGGCAGGGTCATCAACGCACCTTCCGCGACCGCAAGACGCCAGGACTTATCTACGCGATCTGCTGACAGATCGACCGCGCCGCGCAGATTATCGAAGCTCCAGCCGACTGTCGCATCGACGTGATCGAGATTGCCACGCGCGGCCACCTCGACGCGCTCGACAGCCATGTCGTTGCGCCCAATGCGCATGATCCTCAGGCGCGCGTCACCCGAACTAGCTTCCTTCAGTGAGGCATCCAGGTGAATTTCCGTCGCCGACCAGTCGAGATAGCGCAGCTGGCGCGCGTCGGCGGTGACAGCAACTCGGGGCTTTTCACGGGTGCCATCGATGCTGATCATGCCTGTCAGATCACCGTTCAATTGTGGGATCAGCGTCGCGAGATCCGGCATGTTCAATCGCGCCTCGCCACGAACGCGGTCGCCGTCCCAATCGAGCGCCAGTACGATGTGGTTGGGACCCGAGCGGACATCAACGCCGCGCGCGCTCCACGCACCGTCGATCCGGCTGATTTGGCCGGTCGCCTGAAAGACCGCGCGATTGAGCTCTCCTGTGAGGGAGTTGACAGTGAGATGCAGGTCGTCACTTTGAACTTCCACATCGACATGGCCCGACACCGAGCCCGAGAGCATCGCATTGAGGAGACCCGGATCGAATCCTTCGACATCGACGGCCAAGGCCGCCGTCAGGGCCGGAGTTCGTTCGATGCGACCATGCGCAACCGCGCGTCCGTGCGCCGTAGTCAGCACGATCTGTGCTACATCGAGCGTATCCAACGACCCGCTGACCTCGGCAGTCAGCTGTGCCTGCGGCAGATCCGGCGCGTTGACGACAACGCTGCCGCGCGCGTCGAACCGATGTCGGGTCCCGGCGAGCGTCACGCGCAGATCCGCAGCGTGCAGCTGCTCGGTCGTCCACTCAGCCACGCTCGCAACCACATCAAAACGTGGTTCCATCTCGCCCAACAGATAGACCCAGCCGCGAACATTGCTGCGCACTGGTTCGTTCATATGTGCATCGATACCGAGTTCACGTAGTGAATGGGTCAGCTCGACTCGCCCGGATAGCGCAGGATCGCGCAGGCGCCATTGCAGGATGCCAGTGACCGGTACGTCAGGGCCCGGCGTCAGCGTCAGATCACCACCGATCTGCAACGCGGGCGCGCTCAGATCGAGTCCGCGCAACTTATACACGGCGCCGTCATAGCCGACACGGCCACGGATGGCTGCGGCGTAGTCATCGGGCAACCCGTCCACGTCAATTCGATCGATACTCAACGAGCGAATGTCGATCGCCAACGGAAGCGTTGGAACGACTACGGTCAGCGGCCGCGGATCCGCGTGACTCTTGGAACCAACGTTGGGTGCAACGCCAACCGAGCTTGCCGCCAACCGCTCGATCACCAGTGTGTTAGTGGTCAATGATGCCGCCCATGCGGGCACGACCTCGAGCGATTCGATCTCGATGACCGAGTCATCCAACAGGATGTGCAGCGAGCCGATACGAACCCCCCGCAACAGCGAGCCGTCGATGCGCTGCGCTTCGACAACAACGGGTGAGCGCGCAAGCGCAGTTTTGATGAGCCAGCGTGTACCCGCGGCATTGCCACACAACACGGCAATCGCGGCGACAACAATCAGTGTCACTGCAGTCAGCGCAATGATCAGACTCATCAGTCCACGCGTCATAGGTCAGGCCCGATCGTGACGTGCAATCGCCACTGCGAGGCGGCGTCATCCAGCGGATGCGCCACGTCGATACGGATCGGTCCCAGTGGCGAGAACCAACGTATTCCGGCGCCGACTCCCGTAAAAAACTGCGGTGTGTTGTCATACGCCGACCCTGAATCGACGAACGCGGCAACCGACCAGTTAGGCCGGAACTGGTAGTCGAGTTCGAGCGAACCGGTCAACAGCCGGCTGCCGCCGACGACGCCGCCGTCCTGCTCGGGCCCGATGCTCTCGAATGCATACCCGCGAATGCTGGAGTCGCCGCCCGCGAAGAATCGAATCGACGGCGGCAGATCGCTGAAGTTGTCCTTCCAAGTCCAACCGGCGGTCGTACGAGCGATCGTGCGGACGTTCTGCGACAGCCCGACGATCACCCTGCCGCCGAGACGTAGCTGCACAAAATCGGTGTCTGAACCGAGCACCTGCGCCGCGCCGCGCAGCGTCGCGTCGACACGGTAACCTTCAGTCGGTCGAGTCGGCTGATCACGCCGGAATCGGCTGAATGTCGATCCGAGCAACACCAAGCGGCTCTTTCCGTATTGATCGGCAATCTCGAAGTCTTCGTGGGTCAGATCGGCGAAATCGGTCTGTATCCACTCGCCTTGCAGGTAGGTGTGCCGCACTCCGAGACGTTTGATATCGCTGGTCGATGTGTCGGACTCCAGATGCGCCAGACCCGCGTCGAAGGTAATCCAGTCATCCAGGGGATTACGATGCGGGATTCGATATTGCAGATCCAGGGACGAACGTTCGGGAGAAAGCACCGATCTCACTGAGGCGCGGTGACCGCGCCGATTCAGCAGACTGTTGTCGGCGTCAGCGCGCAGGCGCGCGCCGGTATCCGTCGCATAGCCGATGCCGAACATATACGTCCAGTCGCGCGCGCGGCGAAGAAGGTCGATACGAATCGGTACGGCGCGATCGACGGCGGCGTCGCTATCCGCCACCACCGAGGTGCGACCAAAGTAGCCGCTGTCGGCGAGGTTGCGGCGCAATTTGGCGACCAGCGACACATCGAAGGGTTCACCGGTATGGAATGGAATGTATGCATCAATCAAGCGGCGTTCCAGGAAATCACCCACGATTTCGATGTTGCCAAACGTGTAACGCGGTCCGCCGACCAGGTCCAGATGCAGGGTCGCGCGGTGCGCCACCGCATCAACCTTCACCTCGCTGATCACGAACGCCGCATCGAAGTAACCCAGCGCCTGAGCCGTCCCGAGCAGACCGCCCTTCAAGGCTTCATAGGCCGCATGATTGAACTGTGTGTCCTGTAATGCTTGCGCCTGCAGCAATTGCGTGGCGATCGTGCTCTCGCTGCGCAACGGTGCATCGATAACGACATCGACCTGGCGCACGATCACCGGCTCACCCGGGGTAATCTGAAAGTGTGCGCGCCAGCATCCGTCCGTCGGGAGGGTGAGCTCCTTGACGATCTGCGCTCCATAGTAGCCAAGCGCTTCCAGCGCCCCTGCAATCTCTGAATCGGCCTGCCGGAACTGCCAACGAACCAACCATGGTGGCGCGTTGCACTCCAGGTCTGAAAGCCCGAGAAACACCTTGATGTTCAACGCCTGACGATCCGATACACCGTCCAGCACGACGTCTGCCGCAACCAGGGAAGGCAGCGCCGCCAGGCTGTACAACAGCATCAGTTTTGCGAGCAGTTTCAGAAGCGATCGATTCACGCGTGCTCCAGAGGGATCGCTCATCGGAATCAACAGGATGGCTGCGGTAGGGACCTGTGCCCACCGCAACGCTCTTGTTCGAAAGCGCGCGATGATACTCCAGGTACGATCCATGTCGGACTCGAGCAGGCATAGGCGTATCATCCGCGCCGTCGACCACATGGCCGGCGTCGCGACGCACGATTTTTCGATGATCCCGGCCACTCGACCAGCAATGACCAGAACCACTACGAGGACGCATGATGCGATTGGGAATCAACGGCACGGGGCTCGTACAACGCGCGTCCATCGACGCGATCGTCGATCACGCGGCACAGGCATC
>Ga0209254_10005130_pt1 | contig 12038 bp, 9 predicted proteins | sample FrelakmetDIP11DI_FD_187148 | JGI IMG/M metagenome (GOLD analysis project Ga0209254, IMG submission 187148) | Freshwater lake sediment microbial communities from the University of Notre Dame, USA, for methane emissions studies - DIP11 DI (SPAdes)... | ecosystem: Environmental > Aquatic >...
GCGAGCCGCCCGTGGCCGGCGACGTTCAGCACGTCGTCGACGCGGCCGGTGATCCAGTAGTAGCCGTCCTCGTCGCGCTTGGCGCCGTCGCCGGTGAAATATCGACCCGGGAAGGTCTTGAAATAGGTGTCGATGAAGCGCTGGTGGTCCCCGAACACCGTGCGCATCTGGCCCGGCCAGCTGTCCGTGATGACGAGGTTGCCCTCGCAGGCGCCCTCCATGGCCTGGCCCTCGTTGTCGACGATGGCGGGTTTCACGCCGAAGAACGGCAGGGTCGCCGAGCCCGGCTTCTGCGCGATGGCGCCGGGCAGCGGCGTTATCAGGATGCCGCCGGTCTCGGTCTGCCACCACGTGTCCACGATCGGGCAGCGATGGTCGCCCACCACGCGGTGGTACCACTCCCAGGCCTCCGGGTTGATCGGTTCCCCCACCGTGCCGAGCAGCCGCAACGTCTGGCGCGAGTACTTCTTCACCGGGCCCTCGCCTTCGCGCATCAGCGCCCGCAGCGCGGTGGGCGCGGTGTAGAACAGCGTGACCTTGTGCTTGTCCACGACCTGCCAGAATCGGCTGGAGTCGGGGTAGTTGGGCACGCCCTCGAACATCAGCGAGGTGGCGCCGTTGGCGAGCGGCCCGTAGACGACGTAGCTGTGGCCGGTCACCCAGCCGACGTCGGCGGTGCACCAGAAGACGTCGTCGTCGCGGACGTCGAACACGGCTTCGTGGGTGAGCGCGGCATAGACGAGGTAGCCGCCGGTCGTGTGCAGCACGCCCTTGGGCTTCCCGGTCGAGCCCGACGTGTACAGGATGAACAGCGGGTCCTCCGCGTCCATGGCGACCGGCGGGCACTCGTCGGGCTGGCCGTCGACGAACTCGTGATACCACTTGTCGCGCGCATACATCGGAACCGACGCGCCGGTGCGGTTCACGACCAGCACGTGCTGCACGGTCTCCGTTCCCGGGCCTGCCAGCGCCTGGTCCACGTTGGCCTTGAGCGGCACCTTGCGGCCGCCGCGCACGCCCTCGTCCGCGGTGATCACGAGCGTCGAGGCGCAGTCGGCGATGCGCCCGGCCAGCGAGTCCGGCGAGAATCCGCCGAACACCACCGAGTGGATCGCGCCGATGCGGGCGCAGGCGAGCATGGCCACCGCCGCCTCGGGGATCATCGGCAGGTAGATCGTCACGCGGTCGCCCTTCTGCACGCCGAGCGACTTGAGCGCGTTGGCGAGCTTGCAGACGCGGTGGTACAGCTCGCGGTAGGTGACGTGGGCCGCCTGCGCGGGGTCGTCGCCCTCCCACAGGATCGCGGTCTTGTCGCCGCGGGTGGCGAGATGGCGGTCGAGGCAGTTCGCCGCGACGTTGAGCTGCCCGTCGTAGAACCATCGGACGCGGAAGTCGCGGGCATCGAAGCTCACGTCCTTGACGCGGGTGTACGGACGGATCCAGTCGATGCGCTGGCCCATGCGCGACCAGAAGCCCTCCGGGTCGCGCACCGATTCCTCGTACATCCGGATGTAGTCGTCGTGGCGGATGCGCGCCTTTGCCGCGAACCCGGCCGGCACCTCGTAGATCTTGCTCATGTGATTCTCCCCTCCGTCGAGCCGTGTTGCGCCGTCGCTCAGTCGAGCGCCGCCCGAACGCGCGCCGCGTGCTCCGCGAGCACGGCCGGGTCGGCCATGCCGCGCGCGTGGAAGCGCAGTTCGAGCCCCGCGTGACGCGGCAGCACGTGAAAGTGGATGTGGAATACGCTCTGGCCGGCGGCCGGGCCGTTCAGCTGGGCGATCATCACGCCCGGCGCGTCGAACGCCTTCTTCACGGCGCGCGCGACGCGCTGCGTCGCGAGAATCGTCGCGGCGAGCGACTCGGGCGACAGGTCGAAGATGGTCTCCGCCTCGGCCTTCGGGATCACCAGCGCGTGGCCGTCCGCCTGCGGCATGACGTCCATGAAGGCGAGCGTGTGCTCGTCCTCCAGGATCTTGTGGGCCGGAATCTCGCCGCGCAGGATGCGGGCGAAGATGTTGTTGCGGTCGTAGGCCATTGGCCCCTCCCCGGAGCGTCCGCAGTGACCGCAGTATAGCCAGCGGGCGGCCGCGCCCAGCAGGCTCATTCGACCAAAGGATGACTCGGCGGGCGCGCCGACCCGGGGATCGGTGGGTCCCGGCGGGCTGCCGGACAGGGGCGGCCCGGCCGCGACCCGGCCCCGTTCAGCTGAGCCGCACGACTTCGCGCGGGTCGATCGGGCGCTGGCGGTGCATGAGGATCCACTCGGCGTGCTCCTCGAGCGCGGCGTCACCGAGCACCTTGAGAACGCGGCGCCGTTCGTCGTCGTTCTCGGCGTCGTCCACGCGGCGGCGCGCGTTGCCGAAGATCCGGGCCATGAACTCGTACTGCTTGATCAGTTCGAACTCGGCCGTGGCCGACGCGTATGCCCGGCGCACGCCGATCGCGAGCAGCACGCAGCCGACCAGGTAGACCAGCGGCGCCCGCGCGCTCTCCGGGATGCCGACGCCCACGAAGAACAGCACCAGCAGCGTCGCCGCGCTCGCCATCAGTCCGAACCGGCCCACCCGCTCGGTCTGGCGGTTGCGCTCCAGCCGCTCGGTCGTCTTGCGCCGGAAGTACCCGAGCTGCCCGCGCCGGTCGTCGCCGATCCAGTCCTCGAGCGCGAGCTGCAGGCCCGCGGCGTTCGGCTCGAGGGCGCCGTCGCACTCCGTGCCGGCAACCCGCATCACGTTGCGTATCCAGCCGAGGTCCGGGTCCTGCATCTGCAGGAAATTGTCGTGGGCGAACTTGCTGACGGTGCCGCTCGTGACGCCGGCCGCCGCCCAGTAGAACTGCACCCGCAGCCCCTCGGCCAGGGCCCGGTAGTCGAGGTATTTCCGGTGCCAGTCGCCTCGCGCCGCGAACCAGCCGATCGCGCCGGCGAACAGCATCAGCCCGAGCATCGCGAACAGCAGGGCCCGGCTCGCGGTAACGTCGGTGTAGGAGACGTAGGTAATGCCAATCAGCAGCACGAAGACGTGCGTCGCGCGCAGCGTGCGCATGGTGAGCTGCTGGTAGTGGATCGCGAGCCAGTCGGCGGCGGTGAACACCTCGTCGATGTCGCGCAGCCCGGACGGCAGCGCCTGCGCCCGCTCGGGGGCGAGCAGCGGCCAGCCCCCGCGCGCGATCGCGCCGGCGTGCCTGCGCATGTCGAGGTTGAACTCGTTCGTGCGGTCGAAGATGACCCGGTACCTCGGCGGCAACTCGCTGCTGCGCGGGCAGGCCTCGTCGCGAGTGTACCAGGCCCAGTCGAGCGGCCTCAGACCCTCGGCCGGCGCCCCGCCGGGCCGGTCGCGGGAGCAGACGACATGAAAAACGAGGTCACTCTCGTCGTCCGTCAGCGTGAGCCGGCTCGCGGTCGCCCGGGGCGTGTAGCCCGGCATCACGTCGTCCTGGTGGAAACGCACCACCTGCGCGGTACCGCCGAGGTCGTCGGAGCCCTTGCCATCCCAGAGCGCGAGCAGGATGTGGCAGTGCGCGGACAGGAACACGCCGAGCTGGGCGTACTGCCGCGCCCGGTTCGGTCCGTGTTCGCGAATGGAGGAGCGGGTGTTGCCGGGCGTCAGCGGCAGCTCGAAGAGGTCCGTGGCCGCCGCGCAGAAGTGCTCGAACTGCCCGCGCGACTCAGCCGTCTCGAAATCCTCGACATAGAGCTGCGCCGGCATCGGCAGGACGACGGTGATCGGCACCCCGAGCTCGAACGCCACCTCGGCGACGAGGCGGTCGGCCCCCTCGGCCAGCGGCGTCATCACCACCAGGTCGCGGTCCGGGTACTGGCTGCGCAGGCCGCCCAGGAACGCCCGCACGCGTTCGCGCAGGCCGGAGACCTCATCGGGCACGAGGTCGCGATGACCGGTGACCGCGACGACCAGCGGCACCGAATAGCGCCTGCGCGAGGGACCACTGCCGGCCGCAAGCACCGGTCCGGACTCGTCCGTGGCGTGGCTCAAGACGGCGTCGCCGGTACGCATGCGCAGCGCGTCATCGCCCGAACACCCAGTTCACCACCGCCGCCTGCAGGGCCTCGCCGGCCCCGAGCTCGGCGCCCGGGTAATTGACCATGATCACGGCGACGAAGTTCCGGCCGGACGCCGCGTACACGTAGCCCGCGAGCGAGCTGACGTCCTGCAGGTTGCCGGTCTTCATGCGGATCCGACCCTCCATGCCGGCGGTGCGGAACCGTCGCCGCAGGGTGCCGTCCACCGCCGCGAGCGGCAGCGACGCCTGGAACTCCGCGCTGTAGGGGCTGCGCGTGGCGTCGAGCAGCACGCCGGCCAGTCCGCCGGCCGAGATGCGCTCGATGCGCGACAGCCCGGAGCCATTCTCGATCACGAGGCCCGGGATGGCGATGCCGCGCGCGGCGAGCAGTTCCGCGACCACTCGCTGCCCGGCGGCCGTGGTGGCCGGGCGACCCGCCTTCTCGGCCGCGATGGTGAGCAGCAGGTGCCGCGCCATCACGTTGCTCGAGAACTTGTTCACGAGCCGGATCACCTCGGCAAGCGTCAGCGAATCGTGCGTGTAGAGCAGGCGCGCGTCCGACGGCACGATGCCCATGCGCAGGCCGCCGCCCAGCGCGCCCCCCGACTGTTCCCAGAACGTCCGGAAGGTGCCGTAGGCGAACTCCGGCGCACGCATCACCGCCCGCGTGACGGTCAGTGGCGCGCAGCCGGAATGGTAGTGCCCGGCGACGCTGAGCCGTCTGCCCGTCGGTCCTTCGGGGGAAGCGATCACGACGCCGCGTCCGCCGCGGCAGGCGCCCCGGTCGAGCCGCAGTTCCTGGTCCACGACGAGGTTGGACGGCCAGGGATAGAGGCGCACGCGCGCGACACCCGCCGCCGGATCGGGCGCGATGCTCACGTTGACGGTCTGGAAGTTCACCATCAGCGCGTCGGGCAGGACGTTGTAGGCCCGGTAGGGCCGGTTGTCGAAGATCGCCCGATCGTCGCCCTGCGAGGCGAAGTAGCTGTTGTCGATCACCAGTTCGCCGGACACCCGCTCGACGCCGGTCTGGCGCAGGTTGTTCACGAACCCCCACCACCGGTCGGCCGTCATGAACGGATCCCCGCCGCCCTCGAGGACCAGATTGCCGTCGAGCACCTTGCTGCGGACCGGCCCGGTGGCCCAGGCGCGCGTCCGCCACGTGTGCGCCGGCCCCAGCAGCTCGAGCGCCGCATAGGTGGTGAGCACCTTCATCGTGGATGCGGGACTGCGAGACACCGAGGCGTTGTGGGAGAGCAGCGGCGCCGCGGCGCCCACCTCGCGGACGTAGACGCTCAGGGCGGAGGCCGGGACGCGCCGCTCCGCGAGCACGCGCTCGACCTCGGGCGGCAAGCTGGTCGCCTCGCGCGCGGTGAGCGGCGCGGCACAGGCGAGCAGCACCAGGCTCGCGAGCAGTCGGAATCGCAGGACCATCCAGACCATCCTGTGGCAGCGTCGCTGCGGGAGGCGCGCATCACATGATACGTCATCGAGGTGGCGGCGCCGCGCGGCGCTCTGCATACTGCGGCGCCGGCGAGGATCCCGATGCGCAGAATCTGGAACACGATGCTGAAGGGGCTGGTGGCGATACTGCCCATCGGCCTCACGGTGTACCTGGTGTACTGGCTCGCCGTGACGGCGGAGCGGCTGTTCTCGCGCGCGCTCAAGCCCATGCTCCCGGAAGCCGCGTACTGGCCGGGGCTCGGCCTGCTGGCCGGGCTCGTCGTCCTCTATCTCACGGGACTCGCCGTGAACGCCTACGTCGTGCGCCGCGCCCTGCGCGTCGGCGACCGGCTGTTCGCGCGCATCCCGGTGGTGAAGACGGTCTACGTCGCGATCCGCGACTTCATGCGGTTCTTCCCGTCGTCCGGGCAGGGCGGCGAACTCAAGCGCGTGGTGCTGGTGCCGTTCGGCCCGGGCAAGGCGATCGGCTTCGTGACGGCAGAGTCGTCCGCGGCGCTCGGCCTGGGCCAGGCTGCGGCGGACTCGGTCGCGGTGTACCTGCCGATGAGCTACATGGTGGGCGGCTACACGGTGTTCCTGCCGCGCGAACTGCTCGAACCCACGGCATTGTCGGTCGAGGCCGGCATGCGCATCGCGCTGATGGGCGGTGTGCAGGGCGCCGCCCCGCCGGTCGGCGGGCCGCCGCGGGCAGGAGCCTGACGTGCTGAAGGCGAGGATCGTCCCGGTGACGCCGTTCGCGCAGAACTGCTCGGTCGTCTGGTGCGATCGGACGAACGCGGGCGCCGTGATCGACCCGGGCGGCGACCTCGACCGGGTGATCGCGGCGGCGCGCGAGCAGGGGGTACGGCTCGAGAAGATCCTGCTCACCCACGCCCACATCGATCATGCGGGCGGCACGGCGGAACTCGCGCGCAGCCTCGGGTTGCCGATCGTGGGACCGCACGTGGGGGACCAGTTCTGGATCGACGGCCTGCCCGAGCAGTCGCGGATGTTCGGGCTCGCGGCCTGCGAGCGCTTCGTGCCCGACCGCTGGCTCGACGAGGGCGACCGCGTGCAGCTTGGGGACGTCGAGTTCGAGGTGCGCCACTGCCCCGGCCACACGCCCGGGCACGTGGTGTTCTACTCCCGGCCCGACCGGCTCGCGTTCGTCGGCGACGTGCTGTTCGCGGGATCGATCGGCCGCACCGACTTCCCGGGCAGCGACTACGACACGCTGATTCGCGCCATCCGCGAGAAGCTCTTCACGCTCGGCGACGACGTGCGCTTCGTGCCCGGCCACGGCCCGGTGTCGACGTTCGGGGAGGAGCGGCGCAGCAATCCCTTCGTCGGCGACGGCAAGTAGGGGAAAGCGGGAGGGGAGGGAACCGCGGGAAAATCGGGGACATTCTCCTATTTTTTCCTGGATGACCGGCACAGCTGCAAGCTCGCAAAATAAATAGGAGAATGTCCCCGATTTTCCCGCGGTTTTCCCCCCGCTTTCCCCTACTTGCCGTCGGTCTTGCGTCGTCCGCGCCGCGACTGCACGCGCTTGTCGGAACCGTCGTACTCGTCGATTGAAACGCCGAGATCGCAGGTACGACGGGCGCCCTCGCGGCGGTCGTCGTAGTGCTCGTAGTGACAGCTGCACTCCTGGGCGCCGCAGCCCTGCAGCGGCAGCACGGGGGCCTCGCGGGAGAGGAACCGCCGGCTCCGCAGCGCATTCGCGCCGGGACAGGCGTGCCGGCCCGGGACGACCACGACCGCGTGAAACGGCCGTGTCGCCTTGCGCGGCGCCACCGCCGTCGACTCCGGCTCCGACTGCTGGAAGAGCACCTTCGCGCGCTTGAACAGGCTGCCCGCCACCGGCGACCCCACGTTGCCCGACGCCCGGAAACTACCGCGGCCGGCCACCCGCTGGCCGTGACGGCGCTCACAGCGCCGGACGGCCGGACCCTTGCCGGTCGGGCCCCGTGGGCCGAAACTGCCGGCATCCTCCCATCCCGAGCCGCCATGGCCACGACCCGCCGCAAGGCAAGCGCGCCGACCTTCGAGTCCATCTACCGCCACGGTTTCGCGCGGGTGGCCGCGGCAACGCCACGTGTCGAGGTCGCCTCCCCGGCCTTCAACGTGTCGCAGACTCTGGAACTGGCGCGACGCGCCGCCCGCGCGGACGCCGTGCTGGCGGTGTTCCCGGAGCTCGGCCTGTCCGCGTACTCGAACGAGGACCTCTTCCAGCAGGATGCGCTGCTCGACGCCTCGCTCGAGGCGCTGCGGACGCTCGTGACCGCGAGCCGCGACCTGCCACTCGCGCTCGCAGTCGGGCTGCCGCTGCGGGCGGACGACCGGCTGTTCAACTGCGGCCTGCTGGTGCACCGCGGCCGCATCCTGGGCGCCGTGCCCAAGTCCTACCTGCCGAACTACCGCGAGTTCTACGAGAAGCGGCAGTTCGCGCCGGCTGCGCAGGCCGTCTCGCCCGCGCTGCGCCTGCTCGGGCAGGAGGTGCCGTTCGGGTCGGGGCTGCTGTTCACGGCCCGCGACCTGCCGGGCTTCGTGCTGCACCTCGAGATCTGCGAGGATCTCTGGGTGCCGCTGCCGCCGAGCACGCTCGCCGCGCTCGCCGGCGCCACGGTGCTCGCGAACCTCTCCGCCAGCGACATCACCGTCGGCAAGGCGGACTACCGCCGGCTGCTGTGCGCCTCGCAGTCGGCGAAGTGCGTCGCGGCCTGTGTCTACACCGGTGCGGGACCCGGGGAGTCCACGACCGACCTCGCCTGGGACGGCCACGCGCTCGTCTACGAGAACGGCGAGCGCCTCGCCGAGTCGCAGCGCTTCCCGCTCGAGCCCGGCATCGTCACTGCCGACCTCGATCTGGACCACCTGCGGCAGGAGCGCGCGCGACTCACGAGCTTCGGCGACAACGCGCAGGTCCATGCGGCCGAGCTGCGCGGCTTCCGCCGCATCGATTTCGAGATCGGCGTGCCCGCCGGCCGCATCCCGCTGCGCCGCCGGATCGAGCGCTTTCCCTACGTGCCCGCGGATCCCGCGCGGCGCGACGAGCGCTGCGCCGAGGTCTACGACATCCAGGTCGAGGGGCTGATGAAGCGGCTCGTCGCCACGGGTCTCAGAAAAGTGGTGATCGGCATCTCCGGCGGCCTCGACTCGACCCAGACGGCGCTCGTCGCGGTGCGCGCCTTCGACCGCCTCGGACTGCCGCGGAAGAATATCCTCGGCTACACGCTGCCTGGCCTCGGCACCAGCCGGCACACCTTCGACAGCGCGCATGCGCTGATGAAGGCGCTCGGGATCGCGGCCGGCGAGATCGACATCCGCGCCGCGTCGAAGCTGATGCTCGAGCGCATCGGCCACCCGGCCGCACATGGCAAGCCCGCCTACGACGTCACCTACGAAAACGTGCAGGCCGGCGAACGAACCTCGCACCTGTTCCGGCTCGCGAACCTGCACGGCGGAATCGTGCTCGGCACGGGCGACCTCTCCGAGCTCGCGCTCGGCTTCACGACCTACGGGGTCGGCGACCAGATGTCGCACTACAACGTGAACGCCTCGGTGCCGAAGACGCTGATCCGTCACCTGATCCGGTGGCTGGTGCAGACGCGGCAGTTCGACGCACCGACCCTCGCAGTGCTCACCCGCATCGTCGAGACTCGCATCTCGCCGGAACTCGTGCCGGGCCCGGGCGAGGAGCCGGAGCACTCCGCGGAGGCGGTGGTGGGGCCCTACGAGCTGCAGGACTTCCACCTCTACTACGTGAGCCGCTTCGGCTACCGGCCGAGCAAGGTGGCTTTCCTCGCGCACGCGGCCTGGGGCGACCGCGGGGCGGGCGACTGGCCCGGCACGGTACCCGCGGCGGAACGGCACGAGTACGACCTCGCCACGATCCGCCGCTGGCTCGAGGTGTTCCTGAGGCGCTTCTTCCAGGACAGCCAGTTCAAGCGCTCGGCCATGCCGAACGGCCCGAAGGTGGGCTCGGGCGGCTCGCTCTCGCCCCGCGGCGACTGGCGCGCGCCGAGCGACTCGCCGGCCACGGTGTGGCTCGAGGAGTTGCGCGCCAACGTACCGGCGCGCGCCAGGGCTCGCCGCCGCTGAGGTTGCCGGGACCGGATCGCGCCGCGCTCGCCGACCCGCCCGAGGGAATCCCCGGCCGGGTCCTCGACGCGCAGTCGTTCAACTGCGATGCAGGCTCACCGGCAGTCGTCGGCCGCCCCACGTGCCCGGCCGCGCTGCGAACACGCCCGGCAGGGGCTCGCCGCACGAGCTGCAGCCGCCGTCCGGCGACAGTCCCCAGCGCCCGAGTTCGAACCAGTCGCGCTCGATCAGCAGCGCGCCGCAGCGGTGGCACCACGTGCTGCCGCCCTCGCGGTCGTGCACGTTGCCGGTGTACACGTAGCGCAGCCCGTTCTGGATCGCGAGGCGTCGCGCGCGGCCCAACGTGGCGGGCGGCGTGGGCGGCCGGTCGGTCATCTTCCAGTCGGGATGGAAGGCCGAGAAGTGCAGCGGCACCTCCGGCCCGAGCTCGTCGGCAATCCAGCGCGTCATCGCGTCGATCTCCGCGTCGGAGTCGTTCTCGCCCGGGATCAGCAGGGTGGTGATCTCGAGCCACACGCGGGTCTCCCGCCTGAGGTAAACGAGGGTGTCGAGCACGGGCGCGAGCTCCGCGCCACAGACCTGCCGGTAGAAGCGCTCGGTGAACGCCTTCAGGTCCACGTTCGCGGCGTCGATCGGGGCGAAGAACTCGGCCCGCGGCACGGGGCACATGTAGCCCGCCGTGACGGCCACCGTGCGCACGCCGGCCTCGTGGCACGCCTCCGCAACATCGATCGCGTACTCCATGAACACCGTGGGATCGTTGTAGGTGAAGGCCACGCTGTCGCAGCCGAGGCGACGCGCGGTGGCGGCCAGCTCGCGCGGCGCGGCCGCATCCGCCAGCGTGTCCATCTCCCGCGACCTGCTCATGTCCCAGTTCTGGCAGAACTTGCAGGCGAGGTTGCAGCCCGCGGTGCCGAACGACAGCACAGCCGAGCCCGGCAGGAAGTGATTGAGCGGTTTCTTCTCGATGGGGTCGACGCAGAACCCGCTCGAGCGTCCATAGGTATAAAGCTCTATTCCGTTGCGGTCGCGCCCGCGCACGAAGCACAGCCCGCGCTGGCCCTCGTGCAGCCGGCAGTGCCGCGGACACACGTCGCACTGCACGCGGCCGTCGTCGAGACGTCGCCAGTGGCGCGTAGGAACGACGGAAAAGTCGGTATTCATACGATTGGCGACGGCCGGCGGCCGGCGGGATATTGGCCCGCGTTCACGCGAGCGCGGCAGCGGGAGGCAGCTACTCCCATGGCATCACGATGTTGAGCCTCACCCGGGATATGTCAAGGCTTCGACCGCCGGCGGTCGCGGGAACCTTCTACCCGATGGAGCCGGTCGAACTGCGCCGCACGGTGCAGGACTTCATCGAAGCCGGCCCTGCGGTGGCGACGACGCGCAGGCCAAAGGCACTCATCGTGCCGCACGCCGGCTACGTGTACTCCGGGGCCGTCGCCGGTCGCGGCTACCGTTTGCTGCGCGACACGGGCGCCGGCATCCGCCACGTCGTGCTGCTCGGCCCGAGTCACCGCGTACCGCTGCGCGGTCTGGCGCTGAGCTCGCTCGACGGCTTCGAGACACCGCTCGGTACCGTGCCGATCGACGCGGCGGGACGGCAGCGGCTGCGCGAGCTCGGACTGGCCGGCATCGCCGACGCGCCGCACGCCGCCGAGCACTCGCTCGAGGTGCAGCTGCCTTTCCTGCAGTGCGTGCTCGGCGACTTCGACCTGCTGCCGATCGCCGCCGGCCACGCGCCGCGGGGGCTCGTGGCACGTGCGATCGAGTCGGTCTGGAACGGCGCCGACACGCTGGTCGTCGTGAGCTCGGACCTGAGCCACTACCAGACCTCGGACGAGGCGCGGCGACTGGACGCCACCACCACGCGGGCGATCCTCGAGCGGCGCAGCGACGTGGCGGACGAGCAGGCCTGCGGCGCGGGCTGCATCAATGGCCTGATGGAGATCGCGCGGCGCCGCGGGCTCGAAGTCGAACTGATCGACCTGCGCAACTCGGGCGACACCGCCGGCGACCGCTCGCGCGTGGTGGGCTATGGCAGCTACGCCGTCTACGAGCCTTGAGCCGCGCTCGCGCTCCCTGCTGCTCGCGATGGCCGCCGAGGCCATCGAGTCGCGGCTCGCCCCGCGCGCGACCGCCGCCCCCGATGCGGAGCAACTGCCGTCCGACCTGCGCGCGGCGCGCGCGAGCTTCGTGACGCTCACGATCGCCGGCGAGCTGCGCGGTTGCTGCGGCTCGCTCGAGCCGCGCCGTCCACTGGCGCTCGACGTGTGGGCCAACGCACAGGCGAGCGCGTTCCACGACCCGCGCTTCGAGCCGCTGCAGGCGTGGGAATGGCTGCGCGTCGACCTCGAGGTCGCGGTGCTCTCGCCGCTCGAGCGCCTCGAAGTGCGCGACGAGGCCGAACTGCTCGAGCGGCTCGTGCCCGGCGAGACGGGTCTCGTACTCACGTGGCGCGGCAGCCGGGC
>Ga0209254_10005131_pt1 | contig 12037 bp, 10 predicted proteins | sample FrelakmetDIP11DI_FD_187148 | JGI IMG/M metagenome (GOLD analysis project Ga0209254, IMG submission 187148) | Freshwater lake sediment microbial communities from the University of Notre Dame, USA, for methane emissions studies - DIP11 DI (SPAdes)... | ecosystem: Environmental > Aquatic >...
GCCCTGGAAGATATAGGTGATCTGTTCGCTCACGTGATCGTGGATCGGCACGATGGCGCCCTTCTTGAGCCAGATCTGGGCGATCATCTCGCGTTCGCCGGTCACGATCTTGCGCGAGATCATGTCGGTGACCTTCTCCGACGCGATCTCGTCCCATCGGTAGTGGCGGACGACGGGGGAGGGCATGTTCGTGTGCTCCTGCGCGAAGGGGCCCGGACGCCCCGGGGGGAGCGGCCGGACCTCGGGAGGCGAGATTATAGCACCCGGAACCCGATGATATACTTGGGTTTCCTGTCATATGCCCACGACGACCATCAGTGACGCGACGCGTGGCGGTGCGGAGCGGTCGGCGGAATGCTCCGCGGATACTCTGCTGCGCGCCTATCGGATCATGTACCAGTCGCGGAGAATCGACGACAAAGAGATCCAGCTCAAGAACCAGAGCCAGATCTACTTCCAGATCAGCGGCGCCGGACACGAGGCGGTTCTGGCGGCGGCGGGCCTCTGCCTGCGTCCCGCGTACGACTGGTTCTTCCCCTACTATCGCGACCGCGCCCTCTGTCTGGCCCTCGGCGTGACGCCGTACGAGATGTTCCTGCAGGCGGTGGGGGCCGCCGACGACCCAGCCTCGGGCGGCCGGCAGATGCCCTCCCACTGGGGGAACCGGCGCCTCAACATCGTGTCCCAGAGCAGCCCCACCGGCTCGCAGTGCCTCCAGGCCGTCGGGTGCGCCGAGGCCGGGTTGCTCTACGCGACGCTTCCGGGCATCGAGGGCCGGGAGGCGCACTTCGAAGCCGACGAAGTCACCTACGTGTCGCTTGGCGACGGCACGACCAGTGAGGGCGAGTTCTGGGAGTCGCTCAACACGGCCTGCCGGCAGCGCCTGCCCGTGGTCTATCTGGTCGAGGACAACGGGTGGGCGATCTCGGTCCCGGTCGAGGTGCAGACGCCGGGCGGCAGCATTTCCGATTTGCTCCGCTCGTTCCCCGACCTGTTGATTGTGAGAGTCGACGGCACCGATTTCGCCGCCAGCCACCGGGCCATGGAGGAGGCCGTCGCCTACGCCCGGGCACGTCGCGGGCCGGCGCTCGTGCACGCGAGCGTGGTCCGCCCGTACTCGCATTCGCTGTCGGACGACGAGCGACTGTACAAGACGACGGAGGAGCGGGAGGCGGAAGGCCGGCGCGACCCCGTCCGGAACCTGGCGCGCGCGCTCGTGTCAGGCGGCGTCGCCACCGGGAAGGCCCTCGACGCGATGCACGCGGAAGTCGATCGCGAGATCGATGAGGCCGCCAAACAGGCCCTTGCGGCACGGAAGCCGGCGCGCGACACGGCCGCCCTGTGGGTGTTCTCGCCGGATGTCGACCCAGCCTCTGAGGCGTTCAGCACCGAGCCGGAGTCCGACGGCAAGCCGGACACGATGGTGGCGGCCATCAACCGGACGCTCAAGGACGAGCTCGCCCGCGACCCGCGCATGGTCGTCTTCGGCGAGGACATCGCCGACTGCAGCCGGGAAGCCAGCCTGGACGAGGTGCAGGGCAAGGGCGGCGTGTTCAAGGCGACCCACGGGCTGCAGCGGCAGTTCGGAAGCGACCGCGTGTTCAACTCGCCTCTGGCCGAAGCCAACATCATCGGGCGGGCCGTCGGCATGGCGCTGCGCGGGATCAAGCCCGTCGTGGAAATCCAGTTCTTCGACTACATCTGGCCCGCGATGCAGCAGCTGCGCGACGAGATGGCGATGATGCGGTACCGGTCGGGCAACAACTGGTCGTGCCCGATGGTGGTGCGCGTGCCGATCGGCGGGTACCTGCGGGGCGGCGCCCCCTATCACAGCCAGTCCGGCGTCAGCATCTTCGCCCATTCACCCGGCATCCGCCTGGCGTTCCCCTCGAACGCCAGGGACGCCGCGGGGCTGCTGCGAACGGCGATCCGCTGCGACGACCCGGTGTTGTTCTTCGAGCACAAGCACCTGTACCGGCAGACCTACAACAAAGGTGCGTATCCCGGGCCCGGCTACATGGTGCCGTTCGGGCGCGCCGCGGTGCGCCGGGAAGGCACCCAGGCCGTCATTCTGACGTGGGGCGCGCTGGTGCAGCGGTCGCTGCTGGCGGCCCAGCAGGCCGAGAAAGACGGCATCAGCGTGGCGGTGCTCGACCTGCGGACGCTCGTGCCGTGCGACTGGGACGCCATCGGCGAGTGGGTTACCCGGACGAACCGCGCGATCATCGCGCACGAAGACCAGCTGACCTGCGGGTTCGGCGCCGAGATCGCGGCGCGCATCGCCCAGGACCACTTCCATCACCTCGACGCGCCGGTACGCAGGGTGGCGGCGCTCGACGCGCCGGTCGCCTACTGCCCGGATCTCGAAGAGGTGATCCTGCCCAATGCCTCGAACATCCTCGAGGCGATCAGAGAGACGGTTCGGTACTAGGGCCCCGCTATTCCTCGGCTGGCGGATCGGGCTCCGGACGCTTCCGGGCGGCAATCCGGGTGACGACGACACCCGCGAGGATGGCGCCCGCACCGGCCACCTTCGGTGCCGCGATGGTCTCGCCCAGGGCCACGGCGGCCACCGACATGGCGACCAGCGGAATGAAGTTGGAGTACGCGGAGGTGCGCACGTTGCCGATGCGCTGCACGGAGGTGTACCAGATCAGGTACGCCACATTCAGCGCCAGCAGCGCCGAGAGCACGGTCGCCGCCCAGGTCCACGCGGGCACGCGCCCCCACTCGACCTGCGCCAGTTGCGGGAACGAGGCCGGCACGTACAGCGCCGTGCCGGCGAGCATCGTGATGCCGGTCACGGCCAGCGGCGAGTAGCGCGAGAGCAGGGGCCTCGACCCCACGGTGTAGACGGCCCAGCAGCCGACGGCACAAAGCGTGAGGAGGTCGCCGACAAGCGAGCTGCCGCCGAATTCGGCGCCGGTCCCGACCACGAGGTAAACGCCGAAGATGGAGAGCAGGACGCCTGCCCACTGCGAGCGAGGCACGCGTTCGTGGCCGGCCAGGGCGGAAGCGATCGACACGGCGACGGGCGAGCAGCCGATGATGAGCGCGCTGTTGGACGCCGAGGTCCTCGCGAGCCCGCCCATGAAGCACACCTGGTAGACGAAGTGGCCGACGGCGCCGAGCAGCGCCAGGCTCCGCCAGTCGGCGCGCGCCACCCGAGGCAGGCCCCTGGCGACAAGGGCGGCCGCGAACACGGCCGACGCCACGGTCATGCGCAGGGCGTTGAACGCCTGCGGGGGGATCTCCGTGATGGCGGCTTTGACCACGGAGTAATTCGCGCCCCAGATGAGGACCATCAGGAGCAGCAGGCCGTCGAAGGGGGTGAAGGTCAATGCGCGGCGCACACGCCACCTCCGCGCCAGCCGGAGCGGACGAGGGCCGGGGCGGGGCAAGCCCGTCCCGGCCCTTCAGCCAGCGAGAATCCGGAGCCCGGCTAGCCGCCGAACGGCTTGATGAAGAACAGGATGAGCGAGATCAGCAGCACGTAGATCACGAGCGACTCGATGAGGACGAGGCCCAGAATCAGGTTGCCGCGGATGTCGTTGGCCGCCGCGGGGTTGCGCGCGATCCCCTCGACCGCCGCGCTGAGGCCCTTGGCCTGGGAGAGCGCGCCGAACGCCGCCGCGATCGCCAGAGCGAAGCCGGCGGTGATGATCGACCAGCGCACGACTTCGACGGCGGCGTAGGGACCAGCCGCGGCCGTCTCCTGCGCGAAGGCGGGGCTGGCGGCCCCGAGGACCAGCACAACGAAAGTGAACAGCAGAGCAACACGCGTCTTCACGACCTCAGCCTCCTCAGTAAGAATCGACGTTCTCCGCATCAGGCCGCCACGCCATGCGCGTGCTCAGCCTCTCCGTGCCCGTGAGCTTCCTCGTGCCCGTGTTCCGACGCCACCGCGCCGCCGAGGTAGATCATCGTCAGCATGACGAAGATGAATGCCTGCAGCGGCATCGTGATGATGCCCAGGAACATCACGGGCAGCGGCGCGATGAACGGCACGATGCTGAACAGAATCACGATGACCAGCTCTTCTCCGAACACGTTGCCGAACAGTCGCAGCGAGAGCGACAGCACGCGGGAGAAGTGGCTGATGATCTCGATGGGCAGCATGATCGGCGCGATGAACAGCGGCGCGCCCGGCGGGGCCGCGAAGTGCTTCAGGTACGACCCGAGGCCCTGCTCGCGCACGCCCTGGATGTGGTAGTAGACCCAGACGGTGATCGCGCAGCCGAGGGTGACGTTGATGCTGCTGGTCGGCGCCATGAACCCCGGGACCAGCCCGATAAGGTTCGACACCAGGATGAAAATCCCGATGGTCCCGACCAGTCCGATGTAGCTCGGCCCCTTCGGGCCGACAATGTCCGAGAGCATCCCGGAGAGGGCGCCCACGGCGTCCTCGAACACGATCTGCAGCTTGCCCGGGTTCTCCACGCTCAGCCGCGACCGGAGCAGGAACGCCAGCGCAATGAGCGCGAGGACGATCAGGTAGACCATCACCAGATAGTTCGGGATCGGGTGCGCCGGGTCCGCGGCCTGGAAGCCGAGCAGTCCGAGCAGCGCATTGACGGCGGGGCCGAAGAGGGCGTTGGCCGCGTCGACGATCCAGAGCGGATGTTCGAGTTTCTCCATACCTGCTCGACCCCACCCCTGGCCGGACGAACCGGCCATTCACCGGGGTGCCGGGTGGCCATGCAAAGTATCAAGGATATCGCATGGCGCTCTGCCGGTAAAGCGCGTCAGGAGGACCGGCCGGCCGGCGCGCGGGCCAGCCGAACCGCTTCGATGCCGATGGCCAGGACCGGCACGGTGACGCCGGCGAACAGCCCCAGCGGGTGGGCCCTGAGGGGCACGAGCACGGCCCACGCGGCAAGGCCAATCACGAGGTATCGGCCGACGAACTTGAACAGAATCCAGGCCATCCGGCCCCTGGACACTCGTCCCTCGAGCGCGCCGCGGCCGGCATCCAGGGTCCCCTGTACGAGAGCCGTCACACCGCCCTTGATGGCGGCGTAGCTGACGCCCATCAGCCCGGCGCCAGCCAGGACGCCCAGGGCGCCCTCCGGACGGCCTTCCTGGAGCGCGAGCGCGAGCAAGACCGCCGCGGCCGCGATGATGGCCGAGTCCCGCTGCACGCGGCGCAACGAGGGATCGGGCTCACTCGCCATCGTCGGACAGATCGCGATCGCCCGGGGTGCCTCCCGCCGGAGGCGGCGTCGCGGCCGGCGATGTCCCGGCCGGCTGACCCTGGGAGGCCTGCGAGACGATCCGGTAGACGTTGAGCATGCCGGCCGCCAGGCCGATGAAGAAGAACACGAGGGTCAGGACGGGCTTGGTCCCGAGCCAGCGGTCGAGCAATGACCCGAACCAGAAGCCGATGACGAGCGCGAGCACGAAGGCGAGGCCCACCGTGCTGAGCGCGCCCGCGGCCCTCAACGTTTCGCCGGTGCCCTTCGTGAAGGAGTTCATCATCTCCGTGTCGCCGCCAGTATCTTCCAACGCGAGACAATCAACAAGCCATCGCAGTCTTCGCTTGTCTCGCTCCTTCGTGAACGTTACTATCAGTCGGCGCGGCGATATCCAGGAGGTCTGTCCGTTCCCGATGAGTGCGCGTGAACCGTTCGACACATGGCGTCCCACCGTCTCGGTGTTCATTCCGTACTTCGACAAGGACGGCAGGCTCGAGAGCCCCGAGTACGATCTCCCCGCTTTCCGTGACGAGGTTGACGGATGGTTCGCCGCGCTCGGGTACGAGTGGCGGTGGGTGCCGGTCACCCTCAAGAACCTGCAATCGACCATCGACGGCCTCGACGACGCGCGCCGGTCCCATCGCTGCCTGGTCATGAATCTGTGCGACGGCAACGAAGTGGACGGGTCTCCCGGCGTGTCGGTCGTGCGGGCCCTCGAGGACGCCGCGATTCCCTTCACCGGCAGCTCGACGTTCTTCTACGACATCACTACGTACAAGGTGGCGCTCAAGACGCTGCTGCGCGACCGCGGCGTGCCCACGGCCCCATTCGTGGCGTTGCGCGATCTGCCCTGGGACGTCGCCAGGATCAGGGCGGAGGTCGGGTACCCGGCGTTCGTCAAACCCGAAGTGTCGGCCGGCAGCGGCGGAATCGGGCTGAAGTCCCGCGTCCACGATGAGGCGGGCGTGATGGCCCGCGTCGCCACGCTGCTCGCAACCGAGGACGGCGAGTTCTACCGCAGGTCCGGCATCTTCGCGGAGCGGTTCATCGACGGGCCGGAATTCACGGTCCTCGTCGTGGCGGACAGGCATTCGCCGCACGGCGCGCGCGCATATCCGCCGGCCCAGCGGCTGTTTCACTCCGCCCTGCCCCGCCATGAACGGTTCCTCAGCTACGACCGGTACTGGTCGGAATACAAGGAAGAGGCGAGGCTGCCGGAGGGCGAGCCGTTCTACCGGTTCGGAAAGGCGCCCGCGCACCTGCGGGACAGTCTCGCGGACCTGGCCGTCCGGGCCTTCGAAGCCGTCGGCGGGCAGGGTTACGGGCGCGTCGACATGCGGCTCGACGAAGCGAGCGACGAACTGTACGTCCTGGAGGTGAACGCGAACTGCGGGATTTCCGGCGACAAGGAAACGTCGGTCGGAGAGATCCTGCTGCAGTCGGAGATCCCCGCCACCAGCCTGGTGTCCGAAATCCTCCGCGACGCGTACGACCGGCACTCGGCCAACGGGCACCGCCGGCTGGCCTGACCCATGCGCATCTGCGTGCTCCAGCCGTCGTACGCGGGATCGTCGTGCGACTACCAGTACTACGACCCGCCCAGAGACCTGTCGCACCTGCTTCCGGAGCACGAGTTCCACCACGAGTTCCTGAGCAAGGTGTCGGTCTTCGGCCAGATCAAGGCCCTGCAGCGGCAGGGGTTCGACATCTACGTCAACCTCTGTGAGGGGTATCGCGACTCGGACGTGCCCTCGATTGACGTCATTCATGCCCTCGAGGATTTGAACCTGCCTTTTACGGGCCCCACCAGCCGCCTCTACGATCCTCCCAAGGACCTGATGAAGCTCGTGGCGCTGTCGTCGGGCGTCGGGGTGCCCGCCTGGCAGCTGGTCGGACCTGGCGAGAGCGGACGGGCCTCGGCCAACGGCCTGCGGTATCCCCTCTTCGTGAAGCCGGCCGCGTACGGCGACAGCATGGGCATCGACGAGCATTCCCTCGTCGCGACGCCCGAGGCGCTCGATCAGCAGGTCGCGGCCAAGCTGCCGGAGTTCGGCCGGCTGCTCGTCGAAGAGTACATCGACGGCCGCGAGTTCACGGTGCTCGTGATGGCCGCGACCGACCCCGCGCAGCCGCCCGTGGCATTCACCCCGATCGAGTTCATCTTCCCGCCTGGCCCGCACTTCAAGACGTACGACCTCAAAATCACCCAGTTCCATCCGGAGTGCAACGTGCCGTGCACCGAGCCCGGCCTGGCCGCGCGCCTCGAGGCAGCCGCCGTCCAGGTGTTCGCCGGGTTCACGGGCGCGGGGTACGCCAGGATGGACTTCCGGGTGGACGCGGCCGGCCGGATCTTCTTCCTCGAAGCGAACTTCAGCTGCTCGGTGTTCTACCCGGAAGGGTACCAGGGCTCCGCCGACTACATCCTGACGTTTGACGGGATCGGCCAGGCCGGGTTTCTCCGCGCCGTCATCGACGAGGGGCGGTCACGCCATACGCGCGGCCAGCTCGCGTACGCGGTGAGGCCGATCGGCGATGGCTTCGCCATGTTCGCCGCCCGCGATCTCGCCCGCGGATCGGTCGTGTTCGAAGGCGAAGGCCGGGCGCAGCGGATCGTGACACGATCGCACGTCGATCGCACCTGGCCCGCCGCCGACCGCGACGTGTTCTATCGCTACGCCTACCCCATCAGCCCGGAGGTGTTCGTGCTGTGGGACACGGAGCCCACGGGCTGGGCGCCGCAGAACCATTCGTGCGACCCCAATACGGCGTTTGCGGGCCTCAACCTGGTGGCGCTGCGCGATATTTGCAGCGGCGAGGAGTTGACGGTCGACTACGCGACCTTCTACGACCGCCACATGACGCCCTTCGACTGCGAGTGCGGCAGCCCGCACTGCCGGGGGCGGGTGGAAGGCGGGAAAGGGCTGTTCGGCGGACCGTCCGGGTAGGGCCGCTCGGAAGGGGCTGCGGGCCGCGTGATGCGCCCCCTGCCGACATCCTGGAGGATCGAGATGCCCGTTCGCGCGATCGCCCCGCTCGTGGCGTTCGCCATGTTCGCCGTCTACATGGCGAACGGACGCGAGATCGGCACCTATGACTCGCAGCCATCGAAGTACCTCGCATTGGAGATCGCGAGGCGGCAGTCGCTCAACCTCGGCCGCACCGTCGGCAGGGTTCCACAACTCGGTGAGCGACCGGCGTTCCAATTGGACCTGGACGGGAACTACCGGTCGGCGGTCCCGCTTCCTTCCGCACTGGCCGCTGGTGCCGTGGCATGGCTGCTTTCGGCGTCGCGTCTGGTCGACCTCGATGCCCCACTCGCAGCCAACCTCGTCGCGAAGCTGACAGCGTCGTTGCTGACGGCCATGGCCGTGGCTTGCGCCTTTCTCGCCGCGGCTCAGCGGACTTCCAGAAGCCGCGCCCTGCTCGTGGCCATCGGTCTGGGTCTGGGGACCGGTCTCTGGTCGGCTGTCAGCCAGACACTCTGGCAGCACGAGACGGCGTTGTCCGCCCTGATGGGCGCCATCGTCCTGTTGGGAACCAGCCGGCCTTCGCTCTCCCGGATCCTGGCGGTCGGGGCCCTTCTCGGCCTGGCCGGGTGGTCGCGCCCGCAAGTCGCGCCGACGGTGTTCGTGCTGTGCCTGTCCATGCCGGCACGGTTCGGGTGGCGTGCGGTCGCCGGCTTCCTGCCGCCGGCAGCCATCGCCGCCCTCGCCTGCTGGATCAACGTTTCCTGGTTCGGCCATCCCCTCGGCGCATTTCCCGCGCTCGAGACGCTTCATCCGTCGATCCACGCCGTGGCCGGCAGTTTCTCGCCCCGTCCGTGGGTTTCGGCGCTGGGCTTGCTCGTCAGCCCGAGCCGGGGACTGCTCGTGTTCAGCCCCATCGTGGCGATAGCGGCAGCCGGCCTGGGGGCGCTGCGGCGGGAAGGGTGGCGCTCGGACCTCGTGTGGTGCCTGGCCGCCGCCGCGGCGCAGTTCGTGGCTTACTCGTCGTACAGTGTGTGGTGGGGAGGCCACACGTTCGGTCCCCGCTACCTGCTCGACCTGCTGCCGGTCCTGGTGCCACTCGCCGCGGCTGGGCTGCACGCCGTGCTCACCCGGCCGGTCCTCCGCGTGGCGGCCGCTGTCTGCCTGGCCTGGTCGGTCGTCGTCTCGGGAACGGGAGCCTTCGTGTATCCGGCGGAGAAGTGGAACACCGATCCGGCCGATGTCGACCGCCGGCACGAGCGCCTGTGGGAGTGGCGGGACTCACAGATTATCCGCGCGTTTCGCGCCGAGTGGAGCCCCCAGAATTTCTCGCTCTGCTCCAGGGATGCGCTTCGCCGCGCGCCGGGCGAACTGGCAGACTAGACCCGGCGATCAGAAGGGCGTTGCAGAGACGCCGATGACCCCAAGCGCCCGCGCCGAGAACTCGGCCAGTTCGAAGAGCGGCCGCGGGTACACGCCGAGCACCAGCGTACCTGCCAACGCGAATACGAGCGCCGCCGCGAGGCCCGGCGCCAGCACGGGCTGCGACCCGGCCGCTTCGCTCTTCATGAACATGAAGACCACCACGCGCAGGTAGTAGTAGAGGGAGATGGCGCTGTTGACGACGCCCAGCACGGCCAGCCAGACGAAGTTGGCGTCGATCGCCGCGCTGAACAGCCAGAACTTGCCCATGAACCCGGCGGTCGGCGGGATGCCGCCGAGCGACAGCATGAAGATCAGCATCGCGACGGCCGCGAACGGCTGCCTCGCGTAGAGCCCGCTCAGGTCCTTCAATTCGTCGCCGATGGCGTCGGCGCGGCGCATCAGGACCACGACGGCGAAGGCGCCCATCTGCATGAGGGCATAGATGAGCAGGTAGATGAGCATCGCGGCGACGCCCCGGCTCGTGCCGGCGACGACGCCAATCAGCAGGTAGCCCGCGTGCGCAATCGAGGAGTACGCGAGCATGCGCTTGATGTTGCTCTGGGTCAGCGCGGCGATGTTGCCCACCGTCATCGTGACGACCGAGAGCACGTAGAAGAGCAACGTCCAGTCGGCCGAGAGCGACGGCAGCCCCTCCAGGAAAATCCGGAGCAGCATCGCGAAGGAGGCCGCCTTCGATCCCACGGAGAGGAACGCGGTAATCGGCGTCGGCGCGCCCTCGTAGACGTCAGGCGCCCACATGTGGAACGGGACCGCGGCGATCTTGAAGCCGATGCCGGAGACGACCAGGATGAGCGCGAGGATGAGCCAGGGGTCGCGCCCGTGGTCGGCGACCGCGATCGCGAGGACCCGCAGGTTCGTCGTCCCCGACATCCCGTAGAGGATGGAAATCCCGTAGAGCAGGATGCCGAGCGAGAAGGTCCCCAGGAGGAAGTACTTCACCGCCGCCTCGTTCGACCTCCGGTCGGGCTTGAGCAGCCCGACCAGGATGTAGAACGCGACCGCCATGGTTTCGAGGCCGACGAAGATCGTGATGAGGTCCGTGCCCGTCGCCATGAACATCATGCCGAGGGTGGCGCACAGCACCAGGAAGACGTACTCGCCGTGGCGGGCCTTCTCGGTCTCCAGGTAGCGCACCGAGAGGAGCAGCGTCAGGATGGCCGACATCAGGAAGATGGCCCTGAAGAAGGTGCTGAACCCGTCAATGGACAGCAGGCCGCGCGCCACGCTGACGGGCACGCCGGGCGTGATGGCGATCATCGTGAGGGCCGAGGCCCCGAGGATGCCGATCCCGAGCCACGAAAGCCAGGGCTGCCGGGACTTCGGCGTCAGCGCCGTGGCGACGAGCAGCGCGAGCGTACCTCCGGCGAGCACCAGCTCCGGCAGCAGGTAGTACAGGTCGTTGAGGGAAAACCAGCCTGGCATCAGTGCCGCCCTCCTGCGGGGGCCGGCGCGGCGGCGGGCGCAGCCGCGTCGCCGCACGGCGCCATCGTGAACGCCGTCAGGGGCTTGTTGTCATCGCAATCGGCGGCTTTGGCCGCAACCGCCGGATACGCCGGGTTGATGCGCGCCACCACCGCGTTGACCGTCGGCGCGATCCGATCGAGGAACGGCTTCGGATAGATGCCGATCCAGACGGCCAGGATGATGAGCGGCACGAAGGTGGCGATCTCCCGCAGGTTAAGGTCGGGCAATTTCTCGTTCTTCGGGTTTTCGATCTTCCCGAACATCGTGCGCTGGTAGAGCCACAGCATGTAGGCCGCGCCGAGGACGAGCGAGCTTGCGGCCACGACGGCCCACCAGATGTTCGCGATGAAGGCGCCCTGGAGGATCAGTAACTCGCCGATGAACCCGTTCAGCGTCGGCAGGCCGATCGACGACATCATCATCACCATGAAGATCGCCGCGTAGACGGGCATCACCTTCGAGAGGCCGCCGTACTCGGCGATCTCCCGCGTGTGCCGCCGCTCGTAGACGATGCCCACGATGAGGAAGAGCGCGCCTGTGGAAATGCCGTGGTTCAACTGCTGGATGATGCTGCCCGAGAGGCCCACCGGGTTGAGGGCGAACATGCCCAGCATCACCATGCCCATGTGGCTCACGCTCGAATAGGCGACCAGCCGCTTCCAGTCCTTCTGGGCCAGCGCGACCAGGGCCCCGTACACGATGCCGATGAGGGACAGTCCGACGACCCACCAGACGCTCGCCTTCGTGGCCTCAGGGAGGATCGGCAGGCTGAAGCGGATGAAGCCGTACGTGCCCATCTTCAGGAGGACGGCCGCCAGGATGACGGATCCGGCCGTCGGCGCGTCCGTGTGCGCGTCGGGCAACCACGTGTGGAACGGGAACATCGGGACCTTGATCGAGAACCCGAGGAAGAAGGCCAGGAACACCCACCACTGCAGGTTGAACGGGATGCTCATCGCCTGGTAC
>Ga0209254_10005133_pt1 | contig 12032 bp, 13 predicted proteins | sample FrelakmetDIP11DI_FD_187148 | JGI IMG/M metagenome (GOLD analysis project Ga0209254, IMG submission 187148) | Freshwater lake sediment microbial communities from the University of Notre Dame, USA, for methane emissions studies - DIP11 DI (SPAdes)... | ecosystem: Environmental > Aquatic >...
AGTACTAACGTCTTCCCATATAACGGATGAAATGGGTGGGTTACTTGAAAAGTTTCCCCCTCACCGTTCAATAAGGGTGTATTTGACTGTATAGTCCAAGGGACGTGTCGAACGCGCCAATCAGACCCTGCAAGATCGGCTGGTCAAGGAGCTGCGCCTGCGTGAAATTTCGGACAGGCAAGCTGGCAATGCCTATTTGCCCGAGTTCCGGGAAGATTTCAACCGCCGTTTCGCCGTTCAGCCCCGCAGTACCCATGACGCTCACCGCCCCTTGCTCTCGACCGAAAACCTGGACCTCATCCTCACCCATCAGAAAACCGGCACGCTGACCAAGAACCTGACGGTGCAATCCAACAAGGTCATCTACCAGATCCAATCCGACCGCCCAGATTATGCTCTACGCCATGCCCAGGTCACTGTCTGTGAAAATGCCCAAGGAGAAGTCAACATCCTCTACAAAAACAAGCCCTTACCTTACACCATCTACCACAAACCCATCCACCAGGCCGAAGTCGTCGATACCAAAACCCTCGATCGCCAGGTCAAGCTCCCCAAGCCCCCTGCTCCTGATCATCCCTGGCGCAAGTATGGCCACCACATCAGTGGCAAACCCATCCAGGAAACCCCTCCCCATGGTACAGATTAAAATGGATCGTTCGCTGAGTTTATCGCTTTCTCGCCAAAAACTGGGCAGAATGCAAAAGGGCAGAGCGATCTCCTCTCTGCCCAGCTTTCGGCACTCGTGTCGGCGCTCCGGTTGCTCTCCAGCAGAGCCGTATCCTCCGCACGAGTGCCTGGAGTCTATCACACTTTTTGGTCTCCCCTTTCCAAAGGGGACATCTCTACTTTGCAGAATAGGGGACATTTCTATTTTGCATTGACAGGTTTCTCAAGTTACCTGCCTCGCTGCCCTCCTGGCAAGGACATCTACTCGCTGGTTATTTATATGCCCGGCATGGCCGCGCACCCAATGCCACGTGATCTGATGTTGGGTGGATATTTCATCCAGGGCTTGCCAGAGGTCGGCATTTGCCAGTTCGCCTCCCTTGCGCCGCCACTGCCGCTTGCGCCACCCCGGCATCCACTCGGTGATCCCCCTTTTTAAATATTCTGAGTCGGTGAAGAGATCTACATTACAGGGTTGTTTTAGCGCTTGTAATGCCTTTAGCGCAGCGGTCAGCTCCATACGATTATTGGTTGTCAGTGCCTCAGAACCCTCCAGCGTCTTTTCGTGATCGCCAAACTGCAGAAGAGCTGCCCAACCTCCCGGCCCCGGGTTGGGATCGCATGCCCCATCGGTATATATGGTTACACTGGGAAGTTCCTTCACTTCTTACCCTCTTGGGCTTGAACTTCTTCGGCAAGCTGATCCAGGGCTTTGAGTAAGGCGGAGATTTGCTCTCCCTTAAATTCAGGAGCTGTTAGCTGAGACATTACGTCACCTAAAGCCCAGCGTAATGAACGCCAAGAAGCAAGCGCTGGCTCAATATGAATATAAGGTAAAAAGCCAAGCGCCTTCTCCCACAAGCTGGAGCCTTTAAATTTCCCACTTAATAAAGGCAGGACAGAAGCTCGGGTTGGCAACGTTTCTGTGGCTAATACCCAACGCGCTTGATTTTCAGGTGATGCCAGCCAACGCACGAACAGCCAGGCAGCCGACTGTTTCGTTGAGGTCGAATTCATAACCGCTAACGAGGGGCCAAAAATATCAAACGCCCCTCCTTTTCGAGAAGGAAAAGGCAAAATTGTCCATTGATCACCATTACTTCTGCTTTTAAGCAAAGTTTGCTGGCTTACCAACTCTCGCAATGAAGCAGAAAGAAATAACGCCCCGCGGTTCGTAAGGATTTCATTCTTGTCGGTCTCATCCTGCCGCCATGCGCAACCTTCTGTATAAAGCTCGTGGATGAAGGTTAGTGTATCAATCGATTCATCATTCTCAAATTCATATCCCCCCTGTCCTGACTTCTCGACCTCCCCGCCAAAAGCAAAGATCCAGGATAGTAAGGTTGAGGGTTCAGAATCGATCAACCAACCGCCTGTGGCATCATTTTCCTTCTCATCATCTTCACGGTTGGCCTTGGCAGCCGCACAAGCTTGTTGGCGGAACTGTGCTGGTGTGGTTGGAGGGGCATTAAAACCCAAATCTTTTGCCCAACTCTGGTTATATAACATCACCATTCCCGTACGATACCAGGGCAATCCAAAGCGCAGCGTATCCTTATTTTCCTCGGTGGGGGTTTGCACATCCTGCATCCAGATCGCCGGGTAGAAATCCTGTTGATCACTTGCAGATAAGCCCCACGTTGGATCATCAATATAAGATTGTAAATCTGCTAAAGAGATACCCGTAGAATGCCAATAACGCAGATCATGACTGTATCCGGCCAGGACTGCTGGAAGCTTTTTTTCTTTCAAAGCCCTTTGCAAGGCTTCATCCATCACACCTGTGCTGTCATAGGGAACAGCTTCAGCCCGAATCCCCCACTGATTCGTCTTATTGAACTCTTCAATCAATTTTGGCATCAATTCTTCAGCGCCAGTTTCGCGCACATACCAAAATTGGACGAGCTGTCCACGCAGGTTTACTGTTTTTTCTACCGTTGGAACGGCTTCTGTGGCTGGCAGCGGCTTAGGAGTCTTCGTAGACTGTGGAGGCAGGACTTTAATTTCCGTAGTAGAAAGCTTTTCCGGGGTAGCCTGCAAAGTGGGGGATGAGCTCCGGGAATTCGCGCAGGCAGATAGGAAGCAAAGGTAGAGGCAGATTCCCCCTAGAGCAATCCAGCGAGATACGGTAAGATTCAATCGAAACATCTTTTCTCCATAGCCATGCCATTATATCAAAACCTTTCGGATCCTCCTCGGCGCCATGCCTGACCTGACTCAAGCTTATTTGCCCATCTTACGAAACCACCGTCTACCGAACCTGGATCTTGAGGGTGGATTTATCTACCCAAATTATCAGGGGTATTCCATTCTAAACATCCCATCGAGCCTGTGCCGCTGGATGGAGATCCCCGGCTTTGGTACGGGGCCCTTGCAGATTAGCGAATTGGACAAGCTTGCTCAAGGTGCTCGAAGAATCATTTTTATTTTGATGGATGCCTTAGGGCTGCAATTGTTCCAGGGTATGCTGAAAAAAGGGCAGTTAGCGATTTGGCAGGCCCTGTTGAAGGACGGTTTGCTGGCACCCCTAACCTCCATTTCACCCAGTACAACCTCCGCAGCTCTGACCAGCCTTTGGACAGGACGCAGCCCAGCAGAGCACGGCATTATCGGGTACGAATTATGGCTTAAAGAATATGGCATTGTCACAAACATGATCTTGCATGCTCCCATTTCTTATCATAACGATACTGGAAGCCTGGTGAAAGCTGGTTTCAAGCCGGAGACCTATTTGCCATTTACGAACTTGGGCAATTACCTGGGTGCACATGGTGTAAAACCCTATGCCTTTCAGCATACGAGCATTTTACGCTCGGGCCTATCGCAAATGCTTTATAAAGATGTGGAAACGCGCAGCTTCAACACCTCCACCGATCTTTGGCTGAACTTACGGGACCTCGTTAACGGACGCCCTTCCGAACGCCAGCTCATTTGGGTATATTGGGGTGAAGTGGACCATTATTCACACCTATATGGACCGGATGATGAACGTCCCGCAGCCGAATTTGCTACCTTCAGCCAAACCTTCGAGAAACTGCTGCTCAACCAGCTTCGTGCGGATATCCGGAATGATATGCTGTTGATCCTGACCGCCGACCATGGGCAAATCAGCACTCCCCAGAACCCTCAATATGAACTGCGCAACCATCCTGACCTGTTAAGCAGGCTGCACATTCTACCGACTGGAGAGAACCGTTTTCAATACCTTTTCGTACGCCCTGAACAGGTAAAAGCCGTCCAAGAATATTACCTACGTACATGGCCTGGGAAGTTTACCTTTCTTGATCCATCCCGTGCAGTGCATGAGGGTTTATTCGGGCCTGGTCGACCGCATCCTCAGCTTTTCGACCGCCTGGGAGATACGCTCGCCCTCGCCAGGGAAAACGCTTACCTGTGGTGGGCGGGTAAAGATAACCCGCTGTTAGGCCGGCACGGAGGCCTTTCACCCGATGAAATGCTGGTGCCATTCCTGATGGCAAGGTTGTAAAGGAAGCGAGGCCGCATGACAACACCCCTCTACAAATTAAGTCCTTCTGATCTTACCTTCTTATGGGATGAATGTAAGCGCTGTTTTTACCTGAAAGTCGTTCGCAAGTTCTCGCGCCCTCCCATTCCCTTTCCATCGATCTTCACAAAGATCGATGGTTTGATGAAGGATTATTTCCAGGGCAAGCAAATTTCTGAAATTTGTCCTGATCTGCCGCCTGGGACTGTTCTGCATGGCGAGAAATGGGTTAAATCGCAGCCAATTTTGCTACCCGGTCATCCGGCGCAGTGCTACCTGACCGGAAAGTTCGACACTGCGGTGAAATTTGATCTTGGTTCGTTTGGCGTGATCGACTTCAAAACCTCCACTCCCAAAGCAACCCACCGGGCGTTCTATGCGCGCCAGCTGCGCGCTTACGCGTATGCCCTTGAACATCCGGAAGCAGGAAAGTTTGCTCTGAGTCCCATCTCCCACCTGGGCCTGCTGATTGTCGAGCCCGAGATGATCGAGAAGACCCCCACCGGACACATTGCCTACCTGGGCAAGGTCACCTGGCAGGAAATCCTGCCCGATGAAGCCGCATTCCTGGCTTTTCTGAGCGAGGTCCTCTCTGTCTTGGAGCTTCCAGATCCGCCAGAAGCGTCTGAAAACTGCACCTGGTGCCAATACCGGCAGGCAGCGCGGGATAACGGCGTTTAGACGGCACCTCTCACCCTACTCTCGCTGTAGAAACATCCAGCGGTGTCCTTCCAGGTCCTCCACCCGATAGCGCCGCCCGGGGAAACCATCCTCTAATTCACCCAAGATAGTAGCACCGGCTCGCTTTGCCCGCTCAAAATGCTCGTCGATATGATTCACATACACCAGCACTCCATCAATCACCCAGGGAACCGCTGACCAGGCCCGGGCGCGCTCACAATGTTCGCGGTGGTGCTTCGGGCTCTCATAAGCCGGGGTTGCGGTTGCCAGCATAATCAGACCATTCCCGGCCATCATTTCGCCATGCGATAACCTGCCATCCTCTCCGATCAGGCGGCTCACTTCATGAAAACCGAATGCCTCAGCCAACCAGTCCATGGCGGCTGGCCCATCTTCATAATCCAGCATCGGAACAACATCCTGCATACTAACCTCCAAAGTGGATGCTCGGGCGTCTCATTCGATCTATTTCAGCTCATGAGACGCCTTTATACTAACCGGTAAACCATTTCTGCTGTTCCAGATATTGATAATCCACAGCACCAGGCCCGCGAGAATCATTGTAAATACAAAAGAAGCGACCGGCAGCAGGCCAAGCGAGTAATTATAGAGCGGGGCACCCAAATTCGGAATGAAGTACAACACATTGAATATCGCCATCACCACCAATCCAAATACGATCGGCGACCAGCTGATAAATGTAATCACCAATAACGCGATTATTTTGCCAAATATCGATCGGGTTTGGATATGGATCAACGTTCCACAAAAACTCAAGATGAAAGCAGCGACAAGACTTAACGGGCTGAACACAACCGCTTTTGAGGTAATCGTAACTTGATCCAAACGGATTAGAACATACAACCCCTGGAGCAAGGCAGATCCAATCCCTACCACTGTGGCAATACCAACCCTCCGCCAGGTTAGTCGCTTCCGAAAAACTTGCCATCCTATCCATATCAAAGGGATAATCACAAAGACGATTGCGATAATATCTCCACCCGTTTGCTGATTAAAAATAAATGTATCATCGAGCGAATCCGACAAAATATCCGCCAGCAGCCAATACCAAGGGGGTTGCTTGCGCATCTTAAGCGTTAGGCCCCCCCCTTGGTGAACCAGCAGAATAAACTTATCATTCTGAATATTGACCATCTGAAGGCGGCTGTTGTAAAAAGGATCCTGTTCGGAAGCGGATGTGATTCCGGACGCTTCTACGAACTGATATGCTGCCCCATCGGCAATCCGAATGGGAACGACACCTGCAGGGACTGCCCGGTAGGTCACAAAGCGCTGCCTCTCTTCTTGTTGGTCGGTCACCAACTCATACGGTGGTTCAGATTGCAGAGCGATCCGTGGATCACCCAAGAGAATCTGGTAGGGGAAAAAGGCAAATCCTTGGAGGGTTCCTTGATTCTGAACCTGGATAACATGTCCAATTGGGAAGTCCTTCCAGGTATATCGAAAAGGCAGCCCGTCGAATTCACCGATCAAATACCCCTCATTGGGACTGAACACAAAACCAGAAAAAGCCGCAGCGCCCTGATCGACAAATCTACGGGCAATCGAATTCTCGTTCCATATCCGAACTGTCTGGCAGCTTCCGGTCTCTACAACAACAGAATCTAGAGAGGGTACATCAGCGGAAGTAATCTGGGTATCCTCATCGAGTCTCAAATACTGATTTCCTCCATGGCCAGTAAACGTCACGTAATCTGCGGATTGGAGGATATTTTCAAAATTCGTCTTGGTCAAAGGCTGCGTGACCAGCTCTCCCTGCCTCAATTCTAGAATCCGTCCCTCATAGATATGGGCAGCCGGATTGGGAGCATTGACCGCAAAAAGCCGATCTCCTTGAACCTGTGTGCGCCGTTCCCATAAACCTCGCGCTTGCTCGATGGTAGTTCCCGTGATAATGCCGGTTGAAATCGCAGTCAGTTGCTCTTTCATCATCTGGCCAAATTCAATCACGATCGCATCCGATAGAAAAACTGGTGAAACTACCCAGAGCAAGAATACAGGATGACAGGCGATTACGTCATCCAGGCTGTGGGCCAGGGGGACATTTTCAGCAGCGGCAATCTCCTGCGCCAGAAAATAATATGGGTCATTTGGGTCAGCCAAGACCATTACTTCGCATTGTGGAGAAATAATTGGTTTAGTCGACCCGGCTGCCAGGGAAAAACTCAGTAAAACCACTCCCAAAACAATAAAGATGGCAAATGATGGATAAAGTCTGCTGGGCATGAGCGCACTCTTTACTGTTCCGTTCCTTTTCTTTGCACCGGCAGCCAAAACTCACAGATATAATCATCCTCATTGGCCCCTTCCAAATATACTTCCATCTCAGGAGCCTGTGCGTGAACAAAGCCGGAGGCTGGCAGCCATTGCGTAAACGCAAAGATCTCTGCTTCAACGATCGAGGCGGGAACATTCCCTCGACACTCAAACACAGCCCATGTCAAGGAAGAACTAAACCCTGCGTAATTGCAAACTCTGGTGCGTGTATTCCATCAGCTCAATGGCATTCCCATCCGGGTCGGCGATCCAAGCCTGGCGAGAATGATCCATGCCCGTGGTGATGACGGAAACCTGCACTCCACGCTGTTCCAAGGCCTGTTTGAGCTCATCCAGCCCGGTGACTTCCAGACAGAAGTGCTTATACTGACTAGACGAGGCCGGCACCTGCGCCTGACCTCCCCACTGCCTGACAGCCAGGGATTGGTCGAAAATTTCGATAAAAGTCGAATTCCCACATTCAAAGTAATATCCCATAAGCTGTCCATCGTCATCATTCAGGGTGAACTTTACTGGCAAGCCAAGACCATCCCGGTAGAAATGCACCATCTGCTCGAGGCGATCCGTATAGAAACATAGGTGGGCGAGTTGACGAATCATAGATCAGGGTTCCTTCTTATCCGAGTATATCATTTTTTGAGCGTTCAAGTCGCCTGTTGGATCTCGCCCAGGTGATAGGCTGTGTGTGCCACGATAGCCATTGCGCCGCCCAGGCTGTTCTTTGTGTCCCATCGATTGTAGCTAAAGATTATATCCGAATCATTGGCCACTTCAATCGGCTGCAATAAAAAAGATCTGCTCGAAATGCGAGCAGATCTTCATCTCAGCTAAGTAGAATTTTCTTACGGTAAGAAATTCCAGGGATTAACTTTGCCGTACTGGTCGCTCATCATTTCAAAGTGCAAGTGAGGCCCGCTGGAATTACCCGTGCTGCCAAAGGCACCGACTACACCGCCCTGGTAAACACTCTGACCGCAGCCTGCGCCGATAACACTGAGGTGAGCATAGAGCGTCTGCCAGCCATTGCCATGATCAATCACGATCACATTCCCGTAGCCGTGGTTATTCCAGCCCGAATAAACCACCACGCCGTTATCCGCCGCATAGATCGGTTCGCCTAATTCTCCAGCGATATCAATAGCTCGGTGGTTCGTGCCCGGTGAATAATCGTACCCTGATAAGAAGTGGTTGTTGGATGGCCAGACGAAGGCGCCTATACCCACGGCACCATCCACGATTGTGCCGCAGAAACCCGGTCCTAAGAGCTTGGCTACGCCGGGGTTTTCGCGGCTGATACGCGGCGCACTCCACGTCACAAAGTCTCGGTGCCCACCCGGCACCATCAGCATGGTGCCCGGCTCGATCTTGGGATTCGACCAGTCTCCTAACGTATCCGGATTCAGATGATTGCCAGGCCAGTTGATGATATCTTCAGGGTTAACATCATAACCGCGGGCAACGCCGTTCAACCCTTCGCCCGCAGACCACTTATGATAGGTGCCATCCAGGGGCAAGATATTCAATTCCTGACCGGGACTTAAATTATGCGGGTCATCTCCCAATGTGTAGGTGTTGCCCCATAAAATACTCTCCGGCTTTAATCCGAATTTCTCAGCAATCCCAAAAATCGTATCCCCTTTCACCACGGTATAAGTGGTGACCTCCGTACGTGGACGCGTGGGGATGGTGGTATGAAGCATTACCTGGCGAAAAATACCTTGTACTTTTCTAGTCGCGGGAAAAGGCGGCAGGCTGGGCGGTAAAGCAGTGGGTGTAGGTGTGGGAAGCTCAGCCGCAAGCGCTGCGCTTTGCCGTGGGTTGATATCAGAATGCTCTTGAAGGTACAAGTAGAAAGCGCGCATCCCCCAAACCACTAAAAGCACTAATGCGATTGACAGCAAGCTGGTTCCAACGCGAAAAACTGTCTCGCCTAAACCAATACGAGACAGCCCCTCCCACCCAGAAATTATCCAATTGTCCTTTGAAACGCCCCCCGGCGAAGCACTTTCTTTTCCTGGCTGGAGAGGTTGATTATCCTCCTCTGAGCCAGGAAATTCTTCCATCAGTGGATCATTTGACATTTTGTAAATTTACTCCAACAAGCACAAGCCTCAATAAGGTAAGTGTTGTTTCGATATCATCATAACATTTCCCTGTCCCTGCGTCAAGCGCTTCTGAAGGGGTCAGTAATCCCTTTACCGAGTTCCCAGGCTTTCCACAGCCTCTTGGGCCGCTTCCGTGGGGGTCTTTTCCTGGCGGAGTACCTGAAGCACAGATTGCTGAAGCGCCGGTCCCAGGCTGGAAATGATATCTCCTGGAGGAATGAGATGGGCAGAAGTCGATAAATCACTGACCAGGGAGCGGGGCAATTCCTCCCCCCACAGCTCAAGCGCACCAGCCCTTGGTGGTAGAAAACCTCCTGCTTCAGACCATTGGGCAAGGAAGTCGCTTTCAACGAGATATTCAGCCAACGCTGCGCTCAGCTCTCTATTCTGGCTCTGCGGGCTGGCTATTGCCCATGCCCACCCTGTCGCCAGGGTATAGGAAATTCCATCTGGGGTGGGGATCAAGATTGTATCTGTATCTTTAGCAGTCAAAGGAAGCGAAGCCCAAGTCACTGCCATTGTATACTGCCCTTCCTGAAAAGCATTCCAGACCTGCTCTTGGGTGCTAAATTGGGCTAATCGGTCGGATACCCGGCCCGCCTGCAGGGCATTGGTATAGATATTAAGAACCTCAGAAAGAATAGCAGCGTCTAAGGCTGGGCGTCCTTGTTCATCCTGAATCTTCCCCCCGGCTGACTGATACTGTGCCAAAGTGAAAAGTGCCGCAGGATCAGAGGCAGCAAAGGCCAAAGCTCCCGGGTATTCTAAAACCCTGTTCCAGGTTCGCGGAGGCTCAATTTCCTCTTGCGGTTGATAAACCAAAACGAGAGCATCTCCTGCAAAGGGCAGGCCAAAGGTACTTTGCTGCAAGTAAGCCAAATCTCTGGCGTAACCATACCAATCTTCTTGATTGAGCACAGAAGATAAGCCATCATAAGAATAAACCAATCCTCTGAGGGCTGCCTTTTCTAAGAGAGGGCGCGAGAGAGCTACCAGATCCGGCAAAGCCCCCGGAGCGGCAGCGCTGGCGGTTACCAGAGAATCAAGCAGCCCTCCAGGTCCATCTAAGGCTTTGACTCGAACTTCAATTTGAGTTCCAGGATGTTCATTTTCAAAAGCCAGCAAGCGAGCTTTGAACATTTCTCCTGCAGGTGTGCCTGCATTAGGATCAAACTGCGGGGGAACCCACACATTCAACACCGTGCCTCCCTCGGGCACAGCTTCTGCTGATGGTGTAACCATTTCTGTGGCGGTCAGCACGGAGGGAGTTTCCGGTAAACCACCCGCTTCAGTCTGGGTGGGCACTGTTTCAATGAGCGGAGTCGGAGCAGGTAAAACGGGAGTTTTATCAATCGAAAAGACCTGGCTGCATGCCGCCAGGAACACAGAGATTAGTAATGCAGAAAAGATCTTTCTCAATCTGAACAGCCTATACTGTTTATGATGCAACATTCCCCATCAATGCCATGCAGTGATCAATCAGGCCAATTTCACAGGCTGGCTTAACAGCGCCAACATCAGGCGGACGGAGTTTTGAACATCGTTAAAATCGACCATCTCCGAGGGGGAATGTATGTAGCGAGTGGGTATCGAGAGACATCCCACAGGCACCCCGGCACGGGTCGTTTGGATGGCGCGCGCATCGGTGGTTCCAGCCTCCAAGACCTCTAGCTGATATGGAATTTTCGCTTTCTCTGCCGTACGAACCATCCAATCAACCACGCGCGGATCAGAGAGCATACCGCTGTCGCGTACTTTGATGGCAGGACCCTTGCCAAGGCTGACTTCCATCTTCATCCCCTTGGGTGTATCTCCCGAACCGGTTACATCCACGGCCAGGCCCAGGTCTGGATCAACTCCAAAAGCCGCCGTGGTGGCACCCCGCAGCCCCACTTCTTCTTGAGTGCTGAAGACAAAAAAGAGCTCGTGAGGCGAATCCTTCAACTGGTGCAGTGTCTCAATCAGAACCGCAACGCCAACCCGGTCATCCATTGCTTTAGAGACCAGCCTGTTTCCAAGATCGTTGAAGGGTCGCTCAAAAGCTGCAATATCACCAACTTTAACAGAAGCATCCTTGCGGTTGGAAAATCCAAGATCGATGAACATTTGCTCGATCGAAGGAACCTTACTGGTATCTTCCATGCGTTCCGCACCGATCACACCGATCTTACCGTTCAAAAAGCGCACCCTTCCACCCACACAATTCAACGGACGCACACCGCCGATCGTGGTAAAGCGCACAAATCCATCATTATCGATATGGGTGGCAATAATGCCAATTTCATCGATGTGCGCCGAAAGCATCACTTTCAGCCCACCTTTACCACCCTGACCCTTGCGGGCGATCAGATTCCCCAGGGCATCAACTTTCAGATCGTCGACATCTTTCTCGATCTCAGCCCGGATTGCTGACCGGATCTGGGACTCGTATCCAGAGGGAGAAGGTATTTCAACCAGTTTTTGGATCAATGATTTCATGGAAAGCTCCTGTTTTGATGTTTACCTTTCTTCAGCCAATAACGCAGGGGACAAGCGCTCTAAAGCAGCATAGAGCAGCGAAAGCGTGTTTTGCCAATCTTCTACTCGAACGATGGAGGCCGCTGTATGTGCGTAACGGCCTGGCACAGAGACAGAAAGGCTGGGAATACCTGCCCTCTGGCGATGAATAGCTCCGGCATCCGTCCCGCCCCCCCCAGGCTGGCGGAGCTGATAAGGGATCTGCAAGGCTTCAGCGGTTTGTATGAAATGCCTGATCAGGCGTGGGTCTGAGAGCGTGC
>Ga0209254_10005134_pt1 | contig 12031 bp, 10 predicted proteins | sample FrelakmetDIP11DI_FD_187148 | JGI IMG/M metagenome (GOLD analysis project Ga0209254, IMG submission 187148) | Freshwater lake sediment microbial communities from the University of Notre Dame, USA, for methane emissions studies - DIP11 DI (SPAdes)... | ecosystem: Environmental > Aquatic >...
ACAGGCCGGCGAGACCCTTGTTTGTAACCGCTGCAGTCAGCGGCCCCAGGGGTGATGCAAAGCGCGCCTGCGCCACCAGTCCGGCGATTTTCATGGTCGTTTCTCCAGTGTCTGCCACAGGCGGATGACGGCATAGGATCGCCACGGCCGCCAGCTTTCTGCGAGTGCCTTTGCGTGGCGGAAATCGCGGGTGCCGAGAGCGTTCAGTACGCCAATGTCGCTGGCGGGAAACGCATCGGGCCAGGCCAGCGCGCGCATTGCAATCAGTTCTGTCGTCCACTCACCGAACCCCGGCAGCGCCCGAAGTGCATCCAGTGTTGCGGTGAGGGGCGCACCCCGGTGCAACACAATGCGCCCTTCGGCCACCGCAACGGCCAGTGCCTGCAGCGCGTGTACGCGTTGCCTCACGATGCCGAGCTTGCCAATGGCCTCGGGACGGGCATCGGCAAGCGTTGCTGCATCCGGAAACAACCGGCACAGATCCGGGAACGGTGTCTGTAGTTTTGCACCAAAGCGCTCGACGAGGCGCAGCGTCAGGGTCCGTGCTGCCGCGACCGTGACCTGCTGGCCGAGGACCGCCCGTACAGCGATCTCGAAGCCGTCCATGCCGGCAGGAACCCGGATGCCGGGTCGTGCCCTCTTCGACCCGATGACCGGAAGGCTGGCCAGCACCGGATCGATCAAGGCAGGGTCCGCGTCCAGATCGAGGGCCTGGCGAAGACGCTGGAGGATTGATCCCAGTGCTGGCAGCAAGGCTGGGGCAACCTGCAATTCCACTTCGTGCCGTCTTTGCACGAAGCGCGCTGCCAGCCAGCCGGCCAGATGCCGGCCCTGATGATCAAGCGCCAGCGTCCTACGCAGGGCGCTGCCTTCCACGACATCGACACCGGGTAGCGAACGGGCTGCAAAGAAGCGGAGCATACCGGCCACGTCATAGGGTGGCCGGTAGGCAAGACGCAGTGTCACGAGTTCCAGAGCGGATTTCTCCCGACCTTCCTTACGCAGTGCTGTTGGGCTCAACCGGTAGCTCGTGCGAAACGCCGCGTTGAAACGCCGCACGCTGGCGAACCCGCTCGCCATCGCCACCTGGGTCACCGGCAGAAGCGTATCGGTGAGCAGCTGCTTGGCCAGCAGCAGGCGCCGCGTGGTGAGAAAGTCGATCGGTGACACGCCGTATGCGCCCTGGAAGATCCTGCGCAGATGCCGGTCCGTGACGCCGAGCCGCCGGGCCACATCGGGCAGGTAGAGATCGTCACCCTCACTCGCGGCCTGTTCGATCATCCTTGCCGCCGCGCCCGCCAGCACCTGGGAGGAGTCCACCAGCGAAAGTCCCGGCGCCAGTTCGGGCCGGCACCGCAGGCACGGACGAAAACCCGCCTGCTCGGCTGCCGCCGCATTCCTGAAGAACAGGCAGTTGCTCCGCTTCGGCGTGCGGACCCGGCACACGGGTCGGCAGTAGATCCCGGTCGAGGTCACGCCCACGAACACGCGGCCATCGAAACGGGCATCGTGGGCGAGCAGCGCACGGTAATGGCGGTCGCCATCCGGATCCGACTTCCGCCTGCTGGGTGGCATGGTCAGCATTATGCGCGGCGCGCGTTTACCGGAACTCGCCGTTTTCGGACCTGTGATCGTCGTGTTAGCCTGCAGCTCGCTCTGGAGACTGTGCATGACTGCCTTCACCACCACCTGCGAAGTTCGCTGGGCCGATCTGGACCCGAACGGACACGCCCGGCACACCGCTTTCATGGACTGGGCGACGCATTGCCGGCTTGTCGCGTTCGCCGCGCAGGGGGCGACCACCGAGCGCTTCCACGAACTGGGCGTGGCCCCGGTGCTCTTTCGTGAGGAAGCGGACTACCTCCGGGAAGTCTCGGGCGAGGACAGGATCACCGTGAGCTTCGAATTCACGGGCGGGTCCGCGGACTGGAAGCACTTCCGGATCCGGCACGTGCTGACCCGCCGGGACGGGCTTCACTGCGCCACGGTGGTCGTGCGGGGGGCCTGGCTTAACCTGCAGGAACGCAAGGTGGTGGTTCCGCCCGAGCCCATAGTCCAGGCCTGCCGGGCCCTGCCGCGGTCCGCTGACTTCGAGGTTCTGGCTGGCCGCGCTTGACCTTGAAGTCATCTTCAAGGTGCACCATTTCTCCTTGAGGACCCGGCTTTCCCGGGCTCCCTGGGAGTTGATGCCGATGAATGCCATCGTTACGCCTGCCGTTCGCCTGAAGATTCAGGGAATGGACTGCGGCAGTTGTGCACTCACGATCGAACAGGCAGTGCGGGCAGTGCCCGGCATCACCACGGTCCGCGTCGACTTTACGACTGAGACGCTGGAGGCCACCGGTTCGGCAACCAGTGCACTGATCGAAGAGCGGGTCAGGAGCTTAGGCTACCGGATTGCCGACGGGTCGGCACCGAAGCAGGCGCCCCGGCCTGAACTCCGCGGCCTGGCGGGCTTTCTGCATTTTCTTGCCGCTGAACGCCGCACGCAGATCGCCATGGCCGGCACCTTCCTCGTCATCGCCGCTGCACTGCTTGGCAACGCCCTTGGGCCAAACCTGGTCGAGGCCGCGCTACTGGCCACGGTAGTGGTGGTTGGCGCGCCGATTCTTCTGAAGGGCCTGCGCTCACTATTTATCGCGCGCCACGTCACGATTGATCTGCTGATGGGTATCGCCACTGTGGGCGCCACGGCCATCGGCGAGACCGGCGAAGCTGCTGCCGTGGTTCTGCTCTTTACCCTGGGAGAAGCCCTGGAGGCCTACAGTGCCGAGCGATCCCGGGATGCGTTGCGCAGCCTTTTGTCACTGCAGCCGGACGAGGCCACTGTGCTCGAGGCGCACACGGAGAGTCATGCAACCCCTGATGATCATGATCATGGTCATGACGATCACGGGCACGGTGCCGCGTGTGCGCACGACGAACACGACCATAGTCACGGGCATGCGGCGCCGACGCCAGCGCCGGTGGCCGCCCTGCACTTCCACCAGCTCCGCCGGCCGACGGCTTCTGTCGCCGTGGGCGCCCACATCCTGGTTCGCCCCGGCGAGCGGATTCCGCTGGATGGCCGAATCCTTGACGGCAGTTCCAGCATCAACCAGGCCGCGGTGACGGGCGAGAGCATGCCCGTCGACCGGACCGTGGGTGATGAGGTCCTGGCAGGCACCGTCAATGGCCCCGGTGCCCTGACCGTGGAGGTCCTGCGCCCGGCGGGCCTGTCCACCGTTACCCGGATTGCACGGATGGTGGAACGGGCTCTGGCCGAGCGCACACCGGAGGAACGTTTCATTGACCGCTTTGCCCGCTGGTACACGCCACTGGTCGTGGCGCTTGCCGCCCTGCTGGTGGCGATTCCGGTGCTGGCCTTTGGCCAGCCCTTCTTCGATCTCGCGGACGGCACCCGTGGCTGGCTCTACCGGGGCCTCGCGATGCTGATCATCGCCTGCCCCTGCGCGCTGATCATCAGCATCCCCGTCACGGTCGTCAGTGCGCTCGCGCGGCTCGCCCAGCTGGGCGTGCTCGTGAAGGGCGGCGCGCAGCTGGATCGGCTGGCACGAGTGAACATCATCGCCTTCGACAAGACCGGCACCCTGACGGCGGGCCGGCCGGCAGTCACCGCAATCCGCGGCAAGGACTGCCCGCATCCTGTCGCCGCGAACGACGACTGTGGCACCTGCGAAGACGTGGTCGCAGTCGCTGCCACCGTGGAGACCGCCTCTGAGCACCCGCTGGCCCAGGCCGTTGTGGCTTCGGCCCAGAGTCGTGGCGTTGCGAATCGCCTGCCCCAGGCTGCGAATATCACAGCCCACATGGGTCGCGGCGTCTCCGGCGATCTCGCCGGCGAGCGGATCGCCGTCGGGACCCACGAGCTTTTTGCCCATGGCGAGAACTGCGTCGACCAGGTGTGCACTGAGGCGGCGGGACTGCAGTCCACCGGCAAGACGGTGATGCTGGTCGGCCGGGGCACCAACATGCTCGGCTACATCGGGGTGGAGGACCAGCCGCGGCCGGACAGCCAGGCGGCCCTGATCGAACTTCACGCCCTCGACCCCCACCTGAAAACGGTAATGCTCACCGGCGACAACCGGAACGTGGCAGAGTCGATCGCGAAGCAGATCGGCGGCATCGACGAGGTGCGCGCCGGACTGTTGCCGGAAGACAAGCTCCGTGTCGTCCGGGAGCTACAGGCCCACGGCACTGTCGCGATGATCGGCGATGGCATCAACGACGCCCCGGCACTGGCTCAGTCTGACGTCGGCATCGCCATGGGCGGCGGCGGCACCGCTCAGGCCATGGAAACGGCAGACGTGGTGCTGATGCAGGACAACCTGCATGCCATTGCGACGGCGCTGCGCTTAAGCCAGCTCGCACGCCGCGTCGTCAAGCAGAACATTGCCCTGAGCCTCGGCCTGAAACTCGCGGTGCTCGGGCTGGCCATTCCAGGGCTCGCCAGCCTCTGGCTTGCCGTGCTGGCCGATGTGGGTGCCACGCTGGTGGTCACGCTAAACGGTATGCGGTTGCTCCGCGCGAAGTAGGAGCGCTGTAGGAGCGCCTTCAGGCGCGATAGGTATCGATCGCGCCTGAAGGCGCTCCTACGCCCGCGGATCCGGCACGTTGACGAACAGGAACCAGAGGCCGACGAGAGCCGTCAGCGCTGCCCCACCGAGCATCGGCAGGCTGGGCGCCACCCCATAGACGAGGCCGCAGAGAATGGGGCCAAAGATCATTCCCACCGTAGGGGCGGCCGACAGCAGGCCGGCAACAGCACCCTGCTCTTCCCTCTCAACGCTGAGACTGCCCGCGGCGTTGAGTCCTGGCGCTGTAAAGCCAAAACTCAACCCGAACAGCGCGTAACCACTGTAGAGCGAAGCCACGCCCGGCCCGAAGGCGAGCAGCAACAGGGCAACCGTCATGACCAGGAAGCCTGTCTTCAGCATCGTGGATGGAGAGGCCTTCCAGCGCTGCAACACCACCGCCTGGACGAACACGGTGACAAAGGCCATGGAGAGCATCGCGATCATCATCGTGCGCTGGGCAGCAGTCGTATCCGTGATACTGAAGCGGTCTGCGATGAAGGCCGCCGTCACCGTCTGCACACCCGTGAAGGTCCCGAACACCACGACCCAGCCCACCAGGTAGGGCAGGATGCGCGGGTCAGTGATCTTGAGGCGCAGGTCCTCGCCTGCATTGGCGCGACGGGGCGGTTCCGGCAGGGCCAGGTAGGCCCATATGCCGGCGGCCAGCGCGAGAGCGGCGGCGGCATACATTGGAAACAGGGGACTGATGGATGCGAGTGCACCGCCAAAGGCCGGACCGATGATAGTGCCGAGCCCACCGGACATCGCGACCAGGGCCATGCCCGAAGACCGGGACTTCTCGTCGGTGGTATCCGCAATGTAAGCCGTGGCCGCCGGGTTGATGCCGCCAACGACCAGACCGTAGGCCATGCGCAGGACGAGCAACAGGGCGAACAGGGAGCCCGCGCTAAAAACGCCGAGCAGGCCGAGCTCAACACCAAAAGCCAGCAGCGCGTAGCCGATCGCATAGCCGGCGAGGCCGATCAGGTAGACCGTCCGCCTGCCTATCCGCTGGCTGACGCGGCCCCAGCGCGGCGCCGAGAACGCCAGCATCACGTTAGACGCTGCGATGATGAACCCGAGCTGCCCGGTCGAGATATCGAGCTTCAGGGCGAGTGGCGCGAAAATCACGAAAAGGAGCGACTGGCCCATCCCGTAAGTGATAAGACCGACAAGCAGGATCAACCGATCCCGCGGCAATGCATTGGCCACCGAAAACTCCTGAAGACTCCAGCGGACGGGCCAGGGCTGGGCCGCGCCGGGCGCTAGGATATGCGAATTGCCCGCTAGGGTGGCAGTCCGGAAGGCCCTGGGGTTGATTCCGGGGCCGGCCTGAACGGCGCAACCTCCTCCCCCAGCATCTTTAAAAGCCGGTCCAGAAAAGCCTGGCGCCAGGCCTCCCGGGCCTCCCGCACCCCAATTGGCGGCTCGTAGCCGTCGACTTCAGCGGCCAGATCCATGCCGCGTGCTGCCGTGATCCGCTCAATGGTATCGAGCCGCTCCCGCACCACGGCCAGCTCGGTGGCAAGGGTCATCACCATACCCAGCAGGCGGTCCGCAGCTGGCTCGCCGGGGAAAAACGCCGGGCGGTCGCCCTTGGCGTGGCGGGGAAGTTTGAAATCCGTCATGGTGCTTCGCTCATTTCTGGATTGGTCTCTGGGCGCTTATCACCCCGTAGCCGAAACGGCTCGTCACTGTGCGACTCCGATCTGGCGAAGCGCTGCTGGGAGGCAGCGACAACACCATGCCGGCGGATTCCAGCGCAATGGTTTCGGATGGAAACCCGGCCGCCTGAAGTAGCCCCTTGAGATCGAGATCGTAGTAGCCGGCCCAGAGAGGTTCGTTATTGTCGTAGTGGTCCTGGTCGACGGACACCTGCTGGAACAAGTCCGGCAGGAACCGGATGTCCGGCAGGTCCGCGTGCACCATCCGGCCACCCGGCGCGAGCAGCCGAAAAGACTCCCGAAAGATGTTTGCGATCGCCTCCCGGGAGGTCTCGTGCAGAAGAATGTGCGACACGACGAGATCGAAGTGGCCAGCCGGAAAATCCGTGTGCTCCGCGTTCTGCTGGGAAAACTGCACCGCCTTGCCGAGCAGATTGGCCCGGGCATGGCCGTACCGGAGACCGGGCGCGGCCACATCGATGCCATGGATTTCGGCACCGGGAAACGCGTCCACCCAGGGCAGCGTGCAACTGCCGATTCCACAACCCATGTCGAGAATCCGGCGGGGTTGCCAGTCGGGGTGCTTGCGACGGACAAAGTCCACCATGCCCCGGCCCAGGTTCTCGCTCATGGGGCCGATGTAGCCGTGGGTGTAGAGGAATGTACCGCGCTCGAAGAGCGCGCCGGCGCAGACGTCGTCGGTGGCGAACTCGCCGTGGTAACTGCCCGGCATCGCGTGGAAGTCGACGCCCGTCAGGTAGTCAGGTATAGGCAGCGCGGGTGACAGGCGAAGGCTGCCCGGTCCGCCTGCATGTTCTCTCGCGCTGGCGATGAGGGCCGGGCCTTCCCGCTCCACCGTATCAATGACACTGCTCCAGAGCAGTTCCTGGGCGGTGCGCCGGAGACCGACCACCGTCTGCCAGAATGGGTCGCACTCGAGTGCAATTCGCGCCTCCTCCCGCGTCGCTGGCGCCCGGCCGTACCTGGCCTGGAACGCAGGCACTACTCGCCCCTTATAGATCCAGCCCGCCTCGGCCCGGGACAGACCCGACGCACGCTCGTGCAGGCTCTTCACGAATTCCTGCCGTGCACGCTCGTCGTGGGTCCCGCGCGGCAGTAGGGGGTGGAAATCCTGATGGTTGGTATTGAGCGCCATGGAACTGATGATACAGCCGACCCCTACCCCGCCGCGCGCCGCCGCGTGTACGGCACCACTTCCAGATGCCGCTCCGCCAGGTGAGAATTCTTGAGTTCTCGCCAGTAATCAGCCGTCAGCAGGTCAGCGTGATGACGCAGGAATTCCTCGCGCAGGTCACCACGCAGCCCGAGGAACTCGAGAAACTGCTCCGGGAATACGTCGGTCGTACCCACATAGAACCAGGGCTCGGCCCGCATCTCGTCCTCATCGTCCCGTGCTGCCGGCAGGTCCCGGAACGTACACTCGGTGACCAGGCACAGCTCGTCGTAGTCGTAGAACACGACGCGCCCGTGCCGGGATACGCCGAAGTTCTTCAGCAGCAGGTCGCCGGGAAAGACGTTGCTCAGCGCCAGGTCGCGGATGGCCTGCCCGTAATCACGAATAGCTCGCCTCGCCGCTTCCGGGCTGGCCTCCCGGATGAAGACGTCCAGCGGTTTCATCCGCCGCTCCATGTAGCAGTGGCTGATGATCAGGTCATTGCCTTCAACGCGGCAGGTGGCTGAGGCTGACGTGACGAGTTCCTCGATCAGTTCGGGGGCAAACCGGGTCTTTGGAAAGCGCACTTGCCGGAACTCCTGGGCATCCACCAGCCTGCCAACCCGGTCGTGCTGGAACACGAACTGGTACTTCTGCATCACCTCTTCGCGGGATGCTGTCTTGGGCTCGGCAAACCGGTCACGAATCACCTTGAAGACCAGCTCCGACGAGTAGAGTGTGAAGACGATCATCACCATGCCCCGGATGCCCTCCGCATGGACGAAGGAATCGGTCGACCGGGCCAGGTGGCGAAACAGGCTTCGATACCGTTCGGTCTTGCCCTGTTTCGCCCGGCCAAGCACTGTGTAGATCTCGTCCACCGGCTTGCCCGGCATGATCGAGCTCAGGTACTTGACGGCTGGCTCGACCGCCGGCAGGTCCGCGTGAAAATACGACCGCGAGAAGCCAAACAGCGGCCTGACTTCATACTCGGACATCATCACGGCATCGGCCACGATGCCGCTGTCCGGGTGGGCGAAGGCGATGATGAGGGGCAGCATCCACCCGTCGCCCGCCACTTTGCCGACCAGAAAGGCCCGGGTGGCCCGATAGAAGACCGTTTGCAGAACTTCGACCTGGAGTCCCGTGGGACTGGCGAACCGGGCCTTCAGCACCACAGCGATTTCGTCAGTAACGAAGCGAGCCGCGACTGACGGATCGGCGTAGTGCCGCGCCCAGGGGGCGCCGGTGAGGAGATGCTCGATGGCGGGCAGCAGATCCAGGCCCGGCCCTGCGGAGCGCACCGGCAGCTCCCCCGGCCGCGGGGGGGCATGGCTCTCCCCCTCCTCGTCGGCAACGCTGGCAAACTCCACGTCGCGGTTCATCCCCACGGTCTTGAAGACCTTGCGGGTCAGGGAGTTGAAGAAAGTGGCGTCGAACTTGCGATCAGGACAGGTGGCGATCAGGCTCGCGAACTCGGCCTTGATCTCACGCCACATGGACTCCTCGGCGATATGCCGGCCCAGGTGCCCCACCAGATCCGCCAGGCATTTCTCAACACGACGGTCGTAAAGCTCAATCCGCTCGACCGCATCACGTTGGCCAAGCTGCCACTCACGCGCTACAAAGCGCCGCTCTGCCCGGCGGGTGATCGCCCGGAACGCGTGGTTATAGTCCTCGAATGCGCCAAAGATCTCGGCCGCGGTCCTGCGGGGAAGATCCTGCACGATGGACGCCGCGCTACGACCGTCCAGCGCGCAAACGCCGACGCGGGCGCGCGGACAGACGTCTAGTGGCCACCGGGGCCATTGAACTGCTCGGCTTCCGTACTGCCCTTCAGCGCCGTTGTTGAGGTGTCGCCGGAAATCACGGTTTGCACGGCATCGAAGTACCCGGTGCCGACGAAGGCCTGGTGCTTCGCTGCCCGGAAACCATGCTTTTCGTTGGCAAACTCCCGCTCCTGGAGTTCCGAGTAGGCCAGCATGCCAGACTGCTTGTACGCCCGGGCCAGTTCAAACATGGAGAGATTGAGCGCGTGCCAGCCGGCCAGCGTGATGAACTGGTAGCGGTAGCCCAGCGCAGCGAGCCGCTCCCGGAACTCCTGCAGCTTTGCCGCCGGCAAGTTGGCCTTCCAGTTGAAGGAGGGCGAGCAGTTGTAGGAGAGGAGCTTGCCGGGAAACTTCGCGTGAATGGCCTTGGCAAAGCGCTCGGCCTGCGCGAGATCGGGCTTGGAGGTCTCGCACCAGAGCAGGTCGGCATAGGGCGCATAGGACAGGCCGCGGTCGATGGCCTGGTCCAGTCCGGCGCGGACTTCATAGAAGCCATCGCTGGTGCGGCTGCCCGTGAGGAACTGGCGGTCACGCTGGTCGTAATCTGCCTGCAGCAGATTGGCCGCATCCGCGTCCGTGCGGGCGATGAGCACCGTCGGCACGCCCATTACGTCTGCAGCGAGACGGGCCGCCACGAGCTTGTTGATGGCATCCTGGGTGGGCACCAGCACTTTGCCGCCCATGTGGCCGCACTTCTTGGCCGACGAGAGCTGATCCTCGAAGTGCACGCCGGCGGCGCCCGCACGGATCATGGCCTTCATCAGCTCAAAGGCGTTCAGGTTGCCGCCGAAACCGGCCTCCGCATCAGCGATGATCGGCGCCAGCCAGTCGATACGCGTATCTCCATCCATGTGGTGAATCTGGTCGGTGCGCAGCAGTGCGTTGTTGATGCGCTCCACCATCTTTGGCACGGAGTCCACGGCATAGAGGCTCTGGTCGGGGTACATCTCGCCAGTGCTGTTGCCGTCACCAGCCACCTGCCAGCCGGAGCAATAGATCGCCTTCAATCCAGCCTGCACTTCCTCGACGGCCTGGTTACCCGTGAGTGCCCCTAACGCCGAGACAACCGTCTCCGAGTGCAGGAGACCCCAGAATTTCTCCGCGCCGCGCCGGGCGAGGCTGTACTCAATGTGGACGGAGCCCCGCAGGCGGACTACATCCTTCGCGGAATAGGCTCGGATGATGCCCCTCCACCGGGGGCTTTCGGTCCATTCGCGCTGGAGTTGATTGGCGTCGTCAGGCTTGGTCATGGGAGTGTTTCCGGTTGCATCGTGTTGAGTATCACGCCAGTCGGGGTGCCGACGGACCTGGACGGGATTTTGCCCGGCGCACTCTACGACAATTGTGAGCAAAAATTCACGTTGTAAATCTCAAATCTGCCGACTGCAGGAGCGCTTTCAGGCGCGACCGGCACCGGTCGCGCCTGAAGGCGCTCCTACCCCGACACCGCCAGGGAAAGAATGAGATTCCATTCAGCGACCGTCACCGGTGTAACCGATAACCGGTTGCCGCGACGGAGAATCTGCATACCGGCCAGTTCGGGGCGCTGCCGGAGCACTGCCAGGGACAGCGGCCGCGGGAACTGACGCTTGAACCGCACATCCACGGCCAGCCAGGTTGGTGCCTCCCGCCGGCTCTTCGGGTCGAAATAATCGGACCTTCGCTCGAACTGGGTCGGATCGGCGTAGGCAGTACCGGCGACCGTCATGGTGCCAACGATGCCCGGCTCGTCGCAGCTGGAGTGGTAGAAGAAGGCCAGGTCGCCCTTGGCAAAGACGTCCCGGAACAGGTTGCGAACCTGATAGTTGCGGACGCCGCCCCAGCTGGTCCGCCCGTCCTTGTGCAGATCATCGATGCCGTACACCGATGGCTCGGACTTCATCAGCCAGTAGTTCATGAGGTTAACCAGGGGACTCCGCAACCCTCACAGTATATCGACAGAAATTGAGACGCTTCCGGTGAACGGGCATGATCACCACACGCATTGGCCAGGGGACGATGATGCTCGGACGACTGCAAGATCTGATCATCCGCATATCCAGAACCTGGTGGCTCTATCTCATCGTTCTCGTTCTGTTCGTCGGTTCGCTGCGGGCCCTCACCCGGATTGGCGCCCGCTTCCCGGCCTACGCTGGTGGGGCAGCTCCCTTCGATCTGCAGAATGATCTCCGGGCGGACGAGGTTTATGGCCAGCTGACCGGCTACACGGAGCAGGCCCGGGAGCTCTACTACGCTTTCACCCTGATCGACTACGCCTTCCCGTTCTTCGGGGGGCTCTTCATTGCCGCCACCGTGGCCTTTGCCCTGCGCAACAGTCTGCCCCGGCTTTACGACGCGCTGGTGGCACGGAAGCTGTTGCTGGTGTTGATGCTGGCAACCGCTTTCGACTGGCTCGAAAACGTGGTGGCGGCGACCGCGATCGTCCTGTACCCGACTGAGGTCAGCTGGCTGCCCAACCTGCTCATCGTCGCCAAGAAGTGCAAGCTGGCTGCCCTGCTCTTGAGCAATTTCGTCATGTTCGCGGCGGTCCTGCTCGCGGCCGGAATCTGGGTGCGGAGGCGGATGCGCCGTTAGGTCGCGGTGGCCTTCTCTATGGCGCGCGATTTCAGCCCGAAGCCAGCTACCGCCAGCAGCGCAGTCAGTCCGCCGAGAATCAGCAGGGCCAGCTGATAGCCCGGCGTGCCGCCCCCCTGTGAGGCAGCCACACCGCCAATCAGCGCCGCACCCGATAGCTGGCCAATGGCGAGGAACACCGTGAGCAGTCCCTGCGCGGTGCCACGATCGGCG
>Ga0209254_10005135_pt1 | contig 12030 bp, 13 predicted proteins | sample FrelakmetDIP11DI_FD_187148 | JGI IMG/M metagenome (GOLD analysis project Ga0209254, IMG submission 187148) | Freshwater lake sediment microbial communities from the University of Notre Dame, USA, for methane emissions studies - DIP11 DI (SPAdes)... | ecosystem: Environmental > Aquatic >...
CTCACGCGCCGCCAGGGCCAGGAGCGTGAGCGGCACCAGGTAGAAGCCCGCCATGGTCACGGGGTGCACGCGGGCGTCGAGGAAGAAGACGACCGCGATCAGGACGACGGCCGTGACGCTCACGGCGACGGAATGTCGCCGCAGCCAAGTCGTGCGCCGTACCAAACGCGGGTGCCGCCGCTCGGCCGAGCCGTAGGTGCCTGTAATCGACGAGGCCTTCACGTGACCTCCTGCCGGTGAGCGCAGACTATGCCTGTGCAGACTATCTATCTTACTACCGGACTGAGAGGCTGGGCCAGCGCGGCGCTCAGAGGCGGCGCAGCACCTTTTCTGAGCGCAGCTCTCGCAGGGCGCCGCGCGCGACCCAGCGGGCGCTGCGCGCGGCCGGGTCACGGCGGTCCGCGGCGGCCAGGGCTTCAGCTGTGGCGAGGATCGCTTCAGCCGCGCCGATCGCCGCCGCGTGCAGCACGGCGTTGCGCTTGCCGATGTTGCGCAGCGCCCAGTTCACGGCCTTCTTCACGAAGTTGCGGCCGTCCCCGGCTTCACGCTGGACCAACGCGAGGATCGCGAAGAAGCGCTCGTCCGGCGCCGTCTTGTCCTGAACGGCGAGTGCAGCTGCGGTCGCGAACGCCGCCCGCTTGACCCACTCATCCTCGGCGGCGCTCCACTCACGCACCTTGTCGTAGGCGAAGGGCGTCTTGTCGAAAAGGTTGGATGTGACCTGGTCGCAGACGTCCCACGAGTCGAACGCCGCCGCCCAGCGCTCCATCTGCTCTTCGGTCACGGCGGCCGGGTCGTCGACCATACTGGCGAGAGTGCGCGCCTCGTGATTACCCGTGTCCCAGAGCGCGAGCGCGAGCTCGTGATCGGTGCCCAGGACCTTGGCCATGCGCCGCAGCTCGTACACCGACACCCCGAACGCGGACTCGACGTTGATGCCGTACCGCGCCATTCCGGCGCGGCTCTCCTCGCTGGCCTTCGCGGCCAGCTCGTCCATGACGGTCTTGAGGCGCTCACAAGTGCTCATTGGAGTCAGGAGCCTACGCCCGTCGGGCCGCGACCGCCAGGCTCAGCGCATCTCCGCAAAGTCGCGGTAGCGGTCCAGGTGCGCGACCGCCCGGCGGTAGGTCTCCTCCACCTCCGGGCCCGTCGCCTCGTCTGACGGCGACAGGTCGAGCTGCACCGACAGGGTCACGCGCGTGCGGGCCACGCTCACCGGCTCGAAGGTCACGTCGCCGCTGCCGAACACGCCGCAGGCGTTGTCCTTGACGAGCCACTCGTCCGGCACGAAGTTGCGGTCGGACAGCCGCTGACGCACGAAATCGGCCCAGTGGTGCCCGGCCTGCTCGATGGGGACGTCGACCACGGTCGACGAGCGCACGACGATCATGCTCACTCCTTGCGATAGCTGTGCCCTGAGCATTCCACGGCCGCGCCCCGGCTACGCCCGGCGCGGCCGACCGCCGGCAGTGAACTCAGCCGCGCAGCTCGACATCGGCCGCCGCGATGATCTTCGTGAGCTCGGCGGCCTTCGCGGCGTCGAGCGGTTCGGGCCGGTACTCGCGCCAGATCCATGCGGCCTTCTCGCGCGCTACCTCGAGCGGATCGCGAAAGGCGCCGTCGGGGCCCAGCTGGTGAGTGATCGCCGGCTTGACGGCCTCGCGCATGTGCCGGCGCGTGTGCTTGTGCCCCAGGAAGTGCCCGCCGGGGCCGACCTCGGCGACGGCCTCCAGGGCCAGCGCCTCGTCGTCGAGGTCGATGTCCATGATGGCGTAGCGCGCGCGGTGGTAGATGTCGTCGCCGAGGATGATGTGTTCGGGGTAGAAGAGCGTGTACACATTGACAAGGCCGATGCTCGGCAGCAGCTCCGAGCCTTCCTGGGCCGCCTGGACGAAATCGAGCGCCTCCTCGACGCCGGCCTGCCAGGTGCCGGGTAGCGGCGAGTCGGTGCCGCAGGTGGCCGACTCGGCCGGCACGCCCCAGTGATGCGCGAGCTCGGTGCCCAGGGCGCGGCTGCGCCCGTCCTGGGGGAAGCTCACGAAATTGCCGCTGCGCGGGTCGGCCCAGCTCTGCATCGTGGAATGGAGCACCGGCGCGCCGGGATACGCCAGCTGCAGCAGCACGGTGGCGGCCACCAGCTCCGCCGAGCCGAGCGCATAGGCGCCGGCCTTGGTGGCCGGCGCCGTCGTGCCCAGCGTGGGCATGGTGACGAACGTGACCGGCACGCCGGCCGCGGCGAACACGAGCGCCGCTTCGATGCCGTCCTTGTCGATGACGAGCGGCGAGATCGTGCCGATGAGATCGCTGAGCACGGGCCGGCGGCGCAGCTCCTCCGGCCCGCCGGCGATCACCGTGGCCATCTCCACGGCGTAGCGGGCTTCGCGTTCGCCGTTCACCATCCCCTGCAGGTGCTTGACGGTGTTGTTCCAGCCGGCGTCGAGCTCGTGTAGCTGCGCTGTCTCGCCGTAGTCGCCGGCGCTGAGTGTGGGCCACCAGAAAGCGATGCTCGAGAGGTAGTCCTGCAGGCGCGTCACATCGGCCAGGTCGGCCTTGGTGGACTGGCGGCGCTCGCGCGTCGCGAAATCGATGATCTCTATGCCACAGCCGTCGGTGGTGCAATAACTGTTGCCGTCGCCCACCGGGATCTCGCAGCTCGCCTCGCGGGCGCCCAGCGTGAAGCGCCGCGGCGCCTGCGCCATCGCGGCGAGCACGATCTCGGGCGGGAACCTGGCGATCTGCGCGGCGCGGTCGATGCGCACGCCGTGCTCGGCGAGCAGGCCCAGCGCCGTCTCGGACTGGAACTGCACACCCACGGTCTCGAGGATGTCGAGTGTGGCCTGCTTGAGGCGGTCAAGCCGCGCGGAGGAGTGGAACGTAGGGACGAAGGCGGGCCTCAGCGGCTCGATCGGCGGGCGTGCGATGGGTGCCAAGGGACAGGCCTCCGGCTCGGGGACGGGGTTCATTCATACCACCAGCCCGCGGCGCCGACCAGCTGGACAATCCTCACAGAGCCCTTCGCCGATCTTGGCCGAACTTCGCGCGGCGCGCCTGGCTCCGCGTTCTGCGCGCCCCAGCGCGACGAGGGGCGGTCCGGGGATGGGCCCTGCAGGCCCATTCCCGGACCGCCCCTCGGGCGCGGGGTCTAAGCGAGCGTCACTTGGCGAAGCGCGCGTACACGTTCGCCGTGCCGATCAGCAGGTCCTCGGCGAAGAGGTCAGTGGACAGCTTGTCGTTCAGCACCGACGCGGCGATGCCGGTGAGGCGGGCAGGCACCGGGCCGACCTTCGTGTAGACGGAGCCCGGTGTGACCATCGCGCCGGACGTGTCGAGCTTGAGGATCGGGGCGCGCACGTCGAGCGCCGGCAGGTAGGCCGTAAGCTCCTTGTTGACCGTGTCGATGATGAAGTCACGGACCGTGAGCGACTTGCCCTTCTTCAGGTTGACGAACTTCAGACCACCAGAGTGAGAGATCTTGCCGGGATATTCTCCGCCGGTGATGTAGAAGCGGTAGCGAAGCGCCAGTTGCCCTTCGGCCTTCGCCGGGATCACCCAAGACGGGAACACGGGCAGCGGCAGGATGCGGTAGGCGACCAGGGCCTTGGTGGTGCCCGGATCGGTGGTCAACTCCGTATACCCTCCGGCCAGCGTGGACGAGCTCGCCTGCGCGCTGGCCGAAAAGGCCAGGAACGCCACGGCAAGCAAGAGGACCGCGGCCGCAAGGCCCAGGGAACGTCTTCCGATCGTCGAGGACAGTGACATGGTGGAACCCCCTCAGGGTCGAGTTGAGCGCTGCTGCGAGCCGTCACATGGATTTTCGACCGCACAGCGCGATAGAGAACCATTACCCTTCAATGGAGTAACTCAATCATGGAGCTATATCTCGGGATCCAGCTCCTGCCGCGGTCGTGGAAGAGCGGCGCGAACGGCGCCCTGACGCGGGCCGCGCTATCTGGTACCTTTCCCTCATGCAGACGGCAGATCCCGGCGTCGCGCGACGCCCCCTCGTCATCGCCAATCCCTCCGCAGGTCGCGGCCGTACCGGTCGCGACCTTCTTCATCTGGTGAGCGCCTTACGCGACGCCGTGGGCGAGCTCGACGTCGCCACCACGGCCGGAGCCCGCCAGGCGACGGACCTGGCCGCCGAGGCCGCCGGCCAGCGGCGGCCTCTCGTGATCAGTCTGGGCGGCGACGGCACGCTGCACGAGGTCGTGAACGGGCTCATGAGGGCTCGCGGAGCGCGCCTTGACATGCGCGCACAGAACGGCCCTCTGCCGTCGCTCGCTGTGGTCGCCACCGGCACCGGCGGCGACTTCGGGCGCACGCTCGGCATCGCCCCGCGCGTGCAGGACTACCTGGCCGCTGTCGCCGGCGGTCACGAGCGCGCCATCGACGTCGGGCGGGCGCGCTTCACCGGCGCCGTAGGGCAGCCGCTCCAACGGTACTGGATCAACGTGCTGTCCGCCGGCATCGGCGGGCTTGTGGACCGTTACGCCGCTGCCTCTCCCGCCGTCCTCGGCGGCCGCATCGCCTACGCCCAGGCCGCCTTGCGGGGCATCGCCATGTGCCACCGCGTGCGGCTGCGCTGCCGCGCCCTACTACCGGACGGACGCGAAGGCGAACGTGTGCTCGACAGCCACGCCGTAGCGATCTGCAACGGCACGACGTTCGGCGGCGGCATGCGCATCGCCCCGATGGCGCGGCCCGACGATGGCCTGCTGGAAGTGATCGCCATGGAGACTCAGACGCGCTGGCGGCTCGTGGGGAGCTTTCTCACCGTGTACAAGGGCACACACACGAGCGAGCCCGGGGTGCACCATTTCTCGTGTCGCGCCCTGCGCTTGGAACCGCTCGACCAGCCGGCGCGGCCGCCCCGCAACGGCGTGTTCCCTCTCGATGTGGATGGCGAGGCACTAGGCGACGTTCCCCTTGACGTGAGCCTGATCGAACGTGCTCTGCGCGTCCGCGCGCCCCGCACTCCACGAAGCTGAAGCCCCTCGGCGGCGCAGTCGCTCCCGCGCGGCGGCCTACATGCCGAAGACGCTGACCCGGTCCTTGCCCTGGTGCTTGGCCAGGTACAGCGCTTTGTCGGCGCTGCTCAGCAGTTCCTCGTGCGTGTAGCCGCCGAGGCCGAGGCCGGCGACGCCCGTGCTCACCGTCATCGCCACGTCGCGGCGGCCCTTCGCGCCCTCGAACCGGTGCCCGCGGACCGCGGCGGCGATGCGCTCGGCGACGTTGCGCGCCGCTGTCGGTGCGGGACCGCCGGCCTTGGTCTGCGGCAGGATGACGATGAACTCGTCGCCGCCGTAGCGCGCCAGGATGTCCACCTCGTTGCGGGTACCGTGACGCAGGATCGCCGCCACCTCGAGCAGCATCCTGTCGCCTTGCGGGTGGCCAAAGCGATCGTTGAACGCTTTGAAGTCGTCGACGTCGATCATCACCAGCGAAAGGTCCTGACCGTAGCGGCGCGCCGTGGCCACCTCCTGGCGCAGGTGCTCCTTGAAGTGACGGTGGTTGAACAGGCCGGTGAGCCCGTCGGTGACGGCCTGTTCGGCGAGCCGCGTGTACGCGCGTGCGTTGACGATGGCGATGGCGGCCTGGTCGGCGATGGCCTGCAGGAGGCGTTTGTCGTCCTCGGTCCAGCGCCGCATCTCGCGACTTTCGCCGACATCGATGAGGCCTATGACCGTGTTCCTGTATACCAGCGGCAGGCTCATATTGGAGAGCTCTCCCCAATCGTCCATATTGGCCCGCTCGTCCGCGGCAAGCTGGGAGTCGTCGCGGTACCAGATCGACGGGCGCCGCTCCTTGACGCACGCGTCGAGGTCGCTCCAGTTGCTTGAATCATAGCGCGTGCCCAGCCATTCCGAAGAGTCGATCTCGAGCTCGGGCAGCTGATAGAAGGCGATCACGACGAACTCGTCGCCGGCGGCCTCGTAGTCATAGAGATCGCACCAGGCCACGTCGAGACGCTCGGTGATGAGGCGCGTGATGAGCTCCAGGGTCTCCACGAGGTCCGTGCTGGCGGTGATCGCGGCGCTGGTCTCGAGGAGGATCCTGTACTGCGCGACCAGGTTCTCGAGCGCCGCGATACGCGCCGCCGCTTCGGCGGCGTCCACGCCGAGGCTTGACCCGCGACCTCGACGGTCTGCTGCACCACTCATCCGCGACCCCCTGACCTCATGAGCCCCATGTGTATCGCACTCCGGCGCCGAATGCCAGGAAATCGGCGGCGGTGACCGGCTTACCGTCGTCCGCAGGGGCGACGCCGCTGCGCACCCCGCCCGGCCGGGCAACGTCAACCTTCGTCACCCTCGTCGCGAGGCGCAGGGCCTGCTAACGTCGGTGGCCGGCGGGGCTCGCGGATGCGAGCCCCGCCGGCCACACCATGATCACACGACACCCCCGAGACCGCCGTGACGACGAGGCCGGCGCCCACCCGCCGGACGGCAGCATGCCGGCTCCGCTGGGCGGCGCGGCCCCGCGGGTGGGCGGCGGCGGGGCCGCGGCCCCTCCCCGGCTCGTCTTCTGCGCTGTGACGAGCCGCCGGGACCTCGCGCAGCGAGCTGCGGCGGCCTCACCCGGCGCGCGTTTCGTCTGGCGCCGCTCGTGGCGCGACGACCCCGGTGAGCGACGCCCTCGGGCAGGGCGCCAGTCGGCGCGCGGCGTGCCCGTCGGCATGTGGCTGTGGGCGGGCAGCGAGGACGAGCTGCTCGCCGGCGCCAACGACGTGCTCCTGCGCTTCGTCCACCCTTTAGTGGCACGCGGCCTCCCCTACTGCATCGGGTTCCCGTTCGCCGCCGACGCGTTCGCGCGCCGCCCCCTCAGCCCCGCCGACATTGCCCGTCTGGACCTCGAAGACATCGGCGTATTGCTGGGGATACGCTGCTCCACGCGCGAGAGCGACCAGTCGGGTGTGCGCCGCCCGGCGCGCAGACGTCGCGGAACGCAGGCCGGCGCCGCGGAGGGCGCGGCTGCGAGCGCCGTCACGCCCGCCTCCGACGGCGTGCGGCTCGATGCCGCGCAGCGCGCCGCCGTCGAGCACGGGCGCGGCCCGGCGCGCGTCCTCGCGCCCGCCGGCTCGGGCAAGACCAAGACCCTCATCAGCCGGGTCGCCGAGCTGGTGGCGCGCGGCGTGGATCCCGGCAGCATCCTGCTGCTCGCCTTCAACCGCAAGGCCGCCGAGCAGCTCGAGGAGCGCCTCGCCGCGAAGGGCATCGCCACCACGCGGCGCCTCCGCGGCGAGCACGGCCTGCGCCCGGCTGCCGTGCACTGCGCCACGTTCAACGCGTTCGGCTATCGCTACCAGCGCGAGATCGTCGCGGCGCGCTTCACCGTCGACACGCGCGGCGCCGGGCAGCGCGCCCTGATGAAGCAGGCCATGGAGGCCGCCGGCGCGTCACCGGCCAAGCTCAGGCCCGCGCGCGGCAGCGACCCCGTGGGCGCCTTCCTCGCGGCGATGACGCGCGTGCGCGCCGCGCTTGAAGCGCCCGCGGACGTGGACGTCCGCATCGAGTCGGTCGGCGAACAGCCCGTGCTCATGGTCCCGTTCGCCGAGGTCCACGCCCACTACACGCGCGCCCAGGCGATCACAGGCTGTCAGTCGTTCGACGACCAGATCTACCTCGCCGTGGCCGACATGCTCGCCGACCCCGAGCATCGCGGCTCCATCGAGGCCCGCTTCGACCACGTCCTCGTCGACGAGTTCCAGGACCTCAACGGCGCCCAGCTCGCCCTGGTCGACGTGCTCTCGCGGCCGCGGCGCGACCTCTTTGTGGTGGGCGACGACGACCAGCTCATCTACGGGTGGCGGTCCGCCGACCCCCGCGGCATCCTCGAGTTCCACGAGCGCATGCCGCCGCGACCCTGGTCGGCGACATACACGCTGTGCACCAACTACCGCTGCTCGCGCGTGGTGGTCGAGTCGGCAGCGAGGCTCGTGGCCAACAACACCGTGCGCGAGGACAAGGACGTGAGACCCCGTGAAGGAGCTGCGGAAGGCGCGCTGTGCTTCGCCGGCGCGCCCACGTGGCCCGCACGGGCAGCGGCCATGTGCGCCTTTCTGCGCACCGAGAGGGCGCGCCTGGGCTGCGCTTGGCGCGAGCTCGCCGTGCTCTGCCGCTACCGCTCGCAGCAGCTCGCCGTGGCTCTCGCGCTCGACGCCGACGAGATCCCGCGCACGCCGGCGCTCGGCTACAAGCTCTTCTCACACCCGGGCGCCGCTCTGCTGCGCGCGTACATCGACCTCGTCGCCGCGCCAGACGACGTGCCTGGCGACCGCCTGCGCCTGGTGCTCAACCGGCCGAACCGCTATCTCAGCAACGCCGTCGTCGAGGCCGTCGGCGGCGCTCCACGGCCGTGGACGCACCTGCGGGCGCTCGCGGACGGCGAGCCGGCGACCGGGCCGCGCCGTCTGAGTGAGCTCGTCGAGGGCGCGCGCACGCTCGCCACGGCCCTGGAGACCCCATCGGCCGGCGGACCGCCCGCGCCGCCCGAACCGGCCCTCACGGCCGGCGAGCTCGTCTGGGCCGTGGTCGACGAGTTCGGTCTCGAGGACTACTGGGACGGCGGCACCCACGAAGCGGACGAACAGCAGGACGAAGCCGGCGCGCTCCAGGTACTCGACGCCCTGCTGGTGCTCGCCGAGACCTACCCCGACCCCGCCGTCTATCTCTCCGTTTGGGACCGGCTTCTCGCCGACGAGATCGCGCATGCCGACATGGCCGACGACACACTGGCGCGCGAAGAGGCGGAGCAGGATCGCGTGGTCATCGGCACGATCCACGCTGCCAAAGGGCGCGAGTACGCCGCGATCGCGATCCCCGACTACGACTGCGACGTCACGCGCTGGGAGCCCACGGAGATCGAGGAGGAGCGGCGCGTCGTCTATGTCGGCGTCACGCGGGCACGGGACTCCGCACTCCTGACCATCGACACGTCGCGACCCTACGTGCACCCGTTTCTGCGCGAACTAGTCGAGCGACCCGAGCCCGACGAGCACGGGTCGCTGAGCGCCTGGCTGCACGACGAGGAGTGCCCCGACCTGCGCACCCGCATCGCGGCGCGGATCGCCGAAGTCGAGACGCTGTTTCCGGAACTGGCGCCCGCGCGAACACCACCAGACGCGGCCGCGGAGGGCTGACGAGCCCGGCCGCCGGCGGCCGGGCCAAGACCTCAGCTCTTTGCGCCCTTCCCGGGCTGCGCCGGCTTGGAGCGCGTCACCGGCCCGTGCGGGCGCACGAAGTTCTGCGGGTCGATGGAGGTGCGCCTCCCGGCAAGCGTGATCGGGCTGAAGACACGGGCCGTGTCGTGGCCGCCGCAGGCGGGGCACACGGCCTTCTCGTGGCGCTCGGCGAGACTGACGAGGATCTCGAAGGTCTCGCCGCAGGCGCTGCACCTGTACTCGTAGAGAGGCATGGGCACAGGCTAGCACGGGTGCACCAACGGGGCGACTCAGGCGCGCACCGCGGGCCGCCCACGCATCCGGGCCCCGGCAAAGCTCCGACACGCGCAGGCCGCTGTTGCCGAGTCCGCGAGACTCCATCCCGTCACCTCTCGCGGCCGTGACCGCGGTCACGCGCGGCGTTCTCGCTCACTCCAGGTCGGGCGCCTCGCCGGGCCAGGTGGCCAGCGCGCTGGCCACCAGGTGCTCACAAGGGTGCACCTCGGCGGCGGCGCAGGTGCACGACCACTTCAGCTCACCGTCGTGCAGCCAGAACACCGCCTCCAGCACGCGCGTAGCATCGACGCGGGTGCGCAGGTGATCCGCGTCGTGCTCCAGTATCTGCACCGAGCCGTGCTCGGCCGCCGACGCGCCCCTCAGGAAGACGTCGGGGGGGACGAGGTCGAGCACCGTCTTCTCATCGAACCAGTCGTCGATGGTGGGCATCCCGCTCCTTTCTCACGCGTGAGGGTCGTGCCCGCGCAGCTGGCCGAGCGGGTCGATGATGAACGTCCCGTGCAAGGCGATGCCCTCGAGGACGAGCCGGGGGCTTTCTGACCTCCTTGGACCATGTCGCTCCAGTCGTGTCTGGCAGCCGGCTGGGGCTGCGCCCGCCCGGCCTCGCTCAGACCTGTGTGTGAGGAGCCCGCGCGCCGCCCCTGCGGCGGGCGCACGCTGATGCGCAGGGTACCCTCTGGAAAGTCGCGACAAACCGCCCGGTTCGCCGTCGCCCCCCTGCGGGCATATCTCAAGCGTCAACCGGAGGTGGCACCATGACCAGGATCCTCGCCGTCGTCGCGCTCGCGTCAGCCCTGTCACTCGCTATGCTCACGGCCGCGGTGGACCCGTCGCCGGCGGCGGCCGGCTCGCTGTCCCTCAGGATCTCACCGGACTCAGTGTCGCCGCTCGAGAAGGTCACCATCTCCGGGAGGGTGTCTCCCAAGCTCAAGAAGGCCGCCAAGCTCACGCTGCAGTCGTCGTTGGACGGCACGACCTTCATCACGCTGAAGCGGCTCAGCCTCGCCCGAGGCGCCACCACGTACAAGACCACGTGGGTGGCTGGCGCCACACTCGGCCCGCTCTACTTGCGCGCCAGGTTCGGCGCACTCACCACGAAGAAGCTCATGATCACGGTGGCGGAACGCGCCCACGTGCAGATCGTGTCCCACGCGTTCTCGCCGCAGACGCTCACCGTCAAGCCGTGGACGAGCGTCGTGTGGACAAACCGGGACGTGTCGCCGCACACGGTCACGGCGGTCGACAGCCTTGCCGGCGGCGCCACGCCGACAGGCCTCTTCGACAGCGGACCGCTGGCGAACGGTGCCGGCTTCACGTACACGTTCACGACGCCCGGGACGTACTTCTACGCGTGCACGATCCACAGCCTCGAGCCGGCGATGCACGCACAGGTGATCGTGCAGTAGGCCGCCCCCGACGGCACGCGGTGATTTGGCGACGGGCGGCGCGGGAGCGGCCCTGCCGCCTCTCCCGCGCCACCCGTCACACAGCAAGTGCGTGCTGCAGACTCAGACGACCTCGTGGTACTTGTACGAGATCTTGACTTTCGCGCGAAACGCCACGATCTGCTTGTCGTCGATCTTCATGTCGAACTGGACGACCTCGGCGACCCGCAAGTCCTCGCGGTGGATGCCGGCCTTCTCGACCGCCGTCTTGGCTGCCTCTTCCCACGAGTCCGGGCTCGACCCGATGATCTCCATGACCCTGTAGACACTGTTCGACATATCGTCTCCTTCACTGGGCGGCGTGGCGTGATGGCGCATGATACCCGCAGTCGAGCTCAACGCGAACCTCACACCCTTCTGTGTCTGCGAGCCGTGCGCCGCATGATCCGTAGCTCCCCGAGTACCTGGGACTGGCCGATGTGACCATGACGCTGTTCCGCGGAAGGGTCGTCTACCGGGCGAAGGAGGCGCCGCAGCGGGGGCGGCACGAACATCTGTCCGCCCCCGCTGCTAGGCTGCACCTCGAACGCCGCCGCCGGTTGCCGGCTCCGCGCCAGGCGCCGCGCACCGCATGTGCGACCGGTCGCTGCAGACCACGTGTCGCCCTACGTCCGGCGGCGGCGTTCGCTTCTCTGCCCTGCGCCGACGACGCCGGCTCGCGACGTCGGCCCCCGTCGATCTCGAGGAGGCCGCCATGCCACCTGCCAGTATCGCTGTCGCCGTCGACGAGCACTTGCTCTGGGTCGTACGCCTTCCGGAGGTCCTCGCCGGAGCCACGCGTGCCGCTTCAGCGGAGCAACTCGAGCGTCTCGGCGCCGAGTTCGACGCCTCGCGCTTCACAGCGTACGAAGCCATGCGCGCCGATATCGCGGTGGGAGCCATCACGCGCGCCGTGATCGAGTTCCTCAGAGAGCCCCCCGAACTGCCGTTCATCGGCGAGCCGTTCGGCGGCGAGGGTGGCACCGACTAGTGCCAGCCTAGAAGATCTCCGGCACGAACGTCTGCGAGTCGATCGGCGGCCGCACGTACCCTCTGTCTGGCGGGAGGTCGGGGAGTTTGAGGCCTTTCGGGGTGACGTCCTCGTAGGGGATCATGCTCAGCAGGTGGTGGATGCAGTTGAGCCGCGCG
>Ga0209254_10005136_pt1 | contig 12030 bp, 10 predicted proteins | sample FrelakmetDIP11DI_FD_187148 | JGI IMG/M metagenome (GOLD analysis project Ga0209254, IMG submission 187148) | Freshwater lake sediment microbial communities from the University of Notre Dame, USA, for methane emissions studies - DIP11 DI (SPAdes)... | ecosystem: Environmental > Aquatic >...
TCTATCGCGTTATTTGTATTATCAATTTCATTTTCAGATTCATCAATTTCATTTTCAGGTTGATCAATTTCATTTTCAGGTTGATCAATTTCATTTTCAAGTTCATCATTTTCAGGTTCGGACTTCTCGGAGATTTGGGGCAGGCCAAAGGACGATTTCCCATCGCCATCATGCCTCTTCCAGAGCAAATATGAAGCGAAACCGAGGGACAAGAGAAGGGCAAGAGCAAAAGCAAGAGGGTAAAAGCTATCATTCCTTGCATGCCCGTTTTGTAGTGGCTGCTGGTAATCGATCATTACGCCTGGATTCTCAACATCATATCCATGGACATCTATCACCAGGGATTGGTTGGATGCCGAGAGCAAGTACTGCAGGCCTGTTGTGATATTGATCCCTTTAAGCCCAAGATCGCTGGGCAGATAGAATGTCAAGTGATAATCATCACAATGGCCGCTGGACTGCAACTTCAGGCTCCAAAGATCGCCGTCCTTGGAGGTCAATGCATCGGTGAGGGCATAAAGCTGCATGGTATCATTCTCATAGCGGTATGTAGTGGCGCTGAGAAAAGGAAGACCGCCGATATCCTGAACATACCCTGTGACCAGAGCCTTGCCCGTTTCATCCAGGTAGATATTCAGTATGAGCTTCTGACCTGCGGCCTCTTTGCCCGGTGACGGAGCAACATCCTGGGCAGCAGCCGCGATCAATGTTAGGCTTGACAACAGAATTGTCGCGACTGTTAATTGGTTCAAACGATCCTTCTTTTGCATTTCGGCTCGCCTTTGCCCTTCAAACCTAATGAATAGACCCAGAAAATTATCCGCATCTTCTATCCGATATTACGAGAACCGGCATGCAATGGGCATTCGCCAGCCGCTTCCAAAAGCCCTATCTGTAACCTTGAGTCCTGGTGCTGCCTGCCGTCTTTTAAATTCTGCGCCTTTGACCAAACGAAGTACTTGACGAACTGTGTCCGGATCGAAGCCTTGGGCAATGATCTCCTCGGCATTCAGGCGTTTTTCGATATGTAGCTCAAGAATCCCATCGAGTAGCTTGTAAGGCGGCAATGTATCCTGATCAGTTTGACAGGGTCGAAGCTCCGCGGAGGGAGATTTGTAGAGGATGGACTCAGGAATCGTCGCTTTTTTGCAATTGAGCCAACGAGCAATTCTGTATACCACAGTTTTGGGTACATCCGATATTACCGCCAGGCCACCGGACATGTCGCCGTAGATGGTGCAGTAGCCCACCGCCAGCTCTGACTTGTTGCCGGTGGTAAGCAGTACGGAGCCGTATTTGTTGGAGAGGGCCATGAGCAGATTGCCGCGAATGCGGGCCTGAATGTTCTCCTCAGTAACGTCCTTTTTGCAGCCGCGAAAAGCTTCCTTTAGGCCGGTATCAAAAGACGCCATAATGTCCGTTATTGCAATGGTAATCGTTTTCATGCCCAGGTTTTGCGCCAGAGCATTTGCGTCCTCGATGCTTCCCGGGCTGGAATAGGGTGAAGGCATGAGAACTCCCAGCACATTTTGCGCCCCAAGGGCTTCGCATGCTACCGCAGCGGTAAGCGCAGAATCAATGCCGCCGGAGAGCCCCAGGAGCACGCGCTCAAAGCCGCATTTGTGCACATAATCCCTGGTTCCTAAGACTAAGGCCATCCAGATCTCTGCCTCCGCCGTGAAGTCGTCTTCCGCAATAGGACCGCACAGCGACTCCAGATCCGCTATTACTATATCCTCCTGGAAACCTCTGCCTCGAGCCACCAGCCTTCCATCCGGCCCAAAAGCACAGCTGCGTCCATCAAAAACCAGGTCATCGTTGCCGCCTACCTGATTGACATAGAGGAAAGGAACATTATATTTGCGGGCTAGGCCACCTAGCATAGCTTCACGATGTTGCTGCTTTCCTGCGGTGAATGGCGAGGCGGATAAATTGATGATGACCCTTGATCCTTCGCTTACCAGCATCTCCACCGGATCGGCGTGATAGCGGCGGTGCTGCCAGAGGTCGCAATCATTCCAGATGTCCTCACAAATTGAGATTCCCAGCCGCATTCCATCCAGATCCAGAAACTGGGGCTCGAAAGCGGGCTCAAAGTAGCGATCCTCGTCGAAAACGTCATAAGTTGGCAGAAGCGTCTTGCGAAATGTTTTCTCAACGGCACCATTGCGCAGCAGTGCCGCGGCGTTAAAGAGTGGCCTGCCTACCTTGCTGGGATTGGATTCCGGCAAGCCGACGAGAACGGGAGCAGCTCCCATCAGTTCTTTGGCTAACTCTTGCAGCTTATCCCAGCAACGCCTCACAAAATCAGCGTTAAGCAGCAGATCACGTGGCGGATAGCCAGATAGCACCAGCTCGGAGGTGACCGCCAGGTCCACCCGGCCCGCTCTGCGGACCGCCTTGAAGATGAGATCGGCATTGCCCGATATATCACCAATGATGGGATTGAGCTGCAAGAGCGCTATTTTCATTATTTCCACCTAGGAGGTCGACGATGCATTAAGTCATTTCGCTATTCTTTAGGCTCTTTCTTTGTTCCTTGAGTTCTATCTCCATTCCCTAAGCTGAGTTTGTTCCTTATCACCCATCGCTCCTCTTTCCTATGCTCTACGGCAAGAGAGAACATTAGAATGTCGCATTTCCAGGCCATAGATTTGACAAACATCGGAGCAACATTATTCTTCCAATCATCGGCGCGAGGCTGTACATAAAATTGGGCAAAAAGTGGTGCCCTAATGATGGTCAACGATCTTTCTCGGGGATAATTGCTGCCATCACCAATTGCTGCTATCAACAACAAATCATTTTAGAGACCCGATGATTTTTTCCGCATCTCCTGCAAACTCATCATATCTATGGGAGGGCGCATTGTAGGTGAAAATGAATGCTTTGTCTCCCTTAACGGTCCAGGCTTTTACAACATCATACTCCGCGCCGCTGCTGCTGAGACTATATGCGATGGCGTGACCAGGGGAGTCTCCGATCGAGATCTCAGTCTCATTTTGGATGGCCAGGTTTGGCTGGGCTTTTTTGAGGCTATTTAAAGCCGATTGGGTATATTGCTCCAGCGTCACCATCTGTTTTTCTGGAAGCTTCTCGATCTGTAAGAAAACATATACTTCAGGGGCATTCACATCTTCTCCTGGAGCCAGGAAGCCTGCAACGAGACCTTCCTCGTTGGGACCCGCTTCTTGAGCGATCCAGCCTGCAGGATAGGACAGGCTAAAGCCGTTCTCGGCATTCTCGTAGAGATTTAGTTCCTTGAGATCGGACAGCCCAAGTGCGCCCGATGTATTCACTGGCACTTGATCGGTATTTTGCTGCGACGCCATCGAAGCTGGTGCAGGACATGGCTGGGCAAGAACCGCTGATAGGAACAGGATTTGGACCAGGACAGCCCTCAGCCCCAGGGAGAACCTTCTTTTCATTATATCAACTCCAATTACATGCGAGATTATGATGCTGCTCACAAATAGTTTTTCCTGTGACTTTGCTGTCATGTGACTTTGCTGTCGCAATTATGTGCTATAACGACTGTTCTACGGTTTTTTGTCTCCTATCTTTCGCGCAAAACCATAACACCGATTCTTACTGATTTTGCCATGATTCCAGGCGAGATCTAATCTACTTGATAACATTCAATTAATATTATTATGTCTCATGGTCATTGCGACTCTTTTTTCTTCTATCTTTTTTATTCACTAAGTTCAATGCATATTTTCGCGAGAAATAGTTTTGATGTAATATCCGCAATACATTCGGGCCACTTCCGGTGGATTGATATTCCGCGAGGAGATAGAAAGCGATTAGTTTATTACCAGGGGAAGAGATAATTGCTAAAAAATTTTGTAAAAGTTCGGAGCGCAAAGCCAATAAAGCCATGATGAAATATTGCTTTGATAAGTTGATGATCGAGAGGATGCTTCATGTTGCTATATCTTAGAGGGGATGGGCGGTGAGCAGCAGAGTCGTTCAGCAGACCCTGGAAGGATTATCTCTTTCTGCCATGCCCAGGGTGAGGACCACGGACGGCCATCTGCTCGACTGGGACAGAGAGGCCATAGCCAAACAGCTATTGAAGGAGACAAAGCTGTCGGAACAGTTCTATAAGGCCCCGGGGATAACCGAAGAGGAGGCCAAGGATATCTCCCGCGAGGTGGAGCGCAGGATCCGGTGGATGAACGTCAAATACCTTAGCGGTCCCCTGGTCAGAGAGATCATGAACGTGGTCCTCCTGGAGAGGCAGCACGCTGAGTGGCGAAATATCTGCACCCGTGTGGGCACTCCCGTTTTCGATGCCCATTTGATAGACATCGGTACAGGCTTTGAGTCCAAGGAAAATGCCAATTTGCAGGAGAATGCAGAGACCAGCCATAAGAAGAAGGCGGACAAGATCAGCAAAGAGCAATATCTTCTTTTGCTTCCGCCTTACTTGGCTGATCGCCATTTGGCAGGCGACCTTCACATTCATGATCTGGAGTATTTCGGCACCAGGCCATTCTGTCAGGATTGGGATCTGCGCTACTTCTTCTACTACGGCCTGATGCCTGATGGCTTAGGCACGAAGGCCAGCGTTGCCGGTCCGGCCAAAAAACCGGAGGTGGCCATACTTCATGCGGTCAAGGCCCTGGGCAGCGCTCAGACCAACTTTGCAGGCGGGCAGGGATTCTACAATTTCCTGACATTCATTGCGCCTTATTTCGAAGGCCGGTCCTTCGATGAGATCAAGCAGCTCATGCAGATGTTTGTCTATGAGATGACACAGATGATGGTCGCTCGTGGCGGACAACTGGTCTTCTCATCGGTTCAGCTCACTCCCGGAGTTCCAAAACTCTGGCGGGACAAGCCTGCCGTCTACTCCGGAAAGGTCTGGAACGGATCGAGCCCCGACGTGCCTCTCAGGACTTATGGGGGTTTTGAGCGCGAGGTGCGTTTGGCGTTTAAAGCCCTCATGGAGGTCATGCTTGCCGGAGACTACTGGGGAAAGCCATTCAATTTCCCAAAGCCCGAGATCAGCATTGAGCCGGATTTTATGCAGGAGGACATGGCTTTCAATGCCAGCCACCCCGATCTCCCCACATACCAGGATCTCTATCTGTTGACCTTTAAGCTGGCCGCGGAATACGGTACACCTTACTTTGATAACCAGCTTCCTGCTTATCGCGGCGCAGGCGAAGGCATTTCCTGTTACCAGTGTTGTGCCTACCAGTTCGCCGCTACCTTTGAAAGCGACAGCCAATTTGAGGACAAGCTGAACTTCAAGGATGGCAAGCACTTTTCCATGGGTTCCTGGCAGGTGGTATCGCTTAACTGCCCTCGTGCCGCCTATCTGGCTCGCGGTGACGACGACCTGCTATTCGAATATCTACGGGAACTGATGGATACATCCATGGAGATCTTTAAGGTAAAACGCGAATGGATGAACCAGATAATAAAGAGCCATCGCATGCCCTTCGCAACGCAACAACCGCGCGACCCTGGCACGAGCGAGAAAGGCTCTGTGGCCGTAGATCTGGAAAGCTTAGTTTATACCATCGGCGTCGTGGGCGTCAACGAGATGGTGCAGTTCCATACGGGAAAGGAGATGCATGAGTCCAAGGAAGCCTGGCGTCTCGCTGTAAGGGCAATGACCGAGATGGAAATCTATGCCAAGGAGCTTTCAGCTCGCCACGGCATGACCATCGCCCTGGCGCGAACACCGGCGGAGACTACAGCCATGCGATTTGCCGTTTCGGACTTAATTCATGAGGAGTTCAGAGAGTGTGCCGAAGGCGTGGTCAAGGGCGATTTGGATGCGGTCAAGAAGAATGTGCATAAAACCCGCGATCTTCCCGTCTATTACACCAACGGAACTCATCTGCCGCCTAGCGCCGACGTGCCCATCTTTGAGAGAGCGAAGCTTGAGCACGTATTCTTCCCCATTGTCGATGGCGGTAACATTTTCCATATATTCCTGGGTGAGGCCACTCCAGATCCCAAGGGCTTGATGGACTTCGGAATGCGCCTGGCCAGGGAGACCCAAATCGGCTACTTCACATTCACCAAGGACATGACCGTATGCCTGGGATGCTCCCAAGTGTCCGCGGGACTAAAGCACGATTGCCCCAACTGCGGGTCCGTGGATGTGGATCATATCAGCAGGATCACAGGCTACCTCCAGGCCGTGAGCGGATGGAACAGCGCCAAAAGGCAAGAGCTTAAGGATCGAAAAAGATACAACGACCTGGCATAGGCTAACGAAAGGTATATATCGGATATACTTAACTGGAGATTTGCCAGTTGGGCAAATTGGAGGACTTAATAATGGTAGCAGTTGTTAAGAGAGAGGAATGCGTAAGCTGTGGAACTTGCGTTGAGGAGTGCCCAGAAGAAGCTATTACCATGGACGACCAGGAAATAGCGGTAGTGAATAAGGAAAAGTGCAACGAGTGCGCAACCTGTGTTGAGGCCTGTCCATCTGAGGCCATCAGCATGGAGTAATTGCACCTTTTTGTGCACTCTTTTAGATAATTTTTTCTTCGGATTTTCTTTGGCCTTTTTGGTCATAAATGGTTTCGTAGAACAAATCCCAATCCAGAGTTGTGGAGACGCAGCCCGCCGTTGAGAGCGGCACTCCCTGCGCGGGTATGGCGTTTCTGTGGCAGAGATCCAATCCCTCCTTAATCTCCATAGGGCAGCCCACTCCCACAATAGCCTTAGGCCTATATTTTTTCATGATTCTTTTGATAAAGCTGGAGCCCGGGACGATGAAGAATTTGTATCCCAGCCCTTCCGCGAATTTCTTGGCCTCGCCCACCCTGCATCGCCCGCAATCTACGCACTTAATCCCTTCCGGTGTCAGTTTGGCGGGGCACTCCGTGCTGCGAACGCATTGTGGGACGAAGATAAATCTCTGGTTGATGGGGGTCCGGGAGAACTCTTGGTGGCTAATATAGTTGCGCAGGCGCACGCCTACATCATCAACGATGGAATCATCGGCTCTGACCAGCCAGAAGAGAGATTTTATTATGCTCTCCAAAAGGGTAATCCCTAAGAGCATGAGCCTGGCAGCGAAGAAGTGACCCGTCTTAAAGGAATAAAGGATGAGCACTGCCACTAAAATCGATAGCAATATGACAGCAATTGCCAGGAAAACAACTGCCTCACCCACCAAGTAGAATATCTGGTCCAGGTATCCTGGGATCATGAAATGATCTCTAAAGCCCAGGTTTATAAACATGTAACCAAGAGAAACGGCGCAAGTTTTTTATCCCACCTGGAAGTGAGGTTTATACCTTCGCCTTTATGAAATTTAATGAGGACTAAAGAAATGGCCAAAATGCATAGTAGAAAAAAGGGCTCTTCACGATCCAGGCCGCCTACAGCGACAAAGGCACCCGCATGGTCTGATGTATCCCAAGAGGAGCTGGAAAAGGCAATTATCAAGCTGCATGAGAGCGGACTTCCTTCGAGCCGCATCGGTCTGACCTTGCGAGACCAGTACGGTGTTCCCAGCACTAAGCTGGTCTTGGGCAAGAACATCGATCGCTTCCTAAAAGATAACAACGCCCTCCCCGAGATACCGGAGGATCTGGGAAATTTGATGAGAAAAGCGCTGCATATACGCAAGCACATAAAGTCCAACAACAAGGATGTTCATAACAAGAGATCTCTGCAGCTGACCGAAAACAAGATCAGAAGGCTGGTGAAATATTACCACGAATCCGGGCGGATGGCACCGGAATGGATGTACTCGCCCGAAACGGCTGAGATATTAATCACATGAAGCGGCTCGATAAAGCTGCAGAAGCAATTGCCAAGTCGATTTTGCGCTGCGACAGCATGAGGGTGATCTCCCATAACGATGCCGATGGGATCACCTCCGCAGGGCTGATCTGCCATGCGCTCCTGCGGGCGGGCATCCCTTTTCAAGCTACCCTTTTAAACCGGCTTGACGAATCCGCATTGCGGAATCTGATAAGTCCCGTGATATTCTGTGATATGGGCAGCGGCAAGCCGGAGCTGATCTCTCGCGTGGAGGGTGACTGCTTTGTGCTCGATCACCACCGCCCCGTGGGGAGCTTGAGCTGCATGCACCTTAATCCCCACCTCTTCGGCATAGACGGTGCCTTTGAACTGTCAGCTGCGGGCACGGTCTATTTCGTGGTGCGCCATATGGGCGACAATGCCGACCTGTCAGGGCTTGCACTAGTAGGGGCCATGGGAGATCGGCAGGCCATGATCGGAGCCAATAGAACCATCCTTGAGGAGGCCGTTGCCTCCGGCGCGGTGGAGGTCAGAGCAGGATTGAAAATGGCAGAGGACGGTCCCGTGGAGCAGGTCTTCTCGCAAAGCGTGGAGCCCTTGATGGACTTTACTGGTGATCCCGAAAGAGCCCAAGAATTTTTAGAGCGCCTCAAGATAAAGGGAGATATGCAAAGCCTTGGCATTGACGAGCTTTCCAGGCTTTGCACCGCTTTGACTCTGAAACTGCTCATGCAGGGAAGCTTCGCCGCGGATTCAGTTATGGGGGAGGTCATCCGTCTCAAACATGAGGTCGTTGAAAACTCGCTGGAGATGGTGCATCTCTTGAATGCCTGCGGAAACAGAGATGTACCTGGCCTTGGTTTAACCATCTGTTTAAGAGATAGGAACGCTTTGGACAATGCCAGAAATCTGGCCGCCGAGTACAGAGGCCACATCCTGAGGGAAATAAAACATCTCCAAGAAGAAAATAAAACACTAAAGAACATACGCTACCTGATGCTAAAAGATGGCGAGGCAGGAGCGGTAGTAGCAGGCCTGGGGATTCGGTATCTTTACACCGATCGGCCTCTGATCACCCTTAACCACAAAGACGATATGGTCAAGATCTCGGCCCGTGGGAACAAGCTGCTCATTTCCGCCGGGTTGGACCTATCCGTAGCCTTGAGAAAGGCGGCCGAGGCCGTAGGCGGCGTAGGCGGCGGCCACAGCATCGCCAGTGGAGCTTCCATTCCTCCGGGAAGTGAGGAGAGGTTCTTAGCCATGATGGACGAGATCGTGGGGGAACAGATCAAAGGCAAGGCTGCACCATTGATGGGGGATGCATGATTCGCCTCAAGCTTGTCTTTTGGAGCGAGTTTGCGGAGGGGGTGGCTAAATCGCTGCAGCCGGACAATTTGCCGAATATGCATCTTCAGGCCGATCGAGAAAGCTTCTGCCTGGAGTTCTCAGCGGAAAAGATTGGAACGATGCTATCTACGGCGGACGATCTTTTAATGAACATCAAAATTGCAGAAGAGACAATGGTCTCTGCGGAGGAGAGATGAGATTCCATTTAGAGGCGAGCTTCAGGCTGAGTGGAGATGCATCCGCAGCCGAGGCTGTCATAGCTGACTTTTTTGCAGGAGCTGCCCCCATTTTGCAAAAAGGGGCTCCAGAAGGCCACGGTGCAAAGATAGTGCAATGGATGCTGGTGGGAGATAAGATCGACCTGACGATCGAAAGCGATAGATTTGTTCGAGCCCATGATGCGCTGCTGCGCCTTCGCAGGCCGCTGGCAGAGCTATTAGGAAAGCAGTATAGAATCGGAGTGCGTGGCCTGGATATAAGTCGATTCGAGATTGAGGTGCCGTCCGATCGTGCAATTGTTCATAAGATTCCCTACGTGCGAAATATCATTTTTCAAAACGGTCAGCTGTTTCTTGAGCTGGATGTGGGACCAGGCGGGAGCCTTGGCCAGTCGGAGCTGGAAAACCGCATACCAGATAGGATCATAAGCCTCCTGGAAGAGAAGCTGCAGACATACGGCGGCAAGGCCGAGCACTGGGAGCTGCTTTGGGAGAGCAGGCAAAGAGAGCCGAAGTTCAACCGTGATCCAACGGATGAAATGCTGAAAGCGGGCTGGATCAAGCACGGTTCCAGCCGCGGTCAATGGATTTACGGTCCCGAGGCGACTCATGTCTTCCGAACCTTTGAGCAGATCGTTTTGGAGGAAATCATCAAGCCGCTTTGCTACAGCGAAATGATCTTTCCCAAGCTTGACACCTGGGATGTCTGGAAGAAAAGCGGCCATGCCCAAGGGGTCTACCCGGAAATATATTTTGTGTGCCCTCCTAAGACTCGCGATCCGGCCTTTTGGGAGGAGGTCATGGATTACTACAAGGTAACCCATGAGGTTCCACTGGATCTGGTCAAGGAGAAGATCGACCTGCCCATTGGAGGCATGTGTTACGCACAATGCCCAACCTTCTGGGGCTTCCTGCAGGGTGCAACTCTGCCCGGCGACGAGCTGCCCATAAAGGTCTTCGACCGCTCCGGCACAAGCCACAGATACGAGTCAGGCGGGATTCACGGCATCGAACGGGTCGATGAGTTTCACAGGATCGAGATCGTTTGGCTGGGAACGAAAGAGCAGGCTTTAAGCGAAGCGGAAAAGCTGAAGGTATGCTACAAGCACATCTTCGAGGACATTTTGGAGCTGCGCTGGCGTATGGCCTGGGTCACTCCCTGGTTTATGGCTCAGGAGGGAAAGACAGGCCTCTCAGAGATGTCCGGAGCGGGAACCGTTGATTACGAGGCGGTGCTGCCTTATAACGAAAATTGGATCGAGTTCCAGAATCTTTCCGTCAATGGCGAGAAGTATCCCAAAGGCTTTACGGTAAAAGCCCAGTCAGGCGAAGCCCTCTGGTCCGGATGCAGCGGTGTGGGTCTGGAGAGATGGACCAGTGCTTTCCTGAGCCAAAAGGGGCTGGATCCGGCGAACTGGCCGGAGGAGTTCCGCAGACGGTTCGGAGATATGCCCAAAGGAATAAGAGTCCTGTAAAAATCTTTTAGAGCCGCGGGGACGAGAAATGCTTTCCTTTTTCCAGGAATCAGCATCATGAAGCAGAGATCTATAAAGAGATTTGGACTTTGAGAGTCCCCGCAAAGCCCAGTCTTGCATAATTTGCGCCGGCAAAAATGTTGATTCACATCAGACTTTCGGTTGCAAAGGTGGCAGGTGCAAGATCGCTTTCACTCCCAAAAAAGGAAGATGCCTTTTAATTGGAAATATTCACCGGAAATATCTGCTTCTTTCCGATGGTGCCGTTCTCCCAGGGCTGAAGATAAAGCATCAGCACATCAGTGTTTCCTGTCTTGATGGCCTCAAAGGTGAAGACCTGCATCTCCGGCACCCCTACCATTCCCGGGCTTGTACTAGGACTCTGGGTGGCGGAGCTACGCAAGATCAGGTATTGAGGGTCGAACTGTGACCACCAATTAAAGCCTGTTGATCCGGTGGATTCCAGCGAGATAGTGAAATTGTCGCCCACGCTTGCATTGATCGGCGGCTCGCAGGGGGCGTTGTCGCATATACTTGCCGAGGCGGCAACAATGATAAGAAATGTTACCGACATTACTATTGTAATCAGTCTATTCATGGAATATCACATCTGTCTGCGACCTTCATGGCAGGCTAATTATTTAAAATTTACCTGAAGGCCATCTGGAGTTAGCTTTGGGAAAAAAGTGAAGGCCAAGGAGGATTTATCCAGCCCCCTTTAGATCTTCTCTTTGTGTAATATTCTTGATCTCCTGCTTCAGATCGTCAGGCAGCCCTTTTATCTCTACGTCCAAGAAGCCACGCACAATAACGGATGTGGCCTGCTCCGAGGTCAGCCCCCTGGACATGAGATACTCCAGCTCCTCCTCGGAGATTCTGCCCACGGCCGCCTCGTGAGACATCTCTAGATCCTTGCTCTGGCCATCCAACTCCGGAATGGAGTAGATGCGGCCCTTGTCGGAGAGCAGCAGCCCCACGCATTCCAGGTGAGCACGTGCGCCCGGAACCCTTCCCGTCATCCGGCCTCTGGCGATGACCTCCCCGCCTACCGATACAACACGGGAGACAGACTCGGCGCTGGTGTTGGGTGCGTTTAGGTTCACATTACTGCCGATGTCGATATTTCCCGTAGTGGAATAGATAACGGAGTTGAAGCTGGCGACAGCCCCCCGCCCTGCAAGCGTGGCCGTGGGGAAGGTTTGTATGGTCTTGACCGGGCGGAGGAGTATGTAATTATTGGAAAG
>Ga0209254_10005137_pt1 | contig 12030 bp, 8 predicted proteins | sample FrelakmetDIP11DI_FD_187148 | JGI IMG/M metagenome (GOLD analysis project Ga0209254, IMG submission 187148) | Freshwater lake sediment microbial communities from the University of Notre Dame, USA, for methane emissions studies - DIP11 DI (SPAdes)... | ecosystem: Environmental > Aquatic >...
CCCTGATCAACAAGAACGTGTCCGCCGGACGGCTCTATTTTACGACCGACATGTCCAAGGCCGTCTCATCCTCCCAGGTCATCTTCCTTGCGGTGCACACACCCCCCGGAGAGGACGGCTCGGCTGATCTCCAGCACGTCCTGGCCGCGGCGGACTCCATCGCCGAGCATATGGCAGATTACAAGGTCATCGTCAACAAGAGCACCGTCCCCATCGGAACAGGCCGCAAGGTTAAGGAGATCGTTCGAACCGGACTCGACCGTCGTCGCCTCCGCCTCGATTTCGACGTCGTCTCGAATCCGGAGTTCCTCCGGGAGGGTTCGGCCATACGCGATTTTATGCATCCGGACCGTATCGTGATCGGAAGCGACAACGATAGGAGCCGCGAGATCGTCCGCGACATTTATAACGTCCTCTATCTTATCGACACGCCTTTTATCTTCACCTCCATCGAGACGGCCGAGCTCGTCAAGTACGCCTCCAACGCCTTCCTGGCGACCAAGATCGCCTTCATCAATGAGGTCGCCGGGCTCTGCGATGCCGTCAAGGCGGATGTCCGCGATATCGCCAAAGCTATGGGCATGGACGGCCGGATCGGCAAGTATTTCCTCCATCCCGGTCCTGGCTTCGGCGGGAGCTGTCTGCCCAAGGACACTCGGGCTCTGGTCAAGATCGGCCAGGAACACGGAGTCCGGATGGGCATCGTCGATGCCGTTGTCAAGGCCAACGAATTCCAAAGGCATCGCGTCGTCCAGAAGATCGCATCCGGGCTATCCGGCCTCGAGGGGAAGGTCATCGGCGTCCTCGGATTGGCCTTCAAGCAGGGGACCGACGACATTCGTGAGTCCTCGGCCGTCCCCATCGTTCTGGAGATCATCCGCCAGGGAGGCCGGGTCCGGGTATACGATCCCCAGGCCATGGGCAACGCGAAGAAAATGCCGTTCGCACGGATCGAGGGCGTCGAGAGCGGCCGTTTCGACGAAGCCCTCCCGGGCGGATTCGGCGGCAGCCCCTTCAAGCTCCTGTATGGTCTTGATGAATACGACGCGGCGAAAGGCGCTGATGCCCTCGTGATTCTGACGGAATGGAATCAATTCCGGCATCTGGATCTTTCGAGGATCGCCCGATCCATGCGCGGGAAATGCGTCTTTGATTTTCGGAATATCTATGAACCCGAGGAAGTCGCGAAGTTCGACCTGATATATGAAGGTATCGGCAGGCCGAAATCCTAGACGAATCGAGAGGCTGAATGATGGTCAAACATCGCTTCGCCTTGATCGTGTTCATGATTCCCTTGATCGGATGCAAAGGAAACGCGATGAATCCACTTGACACCGCCTATCGACGGCTCCGGGAGGTCCCCCAACGAAAATGGGACTCTCTTGCCCAGAAGAAGGTCTTCTTCGGCCACCAATCGGTGGGACGGAACGTCATCGAGGGTCTCGAGAAGGTCCTTCTGTCCGTTCCGTCCATTCGACTGAGGATCGAAGAAACGGCCGAACCCGGAGACTTCCAGGCGCCGGTCTTCGCCCATTCGAGGATAGGTCAGAACCGAGATCCAAGAGGAAAGATCGATCATTTCCGGCGACTTCTCGAGAGCGGCATCGGCCAGGCCGTGGACGTAGCGTTTTTCAAGCTCTGTTATGTCGACGTCGACCGGTCGACGGACATCGAGGGGCTTGTCGATCACTATGATAAGACCCTGGCGGAATTGGCCCAAACGTACCCTAACCTCGTTCTTCTCCCGGCTACAGTGCCATTGACCAACGAGACGCCGGGGATAAAGGCCAAAATAAAGAGGATCCTGGGCCGGGGACCCGCCCTGAAGGCGGATAACGCCAAGAGAAACCTGATCAATGACCACATCCGGAAAAAGTACGGGACGGCCATCTGGGACTTGGCAGATGCGGAAACGACGACCGCCCAGGGTGGAAATACCGCGGTTCGCGACAGCCGCGGGACCATCTACCTGATGAATCCGGAATACACCATCGACGGAGGCCATTTGAACGCTATCGGGAGCCAGATCGTCGCCATCGACCTGCTCCTCCGCCTCGTCTCCCTAGATCCACACTAAGCTGGTCTATCCCCCGCCACCTTGACAGGCGCTTTCCCCAGTATGATATAGTACATCTGTCCGTGTTGCGTTCTGAATAATCCTCAAGCGCCGAAGAGGGAGAAACCATGGCTTTTTCAAAGAACGACATCAAGATAGACGCCGCCCGGGAAGCGGCGCGCATCATCGATTGGATGCGTCAGGTCGTCGGCGCGAAGCTGCATAAGCGCGGAGGAGTCATCGGCATCAGCGGAGGGATCGATTCCAGCGTCTGCCTGGCCTTGAGCGCGAAGGCCTTCGGTCCCGAGCGTGTTCTCGGCATCACTATGCCGGAATCCGACTCGAACCCCGAAAGCGCCATCCTGGCCAGAAAGCTCGCTCGGGCGTACGGAGTCAGCTATATCGTCGAGGATATGACCGCAGCTCTGGCCGGCTTTGATACCTACCGCAGGCGGGACGAGGCCATCCGGAGCATCTTTCCCGAGTATGACGCCACCTATCGCGCGAAGATCGTCCTGCCCTCCGCGCTCGGGGAAAAAGACCAGCTAAACGTCTTCCAGTTGACCATCATCTCTCCGGAGGGGGAACAAAAGACACAAAGAGTCCCCCTCACGGAATATCTGCAGATCGTGGCGGCCTCGAACTTCAAGCAACGGAGCCGCATGTCTATGCTCTACCATCACGCCGATCGTCTCAACTACGCGGTTATCGGGACGGGAAACAAGAACGAGCACGAACAGGGTTTCTTCGTCAAGTACGGCGATGGCGGGGCCGACATCAAGCCGATCGCGCACCTCTTCAAAACCCAGGTCTACCAGCTCGCCGCCTTTCTCGGTGTACCCGAGGAGATCCAGACGCGCACGCCCACAACCGATACCTACAGCGCCGAGTGCACCCAGGAGGAATTCTTCTTCCGCGTTCCCTTCGAGGTGGGAGACGTCATCTGGCACGCGATGGAAAAGGGCGCTCCGATCGATGAGGTCGCCCGGGAACTCGGATTGAGCGTGGGGCAGGTAACTAACATCCAGAAAGACATCAAGCGAAAGATCAAAGCCACGGACTACCTGAGGGCCGAGCCCCAGCATATCGACCGCTCGGAACCGTGATGGGAAACGGGGATTCGCCGCATGACGCACACGAAGCTCGTGCATGATTTCCTGGCCGATTCCGCCGGCCGCTATCCCGAGAAGAACGCCTTTTTCTCCCTGGGGCAATGGCACACGTACGGGCGATTGGAAGAGCAGGCGAACCGTCTCGCCCGGCTTTTCTCGGAGTCCGGGCTGAAGAAAGGCGAGCGGGTAGCGCTACTCCTGGAGAACTCTGCGGAATATGTCATCACCTATTACGCCATTCTCAAGGCCGGAGCGATCACCGTCGCCTTGAATACGGAGGGTACAGCCGACGACATCGCCTACATCGCCCGGGATTGCGGCGTCCGGTTTCTCGTGACCGGGCCGAAATTGTATCCTCGGGTTGCGGTAATGATCCGGAACGCCGCCCCTCGTGAAGACCGGCCGGAAGTGACGTGCCTCGAGCGGCTGTTCCTCTGGTCCGGGGCGAACCCGGCCGTAGAAAGCGAGGGATCTAGAGTGGTTCGCCTCCCCGAGGAGTTGTCCGGGGCCCCTAATACGGCCGCACCGGTCCGGGGAATCGATCTGGATGTGGCGTCGATTGTCTATACGTCGGGCAGCACCGGGAAACCCCGCGGGGCAACCCTGAGCCATCTCAACATCGTCTCGAACACGCGATCAATCGTCGATTACCTCGAGCTGACCTCCGACGACAGGATCATGGTCGTCCTTCCCTTCTTCTACATTTATGGGAAATCGCTTCTCAATACCCACTTCTACGTCGGGGGGTCGGTCGTCGTCGACAACCGGTTCCTCTATCCCAACGTCGTCCTCCAGACCATGAGGGAGCAGGCCGCGACGGGATTCGCCGGAGTTCCATCGACCTTTACCATCCTCCTCAGCCGGTCGAACCTCAAGTCGTCGACGTTCCCAAAGCTCCGTTATGTCACCCAGGCGGGCGGCGCCATGGCCCCGGCCGTTCAGAAGGAGGTCGTGACGGCATTTGATCCGGCCAAACTGTTCGTTATGTACGGAGCCACCGAAGCCTCGGCCAGGCTCTCCTATCTTCATCCGAAAGAACTGCCTCGGAAATGGGGGTCTATCGGCATCCCAATCCCCAACGTCAACCTCTTTGTGGCAGACGACATGGGGAATCCTCTTGGTCCGGGTCAGGAGGGAGAGATCGTCGCCCACGGCTCCAACATCATGTCCGGCTACTGGAACCATCCCGAGGAAACCCAAAAGGTCCTGCGAAACGGACTGTACTACACGGGCGATATAGGGATGACGGATGAAGAAGGCTTTCTTTACGTCGTCGGCCGGACCAAGGACATGATCAAGGTCGGAGGGAACCGGGTCAGCGCCAAGGAGATCGAGGAAGTCCTCTATGAGCACCCCGCGGTGATCGAAGCGGCGGTCATCAGCGTGCCCGACGAGGTCCTGGGCGAAGCCCCCAAAGCGTTCATCGTACTCAAGGGCGGGTTCAGGGGGGACATCAAGGCTCAGCTTATCGAGTTCATGAAAGGTCGGCTCGCCCTCTACAAGATCCCCAAGTCCGTGGAACTCAGGGATTCCCTGCCGAAGAACGAAGCCGGCAAGATCCACAAGCTTAGCCTACGTTAGCGGACCGGCCACTCCGGATTTCACGGTCGGTCATGCATCTCCTTTCCTAAATTTCCCTCACCCTACCCAAGAGAGCCTGAGGTGTCAATCGTGTCCGTCAGTTTCAGATCGCCTTGACATTTCCCCATGGTCCGGCTTACTCTTCTCCTCAGCAAAGAGCCGGGGACGTCGGGCTGATTGCGCACGATGGGCAGGCATCGCACGAACCGCCACTAAGCTCTCTGCCAAAGGGTAGGTTTCTCAGGTTGCCGGGGACCGATGATCAAATGTGAGGTCTTTTCATCTTTTTCCGAATTGACGCCCGAGAGGTCACGTTGGGATGATTTCGCCGCTTCCTCTGGCGCCCCGATCTATGTGTCATTCGATTGGTGCCGGATTTGGTGGGAGTTCTACGGCCGGGGGCGGCGTCTCGCCGTATTTTTCGTTCTGTCCGATGACCAGCTGATTGGACTGTTCCCTTTATACATTGACAACACAGGATATGGGCCATTCAGTCTCAGGATTTGTCGGCCGGTCGGTTCTACGGAGGGACCGACGAGGATGTTCGACCCTCCGGTCAGAGCCGATGTCGCATCATCTGCTGTGAAGGCCGTTGTCGACACTCTGTTCCGCGAGAGCATGTGCGACGTCGTGAACATCGGCCCGATGGGAGCCGATCACCCGGGTGTCGTCGGCTTTGGCTCGTTGGCCGGGGACGGGTCATATCGAATTCAAGTCAAGCCGGCCGGCGTATTGACGTTTTTTGATTTATCCAAGCTGCCGGATGACCCCGTGACGATGCTGGGAGGAAGCGATCAAAAGAGGAAACGATACGAATTCCGGTATTTAGCCCGCCACGGGGCAATTGAAACGCTGGCTACGGGGACGGAGCTTGAGGTCGAGGCCGAATTTTTGAAATTCGCCCGGATCCATACGGAGAATTGGAACGTCAAAAATAGACCGGGGCATTTCAAGGCTTGGCCTAATGCCCTTGAATTCCATACGGCGCTCGCGAAGTGTCTCAACAGCCTCGGCCGCCTCCGTCTGTTCAAGATCGAGGTGGCATCGGATGTCATCTCTAATGATTATGGCTACGTTTTTGGTCGGGCTTTTTTCTGGGAGCTCCGGGCCAGAAGTCTCGATAGCAGGTGGACGAAGATCAGCCTGGGGAGCTGTGCAATGATCTCGTTATTGCGGCGCGTTGCGCACGAACGAATGACATGCCTCCATGCCGGAATCGGGCATTATGATTACAAAGTGCGGCTTGGCGCACAGGAACGCCCGGCCGTGGTCTTGAGGGTATTTCCGAAGAAAGGCGCCGTGGGAGTCCGGGTTGCTATCTTTACGCTGGTCCGGGGGCTTATTGAAATCCTCTACTTCAAGATCTGGTATATGCGTATCCAACCTTTACTCCCCAGGTGCTTCCGTTGGCCGATCTGGAAGTTCTGGTCGCGGATGTCAACCTGAGCAATTCGGGGATACCATGTTTTTGAGAGCGGGGACGCTCCTCGGAGCTAATTTTGGCTGTCGAACCTGAATATGGCTCTCCTCGATCTCGGCAGAGGGCCAAAGCTCCCAGCCGCCATCCATTGATCAGCCGGTCCGGCCGTCCCATCCGGCGAGGCGGGCCCAGAGCCACCAGGCCGCGTAGGCTTTCATGTTGGCGTTAAGCGGCTGAGTATGGGGGGCTTCACATGGGAACCACTCGCCGGGGTGTGCGCTCTGCCAGTCGATAGCCCAGTTCCTGTCCCTAGCGCCGTCGCCGTTGCTGTCGTAATCGCAGTTCTCGTTGACATGTTTATCCCCGAAATAGGCTCCGTCCGGATCATAGCATTCGATATCGTAGAAGTCATACAGGATCTTGTTATTGGCCTTGCAATACTTCCGGATACGTTGGTTACATGCGGCATCATCCGTCGTGTAAGCGCTGGCCGCCATCGTCCGGCCCGTCATATAGACGAATTTGATGTTAGGGAAATCCTTCTCGATCTTATTCATCAACGACAGGTAGGTGTCGATGTTCTCAAAGCTTGTATTGGCCCCCCAACACCAGGACCACATGATCACGTTCACGCCTGGATCCGTGGCTAAATAGGCCCTGGTGGCTTTCTCCCAAGCCGTATAGCTCGTGCTTCCGGATGGGGTCGAGTTGAGGTCGTTGGCGATCCCGAGGCCCGCGAAGTCCCCGATGTAGCCACGCAGTTCGAGCGCTCCGGAGCTGCCCCCGGTGTTCCAAGAGTAGAGCGGTCCCTTCCATTTGGAGAGGCCGGTCATGCCGAACAGCAGCTGGCTCCCGTGCGACGTGCATCCGTAGGCGATATGGAGGGTTTCCTTGGCTTTATTGATCCACTCTGCCGGAATGCTGGCGAGTTTGGTACAGGTGTGGTCAATGATGACGCCCTGGCCAGCAGGGGCCGGACCACCTGCCCTGAGGGCCAGACCAAAGAGGGGGATCACGAGAATTCGGGCCAATTTGGACAATAGTTCACGTCGTTTCATCCCTTCCTCCTCTCTCGTGGCCATAATGTATTAAATTCCACGGCCCCAGTCAATTCTTCCCTTGCAGGGAACGATGAGGTCAGGCGGGCGGGAGGAAGGCTCGCCCCGGATGCAGAAGGCGGCCGGCGAAACATGCAGGGCACGAGGATGAATTGCCAGCGGGCATCGAAATGAATAGAATACAGGCGATATTCCATCAAGGAATCTGAACGGGAGTCGCCGGGAAAACATGCACGTGTCGTCAAATCGCCTCACCTATATCATTATCACGCCGGCTCGCAATGAAGGGAAGAATATCGGGCGACTGATCGCCTCGGTGACTTCACAGACGGTTCTGCCCGAGAAATGGATCATCATCGATGACAATTCGACAGATGACACCGCCGAGATCATCCGCGGTCATCTGACCCATTTTCCGTGGATGGATCTTATCAATATGCAGGAACTCCGGGAACGCAGTTTCGCGGCGAAGGTGGATTGCTTCAGCGCCGGCCTTCGACGGCTTGGAACTCTGGAGTATGACATCCTGGGGAACATCGATGCCGATGTCTCCTTCGAAGTCGATTATTTTGAGTATCTTATCCGCCAGTTCGCGGCAGACCCCGACCTCGGGGTCGCGGGTACGCCTTTCATCGAAGACAGTGGCTACAACTCCGCGTGCGATTCCCAGGAGGGCGAAAACCACGTGGCCGGAGGCTGCCAGCTCTTCCGCAGGAAGTGCTTCGAGCAGATCGGAGGCTATGTGCCCAACCGCAAGGGTGGGATCGACTGGATCGCCGTGACGACGGCGAGGATGTTCGGATGGAGGACGCGTTCCTTCGGCGAAAGAACTTTCCATCATCACCGGAGCCTGGGGACCGGCGAGACCACCTCCATGGCCGCGTTCTTCAATTATGGAAGGAAGGATTACTATCTCGGCAATCATCCCCTCTGGGAGATGTTCAGGATCATCTACCGGATGTCCAAGAAGCCATATGCGGTGGGTGGGGTCGTTCTCCTGTCGGGCTACCTGTGGGAAGCTTTTCTCCGAGAAGCCCGTCCCATCACTCCGGAACTCGTCCGATTCCATCGTAGAGAAGAAATGCGAAAGCTGAAGACGATATTCGGAAAGCTCCTTGGAAGCACAGGATCCTGAGACCGGGCCTCGGGTCGACCTGAATCACCGACCGGAAGGGAAGGACAAGATGACAGCGGTACAATCGGCGGAAGTCAGGACAGCCCTTGATAAGTTCGTCGGCTGGCTGGACCGCTTCGGAGAAACGTCGTTCGATCATCAGAGCTTCTACGCGGGGCCGGTCGGCAGAAGGGCGAAGGAATTGTACTACAAGAACCGCCTGATCGGCCTGCTGGCCGTCAGCCCGATGGTCTTTTGCGAGGCTTTCCTTCCGGAGGCCCGACGGCTGTTCTGGAAGAGGATCCGCCTGCCGATCGCCGATGCCCACTACGCCATGGGATTCGCGGCGCTTCACCGGGAGACGGGAGACACGGCCCACCTGAAGAGGGCCGTCGATTTCCTGAACGTGCTCGTTCAAACCCGCTCCCCAAGATATCGCGAGTATTGTTGGGGTTATCCGTTCGATTGGGTCACCCGGAACGGGACGATCGGAAAGGATACGCCGCTGATCACCACGACACCCTACGTCTATGAGGCCTTCGAGGCCGTCCATGTCATCGACGGGAATCCGGAATGGATGAGGATCATGAGGTCCATCGCCGAGCACGCCATGAACGACATCGGTGAGTTTCCCCTATCCTCCGATATGGCGTCTTCGGGCTATTTCCCAGGGGACACGACCATCGGGGTTGTCAACGCGAGCGCCTACAGAGCTTTCCTGCTGACCCGGGCATCCATCCGGTTCGGGGAAAGCGCCTATGGGGAGAGGGCGGAGAGGCTCATCAACTTCGTGCTCCACGCCCAGCAGCCGAACGGCTCCTGGCCCTACGCGCTGGACGGCACGAGGGACTTCGTCGATCATTTTCATACCTGTTTCGTCATGAAGGCGCTTGTGAAGATCGAAAGGATCACGTCCCACGGGGGGTGTCGAGCGGCGATCGAGAAGGGCGTGCGTTTTTACCTGTCAGAGCTGTTCGATCGGCAAGGCTTTCCCAAACCGTTCGCCAAGGCACCGCGATTGACCGTCTACCGGAATGAGCTCTACGACTACGCCGAATGCATCAATCTCGGCACGCTGCTGAAGGGACGCTTCCAGGACCTGGACAGGAAGGCGGATCATGTCGTCGGCGACCTACTGGGGAGATGGCAAAAGAAGGACGGGTCGTTCCGCTCGAGAAAGCTCATTTTCGGCTGGGACGCCGTCCCCATGCATCGATGGGGGCAGTCCCAGATCTTTCGGAGCCTCTGTCTGAGCCTCAGGACCGGGGCGGATTCGGAGGACCGGCGTGCGTGAGAGGAGCAAGTAAGATGTGCGGAATCTGCGGCCAGTACAATTTTCTTCGGACCGAGCCCGTTTCCCGGGACGATCTCGTCCGCATGGCCAGGACGATGCTCCACCGCGGCCCCGACGACGAGGGATATTTCGTTTCCGGAGGGCTGGGCCTGGGATTCCGGCGCCTCTCCATCATCGATCTTTCGAGCGGTCATCAGCCGATGTCTGACAAGGACGAGTCGGTCTGGCTGGTGTTCAACGGCGAGATCTATAACTTCCGCGAGTTAAAAGCGGAATTACAGGGATACGGCCATGCTTTTCGGACGACGTCCGATACCGAAGTCATCATCAACGGATACAAACACTGGGGCGTCGACGTGCTGAACCGCCTCAACGGGATGTTCGGGCTCGCCCTTTGGGACGTTCGCGAGAAGCGACTGATCATCGCCCGCGACGCCATGGGCATCAAGCCCATTTATTATCGGATCGACGACGGCCGGTTGGTGTTCGGCTCCGAGATCCGTCCCGTCCTAGCCACCGGGGAGAACCGACGGCCGCCGATCGACACGGTCGCCCTGAATCTTTTCCTGCGATACCGATATACCCCGGCGCCGCTCACGATCTTCCGTGATGTTCGGAAGCTGGCCGCCGGGACGATGATTGTCGCCGAGAACGGGCAGATCTCGCTCAGCCGCTGGTATCGGTACAAACCCGCCCCCTTCGCTCCGATGAAAACACCCGACGACGCCTCGCGGGAATTGCTGGAGTTGTACAAGCAGGCGGTTAAAAGGCATCTCATCAGCGACGTCCCCGTGGGCCTCTTGTTGAGCGGGGGGGTGGACTCCGGCCTCCTCCTCTCCCTGATGAACCTGTATGGATCCGCCTGGCCGACGTTCACCGTAGGCTACGGGAAGAGCTTCAAGGACGACGAGCTTGTCGACGCCGAGAGCACGGCCCGGATCTTTTCTTCCCGACATTCCTCCGTGTCCATCTCGAGGGAGGATTTCGAGAGCTCGCTTCCCCGAATCATCCGTTACCTCGAGGAGCCCATCGCGACCTCGTCCGTGGTCCCAATGTATTTTGTCTGTGAGCGGGCCCAGCGGGACGTCAAGGTCGCCCTGGTCGGGCAGGGCCCGGATGAGCTCTTTGGCGGATACCAGCGGCATATCGGACTCCGGTATAGCGGGCTGTGGCGCGGCCTGCCGGGCCCCCTGAGGAGAGCCATGTCTTCCCTCGTCATGTCCATGCCGAGAAACGAAACCCTGAAAAGAGGCGTCTATTCCCTGGGCACCATCGATAGGATGAAGAAATATCAGTTTGTCTTTTCGATCCTGCCGGGAGAAACAATCGACGGGCTCTTCAAGGCGGGGACGATCCCGCCCGACGCCGGCGACAAGGTCCTCGAGTTTTGGGATGACCTCGGACCGCTCATGGAAGAAACCGATGATCTCGGAGGACTGCAGTTCCTAGAGATCCGTTCATCGCTCCCCGATGAGCTGCTGATGTATTCCGACAAGCTGTCTATGGCTCATAGTTTGGAGCTTCGGGTCCCCTATCTCGACCGTACGGTTGTCGAATATGTCCAAAAGCTCTCCGCGTCCTTGAAGATCCGATACGGGAAAGGGAAATGGCTCCACAAGAAGGTCTGTCGTAGCTACCTTCCGGCGTCTATCGTCAGGAGGAAAAAGCGCGGGTTCGCGGTCAATGTGGTCGACGAGTGGTTTCAAGATTCTTTGAGCGGTAAGATCGAATCCTATCTGACCGACGATCGTTCGATGATGTATCAATTCCTTCAACACGATCGGGTTCTCGATCTGTTGAGGGCTCACAAGACCCGGGAATCCGACAACCACAAGCTGCTTTTCAGCTTGGTTGTGTTCGAGGAATGGTTGCGATCTGTCTGGTCATAAGAAGACGCCGGAACCGCTGAACTGGCGTGTAAGGGGCCGAGGTGACCTGAACCGCATTTCTCCCCTTGCCCGGAATTCATCATGAAGCCCACTCTTATCTATGAGCTTCATAGAGCTGGGGGCGTTACTGTGAGGTTGGCCTTCTTCGTCACGACGCACTTCGCGGTGATCGTGACCGTTCTTGCCGAAGTCACCGGGCTGGTCGTCACCATAAAGGTGGCCGTCGTCTGACCCGCCGCCACCGTCACCGACGCCGGCACCTGCGCCGCCGCGGTACGGTTACTGGACAGAGTGACGACCCGTCCGCCTGCCGCGGCAGGGCCGTTCAGAGTGACGGTGCCCAGACATGAAACACCTCCCGTAACGGTAGCCGGACTTAGTCTCAGTGACGACAGCGACGGCGCGTTAACCGTCAGGGTTGCCCGCCGTGTGACGCTGTTGTAGCCCGCCGTGATCGTCACCGCCGTCGTCGCCGTCACCACGCTCGTCGTCGCCGTAAAGGTGGC
>Ga0209254_10005138_pt1 | contig 12030 bp, 18 predicted proteins | sample FrelakmetDIP11DI_FD_187148 | JGI IMG/M metagenome (GOLD analysis project Ga0209254, IMG submission 187148) | Freshwater lake sediment microbial communities from the University of Notre Dame, USA, for methane emissions studies - DIP11 DI (SPAdes)... | ecosystem: Environmental > Aquatic >...
TGATTTTCATTTGATTATTCGTCATGTAATTGTTTTTCTTGCATTTCTTTAACAATTTTCTCCAGTTTCTCCACTTTTTGGGCTGTGAGTTTTTGTTCTTTTTGTAATGTTTTCTTCATTTCTTGGTTTTCTTTTTCCAAGTCTTTTATTCGTCTGTAAGCGTTTTCTTCTAGTTTCAGTATCTCTATGGTTTCTATGCTTAGGCAGGGCAATGCTTTTTCCAAGTATTGTATCTTGAGGTTCTGGGGGTCTGGTTGAACATATCGGTTTAGGGTGTTTTTTGTTCCCTGTCCAAGTAACCATTTAACATCTCTTTCTTGAAGACCTGCCCGCAGTGACTGGGCTGAGAAGAACCTTCTTAGTTCGTGACTAGTGAAATACCTTTTGTTCCCAACTGTCTCAAAACCTGCGTCATCATTGATTTTCTGAAAAGCAGATGTCATGGTGTACTTATTTAGGAGGTCACCGGGTCTTCTGCCGATAAAAAGTGGTTCATCTAATCCTATTATGGGTTTTTTCTTGGCTTCCCGGTATTCCAAGTAGTCTAGGATGGCTTCCACACTCTCAGGGCTGGCGAAAGTATAATAATATTTCCCGTTTTTTACTCTATGAATATGCCAAGTGGGTATGATGTGCAGGTTAACGGGGAGAATGTTTCTAATGTTCTCTACGTTGTAAGGTTCTTTTAATGGGATTATAATGTAGTCTTCCAGGGATTTAAGGAAGTCTTTGAATGTAAGTTTTCTTATTTCTGCGGATCCCATCCCTGAGGATACCATTAGAAGTATGATAGCCTTGTATTTCCGGTTAGAATATTCGAGAGCTTTTTTTATGTCTTCCTTACTTATCCATTCTTTATTGTCTTTTTTTGTAAGTAAGTTTAATTTTATAGGGAGTTTGGGGAGTTCGATTTCAAATGTAGAGTAGAATGCTTTGACGTAGATCAAGTAGTTGTTGATGCTGGTATCTTTAAGGCCCTTTCTTCGTAAGTATTGGATGAATTTAATCAGATGGGCTTTTATTTTTCGTCTTTTAAGTTTTATACCTTCATGTTCCTCTTTTTCAGCTTCTTGTAGGAATTCTGTGGGTGTTAATCCGATGGCTTGGGAATATTCAAAGATCCTGTATTTGTACCCCTCTATAGTGTTAGATTTTAGGGTTTTTAGGGTTAGAAATACCCGGAACTTCTCATCCTCTTCAAGAAAAGTATTAATATCTTTAGAATCTAATTTATCTTTGGAGTTCATTCTTATTCAGCACTAATAGATATGGACTCTTTTTATATAAAGTGTAGTTTTTTACATAATGTATAATTTATAAGTAGTGATATCATGACTCCCAAGGATATGATGGTTGCTGATGCCAACGCCGTGGCCTTAGGTATTCCTCGAACTTCTCTAATGGAAAACGCTGGAAAATGCCTAGCCAGGAAAATAGCTCGAGATAGAAGGCCATGTAAAGTGGCCATATTTGCAGGAAACGGTGGAAATGGAGGGGATGGTTTTGTTGCCGCCCGTTATCTTTTGAATCAGGGTTTTGAAGTTGAAGTATTCCTTTTAACACATCCTTCATTAATAAAATCAGAGGAAGCCAGGCTAAATTGGGAGGTTTTGCAGCAAATCAGCAGGGGATTAGGTCAACTTAACCTTGAAATTTTGTTAGATTCTTCTTATTTACGAGATACAGATGCTAAAATAGTGGTAGATGCACTTCTGGGCACGGGTGTGAGAGGTAAACTTAAGGAGCCCATATCCACAGCAGTGGATATTATAAACCAATCAAATGGGTTAAAAATAGCTGTAGATGTCCCCACGGGGGTAGATCCGGATTCAGGGATGGTTAATGATAAGGCAGTGCGTGCGGATGTTACAGTAACTTTCCATAGGGTTAAGGTAGGGCTGAATATTGCCAGTGTGGAATACGTGGGCAACATAGAAGTCTGCGATATTGGCATCCCCAATGAAGTAGAGATATTCACTGGCCCAGGTGACCTTCTCAGGCTCCAGAAAAGAGATCATGAATCGCACAAGGGACAGAACGGTCGAGTAATGGTTATAGGCGGAAGTCAAGATTATTCTGGTGCTCCTGCGCTGGCAGCATTTTCTTCTTTAAGATCAGGTGCTGATTTAGCGGTTGTTACTTGTCCTCGGGTTGTTTCCTCAGTGATACGATCATATTCGCCTGACTTGATTGTGAAGAGTCTTGGTGATGATTTATTAACTCCAAGAGACACTGAAAAAATATTGGAACTTGCAAAAAATGTGGATTCTGTTATATTAGGTTGTGGGGTTGGACTTGAGGATGAAACAGCAGTAGCATTGAGTATTTTACTTGAAGAAATCCAAAAACCCATGATCATAGATGCTGATGCTCTTAAAATCATTGAAGTTGAAGTTCTCAGTCAAAGAGATTATGAAACAGTTCTAACTCCGCATAAAACTGAATTTAAGGCCTTGTTTGGTCAAGAAGTGCTGGGTAATCTAGAAGGCATGGCTGAAGTAGTTTTAAACGCATCACAGCATTGCGGATGCACTATACTGCTGAAGAGTTCGGTGGACATAATTGCATCTGCAGATAAATTACGCCTGAATAACACTGGAAACCCCGGAATGACAGTAGGAGGGACTGGGGACTGTCTTGCAGGATTGGTTGGGGGGTTAATGGCTCAAGGTCATCATGGATTTGAAGCTGCCTTCCTGGGAGCTTATATTAACGGAAAGGCAGGAGATCTCGCAGCAGAGGAATATGGATATAATTTTACCGCTACAGACATTTTAAGCTTCATACCAAGAGTATTCAAATGATTAAGATAAGAAATAAAAAAATACAAATGTTTTTCCATTTAGGGCTAGAAGAATCCGATAATTCATATTCTGCTTAAGCTATTAAAATTAGCCACACAAAGAGTCCCAATCCAATCAAACCTACGAACCGGCCACCAATATGTAAGAATGTTAATTGGGATCGAGCAGTTAAATATAAATCGTATAAACAGCTTAAATGAGTTTAACTATTTCTTACGGCACAATTTCTGGTAGCAGGCGGCTTGCATCCCGTAATTTTTTACCATACTTGCCATTTCCCTCTGGTCCATCTCTTTGTCCTCAAATGATACTGCTTCCTCCTGATATAGACTGAAGGGTGATCTTCGTCCTAATATACGCATACTACCTTTGTGGAGCTTTAAGCGCACAAATCCCGAAACTCGACTCTGCATGTTATCTATAAGCTGGTCTAGATCCTCTCGAAGCGGTTCATGCCATAATCCTTTGTAAATAAGCTCGGAATAAGTTTGTGAAACCGTTTCAGCAAATTTCAATTCTTCTCTTGTAAGAACCAGTTGCTCCAGGGCTCGGTGAGCAGTCATTATAAGGCAGGCCCCCGGTGTTTCATAGTTTTCCCTTGATTTCAGGCCGATTATCCTGTCTTCCATGATGTCCACTCTTCCAATACCATGTCTGCCTGCAATAAGGTTGCAGCGATTTATGATATCTGTAGGTCCAATTAAATTTTCGTCAATTTCAGTGGGTACTCCTTCTTCGAAGGATAGCTCGATGATTTCAGCTTCATCTGGAGCATCTTCCGTAGAGCGAGTCCATCTGAATGCTTTTTCCGGGGTCTCTACCATGGGATCCTCTAAGATGTCTCCTTCTATGGAACGTCCCCATAGATTCTCGTCGATACTAAAAAGCTTTTCTAAAGGGAGCGGTATTCCGTGGGACTGTGCATAATGAACTTCTTCCGTCCTGGTAAGGTTCAGGTCTCGTATTGGTGCTATTACATCGCAATTAGAGTAGGATCTAATTATCGATTCGAACCGGAACTGGTCATTACCTTTACCGGTGCAACCATGGGCAATAGCATCTGCTCCAACCTTTTCAGCAAGTTCAACAATTTTAATTGCAATTAGTGGTCTGGCTAGGGCAGTACTTAGTGGATAGCCTTCGTAGGCTGCGTTGGCCTTCACAGCCCGGAAGATGAATTCACGGGCAAACTCTTCTTTAGCATCTAGGGTGTAATGTTCTAGGCCCATTTCAGCTGCTAATTTTGCTGGTCTATTTATTTCATCTTCAGGTTGCCCCACGTTCACGCAGGCGGTTATAACTCTCCTTTTGTACTTCTCTTCCAGTAATTTTATGCATACTGAGGTGTCCAGGCCACCGCTGAACGCCAGAACAACTTTTTCCATTTATAATCACCTTTTTTATTCCTTGATTAATTTTAGGATTCAGCAGAAAACTATTATAAATTTGATCTCTACCCCACCTAATATAAGCATTAGAGGTAAGTTAGGTTGAAGGTCCAGATTGAAGAAGTCTTAGTTCTAATAACTCGTAAAAGAATGAATGGTACAGTTTATGGTGTGATTGATCTTTTCGGTGGAATTATGAGGTTCTTTAATTTGGTTAGATAAGTTTTAATTACGGAATAGATAAGGTCCTAGAATCTTAATGTTTTATCTTTGGTGTGATATACATATATGACCTTAAAGTCTCTTCCTCTGAAGTCTTATTCTCTGCTGTAAGGATCAATGTATGTTTCAGGAGTATTTCCCGGAGTATTTTCCTCTCCGGTTCGTTACAAAACCAGGAAGCTTCCTTAATAAATTCATCTAACCTTTGAAGCCGATCAACAACCCCACTACGGGGTTTCTCTTGTTTCTTCATCATGGCTTAACAATCCCCCTAAAGAAACTTTTAATGTACATTTTTTATGGATTACTTAGATATAAAGGTTGCTATATTCCAACAATGCAACAAGGCAATAAAAGTTTATATAAAGGAAGCTACAATTAATTAGTATAGTAGGTGAGTGTGTTGGTAGAAGAGAAAAGCCTTAACGTCAGGGTCCCAAGCGACTTGAAGAACACTTTTACCAGAGTTGCAAGGGAGCAATTTGGTGAAGAACCTGGATCTCTCAAGAAAGCCACTATTGATGCTTTAAAATTATGGCTAGAATCTAAAGGAAAGCCATACCAGGAAGAGAAATAATTCAAATCTTACCAATTTTTATATTAATTCTTAATTAATTTTTATGAAGATGTGGATCGGATGACAAACCCATGTCTTTTCAGTTTTCACAAAGCTAAGCGGAGCCCTATGCAGTATATATAGTATTTAATGTTTTAAACTCTAAAGAGATATATATTAGGGAGCTTAACAATGAAAAGAAAAATAATAGAGTCTACTCCTTTCGGGCCTGTGGCTGTAATCTGGTCTAGATTAGATGGTTCTCCAAAGATTGTTCGGGTTCTGCTCTCCAAGCCTGAGTTATCCGCTGAAGATCAGGTGTCTGGGATTTACCCGAATTCCCAATTGTCTTCCTGTGCAGAGATCGATGCTTTGGCCACGGCTATAAAAGCTTTTCTTGATGGAGATGATGTTGTATTCTCGCTTGATATTTTAGCTTTTGAATTGTGCTCTCTTTTTCAAAAGGCTGTTCTGTGCGCTGAGTACCAAATTCCAAGGGGATGTGTCAGCACATATCAACTCATTGCAAGTTATCTGGGCAAAGAGAATGGAGCGCGGGCAGTTGGCAATGCATTGGCAAAAAATCCTTTTCCCATCATAATACCTTGTCATCGAGCCATCCGCTCAGATCTTCATCTTGGAGGATTTCAAGGTGGGCTCGATATGAAGCGGGCTTTACTCGAGAAAGAAGGTATAAATTTCGACAACAAGGGGAGAGTAGTCTATACTCACTTATATTACGATAAAAAAACATCTAGAGCTGATGAATGCTAAAAGTTGCAATTGCTTACAGCACGAACATGACCAAACTATATTTTTTTAGCGAATTTTTCAAGGTATTATTTATCTAAAACAAACTAAAAGAGAGAACAAATTCTTCTATTTAGATATAACCATGTTATAGATAAAAAAAATTAATACGAATGTTATCTGGGGTGTTTTTTGAAAATTTCAAATCGAACGTAGAACATACTTAGATATACTTAGGCTCAATTAAATTGGTGTAGGCATGGAACTTGATATAACTATAATTGACCCGGAGACCGGGGGAAGTATTGAAAAAAATCAGAATATTAAGGTGCATCTATCAAGGGGAAAGGTCACTGAAAGCTTGATTGAAGCTGCTAAGAAAGGAACTCCACTGGTTCGGATGGGATCTGGATTTCCAACGGTTCTCTTGATTGCAGGCGTTCATGGTAATGAACTCCCTCCTCAAGCAGCAGTATCGCGGCTTTTTAGCGAACTGGATAAAAAGAAGATAGCTGGAACAGTGTACATCATACCTTTTGCCATTCCATATGCCACGATGAAGAATTCCCGGAGATTTAAGGGATGGGACATGAACCGAAAGGCATTTAAGGAAGGTACCACTTCCTATCACATTATCCATGCCACACAGAAACTAAAAATAGATGCTGTAGCAGATTTTCATTCAACCCAGACTCAGAGCAACCCTGGGATTGAGAGTGTTTTCTGCTCTAAAAATCCTTGCTATGAAAGTTTCAAAATAGCCACCCATATTACCCGTCAAACATCTTCTAAGATAATTTCACAGGAAAAGGCTGGCACCCTCTATGGTGGTGCTCTAGAAGATGAATTAAACCTTTCTGGGATACCGGCAGTAACATGTGAAGTGGTCTCACAAAATGGAAAAATTGATCCAGGTAGTATTAAGCGTTCAAATTTGCAGATGCAAGCATTTCTAGCGTATTTTAGCATCCTATAATCTAGAGTTAAATTTAAAACAGGAAATAATGTCTTCTTATAAAAATCACATCCTATTTTCTTTGGTACTAACTTTTCCATTCTTTCCCGATGTTTACTACCTTTCCTTGGCGGTTATCGGAGCTTCAGTTGTAGATCTTGACAGTAAATATCGCAACAAAAACCTGTTCATCTTGGCACTTTTTGGAGGGTTGTTATTGGCGTTTCTTCAATTCTTAAATATTTCTATATTTCCAGGTTTGATATTAATCACTATATCTTTGTTATTTTTTATTTCAAAGCATCGAGGATTCATGCACTCAATTATGGGAATTATTTTGGCTGCATTTCTTCTTAGTATTTTCACACTTAGCGTACTGATGGTACTGCAATTTATTCATCTTTTTTATAACGCCTCTTTGTTTTTAACATCCGCCTTCCTGGGAATAATGATTCTCAACAAGAAATTAGTAATTCCCTTCATTCTTGTTCTTTCATTGGGGATATTATTAACACCCTTAATTGGTTTTAATATATATTTTGTATTTGGAGCAGTTCTTCTGGGTTCTTTGAGCCACATGATTTTGGACCTCTTTACCCCCAGTGGCGTGAAAATTTTTAAGCCGTTATCATCCCGAAAAATGGGAAAAATAACTGGAATGTTACTTCTAGCTATTTGGGTCGCTGCAGTTATTCTTCTTTATGGATTTAATTATTTCCTCATACCATCCCTCTGATGGTTTAAGGAAAAAATGTTGATGACCTTAAATTAAAATTCTTATTTATTTATAATAATAAACTAATAAAAAAATGATTGTAATATAAAAACATTTTCGAGATGGATTTAGTTAATTAATGGAGGTTTAGAGATTTTTTTTGGGTTCTACTTCCTTATCTATACATCAAAACTTATATAGAAACATTTATATTATCATAAATAATCATGTTAATTGTTCATGATGCACCCATATTAACAGCTTTTAGGGGGCTAATTTACCATGTTTATCACCAGAATATTCTATGGAATTGCCTATTTCATCGTTCTGATATTTGAAATAATCAAAGCATCCATTGACGTTGCCACCCGAACTTTGAATGGAAATATTGAACCAGTTATTGTTGAAATCCCTACTGTACTTAAGAGACCTATCTCACAGACAATACTGGCCAACAGCATAACATTAACACCCGGAACCCTCTCTATAGACTTAGACTCTGAAAATCAGGTCATAAAAGTTGCTATAATAACTCCACGTTCAAACGAGGAAGTCATACCTTTTGAACCATACATAAAAGGGATGTTAGAATGAATTTGTTAGAATTTTCTGAATATTTCCTGTTAATAACTTTGGCCATATATGCTATAGCCAACTTACGCATAGCTACCCGAAAAACTATAGGTATGGGACTTGTAGGTGTAGCTGGATTAAGCATAGCCGTGGCCACTATCCTCATCCTTGTGCAGAATTTATATCAAATAGGTTTCTGCCGGGATATAGCCACAGCTCTAGTGATATTAGGTCCCATTGGGACCATAGCATTTGCCCGGGTGTTAAGGGGGTGGAAAAGTGGATGATATAATAACTATAATAAAATCTATTCTACTTATTGCAAGTGGGGTTTTTGTCCTTTTAGCAGCATTAGGAATTTTAAGATTCAAAGATGACATTACAAGGGTGGTATACGCCAGAGTGCATATTCTTGGAGTGGCAGATTCGGCTTGTATACTGGCTTTGTTATTATTAGGTGAGCCACTTCTTGCTGGGGCTTACTTCATACTAACTCCCTTCGCATCTCATGCTATTGCCAATGGTTTCTACTACGGAGAGGATACCAATGATTGAATATATACTGATGTTCATTGTGATTTTAGGAGCTATCCTGGCTCTGATGCAAAGAGATCTCCTTAAGGCAGCTATCCTAACTGGAATTCCGGGGGCGGCCATGGCGTTCCTTTACCAGTATCTCTTGGCCCCTGATGTAGCCTTGACTCAGGCCATAGTTGGATCCGCCATATTGCCGGTTTTTTTTGCACTGGCTGTCTACAAAACTCGCAGGGTGGGGGGTTAAGATGATCATTGACACACAACTGGCATCTTTGTTTACAGCAGCTTCACTGATTATAATTGGTATATATGCAGCAGTATTCCTGGATAATCTTATCAAGAAAGTGATAGGCCTGGCTTTTATCGGTGATGGGGCTAATCTATTCATAATTGCCTTGGGATATAAACCAGGGGGAATAGTCTACATCTTTCTGCCAGGTATGGCTGCAGACTGGTTTGCACAAAATGCTGCTTACCCACTTCCCTTTGCTCTGGTTCTGACCAGTATTGTTATTGGTGCCAGTACCACAGCGGTTATGCTGGGGCTTATTATCGTTCTGTACCAAAAGCACAAATCCATAAGAGCATCTAAGATTTTGGGAGAGTCCTAAAATGTTATACGATACTTCTTATAATACCCTAACTGCACTAATAAGGTCAGATGCTAAATTTAGGGATTATGACTCTAATGATATGGAGGTAATATATTGGACCTCTTAATCCCATTGATGGTTATAATACCAATAACTTGTGCATTGTTCCTAAACCTGCTTCATAAGAAGGACCGCACCATTAAGACCATAGCCATTCTGGCTGCTATCACTCTTCCTGCCCTGCCTATTCTGGCAAATTATGGGTTACACTACTTCGGAGGTTACGCTCCTCTAGTAAATAACCCTATCCCGGATACTTCTCTACCTTCATCCATCACAGGAACAGCTTTAAATGTATTCCACCCCGCGATCACCTACTCATTCCAGAGTGCACAGAAATTGTTCGTATTCATACTGGGCTTAGTGGCCCTAATGGCTATATTCATATCTCTGTATGAAACAAGAAGACCATCTGGTGTTTACGCATACATGATGTTCATGGGAGCAGCTGCCGTTACTGCAATAGTGCTTACTGATGACATATTTAACTTATATGTGTTCTTCGAGATCGCTGCTTTGGCAACAGTTGGTATTGTATTAGTATCCCAGATTGAGGGTAACTATGAAACCGCGCTGAAATACATGATCATGGGAAGCATAGCTGGTCCACTCCTTCTATTGGGGATAGCCCTGCTTTTAGGAGTCACTGGGAACGTTAACATTACAGATATTATCTATGCACTTAAAAATGGGTTAGTTAATCCACAGAGTCCGGTGGTGTTAATGGCCTGCGGATTGATTGTCTTTGGCTGGCTGTATGGTTCCGGTCTGCCTCCATTCCACACCATTAAATCAGGGATGTACAGCAAAGCCTTACCTCATGGTGCTGCTTTAATGCAGGCATTTTCAGTATTTACCTTTGTGGCCATGGGAATAATTATACTACGTATCTTCTCGTACTTACCATTCTCTCAAATAGTTATTTTGGGTGTTTCCTTATTAGCTATGATTTTGGGAATCACCATGGCCATACTACAGACTGATATCAAACGTATGATAGGTTTTCTTGCTGTAGGAGAGCTGGGATATATTGGAATTGGTTTAGGGCTGGGAACCGCATTTGGAATAACTGCTGGTCTTTTTCAGGCAGTTAATGAAGGACTTCTCACTGCATTAGTCTTTATAGGATTTGGAACAGTACTCTACCAAACTGGTATCACCGACACACGTAAACTGGGAGGTTTAATGCTGAAAAACCCCCTGGTGTCCCTAGTGGTGCTCTTGGGCGGATTTGCCCTAGCCGGAATCCCTCCATTTAATGCTTTCCAGAGCAAACTTCTGCTCATCCAATCATCAATTCAGGCGGGTCTGCCGGAATTAGGGGTGATAATGATACTCTTGAGTATAGTAACGTTCATGACCTTCATGAAGGCCTTCCATGCTGTTTACATGCGGCCTATGCCTCTTGATCTAGAAATAAAGAATAAAAAGATACCAAAGGCAACCATAATATCCATGTTGGTGTTACTGACAGTTTGTCTCATATTTGGTCTTTTCCCCCAATTAGCAATAGGCTATCTTCAGCCACTGGCAACTAGCTTAGCTGGGGGGGTACCATGACTCTCTATGACATTATAATCAAGAGAATTAAGACTATACAAGAAAAAACAGATGCAGAGGGACCGGTAACTAACATTTCTGTGTCTTCCATGTTAACTGCGGAGATTGCCTTGATCTCAACAATTCTCTTGGTGGTGAGCATGCTTCGGCTGGTTAACAAGTCTTTAATGATTGTGGCTGTTCTCCTGGTGTTATTCACCGCTATCTTGGCCATGCCACTCATGCCTAGGATCAGGAGGGAGCTTAACGACTCCCTGGCTCACATGATGTTTTACATGATCCTGGCCCTAGCCATAGTAATAACCCTGTTCTACTGGGGGAGTTTAAATGTCTGAAGGAATAAGAAACCTAATCTCAGGGTTTGCCCTATTAATATTCGCTATTGCAATATTCCAATCCACTTATCTATTCAAACAAATGATTTATCCGGGAATAAGCTACCTCTACAACTGGGTAGGCCCCCAAATCGCACCCAACATGGTAACTCTGGTAGTTTTCGACTGGAGGGGATATGATACCCTTGGAGAGGCATTGATATTGGTAACAGCTGTGGTAGCGGTCCTCTTGATCTTCGGAAGAGGAAAAGTTCAATTGGGAGGTAAATAAATGAGCACTATCCTGAAACTATTTGCTTTCCCCGCCGCCCTGATCATCATGTGTTATGGGATACTCACCATACTCGGAGGGCACATAACACCTGGAGGTGGTTTCCAAGGAGGATCCATAATTGCAGGTGCATTAATATTCTGTTTCATAGTTTACGGATTAAAAAAAATGCCTTTCCACATATCTCACGACTTCCTGGCGGGATTAGAAAGTGCGGGGGCATTAGGATATGTTTTCCTAGGTTTAGCAGGCCTTTTTGCATCAGGATTTTTCCTGTACAACCTGGGAGTAGACATTTATAACATCGTGCCTATTGGCATCAAAAACCTATTCGACTACCCTGATCCTATACATGCTGGTATCCTACCATATCTAAACTTTGTAGTGGGTTTGAAGGTTCTGGTAGGTCTCAGTGCAGTTGTAATAGCATTCTTGGAATTTAAGGAGTACAATGCAGACGAAGAAGTCGAGGAAGACAACATAGAAGAGGAGCACTAAACATGGTTTATGCTGGTCCACTCATATTAGGGTTCTTACTAGGATTCATCCTGGGGAGCAGAATCAGGGACAATCCAGATAGTGAAATGAAATTCACCACATCTGTCTATATTTTATTTATTATTGTGGCTATTATAGCGGCCTATTTCTTTGGTCCGTTCCCATGGTACACAGATTCACCATTTGCCAATGGTTTTATGGCCGCAGCAGTTG
>Ga0209254_10005139_pt1 | contig 12030 bp, 9 predicted proteins | sample FrelakmetDIP11DI_FD_187148 | JGI IMG/M metagenome (GOLD analysis project Ga0209254, IMG submission 187148) | Freshwater lake sediment microbial communities from the University of Notre Dame, USA, for methane emissions studies - DIP11 DI (SPAdes)... | ecosystem: Environmental > Aquatic >...
GGCGGTGGAGGTGTACGAGGACGGCTCGAATGGAGCATTTTGCGACGTCGAAGGGAATGATCTTGGGGTCTATATGATCGATCAGGGGTGGGGTCTGGCTTTGCCGAACGCGCCCATCGAATACGCTCTTGTCGAGAGGATTGCTCGAAATAGGGGATTAGGCGTGTGGGCCGTTCCAGGGCTCAACATCTACCAGTTCCCGCCATAGTTGCCAATTCTAACTGAGTAGGAAGTCCTAGCTTGAGAGGGAAGGAAATAAGGGTGCTTGACTTGGGACTGCGATCCTAATGGGTGAGAAACTCGAGAGGCTGAATTTCTACCCTATCGCCGATCTCGGCGCCCTCGCTTTCGGCAGGCAGGACGATGAAACAGTTGGCCCGGCTCATCTCGGTCAAGAGGTGGGAACCTTGGCCCGAGAATCCGACTACTCTCAAATCACCCGTCTCATCGGTGCGGTAGAATCCCCGCTGGAACTCAAGACGACCTCGGGCCTTGACCAATCGGTTGCCGCAGATGGCTTGCAGTCTGATCGGGTCTGGGTTGGGGGCTCCCATCATCCAACGGAGAGCGGGGCGGACGATCTGATAGAAGGTTGCCATTACCGCCACAGGATTTCCCGGCAAACCAAAGAAATAGGCAGGTCCGACACGCCCGAAAACGAAGGGTTTGCCGGGCTTGATCGCCACCTTCCAGAAGTGAACCTGGCCAACTTCTGCCAGCGTTCGCGTGACGAAGTCCGCCTCGCCGAGCGATACACCGCCGCTGGTGATGACGGCATCGGCGATAGCGGCGGCCTCGAGGATCAGTGACCGAATCGATGCTGGCTCGTCAGCGACCACTCCCAGATCGATCGCATTGACGCCTGCTTGCTGGAGCAAGGCATGCATGACGTAGCGGTTGCTGTCATAAATTTGACCTTCCTGTAACGTCTGCCCGACCCCCCGCAGTTCATCCCCGGTGCACAAGAAGGCGACCCTGACTTTCCGCCGCACCAGGACATCGGCATGTCCCTGCGATGCAAGCAATCCCAGATCCGCCGGCATCACACGCTTCCCGCGGTTCAGCAAAGTGGCACCGCTCTTGATCTCACTACCCCTTTGGCGGACGTTTTCCCCCGCTTCGATCGGATCTCGAACCGTAATCGTATCACCGTGACAGGTCACCCGCTCCTGCATCACCACTGCATCGGCGCCGACGGGAGCGGCCGCACCGGTAAAAATTCGCACGCACTCGCCCACGGCAATCGGGCTGCCGAATGATTTTCCCGCCCAAGCGGTACCGACGACCTTCAATGCCTCAAAGCGGGCAATATCTTCAGCCCGGACCGCGTAGCCGTCCATCGACGAGTTCGAGAAGGGGGGCAGATCCAATGACGCGCGAACGTCTTCCGCCAGGATTCGGCCGAGTGCCTGCTTCAGGTTCACCCATTCAACCGCCTCGACTGGTTGGATGACTTCGCTCATTTTCCTGAGTACCAAGTCCAAGGGAAGAAGCTTCGCTGGTTCGCTGTTGCAGTGATCGAAAGCCGCTTGCCACCGGTTTCGACCGCACCGCTCGAGAACGAAGTTGGCGATTCGATCCGGGTCGTTCAGATCCAACTGCGTAATCGGTGGAAGCGGCAACAGTTCATCGTCCGTCGCAATGGCAATGATCGTGTCATCCTGGGGGTACAGTAAGGGTTTACCCAGTGCTGGCCGGTGCAGTTCGATCTTCGGGAAACGCTCCCGCTTGAACCCTTCGACCAAGATCAAGTCGAGACCGGTCTGATCGAAAGAGCGCAACTCCTCCGCGAGACTCGGCTCCGTGGGCGGAATCAGTTCACGGATCATGGCCCGGCGGTTGGTCGAGGAAAGCATCACGGTGGAGGCACCGGCTTGACGCAGTTCATAGCTGTCCTTCCCCGGTTGGTCGATCTCAAAAGCATGATGGCTGTGCTTTATCAGCCCTATCCGGAGTCCCTTGCCGACCAGTATCGGGATGAGTCTCCTCAGCAGCGTGGTTTTGCCGGTTCCGCTGAAGGCGGCGAAGCCCAAGATCGGTGTGTCGGTGCCGCCGAAAGCCTGTCGCAGATCCGGGATTGGTTTCAATGGCATTGTGAACCAGTAGTCGTGTGATACTTAGTGTAAGCAGTCTTGATGGGCCCTGGAACCAATTAGAAACGATTTGTTGCTGCCTCTCGATGGCGGCGGCAAGCTGTGCAGGTTTGCGAATTATGTATCAATCGGTGCCGATGCCTGCGGCTTCGCCGGTGCGGATCTCTGCGGCTCGTATGACTCGATGACGCTATCGACGCGAACGGTCATTCTGTCGTCGTCTTTGGTAAGGTACTGTTTCTGCATAATCTTTTCTCCATTGATACGCGATTGGTCATTGCTGTACTATGGCTCTCCCGATTCGCGCTCTACACCGATGGCTGTCAAAGTTCCGGCACGGCATGTGTCTTGTGACAGGCATGTTGGGCTTCTCATCCAGTGAACCGCCCTTCCTCCCTCATGCCCTCATTGCCCAAGGCTCTGCCGCTCTATGCCAAGGTGCTGATCGGTGTCGTCGTCGGCGCCTTTTGCGGTGCCATGTTCGGCTCTGAGCCTTACCTGTTCGGCTTGAGGAACGAACTGTTGGGACAGGCCGGGGTGCTGGTCGTGCGTCTGCTCAAGGCGCTGGCGACTCCATTGATCCTGTTCGCGATACTCGATGGATTTGTCCACACCGACCTTTCCCGCCGACACGGCTTGCGCCTTCTCGTGATATGCCTGCTCAACGTCAGTGTCGCAATGACGATCGGCTTAACGATCATGAACACGCTGCGACCGGGTGAAGCATGGGCTGGCGAACTCAGCATGCTTACCCGGGAGATCCAGGAACATTCGCCGGGATCCTTGTTGCCTCCGCAGAAAGTCCCGGATGTCTCCCTGAATCCCTTGAACAACCTCGGAGCCTACCTGCCCGAGAGTCTGATTGAGCCGTTCCTGAAGAATAATGTCATCAGTATCGTCCTGCTTGCACTCCTCAGCGGATGCGCCCTGCGTCGCGTCCGACGGAAGCAAAGCGAGGCGGGCGATACGAGGGGTATCGAACTGATCGAACGTGGCGTCGCCACGGTGTATCAACTGTTGGTGCAGATGCTGGACTGGGTCATCCGCGCCGTGCCCTTCGCAGTTTTCGGTGTCGTCGCCCAGGTCGTCGGTAAGGCAGGTCTTGGGGTTTTCAATATCCTGTGGGTGTTCCTGCTCACCATTGTGTCGGGCTTGGCCGTTCACGCGTTGTTCTATTATCCCCTTCTAGCGTGGTGGGTCGGAGGCAAGCGCCCGTCGGTCTATATTGGCGGCGGAGCCGACGCGATCGTGGCGGGGCTTTCGACCAACAGTAGTCTTGCGACGGTTCCCGTCACCCTGAACTGCCTTACGGCAAAAATGGGCGTCTCCGATCGTTCGGCGCGCCTCGCGGCTTGCGTCGGTACCAATCTCAATAACGACGGGATCACCTTGTACGAGGCGATGACGGCTCTTTTCCTGGCTCAGGCAGCCGGTTTCAGTCTCGATCTGCCGCAGCAGACCGTGGTGGTCTTGGCTTCGATCATGGCTGGAGCCGGAATAGCCGGGATTCCGGAGGCAGGTTTGATTGTGCTTCCCCTGGTGTTGGGAGCTGTGGGTTTGCCTGATGCGCTGATCGCGGCGGCGATTCCGCTTATTCTTCCGGTCGACTGGATCATCGCTCGGTGCCGCTCTGCGGTGAATGTCATGAGCGACATGGTGGTCGCGATTGTGTTGGATCGCTCGGAGCGCTAGGGAGCAGCTCGAAGAACCTGCTGGTCCCCTTGTTTGTTACCATCTCTTGCGCATCGGCATGCCCTCGGCCGATGGCAGGTCCTGTTGGTTCCCTATGGTTCTCGCGACCGTCGTGCGAACGGTTTGCCGCTTCCCCGTAAAGTCAAATGTCACGAGTCTACACCGTGAATCCGAAACCTCACTATACCCTTGCCGATGTGCAGCGGCATTTCAGGCCTCGGGAAATGCAGAAAGCGGAGGCTTATGTAGGCGCCATCCGCGCGATGGATATGGAAGACGACCGTATTGCCGCCCAGGTGAAAGGCACTGCGCGCCGGCCGTACCGCGTCGCGATCGCGTTCGGCACTGGCCACGCGGAAGGTCTCAGCATCCACGCGACCTGTACCTGTCCCGTTGGGCATCATTGTAAGCATGCTGCAGCCGTGCTCATGGCGGGCCTCCGTTCGAAGGAAGGTGCAGCCGCGATCAATCCGTCGGTACTGAAGTGGTTGGAAGGGTTTCGTAGCGTGGTGTCGCCGCCGGCGGAGACGCCGTGTAAGCAAGCGGCGACGCAAGAGGTTCTATTTTATGTGCTGGAACGGCCTTCGGCTGAGTCTTCCGAGTGGCGAATCTCGTTCCAGAAGGGCCGCTTGTCCAAGGATGGCAGCCAGGTTCTTAGCCTCAGTCCCTGGAACAACGTCGAGCGGGCTCTCGTGCAGCCTCCACGTTTCCTGTCGGAAAGCGATGTCCAGGCGCTGCGACTCCTTTGGGCCAGTCGGAACAAGCAAGGCTACCAGGAGAAGTTTCCGCTACGTGGGGGTGGCGGTGAGGATCTTCTGCGAAGGCTATTGGCCAGCAGCCGCTTATGCTGTGGTGTCGGAAGCAGGGAGGCGCTGACGCTGAAGGAGGGAGATCCCCGAGCGGGACAACTCGAATGGCGGCACGCTGGGACGGGGGAACTCGTCCCCTTGGTTACCAGCACCCCGCCGATCGATGCCGTGCTTCCCTTGGTGGAAACCTGGTATGTCGACAACAAGACGCGAACCCTAGGGCTCCTGCAGGTGCCGATCCCAACGGCAAGTCTGGCAGCTCTGCTCGCGGTTCCGCCGCTGTCCGAGGTTGACGTTCCGGTTGTCGCCGCCGCATTGGCCGAACTGGCGCCGAACCTCGCGCCACCGGAAGCCGCACCGGTCCGCGTGATCAAGCAGTTGCCGGTGCCCGTTCTCACCCTGGGCACGGTGGAGGTTTTCGGCATCGGCAGCTTTCGCCAGTATCGCTACAACGCCCGCATTTTCGACTACGCCGTTCCCGCGTTTCGTTATGCAGATCTCCTCTTCGATATCGAGCAACCAATCGAGTTCGTAGTGACCCCGGAGGGTGAAACCGTGAGGGTCAAGCGGAACCTGGTCGCCGAGGTGTTGCGCCTGAAGGAGTTGGGCGGCCAAGGCTTGGCCAAAGTGCCAGCCCGCTCGGTCTATACCTACAACAAGCTTCCTTCCCCGTTGTTCGGTTTGGAAAGTGAACGCCATTGGCCCGAGTTCATGGCCAAGAGCGTCCCAGCCCTCAGAGCCGAGGGGTGGGAGGTGGTGATTCCGCCAGGGTTTCGCCATCGGGTCTTGGAGGTGGAAACCTGGCAGGCGGAGTTTCGGGAAGACGATGACGGGTGGTTCGCGCTGGACATGGGTATCGTGGTCGATGGGCGCCGGCTGGCGCTCGCGCCCTTGCTCCATGATCTGTTCCGGCGCGATCCGCGCTGGCTTGACGCGAGTGAACTGAAGAGGCTGCCGGACGGGGAGTCGATCGAAGTCACCACCCCGCAGGGCGAGCGCATCCGCATACCGGCGGGGCGACTGAAGCCCCTGGCGCGCACCTTGATCGATCTTTTCGACGATAAACCAAACGGGGTGCTCCGCATGTCCCGGCTTGACGCGGCGCGGCTTGGAGAAGTCGCGGCTTTGGATCGTTGGCAATTCAAGGGTGCGGAGGCGGTAAAGCGCTTGGCACATCGCCTCCAGCAAAGCCGTGGCGTGAAGACCGTCCAACCTCCGCAGGGCCTCACACTCCAGCTTCGCCCCTACCAGCTCGAAGGTGTGGCCTGGTTGCAGTTCCTGCGGGAGCAGGAGTTGGGTGGCATTCTGGCCGATGACATGGGCCTCGGGAAAACCGCGCAGACCCTCGCCCACCTGTTGTTGGAGAAAGAGGCGGGCCGGCTCGATCGTCCGGCGCTGGTGGTTGTACCGACCTCACTCATCTTCAACTGGAAACGCGAGGCCGACCGGTTCGCGCCGGACCTCAAGGTCTTGTCGCTGCATGGCAAGGACCGCAAGGACCGATTCGGGAAGATTCCCGACTTCGATGTCGCATTGACCACTTATCCGCTGTTGTGGCGCGACCAGGAAGAATTGGCGGGTTTGCAGTATCGTTGGTTGATCCTCGACGAGGCGCAGATGGTAAAGAATGCCGCAAGCCAGGCTGCGCAGGTGGTACGGAAGCTCGATGCAAGTCACCGTTTGTGTCTGACCGGAACGCCCTTGGAAAACCATCTAGGTGAACTGTGGGCGCAGTTCGATTTTCTGTTGCCGGGATTCCTCGGGGATACCAAGAGCTTCACACGCTCGTGGCGGACCCCGATCGAAAAGCATGGCGATCAGCTTCGTCGCAATCTCCTCGCGCGGCGATTGAAGCCCTTCATCCTGCGCCGACGCAAGGACGAGGTGGCCAAGGAACTGCCGCCGAAATCGGTGATCGTCCGCACTGTGGAATTAGAGGCCGGCCAGAGAGACCTCTATGAGACGGTTCGCAGTGCGATGAATGCAAAAGTGCTTGAGGCGATCGCGGAAAAGGGATTCGCCCGCAGCCATATCGTCATTCTCGATGCCTTGCTCAAGCTGCGTCAGGTTTGCTGCGACCCACGCCTGCTGAGGAACGAGGAGGCCGGGAAAGTACGTGAGCGGGCGAAATTGGATCTGCTCATGGATATGTTGCCGGAACTGGTCGACGAAGGCCGGCGTATTCTCGTGTTTTCCCAGTTTACCTCCATGTTGGATCTGATCGGACGGGAACTGGAGCGGAAGAAGCTTCACTTCGTCATTCTGACCGGCGATACGCGGAATCGGGAACACGTGATCCAGTGTTTCCAGAATGGCGATGTGCCGCTCTTCCTGATCAGCCTCAAGGCCGGCGGGGTCGGGCTCAATCTCACCGCCGCGGATACGGTGATTCACTTCGATCCCTGGTGGAATCCGGCCGTCGAGAATCAAGCCACCGACCGTGCCCATCGCATCGGGCAGACCAAGCCGGTATTCGTTTACAAATTGGTCGTCGCGGGAAGTATCGAGGAGAAGATTCTCGCGCTGCAGGAGAAGAAGGCAGACCTTGCCGCCGGTGTACTGTCCGAGGATGCGGAAGCGTTGACCAAGTTCAGCGAATCCGACATTCAGGCTCTGCTGGCGCCATTACCCTGAGGCTTCACCGCCGCGACCCCGAACCAGTCCCGCTCGGCGAGGAAGCGACAACTGTAACAGAGGCATCTGTGGCGGCTTCACGATGATCGGTCGAGTGTGGGACAGCCGTTCGCAAATGAGATCATCGAAATATAAACTGTCGCGGAAGATCGCGAGGTTGCCATAGCAGCCCGCCTTCGACGTGAGAAGACTATGGGAGCAGTCGATGCATGAATCGCTGGGGGCAACCGTCAAAGGCCGGTGATGAACAAGGAACCCCCAAACCTGTTGAATACAAACGCCGTGGGTCAGGTCTACGCCTACCACCAGCGCACCAAGCACCAGTTCCAACGATACGCGGCGGGGCCCGGGTATCTGGATTGGGCAACTCAGCCGGACCCGTTCCGTCGCTACGACGGCGCGCCGAAGGTCGTACTGCCCTTGCGAGAGGGTGACCGTGGCGTTGGATATGCCGACCTTTTCCGACCGGAGCGCTTGCCCGTCGCAGCACCTGGGCTGAACGCCCTCGGACTGTTGTTCGAGCTGGCATTCGGTCTTTCCGCGTGGAAACAGTTCGGTGGCGACCGCTGGGCCTTGCGCTGCAATCCGTCCAGTGGCAATTTGCATCCGACGGAGGCCTATCTCTTGGTGAGCGGGGTGCCGGACCTTGCTACCGGGGTCTATCACTACGTGAGCTACGACCATAGTCTCGAAGGTCGTTGTGCCACGGAATGGTCGTTCGACGGTTTCCTGATCGCCCTGAGCTCGGTTCATTGGCGGGAGGCCTGGAAATACGGCGAGCGGGCGTTTCGCTATTGTCAGCATGACGTCGGCCACGCGTTCGGTGCGTTGAACTATGCCGCAGCGGTCTTGGGTTGGACGGTACGCCTCTTGGAGGACTGGGCAGACGACGATATCGCCGGGCTTCTGGGGATCGATAGGGCAGGCGATTTCGGGGCGGCCGAGCGAGAGGCGCCGGATCTGCTTTGTTGGACGGGACCTCGGAATGTCGATTTCGCTGGACTCGATCCGAGAGACATGGGTTTGGCCGCGAGGAGAGGTGTCTGGTGCGGGCAAGCCAACCGGCTGAGCCTGCAACATCATCACGATTGGCCGATCATTGAGGAAGTCGATGCCGCCAGCCGTAAACCACGCACCCAGGCGGCTGCCGAGAACAGCGGGCTGGAGGCGCCTCTGCTGCCTTGCCGTTCGGAGTCTGCGGCGGTGGACATTATCCGCCATCGGCGCAGTGCCCAAGCATTTGACGGCGTGACTGCCATCCCGGCGAGTGCGCTCTGTCGCATGTTGGATGCGACTCTGCCGCGCACCGGAATTCCGCCCTTTGCCGGCTGGCCGTGGCGGCCGCGTGTGCATCTCGTGCTTTTCGTCCATCGGGTGGTAGGACTCGCCCCCGGTCTATACGTCTTTTTTCGGCGCCAGGATGCCGTCGACTCACTGCGCCCGGCGTTCAAGAAGGACTTCGAATGGCTGTCGGTGACGGATTGCCCGGCGCATTTCCAGTTTTTCCGGCTGCTCGGAGGGGACGTGCGCAAGGCAGCAAAAATCTTATCCTGCCACCAGGACATCGCCGGCGACAGTGCCTTCAGTCTTGGTATGCTGGCAGAATTCGATGACAGCCTGAAGGAGGGACCGTGGGTCTATCGCCGGCTTTTCTGGGAAACGGGGCAGATCGGTCAGGCGCTTTACCTGGAAGCCGAAGCGGCCGGCGTGCGCGGTACCGGTATCGGTTGCTTTTTCGATGACCCGGTGCACGAACTGCTCGGCATTTCTGATACCCGGCTGCAGAGCCTGTACCACTTCACGATTGGGGGATCCCTGGTGGACAATCGCCTGCAAACCTTGCCGGCCTATGCCCACATCGATCGCTCGTAGATCTCAGAGAATCGCTCTGCGTCCGTCGCCGTTGGACGAAGATTTCGCTACCTCCACTTCTCGCCAGTAGCATTTACACCGTGCCTGTAATCGGAGCAAAACCATGATCAAGAATCCACGTACGCGTAGACGGTTATCACTCGGTTTGTTGGCGCTGGGCGGGCTCCTCCTCCTGCTTGCTCCCGAAAACGCCTGGCTGGGTTTGATTCTGTTCGGAATCGCCGCGCTGCTCGAAGTGATCGGCGTCTACATTGGACATTCGGAGAATCCGTAAGCACGGGTTCCTTCAACGAGGATCACCTAGGCGTTTTGTGGTGCCTGGGTGGGAGGTTCGTTAGAGAGCCAGGCGGGAATTTCGAGGCTGGGGGGTAGCCGCGAGGTGCCAGAACCAACGGGGGAATCGTTCACATGGGCGCTGGTCCAGAACCGGAAGTTTAATTCTATCCCTCAGTGGGAGTCTTACGGTTCCAGGCTGTCGGCGGTTTCGTCGAGAACTTCTCCCGCACCCGCTCGGCGTATTCGAAGACAGCCATTCCGGCAAGCATGGAGATGACGAAGACCACCGCTTTGAGTTCGCCTATGCCGAGCGCGACTAACGCTGGACCCGGACAAAACCCTGCCAGTCCCCACCCGACGCCGAAAGTGAGACTACCCAGCGCGCAGCGCCTGTCCATGTGCCTGGCAGTCGGAAGCTGCATGGGAGCGCCGAGAATCGACCGAGTGCGCTTGCGAGCGAAAGAGAACGCGACAACCCCAATCGCGATCGCTCCCGCCATTACCAAGGCGAGTGACGGATCCCACTGGCCGGCAAGGTCCAGGAAGTTCAACACCTTGGCGGGATTTATCATGCGCGCGACGATGAGGCCGATGCCAAACAGGAGACCACAGACAAACGATGCAGAATTGTACATGGACACCTCAGAAGCCAATGACGTGTCGGATCACAAACACCGTGGCAAAGCCCGCCGCCATGAAGGTCAGTGTTGCTACCAGTGAGCGCGGCGAAAGCCGGGAGAGCCCGCAGACGCCATGCCCGCTCGTACAGCCCGCGCCATAGCGGGTCCCGATGCCGACCAGGAGGCCCGCACCGATGAGCATGGGGTAAGTGGCATCAATCCTGATTTCCGGGAGCAGGGCGAAGACCGAATAGACCGCGGGTGCGAGGAGCAGCCCTGCGAGAAAGGAGACCCGCCAGGCAACCTCGCCGCGCTTTGGTTCCAGCAGACCCCCAACAATGCCGCTAATGCCTGCAATTCGACCGTTGAACAGCACGAATAGGGCCGCAGCGAGACCGATAAGGATGCCGCCGCACAGGGCGCTAATTGGCGTAAATGATGCCCAGTCGATCAGCATAGCCGAGCTCCTTTCTATCGATCCTCAAGGTCAATCCTGGCCGCCCTCGACCGCGTGACCATCGGCGCGCCAACGAAGCATGCCGCCTGCAAGGTTCGCCACATCGGTGAACCCGGCTCGCTGCAAAATGACGGCTGCCTGTGCCGAACGAGCGCCGGAGCGACAGACGGCGACAATGGGCCGGTCGCGGGTCAGTTCGCCGACGCGTCTAGTTAGATCGCCAAGCGGAATCAGCTTCGCTCCCGCAATGTGGCCCAAGCGCCCCTCGAACTCGTCCCGCTGGCGCACGTCGATGATCTGAACCTTTCCCGCCGCTTCCTCCAATGCTTGCGGCTGAATCTCCCAGAAGCCCGCGAAGGTGTAGGTCAGGGGCAGGGAGGTGGGGGCCGTGAGCGGGATATCGTCTCTTTCGGGGCGTCCGCATTTCAGATTGGCTGGCAGGGCGACGTCGATTTGCTTGGGATGCGGTAAGCCGAGGTTATTCATGTAGCCCACAAAGTCCTCCTCACTGATCTGCGCACCGAGGCGGGGGTTGTAGCGCTGTTCTTCGGCGACGCTGGTCACCATGAGGCCTCGGTAGTCGTGCCCGGGATAGAGCAGGCACTGTTCCGGCAGCGTGAAGATCTGGCTGTGAATCGAACAGTACATGGCATGGGGGTCACCTTGCTGGAAGTCTGTTCGCCCGCTCCCCCTGATGAGCAGGCAATCACCGGTGAACGCCATGCTCTCGTCGTCGAGCACGTAGGTCAGACACCCGTTCGTATGGCCTGGCGTCTGACGCACTTGGAGGTAGCGCTCGCCAAAAGCAATCTGGTCCCGCTTAGCGAGATAACGGTCCGCTCCTTCCGCACCGCTATCCTTGGAGAGAGCGATCCGGCTGCCCAGCTGCCGCTTCAACAGCCAGGCACCGGTCACATGGTCTGCGTGGACATGGGTCTCGAGCGTGAACAGCAAGTCCAGTCCAAGCTCCCTTACCAGCGCGATATCCCGGCCCGCCTGTTCGAAGACTGGATCGATGATCACCGCCTCTCGGCTTCGGCGGTCGCCGAGGAGGTAGGTGTAGGTGGAGGACTGTGGGTCGAACAACTGCCTGAAGATCAACATCGCTTTTCCCCCCGCAGGCTTGACGCCCGCCTCTCTTAACGTGACTTCTCCCACCGATCGGGTGGCCTCTGGAGGCCTGCCATTTTCGTTCCTTGGGATACTCGTACCAAAAATCCTCCCGCAGCTTCAGCCGCGATCTTGTGCGGCGGAACTTGTCGACCACCCCACTCTTTGGAGCGCCCGAGAATTTCCCCTGGTACCAGACCTTTTTCCCCAGCGGTCTAAAGTGACACAATCGCCATATCGCATCAAGTCTCAGCAGAGGACAATTTTTTTGCGTGACCTGATGCAAGAACGTGGTCAAGAGGCAGTCAAGGGAGTCGTGCAGTCATGTCGAGCGAAACGCGCCCCGATTTCCGCGATCTCGAATCCAAAGGATACGTAGTCATACGCTCTTTTCTTGGGGAAAATGACCTCTCCCTGATCAAGGAAGACATCGCATGCAACAAGGGCGTATGGTATGAATCCTACCT
>Ga0209254_10005140_pt1 | contig 12029 bp, 12 predicted proteins | sample FrelakmetDIP11DI_FD_187148 | JGI IMG/M metagenome (GOLD analysis project Ga0209254, IMG submission 187148) | Freshwater lake sediment microbial communities from the University of Notre Dame, USA, for methane emissions studies - DIP11 DI (SPAdes)... | ecosystem: Environmental > Aquatic >...
AGAGATGCGGCAGAGCGCCGTGCAGCAGCACGAGCGTGCCGCGCTTCGCCTCGAGCGGCACCAGGCCCGCCGACGGATACGGCGTCGGATCCAGGACTTCGAGCTCCGTCGCCGTGCGCGCGGCATTGAGTCGGGAGCGCGCCTTCACCGGCAGGCGATGCCCGCCCGGCAGCGCCCACATGCAACCGTTCTCCGTGGTCGCGTCGTCGATCGCGAACCAGAAACCGACCACGCTCGGCGGCTCGGTCCAGAGGTAGGTGTGATCCGTGTGGCAGATGACTTCGCCGCCGATCCGCGGCTGCTTGAAGATGTACATGGACTGCAGCAGCAGCGGTTCGCGCATGCCGAGGTCAGCCGCGACCGCGGCGAGCTCCGGCGTGCGGCTGAAGGCGCCGAAAACCGGGTCGAGGTCGTGCATCGCGTGGCCGAGCTTGTTGAGGCTGAGGTGAGCGTCGGCCTTCAATCGTCCGGCGGCGTCAAACGCGTCTTTCTCGAAGAAACAGCGAATCGCCTCGCCGCTGGTCAGGAAATAGCGCTCAGCCGCATGCCGCGCACCACCGTCGGCAGTGAAGACCGTCGCCTGCTCGGGTGGCGGAACGTGCTCGCGCGCGAGTTCCATCGCGCGCTCGCGCAGCGCAAGGCACCGCTCTGGCGCTGTGAAGTCCGGCAGGACCAGGAAGCCGTCGCGCCGGTACGCCGCGCGCTCTTCTGCCGAAAGACGTTGCATCACGGCGACCTCAATTGCGCACCGTGATCCTGTCCGCCTCCAGGTCGAAGCGGCCGGCACGGACAGATTCGATCCACTCGACGGTCTTCATCACGCCGCCGAAAGCGAAGAAATGCGGCTGCACGACGCGCGTGGCGAGGTCCCCCTCGCGCAACCGGACAATCGCCGGAAAGAGTTCATCCACGGTCTTCACGAGACTCTTCAGCGCGCCGAGTGCGCCGGGGTTGGTCAGCAGCGCGCCGATCGAAGCTCCGATGCCGCACATCGACGCGAACTTGGCGAGCGACTTCAGCGACGCAGGCCCCGCGACGCCCGCGTGGACCGGCAGCCGGATCCCGTTCGCCGTGAGCGCGCGGTCGAAGGCGACGAGGGCCGCGGGTTCGAATCCAAACTGCGTGACGACGTGCACGGCGACGCCGGTGCGCTCGCCGTACGCCTGCTTGCGCCGGAGCGCGGCGATGTGCTGCGCGGCATCGATGTTCGGGTTGCCCTCCGGGTGGCCGGCGACACCGATCGACGCGATGCCCGCCGCCTCAAGCGCGCCGGACTCGATGATGTCGAGCGTGCTCGAGAAGGCGCCCGCCGGTGGCGACTGGTCGCCCGCGACCAGCAGTGCGCGTTTCACGCCGCCGTCCGCGAGCCGTCGCAGCGCGGGCTCCAGCTCGGCTCGCGAGGCGATCCGCCGCGCGACGACATGCGGGCAGGCCGCGAATCCCGCTCGCTGCACGATGCAGGCGACCTCGGCGACCTCGGCGAGCGTCGTGTTTGGCGTATGCGCGATGTAGAGCGCGGTGCCCGCGGGCAGGCGCCCGGCCAGCTGCGCGGGCAGCTCCCGGTCACCCGAGGTGATCTCGACCGAGGCCTTGGCCGCAAACCCCGAGATCCGCGCCGCAAAGTCGTTGCTCATTGTTTCTGCCGCCGGCTCACGATGAAGGATTCGTCGTTGAACCACAGTCCGCCGTGCTTCTGCAGGACGGCCTGGGTCGCCTCGAGATAGGCGCCGGTGGTGACCACCTCGTCGAGGCGCTCCTCCTCGATCTGGTTCACGTAGATCGCGGCGTTCCAGGCGGCGAACAGCGTCGAGGTGCCGATACGGTCGCCAATCTCGTTCGGCAGCGTATGCATTTCGTAGCGGAAGATCGACTTGTCGTCAGAGGGCACCGAGAGCGAGAAGTCACCCGCGTCGCGGCCCAGCTCGGACTTGAGCGCCGCGAGCAGCTGGCGGCGGTCCACCTGGAACGGGTTTTCCTCCGGCCAGAGCTTCTGGATGATCTCGAGCGCCGGGTCCTGGCCATGGGACTGGATCGCGATCAGCCGGCCACTCGGCGCGAGGCTGCGCGAGAGCGGCGCGAGCACCTTCTCGGCCTTGAACTTCGCGGTCATGCGCGCGCGCCAGGGTTGCGAGGCGACGATCAGGTCGTAGGACTCGAAGGTCTGGCCGGGTTTCGGGATCACGCGGTCGAGCAGGAACTTGTAATCCTCGCGGTAGACGACGAGCACCGAGGGACGCACGTAGACGGGGTTGCCGCTCTTCAGGCTCGGCTTGGTCTGCCACCCGAAGGCCAGCGTGGCAGCCAGTTCCTCGATCTGCTCCGCGTAGGTGTCCGAGGTATGCCCCTTCAGCCGCACCTCTTGCCAGTTCAGGGCGGCGGCCGCCTGAATGTCCCGCGGCATGAGCCGCGGCGCCTCGGAGTAGTTCAGGTTGGTGATGGCGAGCACCGTCGCGGGGTGCTCCATGAAGCGGTCCGGCATCTTCTCAAGGCCGAGGCGCACGTCCTCGAGGCTGATCTCCTTGGCCACCACCATCAGCGGCACCGTCGGGAACTGCGCATGGGCGTGCCGCATGATCCGCGCGAGCACGGTTGCATCGCCCATGCCGGCATCGAACACCCGCAGCGCTGGCGGCGTCGGGCGGATGTGCTTCAGCTCGGACGCGGCGCGCTGCGCGACCACGGACTTCTCATTGCAGGTATTTACGAACGCCAGGTATTTCTGGCGATTGTCGTAAAAGCGGAAGGGGGTTGGGTGCAATGAATCGCGCATCGGCACGCCTATGCTACCTAAGTGCGCGGGGGCGCCGAGCCGGCCCGATATTCTGTCAGATCTTGCCTGCGAAATACAGCATAACTGCTTGATTGGAAACAGTAACTTCATGGTAGTTTCATCGAACTGCAACATGCCGGGCGCAGCCTTGCTGCCATGGGCACGCAAATCGCCACCACGTTTGCGCGTTTCGACCGGGCGGAGTTGCGCTTTTGCCGCTACCTCAACCGGTCGAGCACCTTGCCGGCGCCGCGCGCTTTCTTCCACGCCGTCAGTCGACTGGGCGACGGCTGGATCTGGTACGGACTGATCCTGTTCATGGTCCTGGTGCCCGGTGGCGCGTTCGCGGCGGCGCATCTGGCGCTGACCGGCGCTGCCGGCCTCCTCGCATACCAGCAGATCAAGCGGCACGCGGTTCGCGAGCGCCCATTCATCACGCATCCCGCCATCAACTGCGCGGCGACGCCGCTCGACCGCTACAGCTTCCCGTCCGGCCACACCTTGCACGCCGTGTGCTTCGCCGTGCTCGGTGCGCACTACTTGCCCGAGCTCGCCCTGCCGCTTGCAGGCTTCGCCTTCCTCGTCGCGCTCTCACGCATCGTGCTCGGGCTCCACTATGCGACGGACGTCGCAGCCGGTGCGCTGCTCGGCGGCGGGCTGGCATTCGCAAGCCTCAAGATTGCCGAAACGATCGCCGCTTAACCAACGGCGTGCCCTTGGCGCCCGCCGGCACCAGAGTCATCGTGCGCAGCTTCCGGCGGATTGCCTGGCAGGGTCCGACAGTCACCGTCGTTGACCTTGTCCGCGCCGTTGCCGATCATCACGGTATTCCATTCACCGGGGAAATGCCGTGCCGCTTGATCTCGAATTCGTCCGCGCCCAGTTCCCCGCCTTCAGCGAGCCCACGCTGGCGGGCTTCTCACACTTCGAGAACGCCGGCGGCTCCTACGCCTGCGGCCAGACCATCCGCTGGCTCGAGCGCTACTACCGGCAGACGAAGGTGCAGCCCTACTACGCCTTTGCCGCCTCCGCGCGAGCGGGCGAACAGATGGACGCGGCCAAGGCGCGCATGGCGGCCTGGCTCAACGTCGGTACCGACGAAGTCCACTTCGGCCCGTCGACCTCGCAGAACACCTACGTGCTGGCCCAGGCGCTCCGGCGCCACCTGAAGCCCGGCGACGAGATCATCGTCACCAACCAGGAACACGAGGCAAACGTCGGCGCATACGGCCGCCTGGCCGCGGAAGGCTTCACCGTTCGTGAGTGGAACGTGAATCCGCAGACCGCCGAACTCGAGCGCCGCGACCTCGAGGCCCTGCTCGGTCCGCGCACGAAACTGGTCGCATTCACCCACTGCTCGAACCTCGTCGGCAGCATCCATGCGGTGCGCGAACTCACCGACCTCGTGCACCAGGCCGGCGCCTGGGCCTTCGTGGACGGCGTCGCGTTCGCGCCGCACGGGCTGCCGGACCTCGCGGAACTCGGCGTCGACGCCTACTACTTCTCGCTCTACAAGGTGTACGGCCCGCATCTCGGGGCGATGTTCCTCAGGCGCGAGATCAACGCTGCCCTGCCGAACCAGGGCCACTTCTTCAACGAGAGCAAGCCCGGTGCGCGCTTCACGCCCGCGGGACCAGACCACGCGCAGATCGCGGCCGTGAACGGCGTCATCGACTACCTGGACGCGTTCGCGGACCGCCACGGGCAGGCAGGCAAGCCCACGCGCGAACGGGCAGCCGCGGTGCGCGGGCTGTTCCGCGGCCACGAGACGACCCTGCTGCAGCCGCTGCTCGATTTCCTCGCAGGCAACCCAAAGGTGCGGCTCATCGGCCGAACCCGGGCCTCCGAGCGCGCGCCGACGGTCTCCTTCACGGTGCCGGGACGCCGCTCCGCCGACATCGGGTCGGCGCTGGCGCAAGTGAACATCGGCGTTGGCGTCGGTAACTTCTATGCCTATCGCGTGATTCGCGCGCTCGGCATCGACGTGGACGACGGAGCCGTGCGGCTGTCCTTCGTGCACTACACGTCGAAGGACGAGGTCGATCGCCTGATCGGGGAACTGGAACGTTGCTTGAACTAGACTTCATCCAGACGCTCGCCTTCGCGGGCGTCGCGCTGCTCGCAGGCGAAGGCCTGCGTCGCCTGGTCCCGGTGCTCGGGCGCTACAACCTGCCGGCGCCGGTACTCGGCGGCCTGCTCGTCGCCATCGTCGTGCTCATCGCGCGCGGCCAGGGCGCGACGCTCGTCCAGTTCGACACGACCCTGCAAAGCCCGCTGATGATCGCGTTCTTCACGACCATCGGCTTCGGCGCGAGCCTGTCGCTGCTGAAGATCGGCGGGCCGCAGGTGCTGCGCTTCTTCCTGCTGGCGACGGTGTTTGCGGTGCTGCAGAACGTCGTCGGCATCCTGGTTGCCCTCGGCTTCGGCCTGCACCCGCTGTTCGGCGTGCTGGCGGGATCCGTCACGCTCACCGGCGGACCCGCCACCGGCCTCGCCTTCGCGCCGCTGTTCGAGGAAGCAGGCGTCATCGGCGCATCATCGATCGCGGTCGCCATTGCGATTGGCGGCATCGTCGCTGGCGGCCTGGTCGGCGGCCCGATCAGCACCGTGCTCATCGAGCGTGGGCGGCTGGTGACGCCGCGCGGCGGGCGCGGCGCCCGCGTGGACGTCGCGCTGGTCGAGACCGAGACGACGGTCCACGCCTCGTCCGACGATGATGACGCCTGGCCGATTCTGCGCAATCTCGTCGCCGTGCTGGTCGCGATCTGGATCGGCCACTGGGTCAGCCGCGGATTCGCGGCGCTCGGCATGACGCTGCCCGCCTACATCGGCGCGATGCTGGTCGCGGCCGCGATCCGGAACCTCGACGACGTGACCGGCTGGATCGGCCTCTCGCACCGCTTCATCAACAGCTTCGGCATCGTCACGTTGACCCTGTTCCTCGTCATGGCCCTGATGACGCTGAAGCTCTGGGAACTGACCGGCCTGGTCCTGCCCCTGGTCGCGATCCTGCTCGTGCAGGTCGCACTGGCGGCGCTGGCGGCGGGCCCGGTTTTCCGGCTGATGGGACGCAACTACGAGGCGGCCGTGATGAGCGGCGGCTTCATCGGCTTCATGCTCGGCACCACGGCGAACGCCATGGCGGTCATGCGCGCGCTCGTCGAGCGCTACGGACCGGCGCCGCGCGCCTTTCTCGTGGCGCCCATCGTCGGCGCATTCTTCATCGACTTCACCAACGCGATCATCATCACGCTGTTCCTGAACCTGTTCACCTGACGCTTGCCAGATTCGTTCTACCATGGCCTCCACAATTTCGACTACCAGGGTTTGCTGATGCAGTTCGCGGTTACTCGGGAACTGATCCCGCTGTCTGCTCCTTTCACGATCACGGGCTATACCTTCACGGACATGACCGTGGTGGTGGCGCGGGTCACCGAGCGCGGTGCGGCCGGCGAAGGCGAGGCGGCGGGCGTCTATTATCTCGGCGACGACGCGGACCGCATGTGCACCGCACTCGAGAACGTGCGGCACGACGTGGAGTCCGGGATCGACCGCGAGTCGCTTCGTCGCCTGCTGCCGTCGGGCGGCGCGCGCAACGCCCTCGACTGCGCGCTCTGGGACCTCGAGGCGAAGCGGCTCGGCCAGCCTGTCTGGCGAATCGCCGGGCTCGAAAAGCCACGGCCGCTGCTTACGACGTTCACGATTCCCGCAAACGACCCCGGCACGATGGCTGCCAAGGCCGTCGATTACGCGCAGGCGAGGTCGCTGAAACTCAAGCTCACGGGCGAGCTGCCGCTCGATGCCGAACGCGTGCGCGCGGTGCGCAAGGCGCGTCCCGACGCCTGGATGGGCGTCGATGCCAACCAGGGCTTTACGCCGGTGAGCCTCACCACACTGATGCCGGACCTCGTCGCCTGCAAGGTGAAGCTCGTGGAGCAGCCCTTCGCGCGCGGGCGCGAAGCGGATCTCGACGGGTTCCGCTGCCCGATCCCGGTCGCCGCGGACGAGAGCGTCCAGGGACTCGCCGACATCGAGCCCCTGGTCGGACGCTTCGACGTCGTCAACATCAAGCTCGACAAGTGCGGCGGCCTCACCGAGGGACTGGCGATGGTGACCGAAGCCCGCCGCCATGGCCTGGGCGTAATGGTCGGCAACATGGTCGGCACGAGCCTCGCCATGGCGCCTGCGTGGATCCTCGGCCAGCTCTGCGACATCAACGACATCGACGGCACGCTCTTCATCGCGCGCGACCGTGTTCCGGCGATGCGGTTTGAGGGCGGAAAGGTCTCCTATCCGGAAACTGGCTGGGGTCATCCATGATCCAGGGTGGCGGCACTGGCTCGCTCGCCGTCGCGCTGCCGGCACCTTACCTCCTGTTCCTCGGTGACGTCACCGAGGCCGGCTTCGCGAAGACCGCGTTTGGTCTTCGCGACTGGGCGCGCGAGCTCTGCGTCGGCGAGTTCGCGATGCCCGAAGCGACGGTCACGACGGGCCTGCCGCGGCTCACGCCGCGCGAGGCGCACGCGAAAGGCGCACGCTCGATCGTGATCGGCGTCGCCAACACGGGCGGCGTGCTGAAGCCGAGCTGGACCCCGAGCCTCGTCGCCGCGCTCGAGGCGGGGCTCGATGTGGTCTCGGGCATGCACGGGCGGCTCGCAGCCTCTGCGGAACTCAAGAGCGCCGCGGAGCGCCTTGGCCGGCGCCTCATCGACGTGCGCCAGCCGCCGGCCCACATCCCGGTCGGCACCGGCCGCAAGCGCAGCGGCAATCGTCTCCTGACGGTCGGCACCGACTGCGCGCTCGGCAAGAAGCACACGGCACTCGCGCTCGAGGGCGCATTCCTGCGCCGCGGCATGGACGCCGAGTTTCGCGCGACCGGCCAGACCGGGATCATGATCGCGGGCGGCGGCATACCGATCGACGCGGTCGTCTCCGACTTCATTGCCGGAGCCGCGGAGATCCTGAGCCCGGATGCCGCGCCGGGACACTGGGACATCATCGAGGGTCAGGGCTCGCTGTTTCACCCGGCCTACGCCGGTGTCTCGCTCGGACTCCTGCACGGCAGCCAGCCCGACATCCTCGTGCTCTGCCATGAGCCGGGACGTCGCCACTTGCTCGGCTACCCGGACTTCCCGACGCCCTCGCTGCCCGAAGCCATCGAACGGCACTTGACGATGGGTTCGCTGACGAATCCGGGGATCCGCTGCGCGGGCGTGAGCTTCAATACGTCCGGGAAGTCACACGCCGACGCCGAGGTGCTCGTGCGTCACGCGTCGCGGGAACTCGGGCTGCCGGTAGCTGATCCGATGCGCGGGGGCGCCGATTTCGAACGACTCGTCGAATCCTGTCTCTCGGGATAACTTGGGCCACCCAGCAGCATTCAATCGCCAGTCGCGGCGTCCGCCAGCAACTGAAAAGAAAAAGGGCCCGGCGCGAGAGCGCCGGGCCCTTTGCAGTCGCATTACGCCAGGATTACTGCGGCGGGAGAACGGCCCAGGACTCTTCCGTCGCGCCCGGCTGTTCAGATGAAGTGAGGCGGTCCTCGGACACCCAGAAGGTGATGATCTCGCCTCGCCTGAGGTCCGTGAACTTCTTCCTCTCGCTGCCGATGAGCACGCGCGCATCGGGGGCCGGCCTGAAGCTGAAGGTCGAGAGGCGGGTGCCACGCACGTTCAGCAGCTCGACCGTCGTGCGGTCCGCGCTGTTGAGGAACACGCGGGCATTGAACTTCGCAAAGCGCCTGCCGTCCTGCTCACGCGCCTCGAGGCACGCTGCCGGCGCATTCGGGAACTTGTCGAGGAATTCCGTGCTGTACCTCAATTCGGTGCACGCGATCTGCGTGCCTTGTGCAATATTCTCGGCTGCGAACGCGGCGCCGATCGAGAGAGACAGGGCAAGCGCTGAACCAATCAGCGCGCGGTGAATCGTTTTCAAGTTTTATCCTCCAGTGTAGTTGTTGTGCCTGTCCTGAGTTGCGGGTACAGCATTGTATCCCGTTGTCGAGACCAGACCGACTTCGTGATTATCGCCTGTTTTCATTGCAGATAATACGATGAAGTGTGACTGGGCCGGCGCCGCCGGCAGGCAAATCCAATTATCCGATTGAGCTTCAAGTTACGGCTGCAAGTTATTGAAATGACTGGGTTCTTTGAACATCTCGACGTGGGTGGTGTCAATTGCGAACATAGCGGCTTTACCCGAAGCGTCACTTTCAGGGTCTGATTTTAATGCAGTCATTCGTGCACCTCGGCTGGGTTTTCCTCGGCGGCGGCATCGGCAGCGCCCTGCGTTACGGCGTCGGCCGTGCGGCGCTCGCCATGGCCGGGCCGAACTTCCCGCTCGGCACCCTGGTCGTGAACCTGCTCGGCTGCACGCTCATGGGCATCCTGGTGGAATGGCTCGCCTGGCGCGACACGGGCATCGACGCGTCCATCAAGCTGTTCCTCACCACGGGCCTGCTCGGCGGCTTCACGACTTTCTCGGCCTTCGCGCTCGACGCGGTCGCGCTCTGGCAGCGCGGTGAGGTGCTTACCGCCGCGGCCTATGCGGCCGGGTCCGTCGTGCTCTCGATCGTCGGCTTCCTGGCCGGCATGGCGCTGATGCGCACTTTCGTCGCTCCGTGACCCGTATCGCGCGCCTGCTGAAGCCCCTGGACGAGTTCCTGCGGGTCGAGACGGTGAGCGGTCTCGTGCTGCTCGCCGCCGCGGCGATCGCGCTCGCGCTGGCCAACTCGGGCTGGCACGCGGGCTACGAACGCCTGCTCGACGTGCCGCGACTGCCGGAAGGCCTGTCGCTGCACTTCCTGGTCAACGAAATCCTGATGGCCGTTTTTTTCCTGGTTGTCGGCCTCGAAATACGCCGCGAAATGCACGACGGGGCGCTGTCGACGCCGGCACAGGCGGCGCTGCCGCTGGTCGCGGCGGCCGGCGGGATCATTGCACCCGCGATCATCTACGTCCTGCTTGCGGATGAGACAGTTCGCGACGGCTGGGCGATTCCCACCGCGACCGACATTGCCTTTGCCGTGGGCGTGCTCGCGCTGCTCGGGCGGCGCGTGAATCCCGCGCTGCGCGTGCTGCTGCTCGCGATCGCGATCGCCGACGACATCGCCGCCGTGCTCATCATCGCCTTCTTCTATGCCGAGGGGATCGCGCCGGGCGGGGTCGCACTCGCGGCCGCGGGCGTCGTGGCAGGCGTGATTGCGCACCGCGCCGGCCTGAATGCCTGGGTCGCGTGCCTCGCGACCGGCGCGGTCATCTGGTATGGATTCCTGCTGGCCGGCATCCATCCCGCGCTTGCCGGTGTCGCCGCGGGACTACTCGTGCCCATGCGGCCGCGCAGCCCGGATGACCAGCCGCCAGCCGCGCAGCTTGAATCGGCGCTGCACCCCTGGGTCGCCTTCGGTGTCATGCCGCTGTTCGCGCTCGCGAACGCCGGCGTGCGATTCGAGGGTCTTGATCTCGCCAGCACGGTCGCGCAAGGGCTCGCCGGCGGCATTGCACTTGGCCTGTTCATCGGCAAGCCGCTCGGCATCGTCATCGCCGTCTGGCTCGCGGTCCGGAGCAAGCTTTGCAGGCTGCCAGAGGGCGTCGCGCCCGCGGGCATCGTCGTGATCGGCTGCCTCGCAGGCATCGGCTTCACCATGTCGATCTTCATTTCGGCGCTCGCATTCGAGGAGTCGCCGCTGCTCGCGGTCGCCAAGTTCGGCGTGCTGGCAGGTTCCGTGACCGCCGCGGTGGCCGGTCTGCTGCTCGGGCGGTTGCTGTTGCACCCTGCGCTAGACTGAGTCTCAGCGGATCGCGAGGATCTCCGAGGCGCCGTCCGGAAGCACGACTTCCTCGCCGACCGCCGCACCGATCAGCCGGCGCGCAATCGGGGATACGTAGGAGATCTTCCCGCGCGCGGGATCGGCCTCGTCCTCGCCGACGATCCGGAATTCGATTTTGCCGTCACCCGGTTTTGCCAGCGTCACCACCGACCCGAACCGCGCCTGGCTGCCCGGCGCCGCGGGCGGTACGAGCTCCGCGCTGCGCTGCCGTTCGGCCCAGTAGCGCAGGTCGCGCTGGATGCGCTTGAGGGCCGCGCGATCGTCGGCTGCGCGGGCCGCACTTTGCTCGACGCGCAGGCGCTCGACGTTCTGCTCGATCTGCACCATTCCTTCCGCGGTGACGAGGTTGCGATGCGGGCTGACCTGGAGCTCGGCAAGCTCATCCCCGTCCGCGCCGTCGGATTCCTTGACGAATGCCCGGCTCATGCGTCCACGCTACCCGCCCGCGGTGCCACCTGACAATCCTGTGGCATCATCTCGCCCATGCCACGCCGACTTTCGCTCAGCCTCGATGCCGTCGTCGTGGCGGTCACGGAGGGCCGGCCGCGCATCCTGACAGCCACGCCGGGAGGTGCCGGCGTTCCCGCCCTGCCCTCGGGCCTGTTCGACGCAGACGGCGATGCCACCCTGGAACTCGGGCTGCGGCGCTGGATCTCCGCGCAGACGGGCCTTTCGGTTGGCTACGTGGAGCAGCTCTACACCTTCGGCGATCGCGATCGCCAGCGCACGGGGGGGGGCACCCGCGACCTCTCGGTCGCCTACCTGGGCCTCGTGAAGGAAGCGCAGCCCGCGCCGGGTGCTGCGTGGATCGACGCTTACGGGTTGCTGCCCTGGGAGGACCGGCGCGCCGGCATGCCGGCGCTGGTCGGCGAAACGCTGCGGCCGGCGCTGGCACGCTGGGCCGGGCGGGATGCCGCGCGCAAGCATCGCGTGCACGCGAACTTCGGCGACCCGCGCGCCTGGGATCCGATTCGTGTCCTCGAGCGCTACGAGTTGCTGTACGAAACCGGGCTCGTGCCGGAATACCGGCGCGATCACGGTCTCGCGGCGCGGCCGGGGGCCGGCCTCGAACTCGCGTTCGATCACCGGCGCATCGTCGCCACCGCGCTCGGGCGGCTGCGCGGCAAGTTGAAATACCGCCCGGTGGTCTTCGAGCTGCTGCCGGAGACCTTCACCCTGCTGCAGCTCCAGCACACGGTCGAGGCCCTGACCGGCATGTTGCTGCACAAGCAGAACTTCCGCCGGCTGGTGGAGAACGGCCGATTCCTGGAGCCGACGCGCGGGCTCAAACGGCCCGTAAGGGGCCGTCCCGCAAAGCTTTTCCGGTTTCGCAAAGAGGTCGTGCGTGCGCGGGTTTACTGACCTATAATACTCACTCCGAGCATAAATGGAGTGAGTGCCGTGAAGAACCTGGCCGGCATCCTGCCCGCG
>Ga0209254_10005141_pt1 | contig 12029 bp, 8 predicted proteins | sample FrelakmetDIP11DI_FD_187148 | JGI IMG/M metagenome (GOLD analysis project Ga0209254, IMG submission 187148) | Freshwater lake sediment microbial communities from the University of Notre Dame, USA, for methane emissions studies - DIP11 DI (SPAdes)... | ecosystem: Environmental > Aquatic >...
GGTGCACGCCTGGAAAGCGTGTGTACGTCAAAAGCGTACCGAGGGTTCGAATCCCTCTCTCTCCGCCAAGCTCTCGCTGGATCGCAAAGGACGAGTCTTGAGATTCTCTCCGGCCGCGCTTCGCCGAGAGCGCTCCTCGCCTGCCGTCAAGTACACCTCGCGGCCGGTCCCATGAACCGCGCATTCGCGCGCTCGCGGAGCGACCGTTTCACTGTTGTGCGACGGAGGTCCGATGCCTCGGTAGACGCGAGGCGCTCCCGAATCCGTCGAGCGCTCAGGGATTCAACGGATCCGACGGACGAGCGGCGGGTATCAAGGCTGGGGTTGGTGCGTCGGACGGAGCGGTGGCAGAGGTTGGCTGTTGCAGCGGCGTGGTGCGCCGGCCGTCGGCCGGGATCGCCGGCAGCAGGTTGAAGTCGGGAAAGAGGTCGATCACCTGATCCGACTTGTCGTACGTCACCGCGAGCACGGTGCCGAGGGGGCGGTTCTCCAGATAGCCCGACTTGGTCCTCACCAGCTCCCACATACCGAAGGTCACGACGTCGAGCCCTGCGTTTGCGAGCGCGAGATCGCCGCGGGGCTCGGTGGGCTCGCGGTAGAAGTACGTGCGGTAGACGACGCCGTCGCGCGTCTTCAACGTCTTGATCGGCTCGCCCAGCACCGCCTCGACCTTGGCGCGCGGCGTCCCGGGCTTGAGTTCTGAGAGGTCGGTGCCGGGCTGCGCTTCGAGCGCCTGGCGAACGGAGCACCCGGTGGCAGCGGCGGCGAGGAGCAGCGCGAGCGCGATCGCGCGCGGCGTGAGGGGAGAGGAAAGGCGGGCGGTCATGGGGACTCCGGAGCTTTTCTTTGCCCGCGATGATGCCAAAGGCGGGCACGTTCGTGCGCGCCGGCGTACCGCGTCGGCGAAACGGCTTGCACAAGTTGACGGGGGAGCGGCAGGGGCTCACCGGCGATTCCGCTCGCGAGCAGCTCGCCGGCGAGGAGCGACGTCACCAGACCCCGGGAGCCGTGCCCGAGGGTGGCGTAGAGGCCGCAGGCATCGAGCGTGCCCACGATGGGGAGCGTGTCCGGGGTGGTACAACGGACGGCAGCGCGGCCATCCAGAACCGTCGTGTCGAGGCCCCCGAATGCGCTCGCGAGCGCCGGGGAAAGGAGCTTCAGCGCTTCCAGATTGTGCTGGTGATCTGCGAGGCGCACATCCGTGGAGGCTTCGTTCAAGCGATGCGTGGCGCCGATCGTGTGCAGGCCGTGCTGCGCGGGCGCGATGTAGCCGCGCGCGCAGAGGACGGTGCGCAGTGCGGCACTGCAGCGTTCGGCCGGTACGAGCGTGATTTGCCCTGCGATCGCCCGCAAGGGCAGCGGCGACGGCAAGAGCGGCCGGGACGCGCAGGCCGTGGCGAGGACTACGGCTTCTACGTCGAGCGCGCCGCCGTCGCCCTCACGGAACGAGACCCGCCACCGCCCGTCGCAGTAGCCCACGCGGTCTACCTCTTCACCGAGCCGGAGGGTGATCCGCGGGTGGCGCAGCAACGACGCGACGAGAGAAGGAGGACGCGTCCAGCCCCCGCCGGGGAAATGCAGCCCTGGGCTTGCAACCGCGACCCCGGCGAGATCGGATGCCTGCTCGCGGTCGATCCTCGCGAGGACGCTTTTCGGAAGGTCCGCCGCGGCGAGTAGCGCCTGCCGCTTCGCTTCGCCGTCGTCGAACGCCAGTTGCAGCACGCCGCTGGGGCGCCACGATTCGCCAGCAGCCGCAAGCCGCACCGGCAGCTCGCGCAGCACGTGCTGATAGCCTGCCAGCAGAAGGCGCCGCAACGGCGTGTCGTGCCCCGCGAGGCGCGCGTACAGGACGCCCTGCGGGTTGCCGGAGGCCTCGGCGGCTACGGACGGCCAGCGGTCGAGCACGGTGACGTCGCAGCCGCGCGCAGCGAGGCTCGCAGCTGCCGCGGCGCCTGCGAGTCCGGCACCGACGACGGCGACGCGCCGCGCGTCGCGGCCGTGAGCCTCGACTCCTGTGCGCGACGCAACCCGCTCCCCGGTCAGCATCTCGCGTTTGCGCCCGAACCCCGCGCGCTTGGACACGGAGAAGCCCGCGGCCTCGAGCTCGCGGCGCACCCCGCCCGCCACGCTGAAGGTGGCGAACGTCGTACCCGGGTGCGAGCAGCGGGCAAGCTCGCGCAGGAGCGCGGGCGACCACATCGCCGGATTGCGGTCGGGCGCGAAGCCGTCGAGGAACCACGCATCGACGCGAGCATCCAGCTCGGCGTAGGCGCTCGCGGCATCGCCGACGAGGAGCGTCAGCACGACACGCCCATCGTGCACGGCCATGCGATGAAAACCGGGAACGAACTCCTGCCATCGGTCCCGCAGCGGCGTCGCCCAGTCCGCGAGCTCCGGCCACAGGCTCCAGGCGCGATCGAGATCGTCGCCCGAGAGCGGATGCAACTCGGCGCTCACGTAGCCGAGCCGCGCGCCGGCCGGTGCACGCTCGGCGAACAGCGCGGTGGTGGTGAGAAAGTTCAGCGCCGTGCCGAAGCCGGTTTCGCCGACCGTGAAGAGTTGCCCCGGCCGAAGGCTCGCGAACCGCTCGGCGAGACGGTTGCCGTCGAGGAAGACGTGCCGGGACTCGGCGAGGCCGCTGCCGCGGGCGAAGAACAGGTCCTGGTAGCGCGGCGACCAGGGCTCGCCGTCCCGCCATTCGATGTTCGCGGTCATCAGGCAGCCGCGTGCGCCGGGCAGTCCGGCGCCGGGCGCGCGCGGGCCAAGCCGTGAAAGGCAGGCTCGTGACACCAGCCCCGGACGCGTGCATCGAGCGGGTGAGCGCGCAAAGGGAGTTCGCCACGTCCGCACCCGGCTGCGGAAACGCGCAGCCGATGACGAGCGGGTATCATTGCGCCTTCGCCACGCATACTAAATGGCCGGTATCGGCTCAAGATGGCTACTAGATCTAGGGCTTACAGCGCCGAGGACATCGAGATCCTCGAGGACCTGTCGCCGATCCTGCTGCGGCCGGGGATGTACACCGACCCGGCGAATCCGAATCACGCGCTCGTCGAGGTGATCGACAATTCCTCGGACGAAGGCCTTGCAGGCTTCGCGAAGAACGTCACCGTGACGCTCCACCAAGACGGCTCGGCGGCCGTCGAGGACGACGGGCGCGGCATTCCGGTCGACATCCATCCGAAGAAGAACGTTCCTGCGGTACAGGTGATTTTCACCACCCTGCATTCCGGCGGCAAGTTCCGCAAGACCGACCAGGACGCCGTGTACCGGATCGCCGGCGGCCTGCACGGCGTCGGCGTCTGCGTCACCAACGCGCTCGCGCAGCGGCTCGAGGTCGAGGTGAAGCGCGACGGCGCGCTGCACCGCCTCGTCTTCGCCGACAACGGGAAGGTGAAGGAAGCGTTGAAGCGCGTCAAGCCGGCGGGGGCGCGCGAGACGGGCACCCGGATCCGCTTCTGGCCCGACCCGAAGTACTTCGACTCGCCGAAGATCGTCGCCGCCGAGGTTGCCGCGCTGCTTCGCGCGAAGGCCATGCTGCTTCCCGGCGTCAAGTTCACGCTCGCCGTGGAGACGCCCGGCGGCAAGGGCGAGCCGCAGTTCGAGACGACGACCTGGCACTTCCCGGAAGGGATCAAGGGTTACTTCGCGCAGGCGATGGCGGAGCGCGAGGCGGTGGCCGAGCCCTTCCTCGGCGAGCGCTACGTCACCGCGCAATCGGAGACGGACAGCTTCGCCGAGGGCGAGGGCGCCCTGTGGGCGATCGCCTGGACGCCGGAAGGCGACCTCGTGGCCGAGTCCTACGTCAACATGATCCCGACGCGGCACGGCGGCACGCACGCCTCGGGGCTGCGGGAGGCGGTCTACACGGCGATCCGCAACTTCATCGACCTGCACGCGATGGGGCAGCGCGGCCTGAAGATCGTGCCCGAGGACGTGTGGTCGCGCGCCTCCTACGTGCTCGCGGTGAAGATGCTCGACCCGCAATTCAAGGGCCAGGTGAAGAACGAGCTGATCTCGCGCGACGGCGTGAAGCTGGTCGCGCAGATGGTGCGCGACCCCTTCGAGCTGTGGCTGAACCAGCACGTCGACGCGGGCAAGAAGATCGCGGAGCTCGTGATCCGACAGGCGCTCGCCCGCACGAAGGCCGCGCAGAAGGTCGAGCGCCGCAAGGTCTCGGGGGTGGCGGTGCTGCCGGGCAAGCTGACCGACTGCGCCTCCGAGGACCCGGAGCGCAACGAGCTCTTCATCGTCGAGGGCGACTCGGCGGGCGGCTCGGCGAAGCAGGCGCGCGACAAGGAGTTCCAGGCGGTGCTGCCGCTCAAGGGCAAGCCGAAGAACACCTGGCAGGACTCGCCGGACACGCTCTACTCGAACAAGGAGATCGAGGCGATCGCGCTCGCGATCGGCGTCGACCACCACAAGCTCGACGACGCGGTCGATCTTTCCGGGCTGCGTTACCGCAAGGTCATCATCCTCGCGGATGCCGACGTCGACGGCTCGCACATCCAGGTGCTGCTCCTCGCGCTCTTCTTCCGGCACTTCCCGCGGCTCATCCAGCAAGGGAACGTCTACGTCGCGCAGCCGCCGCTCTTCCGCATCGACGTCCCCGGGCAGGGGAAGAACAAGCCCGCGCGCAAGCTCTATGCGCTCGATCGCCAGGAGCTTGGCGCGATCGAGGAGAAGCTCGCCGACGAGGGCGTAAAGTCGGGAAGCTGGACGGTCAGCCGCTTCAAGGGCCTTGGCGAGATGAGCCCCGAGCAGCTCTGGGAGACGACGCTCAACCCCGACACCCGGCGGATGCTGCCGGTGCGTCTGGAGGATGCGGGGCTCGACGTCGATCGCGACATCTTCAACATGATGATGGCGCGCGAGAATGCAGGTCAGCGCCGGGAGTGGATGGAGACCTACGGCAACCTCGTGGACGCGGACATCTCGTGAGTGCGGCTCCCGGAACGGGCGACTTGACGGGCGCGCATCGTGAGGCGTCGGCGGCGCGACTTGCATCGAGGCATTGATGGGCAACCAGAACGATCTCTTCGAAGGCCTCGAGGCCGTGGCGAAGGAGGGTGAGGGCGCGAAGGGCGAAGGCCGCCGCACGCCTGCGACTCCCGGGCCCGCGGGAGGCGGGAGCGTGAAGGCGACCGCGCAGGGCGGCGGCGCGGGCGGCACGTTGCCGCCGCACTTCGCGCCGCTCGCGGGCGATCCCGGCGACGCGCTGCCGCTCGGGCGGTACGCCTCGCTGCAGTACCTGCAGTACGCCATCGCGACGGTCAAGGACCGCGCGCTGCCGCGCGTCGCCGACGGCCAGAAGCCCGTGCAGGCGCGCATCCTCTACGCCATGTGGGAGATGAACGGCCGCGCCGGCACGCCGCGCAAGAAGTCGGCGCGCGTCGTCGGCGACGTGCTCGGCAAGTTCCACCCGCACGGCGATGCTTCGGTGTACGACGCGCTCGTGCGCCTCGCGCAGGACTTCACGCTGCGCTATCCGCTCATCGACGGCGAGGGCAACTTCGGTTCGCGCGACGGCGACGAGCCGGCGGCGATGCGCTACACGGAAGCGCGGCTCACGAAGTTCGCCGACGTACTGCTCGCGGAGCTTGACAGCGGCACGGTGGACTTCGTGCCGAACTACGACGGTTCCACGGAAGAGCCGGCGGTCCTGCCCGCGCGGCTGCCGGTCGTCCTGCTGAACGGCGCCTCGGGCATCGCCGTCGGCATGGCGACGGAGATCCCGAGCCACAACCTCAACGAGGTGGCGAACGCGGCCATCGCGCTCATCCGCGATCCGGAGGTTTCGGTCGCGGGCCTCATGCGCTACATCAAGGGGCCGGACTTCCCCGGCGGCGGCCAGATCATCACGCCTCGCGCCGAGGTGAAGGAAGCGTACACGGCGGGACGCGGCTCGATCCGCGTGCGCGCGCGCTGGACGGTCGAGCGGCTGGCGCGCGGACAGTGGCAGATGGTGGTGACGGAGCTGCCGCCCGGCACGTCGGCGCGCAAGGTGCTCGAGGAGATCGACGCGATCACCAACCCGCAGCCCAAGCCGGGCAAGAAGTCGCTTACGCCGGAGCAGCAGCGCGAGAAGCAGCTGATGCTCTCGATGCTCGACCGTGCGCGCGACGAATCGGATCGCACGCATCCGGTGCGCCTCGTGTTGGAGCCGAAGTCCTCGCGGCTCGACGAGAACGAGTTCGCGAACCTCATGCTCGCGAAGACCGGCATGGAGGGCAACGTCCCGATCAACCTGGTGATGGTCGGCCTCGACGGCCGCCCCACCGGGAAGAACCTGAAGAGCATCCTCGCGGAGTGGGTCGAGTTCCGGCTCGCCACGGTGACGCGGCGGACGCGCCACCGGCTCGACAAGGTCCTCGATCGGATCCACATCCTCGAGGGGCGCCTCGTCGTCCTCCTCAACGTCGACAAGGTCATCCGGATCATCCGCAACGCGGACGATCCGAAGGCCGAGCTGATGGCGGCGTTCAAGCTCACCGACCGCCAGGCCGAGGACATCCTCGAGATCCGCCTGCGCCAGCTCGCCAAGCTCGAGCACATCAGGATCGAGCAGGAGCTGAAGGGCCTGCAGAAGGAGCAGAAGGGCCTCGAGAAGATCCTCAAGGACCGGGAGACGCTTGCGGATCTCGTCATCGGCGAGATCGAGGCCGACGCCAAGGCCTTCGGCGACAAGCGCCGCACGGTGATCGAGGAGTCGGAGAAGGCGGCGGTCGAGACGCCCGTGGTCGACGAACCGGTCACGGTGATCTTCTCGAAGAACGGCTGGGTGCGAGCGCGGCAGGGACACGGTGTCGATGCGGCCACGCTCTCGTTCAAGGAGGGCGACGCGCTGCACGCCCTCATTCCGTGCCGCACGGTCGATCCGGTCGTCTTCATCGACTCCAACGGCCGCGCCTACTCCGCGACGGCGGGCGACCTGCCCTCGGCGCGCGGCGACGGCGCACCCGCCTCGTCGCTCGCTGACGTGCAGGGCGGCGGCAAGATCCTCCATTGCCTTGCGGGTCCGGCGGAGACGGCGGTGGTCGTTGCGACCGCGGGCGGCTACGGCTTCGTCAGCAAGATCGGCGACATGGTGTCGAATCGTCGCGCCGGGCGCGACTTCATGAGCGTGAAGGAGGGCGATCGTCCGATCGCGCCGGTCGTCTTCGCGGTGAAGCCGGGCAACCAGCTCGTCGTCGTGTCCTCCAGCGGGCGCATGATCGCGTTCGATCTCGACGAGGTCGGCTACCTGCCGCGCGGCCGCGGCGTCACGCTCATGGGGCTCGACAAGGGCGAGACGCTGGTGGCGATCGCGGTCACGGGCGACAAGCGGGTCGAGGTCGTCGGCTTCGGGCGCGGCAAGGAGAACGTCGCCGAGATCAAGGGCGCCGATTTCGGGGGCTACGTCTCGCGGCGGGCGCTCAAGGGGCGCGTGTTGCCGGACAAGGTGAAGAAGCCGAGCGCCGTGCGGCTGCCCGCCGCGGAGCCGACCGGCAAAGGATAGCGGACGTCGCTGCGCGGCGTTTGCCCGCGCCGGCAGGACTGCCGTCTGCTAGACTGCCGTCATGGAATCGCGAGGCGGGCCGTAGTGGCCCGTCTCCCCGCCCAATGGCGGGCCTCCCCGCATTGCGGCGTGGTGAACTTGGTCAGGTCCGGAAGGAAGCAGCCACAGCCGCTTACCGCAAGTGCCGGGGGTCGGGCTCGCCACCCCTTCCTGCGTGGTCGCCGCGCCCCGTCCCTCCCCGGGACGGGGCCGGGGCGCTGCTAGAATCCCGCGCATGTCTTACCAGGTCCTGGCGCGCAAGTGGCGCCCGCGCAGTTTCGCGTCGCTCGTCGGCCAGGAGCACGTGGTGCGCGCGCTCACGCACGCGCTCGAGCAGCGGCGCCTGCACCACGCCTACCTCTTCACCGGCACGCGCGGCGTGGGCAAGACGACGCTCGCCCGCATCCTCGCAAAGGCGCTGAACTGCGAGGCCGGCATCACCCCGACGCCCTGCGGCACCTGCTCGGCATGCACCGAGATCGACGCCGGTCGGTTCGTCGACCTGCTCGAGGTCGATGCTGCGACCAACACCAAGGTCGACGAGATGCGCGTGCTCCTCGAGAACGCGGTCTACGCGCCGACGCGCGGCCGCTTCAAGGTGTACGTGATCGACGAGGTCCACATGCTCTCGACCTCGGCGTTCAACGCGATGCTCAAGACGCTCGAGGAGCCGCCCGAGCACATCAAGTTCATCCTCGCGACCACCGACCCGCAGAAGATCCCGGTGACGGTGCTGTCTCGCTGCCTGCAGTTCAACCTCAAGCAGATGCCGCAGCCCGCAATCACCGCGCACCTCGCGAAGATCTGCGGCGAGGAGGGCGTACAGGCGGAGCCGGGGGCGCTGCGGCTGGTCGCTCACGCGGCGCACGGGAGCATGCGTGACGGGCTGAGCCTGCTCGATCAGGCGATCGCCTACGGCGCCGGCGACGTCTCGGAGCCGAACGTGCGCGCGATGCTCGGCACGGTCGACCGCTCCTATCTCTACTCGATCCTCGAATGCGTCGCGCGCGGCGACGGCGCCGGCGCGCTCGCGGTGGCGAGCGACATGGAAGGCCGGAGCCTGTCGTTCGACAGCGCGCTCCAGGAGCTCGCCACGCTGCTGCATAGGATCGCGCTCGCGCAGATCGCCCCCGAAGCGCTTGCCGAGGAGGGCGAGGACCGGGATCGCTTGACGAGTCTGGCGAAGTCCCTGGATCCCGAGACGGTGCAGCTCGACTACCAGATCGCCGTCCACGCGCGCGACGAGCTCTCGCTCGCGCCCGACGAGTACGCCGGCTTCACGATGGCGCTCATGCGGATGCTGGCGTTCAGGCCCGGGGCCGATGCAGCGACAACGGAGCCGATGCGCCCCGCGAGCGCGAAGGCGCCCACCGTGCGACTCGTGCAGCCCGCTCCACCCCCCGCAGCGCGGACGCCAAAGGCTGCGGCCGAGCCCGCCGTGCGGGACACGACGCAGAGTCAGGGCGCGTCCGCCGCTCAGGCCTTCGACGGCGACTGGCCTGCTTTGGTGCGCGCTCTTCCGCTCTCCGGGCTCGCGAGGCAGCTCGCGGAGCGCGCCGAGCTGGTTGCGCGCGACGGCCGGCGCATCGAGCTGCGCGTACCGACGACGGCGAAGCATCTCACCGAACGCGCGTACGTGGACAAGCTCCGCTCTGCTCTCGACGGACACCTCGGCGCCCCGGTGCAGCTCACCCTGACCACGGGCGAGACGGGAACACGCACGGTCGCCGCGCAGGACGACGAGGCCCGGCGCACGCGCACCCTCGCCGCCGAGGCCGATGTCCAGGGAGATCCCTTCGTGCGCGAGATGGTGGCGACCTTCGACGCCACCGTCGATTCGATCAAGCCGCTGTGAGGAAAGGACTCCAACGATGATGAAGCAGCAGCTCGCCGGGCTCATGAAGCAGGCGCAGCAGATGCAGGAGAACATGCGCAAGATGCAGGAAGAGCTTGCGCAGATCGAGGTCGAGGGCCAGTCGGGCGCCGGCCTCGTGAAGGTGACGATGACCTGCAAGCACGACGTGAAGCGGGTGACCATCGACCCTTCCCTGGTCGGCGACGACAAGGACATGCTCGAAGACCTCGTCGCGGCCGCCGTGAACGACGCGGTGCGCAAGGTGGAGACGACGGTCCAGGAGAAGATGTCGAGCGTCACGGCCGGCATGCCGCTGCCCCCCGGCATGAAGCTGCCCTTCTGAGTTTCCCCTCGCGCCCGCGGCGTTGCCGCTGCGCGCTGTCGCGCCGAGTCGTCTTTGAAGTCCGCCGCATCGCTCGAAGAGCTCTCCGAGGCGCTGCGCTCCCTGCCCGGCGTCGGGCCGCGTTCGGCGCAGCGCATGGCGTATCACCTCCTGCAGTACGACCGTAGCGGGGCGCAGCGGCTCGCATCGGCGCTGGCGCGGGCGTTGGAGCGCGTGCGGCGATGTGCACGGTGCAACGGCTTCACGGAGCTCGAGGTCTGCGAGCTTTGCAGCTCGGCGAAACGGGACGCGACGCAGCTCTGCGTCGTCGAGACGCCGGCCGACCTGCTGATGATCGAGCAGACGCTCGCCTACAAGGGGCTCTACTTCGTGCTCATGGGCCGGCTGTCGCCCATCGACGGCATCGGCCCGAAGGAGATCGGGCTCGACGTGTTGGCCAAGCGGGCCGGAGACGGCATCGTCAAGGAGGTCGTGATCGCCACGAACTTCACGACCGAGGGCGACGCGACGGCGCACTACGTGGCCGAGATGATCCATGCGCGCGGCATCGGCGTGACGCGGATCGCGCGCGGCGTGCCGCTCGGGGGAGAGCTCGAGTTCGTCGACACCGGCACGCTCGCGCAAGCGCTGTACGACCGCCGGCCGGCGTAAGTCGCGCCGCGCTCGGCGGTCTGTGTTGCGCGGTGGCGGCCGGTTCCGCGGAGGTCGGGGGAGCTCGGAAGAAACGTGCGCTGATCTCCGATGCCAGCGCATGGGCGGCCTGCGCCGGGTGACCAGGATCCTCCTCAGATCAGAGCAGCTGCAGTTGCCTTTGGCTCCTCGGCGGCGTGAAGCCGCTTGCGTCGAGCGCCGCTCGGCCGCCGTCCAGTCCGAATCTGCGGCAGGCGATCTCGAAGCGCCGCGCGAGGAGTTGTGCGTACTCGCCGCTCCCCGTCTGCCGCAGGTGCCATCGCGGGTCGTAGTCCTTGCCGCCCCGCATGTCGCGCACGCGCTCGAGCACGCGCCTGGCCCGCATCGGAAAGTGCGCTTCCAGCCACTCCTTGAACAGGGGCGCGACCTCGTGCGGCAGGCGCAGGAGGACGTACCCGGCCGCGCCTGCGCCCGCCGCCCTTGCCGCCTCGAGAATCTCTTCGAGGTAACGGTCGGTGATCCACGGAATCACGGGCGCGACCATGACGCCAACCGGAACGCCTGCCTCGGCGAGGCGGCGGATGGTCTCCAGCCTTCGGTAAGGCGCTGCTGCGCGCGGTTCGAGCCGACGGGCGAGCGGGTTGTCCAGGTTCGTGATCGAGATGTAGGCGTGGACGCGGTTCGCGGCGGCCATGGGCGCCAGGAGGTCGAGGTCGCGCTCGATGAGCGCGCTCTTGGTGATGATGGAGAACGGGTGGCGACAGTCGTGCAGTACCCGGATCACGGAGCGGGTGATCCCCAGGTTGCGTTCGGCGGGCTGGTAAGGATCAGTATTGCCGCCGATCGTGACCGGTGCGCAGCGGTATCCCGGACGGGAAAGCTCGTCGATGAGGAGATCGGCCGCGTTCGTCTTCGCGAAAATGCGCGTCTCGAAGTCGAGGCCGGGGGATAGACCGAGGTAAGCGTGCGCCGGCCGCGCGTAGCAATAGACGCATCCGTGCTCGCACCCCTGGTAAGGGTTGATCGAGCGGTCGAAGGGCACGTCGGGCGAGTCGTTGCGGGCGAGAATCGACTTGGCGCGCTGGGCCGTGACCTGGGTTTCGGGGCGCGAAGGATCGAGAGAGGTCTCCTCCACGTCGGGCTCGCGTCGCCACCCTTCGAACCGGCCCGGCACGTTCGAGATCGCGCCGCGGCCTCTTGTCGGACGGATAGGGGGCAGCAGGCGGCGGTCGCGCATGCCTGGCATTGTATCCAGTGCGTCGCTCGCGGGGCGAGCGCCGGCCGGCGGTGCGCGAACGGGACTTGTGCGATCCGGGGGCAAGCCCATGTAGGAAAAGGAGAGGGCGGTTTTGGAGCGACGTTCGAGAGCTGGGCGGCATGGCGGCGGACGTGCGGCGGACGCTTGTCGCGTTGACATCCGGCGCCGGAAACGCGATAATTTGTGTTCTCCACGGTCGCGGGGTGGAGCAGTCTGGCAGCTCGTCGGGCTCATAACCCGAAGGTCGTAGGTTCAAATCCTGCCCCCGCAACCAACTCCTTCTTTCCGCAGGACGTTGGGACCGCTACGCTCTTTAAAAACCAGGTCGAACAGCCGATAGGTGTGGGTGCGGCGTCTGGGGTGAGGTTGTATGCCCTGGGGGTTGGCGTACCTGCACCGGAAGAGG
>Ga0209254_10005142_pt1 | contig 12026 bp, 10 predicted proteins | sample FrelakmetDIP11DI_FD_187148 | JGI IMG/M metagenome (GOLD analysis project Ga0209254, IMG submission 187148) | Freshwater lake sediment microbial communities from the University of Notre Dame, USA, for methane emissions studies - DIP11 DI (SPAdes)... | ecosystem: Environmental > Aquatic >...
CCGACAGAGGCGGTCAGGCCATTTTTTCAAAACCCTAAACTGATACAAAATATCAAATTGAAAATTGAATGCGGTTTTTCGAAAATTTGCATTTTGCATTTTGCAATTTTCATTTTTCAATGAAATTCAGCGTTCCTTTTCAAAACGCTAAATTGATACGAACCTTAAATTTTCCGGGAGGGCTTTAGCTTTAGGTAATGGATAAGCCATCCCGTCAGGGCCCCTAAGCAAAAGCTGATCAGGATGGTCAGCACGGCGGACGCGGTTGTCTCCCAGAACAGGAATTTGACCGCCACCGGTTGCGTGTTCTGAAGGGTGAAAACCAGCAAAACCAGGAGAAGCACAACCAGACCTATCATTTTCGGCGGCATCGGGGGTCTCCTCTCAACCTTTCCGGCCCGGTTCGGTTTTTCGGTTTGTTTTTAAAGTTTGCTCGAAAAGGACACCGAGCTCTTCCACTTTCCTCCGCGTATCGGGGTTCAGCTGGTCCGCTTCTTTTTGAAGCTCTGCGAGGGCCGGAAGAAAGAATTCGAATTTTTTCTTCGTCTCTTCATCGAGATACCCTTGGACCCCGCCGAAGGTTTCTTTGATTCCTTCCAGGGTTTTCTTGGCCAGTCCGAAATTCTTATCCGTTATATGAATCGCGACCTGCCCCAGGGAGTCCGGAATCTCGCGGAGAGCCTCCCGGGCCTTGGCCCGGGCCAGTTCCTTCTCGAGCGTGCCGATCTTTCCCTGCATTTCCTGCCGGGCCGCGGTCCACTCCTTCTCGGCGTTTTTCAGTTTGAGGTAACCTACGGCATAGCCTCCGCCAAAGGCGATGCCCAGCAGGACAACCGCGATCAGGATCGTTCGCAGGGTCTTCATCGTTCCCCCTTTCAATTCATCCAATAACGCATGAGCGCCAGATAATCCCCCAGGTGCCGGGTAATCAAAAAATTTCGCCGCACGTATTCCCGGGCGTCTTCCCCCATTTTGGCCATGATGTCCGGATTATCGAGCAAATGGTGGATCCGGAAAGCAGCCCCCTCCGGGGAGTTGACCGTAAACCCGGTCACGCCGTACACCAACTGGACGGTGATCCCCCCGGCAAATCCTCCGATGACGGGTTTTCCCTTCCACATGGCCTCGGCCACGGTCAAACCGAACCCCTCGCGGAGAGATTTCTGCAGGACGATCGTGGCGGCGCGCTGCAGGGCGTTGATCTCCACGTGGGCGTCCGGCGGGAGGAGGAGAATCAAGATGTCCGGATCGTTCCGGGCGGCCTGGCGGACCTCAGCCAGGACCTTTTCTCCCTCGGGATCGTCCGCAGCCCCCCCCCCGGCCAGGATGAGGCGAACATCGTGGTGCTTTTTAACCAGCCGGTAGGCCTGGATCACTCCCAGCGGGTCCTTGAAACGGTCAAACCGGGATACCTGGAGAAGAATAGGTTTGTCCCGGGGAATCCGCAGACGATCGAGGATTTTCTCCTGCTCTAAAGGAGAAAGATCCCGGTTCTTGTCGCTTAGAGGATCGATGGAGGGATAAATGAGAAACTGGGGAATGGGCAGCCGCTGCGCGAACCGGGGCAAAGAAAAAATCGCCCCGTCGTACTGCACCACATATTGCCGCAAAAAATTCCAGACCTTCCGTTGGGGATGCGAAATATCGATGTGGCAGCGCCAGATCCACCGTCCCCCTTCGGGTTTCTGAAGGATTAGGGCCGCCGGTTGGGGATCGTGGATAATCACATAATCGGCGTTCCAAGCCGGCCCTTGGGCATTCTTGCGATTGATCTCCCGATAGGTTTCCAGCATTTCCGGGGAAAGATCCTGCTCTTCGCCCTGCAGGGCGTTATGAAACGCCTTGGTTACGGCGAAGAAATCTTCGGTTCCCGTTATGACTTCCCAGCGGGCCTCCACGCCGATGTCGTTCAGAAGAGGAACAAGGCTTCGCAGGATTTCGGCGACGCCGCCCCCCACCCGCGTCGAATTGACATGCAGGATTTTTCTTCCCCGAACCTTTTCCGCCAGACACCGCAGAAAATCGATCGTCCCTTTCGGCGTGACGTCCCGATACAAGTCGAGCGCGGTCATTTCCACGCCTCCCGCTCTAAAAACTCGTCGCAAAGTCGGATGAGGCGGTGCCGGATGGCTTCCAAACTCGTCATATAAGGGTCTAAATGGGCAATTTTTTCGGCCAGCTCCGGAAGTTCCAGCTGCTGTTCGATCCAGAGCGCAAAATCCCCGTTCCGGCGTCCCAAACGGAGGATGGCTTCAAAGGTGTGATAATAGATCACGCTGGCGTCGACCGACGCCAGAATCTCCCGGAATTCCGTCAGGGTCCGGCTCTCCAGGCCGGTCGGGACCGCCGTAATCCGCGATTGCATGAAGTGAAACGGCTCCTCGTAGATCACCCGCGGGATGATCTGGAGATGGGAAAGATGCTCTTCGATGATGGTGACGATCGCCCCGCGCAGGGACTCCAGGTCCAGGAACTCAAAGGGGTCGAGGACGCCGAGCTTCTCTCCCAGAACCCGGTCCCGAACCTGAATGGCGGCCCAGGTGGCAAAGTCGTTCGGGTAGGGACCGGCGATGTACTTGTGCCGGAGGAAAAAACTATGGGTGTGGTAATAAATAGAATCGAGCGGAACTTCCTCAATCGCCTCCAGAAGCTGCCGTTCGTCGCGGGCGCTCCTTCCCAACATCTGCCGAAGTTCCCAGCAGCCGGTGAATAAAAAAGGATGGGCCGCTGCTTTCTTGACCATCTCCCCGCCTTTCAATCCAGATAGGTTTTATTGTACCATTTTTTATCTCTCGCCCCTTAGATTTTCGGGGCACCCAAGTCCTCCTTCGGCCAGGCCTTGATAAACCGTTTCATAAATTCCGCCCCTTCCGCAGGATCGGCCAAAAAAAATTCCGCCTCGGAAGGGGTCTCCGGAGGACCGACAAAAACGGTGATCCCTTTGCCCCGCAGGAAGCGGAAGGCATCCTCATCGGTTTGGTCATCCCCGAAATAAAAAGGCAGCAGCCCCGGCGCCGGCGGGGCTTTTAAAAGATTGCGGACCGCTTTCCCCTTATGGAAATCCGCCTGGGGTTGAACTTCAAAAACCATCTTGCCCCGCGTCACCCTCCATTGACTTCCCCATTCCTTTGCGACCTCTTCCATCTCTTGGGAAACTTTCTCATGGTAGGCTTTTGGAACCAGTCGGTAATGGACGGCCAGGGTCGCATTTTTGTCTTCGAAAAGAATTCCCGGTAGATTTCCAAGGGCTGTTTTCAGGAATTTTGCGATTCGGGTCATTTCTTTTTGGCGGCCGGCAGTGAGATTATGTTTTTGGATTCCGGCGGGATTCCGGATTTCCAGACCGTGATTCCCCACATAGAGGATGCCCGGTACCCCGATCCGACCATAAAGATCCTCCAGGGATCGCCCACTGATGATTGCTACGAACACCCGGGGAGAGTCCCGCAATTGGGCCAGAAATTTCTTCACCTCCGGCGGACACAAGGCCAAGTCCGGCCGGGAGACAATCGGCGTCAAGGTTCCATCGTAATCGAAAAACAGGTATACCCTCCGGGCTTGCCGGATCCGCTCCTGAATCACCTTCCAATTGCGGAAAAGATGTTTCATGATCTCATTCCGCCGTCTTTTTCTTCCGGCTCCACAGCCACCCCATCTCCGCCCCCAGGATGAAGACGATGCAGGAATAATAAACCCACAAAACGAGGGCGAAGAGGAGCGTAAACGATCCGTAAACCTTGTTCCAATCGGCCACGTTCATGAGGTAAAAGCGGAAGATCTGTTTGGCCAACTCCCACAGAAGGCTGGCGGCGAGGGCGGCATAAAGAGCCTCCCGGCTTGGAATTTTCTGATGGGGCACGAATTTATGAGGAAATCCCTTTTGTCTGAAGCCCGGAATCCTCACCGCCCTCTTTTCTGAAAAAAACGGCGGATAGAGGCGGCAGGGTCAGGTTCAAGGAATAGGGCCTCCGATGACAGGGAACGGGTTCCGCCTCGCAACCGCCGAGATTCCCCTGGCCGCTCCCGCCATAAATCGGAGAATCGCTGTTCAGGATTTCTTTCCAGAATCCGCCGGAGGGCACGCCCAGGCGGTAGCCGGATCGCGTCACGGGCGTAAAATTGCAGACCACGAGAACCCGATCCCCGCCGCCCCCTCCCCGGCGGAGAAAACTGATGACGCTGCTGTCGCTGTCGTCACCGTCGATCCATTCGAACCCTTCCGGGTCGAAGTCGAGCTCATGGAGCGCCGGTTCGCTTCGGTAAAGGCGGTTGAGATCCTGAACCCACCTCTTGAGCCCGGCATGGGGCCCATATTGCAACAGATCCCAGTCCAGGCTCGACTCGTGGTCCCATTCCCGCCGCTGGCCGAATTCTCCTCCCATGAAAAGGAGCTTCTTCGCCGGTTGGGCGTACATGGAACCGTAGAGCAGGCGCAGGTTGGCGAATTTCTGCCAGTCGTCGCCCGGCATCTTGCCCAGCAGTGATCCTTTCCCGTGGACGACCTCATCATGGGAGAGAGGAAGCACAAAATTCTCGTGAAAGGCATAGAGGAGGCGGAAGGTCAAGAGGTGATGATGGTACTTCCGATAGATGGGAGCCCGGGCCATATACTTCAGGGTGTCATGCATCCATCCCATGTCCCATTTCATCCCGAATCCAAGGCCCCCCACGTAGGTAGGCTTGGACACCATGGGCCAGGCCGTAGAATCTTCGGCAATGGTCTGCACATCCGGGAAAACCTTGTAGACTTCTTCATTGAAGCGGCGCAGGAAGGAAATCGCGTCGAGATTCTCGCGGCCGCCGTGGGGATTGGGGATCCATTCCCCTTCCTTGCGGGAATAGTCCAAATAAAGCATGGAGGCGACGGCGTCCACCCGCAGGCCGTCGATATGAAACCGCTGCAGCCAGAAAAGGGCGTTGCTGAGAAGGAAACATCGAACCTCGTTGCGGCCATAATTAAAGATGAAACTGTCCCAGTCCGGATGCACTCCCAGGCGGGTGTCCTGATGCTCGAAAAGGTGGGTCCCGTCGAAAAAACCCAGGCCGTGCATGTCATTGGGAAAGTGCGAGGGAACCCAGTCCAGAATGACCCCGATTCCCGCCTGGTGCAGGGTGTCGATCAGAAACATGAAATCCTGGGGGGTGCCATACCGACTCGTGGGAGCGAAATACCCCGTGCCCTGATAGCCCCAGGATCCGTAAAAGGGATGCTCCATGACCGGGAGAAATTCCACATGGGTAAACCCCAGGTCGGTTATATATTCTGAAAGTTTCGTCGCCAGCTCCCGATAGGTAAGAGAACGATGGTCTTCTTCCGGGACCCGCATCCAGGACCCAAGGTGGATTTCATAAATGGCCAAAGGCTTGGATGCCCCGTTATGGTTCGCCCGGGTTCTCATCCATTCCTGATCTCCCCAGGAATACGGATGATCCCAGACGATGGAGGCGGTCTTCGGAGGGATCTCGTTGAAAAAGGAGAACGGATCGGCCTTCTCAACCCGGTAGCCCCGGTAGCGGGACTGGATGAAATATTTGTAGGAAGCCCCTTTGCCCACCCCCGCAATCCACCCTTCCCAGATTCCGGATTGTCCCCGGGATCGCAGGGCATGGGAGGTTTTGTTCCAGCCGTTGAAATCCCCCATCACGAAAACCCCTTTGGCATCTGGGGCCCAAACGGCAAAATAGGTTCCTTGAACGCCGTTTCGTTCCACTTCATGGGCGCCCATTTTCTCGTACAGACGAAAGTGGCTCCCCTCGTTAAATAAGAAAAGGTCGTCATCGGTCAACAACGTGAAGTCGTGCCGAACCAGCTCGTTCCCGCGGTTGGTCATAGGGCTCTCCCAAAAATTTCAGTCATGTCCCCCAGTTCCTTGAAGACTTCCAAAGTCAGCATCTCCGGGTTCAAACGCCACTCCCAATTTCCCTTGCGGGTAGCCGGTTGGTTCATCCGCGCCTCTGCCCCCAGGTTCAGAAGATCCTGCATCGGGAGGACAATCGTGTCGGCCGCCGAACGCATCAAGAGGCGGATGAACTCGCGGGGAAGCTCCTCCGGGGTAACTTCCCTTCCTAAATAGCGAAAGATCCGCTTCCGGTCCTCGGGGGAAGTCTCTCCCTGAAACCAACCTCGGATGGTATTGTTGTCGTGGGTGCCGGTGTAGGCGATGCATTTCCGGGGAAGGTTGTGAGGAATGTAGGGATTGGTCGGCAGGTCTTGTCCAAAGGCAAATAGCAAGACTTTCATCCCGGGAAATCCAAAGTGTTTCATAACTTCCTGGACATCCGGAGTGATGATCCCCAGGTCTTCGGCAATCACCGGGCACTGGGGGAACTTTTGGACTACCTGGGTGATGAAATCGATTGCCGGAGCAGCCACCCAACGTCCCTCGACGGCGGTTTCCTTTTCGGCGGGGATTTCCCAGAAGGCCACCAGACCGCGAAAATGGTCGATCCGAACCCAATCGAGAAGCCTTAGGTTCCGGTCCATTCGTTTCAGCCACCAGGCATATCCCGATTCCTTCATGACCTCCCAACGGTAGATCGGATTGCCCCAGCGCTGTCCGGTTTCGCTGAAATAATCCGGAGGAACCCCCGCCACCACCTCCGGCTTCTTCCGGTCATTCAGTTTGAACAAATCCGGATGGACCCAGACATCCGCGCTGTCATAGTCGATATAGATGGGGATGTCCCCGATGATTTGAATTCCCCTCTCCTGCGCATAGCGGCGGAGAGCCCGCCACTGGTTGAAGAAAAGGTACTGATAAAATTTTTCCCGCTCGCCCGCCTCGGCAAATTCGCTTCCGGCCGCTTGGAGGGCTTCGGGTTGGCGGTCCCGGAGCGGGGCCGGCCAGTCGCTCCAGATCTCTCCCTTTCGAGAATGTTTCAGGGTTTGAAACAGGGCAAAATCATCCAGCCAGAAAGACTCTTCCTCGCAGAAAGAAAAAAAGTCCCGGCGGTTTTTTTCCTTTTGAAATCGTTCGTAAGCCGTTTCGAGCAGCTTTCGCTTTAGGGCATGAACCGCCGGGTACGCTACCCTCTCCGGCGGAAACTCTGGCATTCCCTCAAGATCGGCAGGAAGAAGGAAGCGGTCCTGAACCAAAAGATCCGGACTGATCAGCAGCGGATTGCAGGCGAAAGCGGAAATACTGCTGTAAGGGGAATCATTATGGGTGGGATCCGTGGGGTTGAGGGGAAGGATCTGCCAGTACTTCTGCCGCCCCGCGGCGAGAAAATCCGTAAACCGGTAAGCCCAGGGGCCCAGATCGCCAATTCCAAAGGGGGAAGGCAAAGATGTCAAATGAAGCAGGATCCCGCATTCCCTTCTTCCAAGCATGGACGCTCCTATCCCCTGATTTCTGTATGTAATATATCATACCTGCGGCCTTTTCGCTTGCAATTTGCGGTTCCATTCAATACCCCTTTCTGGTAGAATTCTTTCCGGTCGCGGTTCTCCGATCCCCAATAACCCAGGCATCGCCTGCGACGGTTCTGGAAGGAGACGGCGCTTTTCTCTCAGGCTCCCGGCAAGGGGCGCCCTCAAGAAAGAGAAAGGAACTGCAAACAAAACCCCCTGGCATCCTTTTCAAGAGTTAAAGGAGAGACCCATGTTCAATCTGAAAGATAGCCTCGCGCATCTGACTTACAGGGGGGCCTGTAAACTCCTTGGCCCAGAGGGGGAGCGCCTCATCCGGCAAGGCGGAAGCACGGACATCGATATCGGCGAGCAGGTAACCTGGGGGAACAACCTTTTCCGGGTCCATCTTGGCGAAGCCATCGTTACTTTCACGCTGGGATCGGAAAGACCGAAAATGCTCCGGTTCTCCTGCAGCAAATGTTCGAAAGCTTGTGAGCATTTGGGGGCGGTTTTTTCCCTGATTCTTGAGGAAAAACTGTCTTTAGGGCTTTCCGCTCCTCCGCCAGAAAGGCAACCTGTCGAAACGCTCAGCGATGAAGAGCTTCTCAGGCGGGTGATCGAAGAGAGGGCGGAGCGGGCGAAAACCGAGAGGATGAAAATGGCCTCCCAGGACCGAAACGTGCTATGGACCGATTATACCGTGACCAATTATGGGTCCGGGAAAACTTACCGGGTCGCGTTGCGCGGTTGGGCGAGAGGGGACTCGTATTGCTCATGCCCGGACTTCCGGAAAAATACCCTGGGAATCTGCAAACATATCCTCTTCGTCATTGATGGGGTTCAGAAACGGTTTGACCGAAGGGCGAAAAACACCCCTTACCAGCCTAAAAACATCGAGTTCCATCTCCTTTACGGAAAAGAGATTGAATTGCGGGTCTTGGTCCCTCCGGCTCTGGACCGGAGAATTTTGAGGATTCTCCATCCGGTCATGAATAGGGCGATTACCGACCTGCGGGATTTGCTGCCGCGAATCAAAGAGGTCGGAAGCCTTGGACAAGAGGTGACGGTCTATCCGGATGCAGAAGAATTCATCCACCGGGGCCTCTACCTGGAAAGGATTCAAGACAAAATTGCGGAGATTCGGAAGGACCCCCGAAATCATCCCTTGCGCAAAACCCTGCTCAAAGCCGAGCTGCTTCCCTACCAGCTTGACGGTATCGCCTTTGCAGTAGGCGCCGGAAGGGCTGTGCTTGCCGACGATATGGGGCTTGGAAAAACGATTCAGGGGATCGGGGTGGCGGAGATGCTCTCCCGCGAAGCGGGGATCGCCAGGGTCCTGGTCATCTGCCCCGCCTCCCTCAAGTTTCACTGGCGCCAGGAGATCCTGCGCTTTTCCGATTCGACCTGTCAGCTCATCCTCGGATCGGGGGCGGAAAGGGCGATGCAATACGATAATTCTTGTTTTTACACCCTGTGCAACTACGAACAGGTCCTCCGGGACCTTTCCGCCATCGAGAGGACCCCCTGGGACCTCATCATTCTGGATGAAGGCCAGAGGATCAAAAACTGGGAGGCCAAGACCAGCCAGGTGATCAAGGCGCTGAAATCCCCTTTTGCCCTGGTCCTAACCGGAACCCCCCTGGAAAACCGTTTGGACGAGCTTTACTCGGTGGTCGAGTTTATTGACGACCGGCGGCTTGGCCCCGCCTTTCGTTTCTTTCAGCGGCACAGGGTCGTGGATGAAAAAGGGAAGGTGCAGGGATACAAAAACCTCGACGAGCTTCGGGAAAAATTGCGGCCCGTCCTCCTCCGCCGGACAAGGAAGGGAGTCATGGCCGACCTGCCCCCGAGGACGACCGAGATCCGGAGGGTCCCTCCCACCGCTGAGCAGCTGGAAATCCATGACGGGCAGATGCGCATCATCCAAATCATCCTTTCAAAGAGGTACATGACCGAGATGGACCTTCTCCGCCTGCAGAAGGCGCTGCTTCTCTGCAGGATGGCGGCGAACAGCACCTTTCTGGTCGATAAAGTGGCGCCGGGCTACTCCAGCAAACTCCTCGAATTCGAAAACTTGATTGATCAATTGACCGCCGAGGCGGACCGGAAGATGGTCCTTTTCTCGGAATGGACAACGATGCTCGATCTGATTGAACCGTTGCTGGGTCGCCGCAAATTAAAATACGTGCGGCTGGACGGTTCAGTCCCGCAGAAAAGGCGGCAAGGGTTGATCGCCCAGTTTCAGCGTGAAGCGGATTGCAGCCTGTTTCTCTCCACCAATGCCGGGGCTACCGGCCTCAATCTCCAGGTGGCCAATACCGTCATCAATCTCGATCTCCCCTGGAATCCGGCGATTTTGGAACAGAGGATCTCCCGGGTCCATCGCATGGGGCAGAGGAGGCCCGTTCAAGCCTTCCTTCTAATTACGGAAGAAACCCTGGAAGAGAAACTGCTCGCGACCCTTTCCACCAAACACGATCTGGCCATGGCTGCCCTCGATCCGGAATCCGCGGTCAAGGAGGTCAGCTTTGCCAGCGGGATGGAAGAATTGAAAAGGCGCCTGGAAGTCCTCCTGGGGGCCAGGCCGGAGGCGGCCCTGGATGAAAGCCAGAGGGCTGGGGCGACAAGAGAGGTTGCGCAGCTTATCCGGAAAGAAAAAGTGGCTGAGGCGGGAGGGCGGCTTCTGGAGGCGGCGTTTGCCTTCCTCGGGGAGATGCTTCCCCCGCAGCAGGAAACGGAAGGAACTCGGCAGATGGCCGAAACGATCAAAGAGCGCCTTGCGGATTGCCTGGATAAGGATGAAAAAGGGAGGCTGCGGATGACGATCACTCTTCCGGGGGAATCCATGATTAACCATCTGGCCCGGTCCCTCGCCCAGATCCTGGGCCCCGCGATGAGGCCGGGATGAAAACGAAGATTTATTACTTAACAGGCACGGGCAATTCCTTATGGGTGGCGCGAACCCTTGCCCGGGAACTGGGCGAGGTGGAGCTGGCATCGATTGCCGATTGGAGGCAGGGAAAGAGGACGATCGATTCAAAGGTGATCGGATTGGTGTTTCCAGTACATATTTGGGGAGTGCCGCGTCTGATTCTGGATTTCGTCAAGGAGTTGAAAGCCCTGCAGCCCGACTATGTTTTTGCGGTCGCAGTGAACGCCGGCCAGGTTGCCAATACCCTGGGGCAGTTGAAGAAAGTATTAAAGAAGAGCGGGCTGAACTTGTCTTCCGGGTTTGAAATCAAGATGCCGTCCAATTACATCCCCTGGGGCGGGCCGGGGCCCAAGGAGAAACAGAAACAGCGATTTGCGTCGGCCAGGAAAAAGATATCCGGAATAGCCGCCGCGATAAAAGCGAAAAATAAAGGGCCGGTGGAAAAGGGGCCTCTCTGGCAGAGGATCCTATTTACGCTTTTCTATAAAATGAGTTTTCCGCACATACCGAAAATGGACCGGAAATTCTGGGTCGATGAAAAATGCAATCAATGTTCGATCTGCAGCAAGGTTTGCCCCGTCGAAAACATAACCCTTCAGGAGGGGAAACCGACCTGGAACCAGAGGTGCGAGCAGTGCTTTGCCTGCCTGCAATGGTGCCCGCAAGAGGCCATCCAATACGGCAAGAAAACGCCGCAATATGAAAGGTATCATCATCCCGAAGTCAAATTGAATGATGTTCTGAAATTTAGTCCTTCTCCGAAGTAAAGCTAAACGCTGCTTAAGATCGGCAGCTTACGGTCTGCCGAGAACAAAAACACAGGCAATCGAGCCGGGTCCGCCCAGCGTGTGGGTCAGACCTACGTCTGCTTTCTTCACCTGGCGTTTTCCGCTCCGACCCCGCATCTGGGTAACCACGTCCGCCACCATCCGGACCCCGGTGGCGCCCACCGGATGGCCGCAGGATTTCAGCCCCCCGCTGGTATTGACCGGGAGTTCCCCGTTCAGAGCCGTAACCCCTTCGGCAATGAGTTTTCCTCCTTCGCCCCGCCCGCAGAATCCCAAGTCTTCATAGTTCACCAATTCGGTGATGGTGAAACAATCGTGGACCTCGGCCACGTGGATCTCTTTCCGGGGGTCTTTAATACCCGCCTGCCGGTAGGCCATGGCCGAAGCCTCGCGGGTAGCCTTAAATCCCAGGAAATCGTTATCCTCCTGAAAAGCCATGCTGAAGTAGCCGTAAGTCACAGCCAACCCCATCCCTTTGATCAACACATAATCCTTTTTCATATCCCGGGCAATCTCGGGGGTGGTAAGGATGACCGCCGCCGCCCCGTCCGTTGTAGGGCAACAGTCAAAGAGACCCAGAGGATCGACCACCATGGGAGCTTTCAAGACCATCTCCTCTGTGATCGGAGAGCGGAAATGCGCCTTGGGATTCAGCGATCCATTGAAATGATTCTTTATCGCCACCTTGGCCAGAGTCTCTTTGCCGTATCCGTACTGGTAGAAATAACGAGTGGCGATGGGTGCAAAAATCCCGGGTGCGGTCCTTCCCTTGGAGATGAGCGGGTGGGTTTCAAGAATATGTCTCGCCACCAGACTTCCCCGGGGCGGAACCTCCCGCATCTTTTCCACGCCCACTGCCAGGACCATCTTGTATTCCCCCGAGGCCACGCCAAAAGCGGCATTCCGGATCGCTTCCATCCCGGAACAGCAATAGGCCGAGACCCGGGTCACAGGC
>Ga0209254_10005143_pt1 | contig 12026 bp, 15 predicted proteins | sample FrelakmetDIP11DI_FD_187148 | JGI IMG/M metagenome (GOLD analysis project Ga0209254, IMG submission 187148) | Freshwater lake sediment microbial communities from the University of Notre Dame, USA, for methane emissions studies - DIP11 DI (SPAdes)... | ecosystem: Environmental > Aquatic >...
GAGGGGAATAAGGAATAAAGAATAAGGAATAAGGAAGTTGTGTGGAGAGATGCTTCGAATGAAGAAATATTTCTCGCAAAGACGCAACGTTTAAAAAGCCGCAAAGTAGTTTAGAGTGGAAAATTTTTCGCGCCTTTTTATCCTTTGTGCCTTTGCGTGAAATAAAATTTGGGCTTAGTTCTATAGAAGTAAATCAAGAATGCAGAGAAGAAATATCCCTGAACTGTTTTACAGTACTGCTCACTTTTTCAATTGCGAAATCAATTTCTTCAGCAGTTGTAAACCTGCCGAGGCTGAAACGAAAAGAACTCCTGGCCCGATCATCAGAAAGACCCATGGCCTTTAAAACAAAACTGGGTTCCTGGGTAACGGAGGTGCAGGCCGAACCGGATGATATGGCAATATGTTTTGACAAGGCCAGCATCATCCCCTGCCCGTCAATATCATCAAAGCAAATATTGGTAACATTGGGAATACGTTTATCTGCACAACCATTCAAATAACTGCCGGGTAATTGCAGCAAGGCTGTTTCAAGTTTATCGCGCAGTTGCTTTATCCTGGTTGAATCTGAGGACATCTGTTGCGCACTTAAGTCGCAGGCAGCTCCCAGTCCTACTATACCCGGAACATTCAAGGTACCACTCCTGAAACCTCTTTCGTGTCCGCCACCGTCCATCTGCGCGGTTAATGATACGGTAGCCGGTTTGCGCCTGATGTACAATGCGCCGGATCCCTTGGGTCCGTAGATTTTATGTGAGGTAAAAGCCATCAGATCGATCCCGTCTTTTTGTACATCCACCGGAATCTTTCCAACTGCCTGGGTGGCATCACAGAAAAAAAGCAGCTTATGCCTGTGTGCGATGGCGCTTATCTCGTGTACAGGTTGAATCACACCGGTTTCATTATTGGCATACATTATAGCTATGAGGATGGTTGAAGGCCGGATCGCTTTTTCCAGGAGGGAAAGATCAATCAAACCGCTCGGCATCACAGGCAGATACGTAATTTCACCACCTGATTTTTCAAGGTGTTGACAGGTATCTAAAACGGCTTTATGTTCGGTAGTGCAGGTAATGATATGGTTCCCTTTTCCGGCATGCTGTTCAAAAACGCCCTTTAATGCCAGGTTATCACTTTCTGTAGCGCCGCTGGTAAAAATTATTTCTTTGGGTGTTGCATTGATCAGTCCGGCAATTTTTTCACGCGCTTCTTCCACTGCCTCTTTTGCTTCCCAACCATAGATATGCGTGGTACTTGCTGCGTTGCCATACTGCTCCATGAAAAAAGGGGTCATCACTTCAAAGACCCTCGGGTCCAAAGCGGTGGTGGCATTATTATCCAGGTATACTGGTTTGGGGGGCATGAGGATATGAAATTAGAGAATCAAAATTAAGTGAAATTGGAGAACAAAAAGGGATTACAAATCAAGGAAAAAAACTGAATCTATTGTATCTATTCCACCGACATGACATCCCTATTATATTGCCTTTAAAGAGCTTTTAAATTAATTCAGTAAATATTCTTGATTTGGAAATAAAGTTATTTGCATCTTGACTTAGGTATTCTTCAATATCATTGTTTGCTCCACTTTTTAATCATCTGCCAATTTTAAATATTTTCCCATCGATTGCAACTTCTATTCTCTTACTTAACATTTTGATATAGCTTGTACTTAGCTTTGTCTGGATATACTTTTATTGTCAATCCTTTGCTTTCAAGAAAAACTATTTCAATCCTACTTGGCCGCCCATTAAATGAATACTGCAGTTTTCCTATATTTAATTTTTTTGAAAAAGATATTTTAAAAAGGTGAGAGCCTCGTACTTCTGCAAAACAATATTGTATTAATTGAACATCATAATAATTAATTTTAGTTACTTCTTTTTTTTCACCAAATCCTCTTCTTAATTCTATATGTTCATCAAAAAAATATAAAGAAGGCTTATTTTTAATGAAATAATAAAATGATACAATAACAACTATCCAAACAAAAGGAATAAAAAAAGGATATTTCAGTAGCGCAATGGTTCCAAAGCCAATTAAAAAAACACCTAAATATAATAGGTCACTGTATCGGGGTGTGTAATTAAATTTATAATGCATTGAATTTTTAAAATGAAGTATTATAAATTAATTTTTTAGGTGTGTCTGCTGCAGTATTCTTTTTTTCTGATTGGTCTTTATTCATGTTCTCAATCCCCTCTGACACACCTTTACTATCAAACCCTAACTGAGCTATTTGTTTTGAAGTAAGCTTCATATCAACTAGTGCTTCAATTGAGGTTCCTTGTAATCCCTTATAATCAGTAATTGCCTTAAATGCATCAACAAATGTCTTTAAATCTTTATTCTGAATATTTACACTACCTTTGAGAAGATCATCAACATCGTTCAAAACGCCAGCAACTTTCCATAAATCAATCCCAGCTTTAAGTTCGCCAACCTCTATTATCAAACTAAATCCAGTAATAACATTATTTCGGATTTCAGAAATTCCTTCATCTTTCCAAATCATTTTGAATCCTTCCCAACCCATTCTTACAGATTCACCAATAGATGGATTTTTAGGTCCTTTCGGTGCATCATTTCCTTTCTGATATTCAAACGAAATTCTAGTTATTTTTCCTCTTGTATCTAAGGTTAGTGTACCTCCATTTGGGCCATTGTAACCTGAAATAATATCTGCTTTTAACAGATGTTGGTTTTAATAGTTATATCCCGAATTCCATATAAAACCTGTTGATTTGTCAGTCCAGCCAAAACCACCAAACATAGCCGCTTTTTCTAACTTCCACTCTTCCAATGTGTGATCACTTGCATTTTTTACACTAATTTGAGTTTTGCCATTATTATCAGAATAAATTGTTTTAATACGGGCTTCTAAGCCATCAATATCGGAAGCCCAAATTGGTGTATTACTTGTAAACTGATAAGGTGTTAATTCAGGAAATTTTTTCGACAACAGGTCCACACTCAAAAACCTCCCCAACCTAGGATCATAAATCCGCATGCCATAATCCTGCTGATTCCCTTCCCCCTTTACTTCATTATCATTTTCCTTCCCATTAAACCCATACCTGTACTGCGTTCCAGCCGTAAATTTCCTCCCCGGCATTATCATCCCTTACGGATAATAAAAATGGGTGTCTGAAGAATGTTACAAATTCAAAGAACTAGGTATGTGCTATCATTTAATTCATACCATAGAATGATAACAGACGTATGGCTAAATTTAATTCAAAATTTTGAATAGATTAGGCCCGTTTTAAAACTTAAACTGCTTCATAATAAGAGATGTCCTCACCAACTTAGAACTCTATCTGAACCATGCACTAAAAAAAGGGGAGCTTACAATGGCCTTAATGCAGAAAATTCCGGGCTTATTAATATCTTATTACCAACGTATCCACTGAATGCAAACTATGGCCCTTAATTTTATATAAAAAACCCTTTTCAAATAAACAAGTAGAATCGTATCTCTTATACCCTTTATTTTTACTGATCAAATTAATTTCCCGCAAACCCACGCCACCAGGTAATTTAACATAAGCAGTTGTACATCTAAAACTACTATCCTCATTAAGTTTTGTGATTTCAAGCTTAACTATAGTACTTTTGCTTTTATTAATTACAACATGCTTAATTTTATCAAAATGTAATTCAATTTGATTCTCATATAAACAGCCATTCAAGGAAAAGAAAATAAATATGAGAATAAGTTTACTCTTTGTTACTAGGTTTTTGATTTTTATTATCATTTTCTTTTTTAGTCTTTTCTTTGTACTCACTCACTAACTTCATTAATTTATTAAAATTCGCTTTATACCTCCCCTTCTGATTCTTATCTTTTGCATCATCCAAAGCTTTAAGAAGATTTATAACCCTATTATCCTGTATTTCTTTAACTCCATTTTTTGAATTTCGTTTACGTACAAAATCATTGGATCTTAGAAATTCAAAAAAAACAGTTTCCTTACTGATAGCTTCTGTTTCAGTAAGAATTTTATCGTGTAGCTGGCTCTTATCTTTATCTTTACTTTTTAGGTACACATCCGCTGCATCTGCTCCATAAGAGGCCATCCAATGAAGTACTGACTTTTGGTATTCATTCTCGCTACTAAATTCAGCCCCATACCGTCCTATAAATTGTTCAACATGTACTATCTCATGGCCTGTTAATTCCAAGAAATCTCTCGCAGATGCGTTCTGATAATTTCCAGTATAATTTATTTCAAAGCCCAAAGTAATTGCACCACTGTTGTATTTTGTGATTCGATCGTGAATGTCCTGGTTAATTACAATATTTGCCCTTGCGCCTGCCCTATAATAATTCATTCCATATAACTCTGCGATCATCGCTACAACTGGAAAAGTTAATTTTACTTTACCTGTACCTACTGGTGCTGCTACATATTTTGGTTCTCCCCCATCTAAATCTATATTGGCTATAGCACTATTACCACTAAATTGGTAAGGCGTATAAAAAGGATATTGTTTAGTCAAGGGATCAATTGAAAAGAATCTTCCCAATCGTACATCATATTCTCTCATTCCGTAGTCTTGCCATCCGCTAACCTCATTATCATTCTCTTTCCCATTAAACCCATACCTATACTGCGTTCCAGCACTATATTTCCTCCCCGGCATTATCATCCCGAACGGATAATAATCCTGCTATCTGAAGTGGGTTATAATTCAAAGAACTATTCATCTGCTATCATATAATTCATACCATAGAATTATAACAAACCTATGGCTAAATTTAATTCAAAATTTTGATTAGATAAGCCCCGTTTTTAAATTTAACCTGCTTCAAAATAAGTGATGTCCTCACCAACTTAGAAAACCTATTTGAACCTGGTACTAAAAAAAGGAGTAGCTTATACAGATGGAAGCAAATTTACAAAGTTGTAATGCATTTTTGACACATCGGGAAGGATATCGGAAAATTATATCTAGGAATAATTTCGATGATAAATTTGGGAAAAAAAGCTTCATATGCATGCTTTGTTTACTTAAATTTTAATCTGAATTGTCAGATCAACTTTTAACTTCTACAGATAAAACAAAACTTAAAAATTAAATCCTTTTGGGGGAAAAGCGAAAATGCAGTCAAGTATCGTTTTTGAAGTTCGGAATAATCCCGACATTGCTTATCCTTGTGCCGTCAGGCAAATTTTTTACTTGCTCATACATTTGGTACTGTAATGCCCAATAAAGTTCTGCATCAACTGTTTCGGTGTTTTCAAGTTTAGCTTCTCCATTCAAGAAAAGTGGAATTTTGTACCCGATTGCCTTAAATGGACTTAGCCCATCAACTGCTAAAAATTTAAGTTCATCTTGAAAAAGTGCATTGTCTAATAACTCAACGTCTTGGGTTAAAGTTGAGTTGTGAAAGTCAATTATATTTCCATCAATTAAATAATCGCCTAAATCTACTGGGTCAAATACATATATGCCTTCGTGTCCTTGTTTTGAAACTGCAAACTGACGACCCCACCAGTCATAAGCAAAAGGAAGAATTTCATTTTTATACCCTTGAAAATATTTTGACAAAATATCGGCCCATTTTAATGAGCTTTCAAACGTATGTATTGAATAAAGACCTTTGTTAAATGTAGTTCCACCCATTTCAAGCAACAATTCAGCATATTTAAACGGTATATCCGCAATGCTAATTGGAACATTTTCAATTGTTGTATATACAGAAAATTTATTTTTAAATTGATTAAACATTGGCTAATTTTTTTTGACAGAGAATGGATTAATATAAACGCCACTTACTCTTGTGTTGTCTGGAACATTTCTCGTTTGTATTTCAAATTGTTTACCAAAACTTCTATTAACACTACTATTAGTTCCGCCGAGATTTGTTTGACCGTTTGCCCCTGGATTGCCATTTAAAATTAAATCCTGTTTATGGTCTAAATCTTGACCTTTTTGTATTTTACCGCCAGCAGCAATATATTTTAGACGCAAATTTGTCGGTCTATTTTCTGTATTCTTTCTATTAACCATTGCAGTTGGGCTGTTAGTAATGATATTAGCCTTTTCATATGCTTCATTAACTTGGCTTTTATTCCAATTACTTTTTAGGTTAATTGTTTGAATAATCGGCGCTTGCTCAAAGGGTGTTATAGAATTTGTTGTTTCTATTGAGCTATTTCTAAGTTCAACAGGTTTGTAATTGGGAACTCCTACGGTTGTTTCTCCTGAAATGCCGCCAAATGACATAAAGAAACCATCCATTGCAGCTCCGTAAAAACTGCCTCTTTCCCCTTTAAACATATATCCTGCAGCACCAAATACACCACCTCTTATGTTCTCCCCTACCGCATCGTTATATTTATTTCTGGCGGCAGCTATATTAGCCATTACAACCGAAGTTTTACCAATTTGCGCTTGATTACGATAAGGATTCCAAACCATAATTTCAATATCCCTTGTTTGCGGCTTATTTAGCATTGTTTGCACAGCCTCAGCATCCCTTTTCAAGTTGGCAGCAGGGGTAGATAATTCCCAACCTTCCATACCATCCAAATCTATACTTCTAACAGGGCTATTGCTTGCAAACTGATAAGGTGTTAATTCTGGATATTCTTTGGTAATTGGGTCAACACTCAAAAACCTCCCCAACCTCGGATCATAGATCCTCATTCCATAATCCTGCTGGTTACCTTCTCCTTTGACCTCATTATCATTCTCTTTCCCATTAAACCCATACCTATACTGCGTTCCAGCCGTAAATTTCCTCCCCGGCATTATCATCCCGAACGGATAATAAGGCTAAATTTCTAAAGCAAGCAATGAATTCAAAGAACTATGGTAGTAGGCTCATCCAATTCTTATCATAAAGTGGTAACAACCCTAGAGTTAAATTTAATTCAAAAATTTGATTAGATAGGCCCTGTTAAGACTCTAAAACTGCGATAAAATAAATGATACCCTAAAGTAAATCGAAGCTTTAAAAATATAGCCAAAGTTATTCACTTGGCTAGAAGCTATTTACTTCTATAATTGATTTTCCATAGAGTCGGAGTATCTACTATATCTTTTACTTCTCCTTTAAAATTTAGTGTCCAAAGTGGCTCATCTGGAAAATCATTCATCTGCAACCAACATTCTTTAGGGTCATATTTTGAAGTTCTAAATTTTCTATCATCTCCATCAATTGGCATCCAAACAAGTAGTTCACTTAATAGCCTGTTTATCTTTTTGACAATACTTAGCATCAATTTTCATTTTTATTATTAGATGTATTATTTGTCCTCCAAGACATCATACCTCGATTACTTAGAGCTACTGACAAAGTAAACTTTGCTTGAATCGAGAGACAATGAATCAAAAACAACTTTTTCAATTGCTTGTATTCTGTATGGCCTAATATTGCTTCCGCTTTCGGACAAAATTTGAATTTGACGATAATCATTGTTAAACTTATTCAAAATGCTCTCGGTGTAAATTATTTTATTCCTTGAATCAAAAAGTATTCGTTGGCAATCCTGCACAAGCACCGAACCAACATTTCCCGACTCTTGATAAACTAAACTGGTCTCTGAACTGTTCTGCTGATGTTGAATCTTAAACTTACCATATACCTCTTTATCTATGATTATTTTGTCATTATCAAAGTAACCACATCCTAAAAACAGGACTATTGATAAGAAAATAATTAGTAATTTCATTTTGATAAATTTATATTCCAAACATAACGTTGATAGGTATTTGTTAGGTATGGAAGAAAATAGTCCTTCTTAGCTCTATTCGAATTACTTCCTGCATTTCCATCACTAGCCGATTTGAATGTTTTTGAATCATAAACACTAATCGTTGCCGACGTTCCATTTGCATTAACTCGAATCGATATATTGAATGATCCAATTATGTGAATTGGGCTGTTTTGACTGTTACCCTTCCAGGGATTTTCACCATTTTGAATTTTTTCCATTCCCTCTTGGAAACCTTTAAAAATATTGTAAGGCAAATTGCCCGCACTAAAGGTTCTTGCATATGCTTCGCCAGGATAAGCCTTACCGTCACCATACACATCGTTAACTAAATTAGATACAAGTGATTTGACTTCAGCCCAATTTTTGACAGACTCCAAGGCTTTGCCTCCTACAATAATGGAATTTTCTTCACCTTTTCCGAAAACAAAATCCGTACCTATCTTAGATATTTTATCAACCTCTACCTCTTTCCCCTCTGCATTGTCAGGGTTTTTATAGCCTCCTCTGGGATTGTTAGAAAAATCAGCTTCCGGGTTAATACTAAATACTTGACCAGGCATGATTTTATTCTTATCCTTGATGTCATTCATCTCTAAAACATCTTTGATAGACACACCATATTTTCGTGCTATTTTAGAAAGGTTATCTCCCTTTACTACAGTATGTTTAACTGGATCACCAGGCCCCATTCCAAGTATATCAATTAAAGCAACTGGACTATTAGCAGCGAATGTATAGGAACTTTGGAATGGATATTTATAGGCAATTGGGTCCATGCTTAAAAATCGACCTATCCTACTTTCGTATATCCTTTCTTCGAATGCGACTTGATTACCTTCTCCTTTGATTTCACTATCATTCTCCTTACCATTAAACCCATACCTATACAGCGTTCCAGCACTAAATTTCCTTCCCGGCATTATCATCCCGAACGGATAATAAGACTGGCTATTCAACACATCAGCTGCATAATAATCCTACTTACCATCTGCATTTGCATCCGCGAAGAGTTCACGATCCGAAACCGTGACCAATTCATTACCCAGGTGATTGAATAGTTCAAAGAGCTTTTCTCTTCTTGTAAAGATAGAAAGTTTCCCGTCACCAAAATCCGTACTCATGGCCACCGTACTATCCCTGACCATATGCTACTTATAAAAGGTGCAACCATTTATTAATTACATGAATTTTATGAAACCATTTAGATTTTTACTCCTAAAAATTGACTCCTCCATAGACATTCCAATAAAAGGTATTTCAAAAATATATCCAGTATCCTTTTTTATCGCATATGCAGTATCACCTCCATCGGATCCAAATATAAAAAACTCGGGGGCATACATAGCTACATTATAATCCGCATTTAATTTAAACAAATCCGTCAAAGGCCACAAAACTATATATTCGTCATCTGTAATTATAATAGCACCGTTTGCTTCCTTATAAAAATCAATAAAGCCTTGTGGCAATTCAAATTTAGCAGCCTCTAAAAATACCTCCATATCATCATTTGAAGGAGATGGATTTCTATCTATTGTTGTCATATTTACTTTTTTATCTCACGCATTAATGAATTCCAAAAGTTTGTATATTCTGCATGCTGTGCAGGACTGAGGAATATTTTATTTGCTGCGTCAGTTGGACTACCTCCAAACTTGACAGGGTTTATTTCATGTATTTGTAAACTTTTAAGGTAAGGAGCAGCTTTATGTATTTCGGCATTAGTTTTATTGGCTAAACTCCTTGCTGTTATATATTCAGTACCTTCTAGTAATCGAAATATTCCAGTTGGCTTTACGCCCCAACTTGGATAACCTTGCCAATTAAATATTGAAAATGAACCTTCTGTATATTTTGGTGCGGCCCTAATGAAACCGATACCTGACATTGACTCTTGCGTTGTTAAACTTGGGTTGTTCCCAAATGAATAACCTACAGGCTCAACGGCTGCCATTGCAGAAATGGTGACAAGAGTTAAAGAAAGTTTCAGATTATGTCCAACTGGGTCTCTTTGTGCATCCTCTGCTTGACCGGCAGCCCACAAAAAATACTTCCCTACAAAGCTGTTCGCAAAATTATTAATCTCTTCTGCGGCAGCTTCTAATGTTTGATTCTTATCATTTAGGTATCCTGCAAAAACATTGTTCCCTTTAGGATTTAGATTCCATTTAGCCTTAAAAGTTCCAAAATTATTTGAAACTGATCTCAGTTGACCGGCCTGAATAGGAACAGCTTTCCCATTTGCACTATATCTTACTGAAGATTTGTAAAATTGTAATGAAGTTGATTTTTCGTCGACATCTACTCTATAGTTGCCGCCGGCACCTGTTACTGTAGTATCACCTAAAGGGTCGCTATAAGCAATGGGGTTATTTGAAAATGTAGAATATAAGCTTACTCCCATTATTGGCTTGGGATCTAAATTCCAACGTCTTCCCACCCTTGGATCATACTCCCAAAATTCTGCAGTGTATGAGTTCCCTTCACCTTTAAGTTCATCCGATTTCTCTTGTCCATTAAACCCATACCTATACTGCGTTCCAGCAGTAAATTTCCTCCCCGGCATTATCATCCCGAACGGATAATAATAATGGTTGACTTAAGTTGGTTTAAATTTCAAAGAACTGAATGCAGGGAATGTCAATTTAATTAAGTAATAAATTGATCAACAAAGGGTAATTCTATTTTAATAATTCGCTAATTTTTTTGGTAAGTTCTTGTTTGAATCTTTATTTTATAGACAAATATATTTAAAGGTAAGTTCTTAATCTAAACATCAAAATAATTAAAGTATTATTTACAGCTTTACCATCAAGTATTATATCAGGCACGACAGTAAAAAGTTCAATACAAAATATTTTTAGATTGCTTATGTGCCACCTTTTCATGTCTAAATTTACCCCAGGTCTATTAATATAAAGTATCTATATAATGTTTCAATTCATCCATGGACGTGAATGCAGGCTCCACTCTTTTATCTAATAATAACCGTTGTTTAATATACATCCAATCGTCATACTCAATACCGATAATTCCTTCTTCAATAACAAATATTTCACTATCTTCTTTGAGCAAATTAGTATACTGTTTTTTTAAGTAATCAACTATCTCATCTAACATTTCCTTTGAAATATTTAAACTTAGAATAAGATCAATTAAATTGATTTCAACATATTTATGACTAAATAAAATCAAAGAAAAAAAGGAAAAAGAATTCGTAAACTTATTCACAATTGAAATCAACTCGTTTATTGTCAATGTTTCCCATAGTTCAGGAATACACAACATGAGATGTACAGTATAGAGGTTGTTGACTCTTTCAAAATTGTATAACAAAAAATCACCCCTATCCAGTGCCAAAATATCTTTTATATAAGGCTCCAGAAAATATCTATCAATTGGATAATATTCAGCTTCTTTTGAAGATTTAATTGCAATTTCATCCGAGAGCCTTCTTACGTCATCCATCATGCTATTATTGGAGTTTTTTTGTTACTATCTTCACGCCTTCATTATTATACAAATTTAAATTCGTGCGTGATACGTCAACACCGATTTCCTTCAAAATATCACCAGCTTTTGAAGCTTCCTCAACAGTAGGTTTATAGTGACCGGAGCTGTTATTAATATCCATTACTTTACCTTTTACAATTCGCATTTGGCCAGCAGCACGAACTTCAGATGCTTGACCTGATAAATTGTAGTGCCCTTGACCAATAACAAGTTTGCCATCATTTGTTACAACAAAATCAAAAGTACCATTAGTGACATTTCTATTAGTCAAATTAATTTCTCCTTTGTTTAAAGTATATGCTTGAGAACCGAATTCACCCCCAACCTGAGATTGGGTGCTTTTGGCTGAAATACCTCTAATGGGTGTTTTAGGCAGGCCATCCATCACTGCAGCATTTACAGCCATGTGCTTTTCCACCTGCATTGCTGCTGTTGGTGCCGTTAATTTGACACCTGATTGATGAAAAATACCTGCAATAATTAGATTTCCAGCCGCATCAATACGAGATGACGGCATACCGGTGATTAAATCTTGACCAGTTGCGACAGAGTAACCATTGGTCGTTACTATCCCTACAGGATTAACTGTTCTATTTATAGCATCAACCGCTTCATAGGTATCTCCTTTACCATGCTTAAAATCACTCCACTTCTGATTGCCTGCCCAATTTATAAGATCATTAAAGTCATAATCATACCAATGCTTGGCTTTTTCCAAACCGTCTAGATCAATAAATTTGATAGGGCTGTTTTCTGCAAAGGCGTATGTACTATTCCAGGGAT
>Ga0209254_10005144_pt1 | contig 12024 bp, 10 predicted proteins | sample FrelakmetDIP11DI_FD_187148 | JGI IMG/M metagenome (GOLD analysis project Ga0209254, IMG submission 187148) | Freshwater lake sediment microbial communities from the University of Notre Dame, USA, for methane emissions studies - DIP11 DI (SPAdes)... | ecosystem: Environmental > Aquatic >...
TCGCATTCAAACGTACATTGATACGTCAACAACAGATGCAGACCGGTGAGTCTCATGAAGTTTTCCTCCTTCAGACCTGGTGCAACAAATCGATGTAGCGTTTCAATAATTCGCTCACCATACCGCGAAACGGAATCGTCGCCGCCATGCCGTAGATCGGGGCGAGGCCGCCATGCGCAGCTGGCCGAGTTTTCACGTACTCCACGGCCGCCTTCATGTCAGCAAGGAAGCGATCGGCCACGCCAGGCTGCGTGTGTCGCAACGTGACGCACAGATGCACCGCCGCCGGTCTATGCAAGCCGTTCAGGCTCCACTTGCGATCGGACATGAAATCCATCAGCCGATAAATATCCAGCGTGTCCGACGCAAAAGCGATCGTCCACAACGGATCACCCAGCACGCGCAGTTCGGGAATCGCTGCAATGCCCTTGCGAATCTCTGCAGCGGTTTCCAGAATTCTCTTCGTCGCACCGAGATAGCCCTGCTCGCCGATCGCAATCAGCGCCGCCCAACACGCCGCACTCAACGCGCCCGGCCGGCTGCCGGCAAACGTCGGCGAAAAATACAGGCCGCCCGGCCAATCGGCCGCCGTGTAATACTGGTAATGCCGCAAGTCTGCGCCGCGATACAGCACTACCGACGTTCCCTTGGCCGCATAGCCGTACTTGTGCGTATCCACGGACAACGACGTGACGCCCGGCAAGCGAAAATCAAATGGCGGGATGAGATAACCCAACTTCTCGGCAAAGGGCAAGATGAAACCGCCCAGACACGCATCCGTGTGAAAGCCGATCTGATTTTGCCGCGCGATCTCGGACAACTCCTCGATCGGATCGATCATGCCATGCGGGAACGAGGGCGCCGAGCCGACGATCACGATCGTGTGGCGGGTAACCGCCCGGCGTGCGGCTGCCACATCGGCCCGATAATTCTGATCGACCGGGATGCGAATGGGCTTGATGTTGAAGTATTGCGCCGCCTTGTCAAACGCTGCATGGGCTGTGACCGGCATGATCATTTCCGGCGCGGTGATGCCCTTGCAATCGCGCGCCCGATCGCGATAGGCTTTCATCGCCAGGAGAATGCTCTCCGTTCCGCCGGATGACATGGTGCCGCAGATTTCGTCGCCGGTCGCGTCCGCCCCGAGCAGGCGCGCGACCATCGACACGATCTCGGCCTCATACTTCGCCGCACTGGGCCATAGGTCGGAGTGCAGCGGATTGCTCTGCGAGTTGAGCGCATACACCCGGTTAAGGAAATCGATGTGAGCGGCATCGCCGTGATAGACCGCGCCGGAAGCATAGCCGTCCTGCCAGCGCGGCTTTTCGATCTTGTTCAACGCTTCCATCTCAGCGAGGATTTCGTCGTGAGGTAGACCAGCAGCCGGCAGACGCGCAAAAGTAGCGAACTTCGCGCGATACGGCTTGACGGACGCTTCCAGGCCGCGCAACAGATCGTCGTACTGTTCGTCGATCTTGTTATGCACTGGCGGGATCGTTGTGAGCCGCCGTTCCAGCCATGCCGCCAATCGCGGATTGAGACGGCTCAAGCGTGCAGCCAGTTTCATAAAATCCATTGAGATTTCTCCATCCGAAGGAGCTTGCTTCGCTGAAAAGCGCTCGCAATGACGATCGCTGGACTACCTCACTCGATTCAAGCGTGCATAGATCGACTTGTTACGCTGATAGATGTTCACGAACTCCGCAAATAATTCATCATACAGCTGGCGGTGATCAAGATTCGGCTCGAAGGTGTACGCGATTGGCGTATGCTGCACGATGTCGTCGATCGACGCTTGACCCAGCGCCAATGCTGCCAGCCACGCGGCGCCGCGCAGGCTTGCCAACCAAGGATCTTTCACTTGCCTGATCGTGCGCTGCAACACGTCGGCGTGAATCTGGCACCACACGTCTGACTTGGCCCCGCCGCCCACCGCGTTGATCGCCGTCACTCGCCGCCCAATGAACTGCTCCACGTACTTCAACAACCAGCGTGAGTTAAACGCCACGCCTTCGAACACCGCGCGCACCAGTTGCTCGCGTGTCGTGCGCAAGGCCAGATTGAAGAAACCGCCGCGCACCAAGGGATCATCGATCGGCGTGCGTTCGCCGTACAACCACGGCAGGAAAATGACTTGGCCGCTGCCCGGCGCGGTCTTCTCCGCAACCCGATCGAAGTATTGATAACCATTGGGGGGTAATGCGCCGTTCGCCAGTTCGTCAGCGGGGTAGATCAGATTGTCGCGCAGATAATTCAAGCAGTTGCCGGCGCATTCCTGCTCGGTACCCAACAGATAGCGCCCCGGCAGCGCCGACGGCAATGACGCCATGTTGTGCAGCACGTCGGCTTTCTTGTAAGGCACATGGCAATCCAGCCAGGACGAAGTGCCTAGGTAGAGATGCGTTTCGTAGTCACGCACAGCCCCCGAACCAATCGCCGCTGAGAAAATATCGGGCGTGCCGCCAATCACGGGTATATCGTGTGGCAAACCCAGCTCGTCGGCGACTTGCGACTGGATCGGGCCGAGAATATCGATCGCACGGCAGAGATCCGGCAGCTTGTCCCGATCGATCTGCGCCAGCTTCAGCAAACGCCTATCGTAATCGATGCGATCGATGCGGCGATTGTCGGTGACCCAGTGCAGCGTGATCGAATCGTATGAAGCTGCGCAGCGTCCGGTCAGGCGCGCATTGAGATAGTCCTTGGGTTCGAGGAACTTGTAGGCGGCCCGATAGACGTCGGGGACTGCGTGCTTGAGGTATAAGATGTGCGCGAGGGAATCTTTTCCGGAATGCGTCGGCACGCCGCCCGTCAGTCGAAGCCACGTGAACATCTTCCACAGGTCGTAACCTTGAATCGTAATTGTACCTGCCGCCAGCCGATCGATGTACGGTGCGCCGCGCGCATCCATCCAGACGATGGCATTCATCAGCGGCTGCAGTTTCTGATCGATCGCCACGGTGCCCGCCCATTGCGTGGTGCAGCTGATCGCAGCGAGATCGTTCAGAGAAATCAAGCGCCGATCGAGCAAGCGCGCCAGTGTCATCTTGATCGCGCTCCACCAATCGGCAGGGCGCTGTTCGGCTCCGCCATTAGGCAGCAACAGCGTGGGTGTCGCCTCGAATTCGTGAGCGATCACCTCGCCCTGCATGGTCACCAGCGCCACCTTCGGGCCTGACGTGCCCAGATCGATCGCAAGGATATACCTCATGTCAGTCCGCCATCTTCGTCAGCGTTGCTCGGCTTCTCTGATCATTTTCTTCACACGGGCCGCTTGCGAGCCTGACAGATCCACCAGACGCTTGGTCAACACAGCCACAAATTGCTGCTGGTTGCGTGCGTTCACGGCAACGGCGGCCTTCTCGGCATGCTGCGGCACATCTTTGGGGCGGCACGTTTCCAGATGGTGCAGCAGGTACGGGAAGATGGTCTTGCTGTACGCGGCCTTCTGCGCCGCCACCAGCGCCAGCACTTTGACGCCGTTATCTCTGGTGATGACCGAGCCTTGATCCATCACCTGCTCGATCTCTGCCGCGTGCGGATAGATCGCGTCGGCTTTCAGATCGGCCACCGTTGAGAGGGCAAGCATCGCGCCCCACACCAGCCGATTGTGGCGGCTGCGCAGCAGTTTCAGGAAGTCTTCGGTGTAAGGTGCCACCAATTCCGGCCGCAGATAACCGATCTCGTACAGTACTTTCAGGCAATCACTTTGAACCTGCGAATTCTTGTTCCACAGATTATCGGCGATTTCGCGAATGCCCTTCCGATCTTTCTGCGCCACCAGTTCTTTGGCTAGTTCCTGATTCGGCCCTTCGTCGCGTCGATTTTGGTAGTAGGCGATTTTCTGCAGGGTGGACATGAGATGCTCCCGTAGGGGCTGGTCTCGCACCAGCCCTGGGCGAGCGCAAGGCTCGCCCCTACATTTCCAGATTGACTGGCCACCACACTTCGCGATCGTTCAGCGCCCAGTCGTAGTAGGGCGCATGATTCAAGAAACGCTGAGTATACAATGCAGCCAACTTGGCGTAGCGCTCGCCCGCCTGTTCAGCCAGGTCATACAACAATGCCACTTGCGCCACATCGGCCATCGTTCGGAGTGCCTCCTTGCTGAACCACTGGGCCTCCTCAGCATTCAGCGAAACCAAATGCTTCAGAACTTCTTCCAGTGTGTCCTGCGCCAGTGCGGCTTCGACGGTATGAGCACGCTCCAACATCGGCACAATCTCGTCGAGAAAATCCTCGTGCGCGTTCTTCTTGCGCATCGCTTCCAGCATGTCCAGCGCCTGGATGCTGCTCGTGCCTTCCCAGATCAACGTCACCAACGACTCGCGATGCAGCCGCGCGATGCCGAAGTCGTCCAGAAAACCCAGCCCCCCGAAGATCTCCATCGCCAGCTGCGTGGCCGCTGCGCCATGTTCTGCGGTGCGATTCTTGGTGAGGTGCGAGAGGAAGCGCGCGTAATGATAGCGATCGGAATACGGCGGCGTCTCGCGCCACGCCCGATCGAAGTGATCGATCGCGTGGAACAGCAGCGCCGATCCCGCCGCCGTGCGCACGGCCAGATCGGTGAGATCGTAGCGCGCCAACGGATGATCGACGATGGGTTTGCCAAACGCCGATCGAGCCTGGGTGCGATACAGTGCTTCGAGATGCGCCTTGCGCGCCAGCCCCATGGCCCCCGCCGCATTCGCCAGCCGCGACACGGTGAGATTCTCCAGCGTGTAGTAAATGCCCAGCCCCGCTTCACCGATCAGAAATGCCTGCGCGCCATTGAACTCAACCTCGCCACTCGGTACGGCGCGCGTGGCACTCTTCTCTTTGAAACGCCGCACGCGATAGTTCAACCGCCCCTGATCGTTCAGACGCGGCACCAGAAACAACGCAATGCCCTTCGGGCCGGGCGGCGCACCTTCGGGCCGCGCTGTGACGATCGCCACATCGGCCAGACCGGCGTTGCTCGCAAAGTATTTATCCTCGCCAGACAGTTTCCAGCCATCTCCTTCAGGCTTCGCCAGCGTCTTGTTCGCCCCGAGGTCGCTGCCGCCGTGCGTCTCCGTCATCCACGTCGCGCCCCACGCTTCGCCGGACAACAGCGGCTCCAGCCACTTCTTCTGATCGGGCAGATACTTATAGATCGCATACGCCGTTTGATTGGTGACAATCAGCGAACAGTACAAACCCGGATCAGCCAGCAAATAGCCATAGGCAAAATGCTGATGCCACGATCCGCCTTCATACGGCGGGCGATTGATGAATGCAATGCGCTTCAGCAGATCGGTGTGCGCGGGGCTGAGCTGCGCCCGATCGATCCGGTTGCCATCAACATCGTGCATCACCAGGATCGGTGTCGCGGCGCGATCGATGTGCTCAGCCACTTCATAGGCGCGGCCGCCGGCGACCTCACCGAAATCGGTCAACGCCGCTTCGTGCTTCGGCAAGTCCGGCCAATACTTGCGCAGGATCGCTTTGAGGTCAGGTTCCAGCAGCCAGTGATTCTTGCCGCAAATGTAGGATTGATACTGCATATCGGCATCCTTTCACGTCGCATCAGCGAAGAGCAGATACCAATACAGTGCGATTTCGTCCGTATCAGGATGCAGCCCTTTGTACAGATAGCGATCGAAGCCGCCCAGCTGGAAGCCGCAGCTTTCATACAAGCGGCACGCGGCGACATTGTTGTTTTGAGTCTCCAGCATGACCCCGGCCAGTTGCCGCACTCTGGCCCAGGCCACGGCGTGCTGCAGCAATGCCCGACCCACACCTTGCTGTCGAAAATCCGCAGCGACGGCAACATCGTCGATGTAAGCGAACCCGTTCCAATACTTCCGCGTGATCACCTGCCCGGCCAATTGCCCGTCGGCATAAGCGCAGAAGATCGCCTTATCGGGATCGTGGAGATACACCGGGTAATCCAGCTCTTCGGGAGGGTAGTGTTTTTGATACGGCGGCACACTGACGATCGTGTAACGGATGACGTCGTTCTCGACGTGCACGACCAGCCGGGAATCGACAGTGAACGTTTCGTCACAGCGATTCACATCGCCGAAGTTCCGCTCGTCGACCTGTTGAATGGTGAGGTTCATGGCATCGTCGAACTCGCGTGTTACTCGATGCGATGCACCAATTCCACCAGCGCGCGGTGCGATCGGTGTTCCGGCGTTTCCGCCGCATATCCGATCGGCAGAAAGGCCACCGGGCGCAGATCGTGTCCCACGCCGATGGCGCCGCGCACCGCCTCTTCGTTGAACGCGCCCACCCACACACTCGCCAGGCCCAACGCCGTAGCGGCCAGCTGCGCATACGCGCAGGCGATGGTCGCATCCTGCACGCAGTACAACGTCGTGCCGCGCTGAGCGTATCTCTGCGCAGAGCGCGATGGATTCGCGCAGAAGACCAGCGCCAGCGGCGCCTGGGTGATGAAGTCCTGGCCGTTGGTGGATCGCGCCAGGGCTTGCAGGACATCACGGTTGGTCACGAGATACACTTCGTAACCCTGCAAGTTGCCCGCCGAGGGCGCGCGATTGATCGTGTCGAAGATCTGCTGAAGTTTCTCCGGCTCGATCGGTTTGTCTTGATACGCGCGAATTGACTGCCGGGTTTTGACGACATCGAAGAAGTCCATGGGCTCAACGCTCCTTGAATTGGACTCGAGGCTTTAGCCGGATAGACGATGGCTGATAGAACCCGGCTGAAGCCTCGAATCCAGAATTTTCCAAAATCCCTCTGCTCATTTCGCGCGCGACTCGATCAACTTGATGATCTCGTCGGCGCTGGTTTCGATCGGCTTGTCGGTCACGTCGATCACGGCGAAGCGCCCGCGGCGAAAGACACGCAGCGCTGCCTGCACTTCCGCGCCGATCCGCCGGGGATCGATATAGTCCAGCGGCACAGGCACACCCAGCTGGCGATAGCGCTGCTCGCGGAAGACAATCAATTGGTCGGGGCGGATGGTCAAGCCGATGACGCGGTCGCGCTTCAGCTTGAACATCTCCGGCGGCGGCGGCACTTCCGGCACCAATGGGATGTTGGCCACTTTCCAGCCCAGCACCGCCAGATACATGCTGAGCGGCGTCTTGCCCGCGCGTGATACGCCCGTCAAGATGATGTCGGCTTGCGGCCAACCTGCCGGATGCTGACCGTCGTCATGCGCCATCGTAAACTCGATGGCCGACACGCGTTCGTAGTAGGCGCGGTGAAACTGGCGATACAGGCCGGGCTGGCCCAGCGCTTTGCGCTTGAGCACGCCTTCCAGGCGCGACAGCAATGGCCCCATCAGATCGATCGCCGCGACATCCTCCGCCCGTGCCAGATCGATCAACATGGCGCGTAAGCGATCGTCCACCAGCGTATGTGCGACGATGCCGCCCGTCTGTTTGGCCTGCGCAACCACGCGCTTGATCTGCGTGACCTGCCGCACGTTGCCCAGCGTGATCACCGGCATGTGATGATCGGGAAACTGCGCCAGCACCGTCTGCACCAACTGCTCGCCGCTGGCGCCCACACCACCCGACACGACGTAGACGGGCGGAGGCGTTTTTGCTGCGCGTTTCCGTGAAGTGGTCATCGTGGCCTCGCTAGGCTTGCCACACGCCCGCGATGATGTGCTGGCACCACGGGCAGCGGCCTTGCTGCAAGTGATTGGAGGTGACCTCGAAGCCGCGTCGCGCGATCAAGACCATTGAGCATTGCGGACAGTTGGTGTCCTCGTAGCGATGGCCGGGCACATTGCCGACGTACACAAACTCCAGACCGGCTTCACGCCCGATGTGCCACGCACGCTCCAGCGTGCGCAACGGCGTCGGTGGAACAGTGAACCGATAGGCGGGATAGTAGCCGCTGACATGCCACGGCACTTCGGGACCCAACTCGGCGACGATGCGCGCGGCGATGCCGTGCAGCACGTTTGGCGCATCGTTCACGGTGGGCACGATCAGCGTCGTGAGCTCGAGGTGGACGCCGCGCGATCGGGCCAGCCGACATGCCGCCCAAACGTGCTCGACGTCGATACCTTTGCCGTACCTCCGTACACCAGCGGCGTCACCCTTGATATCGACGTTCAGCGCATCGAGCCCGGCATCGATCAGCATGTTCAACGCTTCCGGCGTCATGTAACCGTTAGTGACGAACGTGTTGTACAACCCGCGCGCTTTTGCCAGACGAAAGACCTCCAGCGACCATTCCAGCGACAACGTCGGCTCGTTGAACGAGATCGACGTCCCGTCGCAACCCGATCGCTCGGTGAGCTCGATCATCCGCTGGGGTGAGATAAATTCGCCGCCAGCTGGCGCGCCGTCGGAGGCGGCCTTGCTGATATCCCAGTTCTGGCACCACGGGCAGCCAAAGTTGCACGACCAACTGCCCACGGTGTAACACCATGAACCGGGATAGAAGTGAAAGAGCGGCTTCTTCTCGATCGGGTTGGCAGCTTGCGAGGAAACAGCGCCGTAGGTCCAAGTCACCAGCGTGCCCGCGCAATTCGCGCGCGTGCGGCACCAGCCCTGTCCGCCGATCGGAATCACGCAGCGCCGCGCGCAGACATTGCACCGCACCTTGTTACCCACGCGTTCCTGCAAGAGGGATTCGTGCACAAAGGCATCTGACATGCTGCACCTCCGGCAGATCCTGCAGTGAACGTGCTGACCCTCAGCACATCACATGAAAGAACCCGATCACGGCACCCTCGGCTCCATTCCAGGCGCGGATGGCTTTCGCGGTTGGCAGTCGCTGTACCTGGCACTGCCTCTGCTTAAAGAAGTCCGCGGCCTCGTCGGACAACTCAACGTGCTCCGCTTGCCCCGTGCCGACGATCAACCAGCGCGCGCCTGGCTCGTAGATGTGGTGTGCCTCGGCCAGCGCAATCAGGTGTGAAGTCCCGTTCACCAACGGCGAGAGTTCTTTCTTCCGTTTTTCCACCAGGCCGTTCAGCCGGATGATCACGTCGTGATCGAAATCATTGCCCGCGATGGTGATCAGCCCGATGCCAACTCGATCGATTCTGGGTTTCATCGTCCACCTCGCCAGGTTCCGCCAAATTTAGTATATGCCCGTTTTGGCGAAAAGCAATATGCTACAATGCTCGCAGGGGGCGTCAGCCGCATGAACACGTCACCGTCGCCTCGCTACATGGCGCGCCGTCTGGCGCTGATCCTCGCCATTGCCTGCTCCTCGGCCGCGGCCTTGATTTTCGAGATCGCGCTCACGCGCATCTTTGCCGTCACGCAGTTCTATCACTTCGCCTTCATGGCGGTCAGTCTGGCGCTGCTGGGGTACGGGGCCAGCGGCTCGATCCTGACGGTCTTTCCCGCGCTGGCTCAGCCGCGCCGGTGGGCGATCTTCGCTTTCGCGCAAGCGCTCGCCACGCTCGGCGCTTATTTGCTTTCCAACGCTCTGCCCTTCGATTCGTACAGCATCGCGTGGGATGAGCGGCAGGTGGCATATCTGGCCTTGTCGTACTTCGCGCTGATCGCGCCATTCTTCTGCGCCGGGCTGGTGACGGGGGCGGTGTTGGCGCGCGACTCAGCAGAGCGGGCTCCCACGCCCGCTCAGGACGGCATGTCCCACGGGGAGGCTGCGCTCGGAGCCGCCCCTGCTTTAGTCAAGCGTAGGAATGCCTCTCCACGGATTCCCTCCCATCACGCCTACGCCGCTAACTTGATCGGATCGGGCGCGGGGTGTCTGTTGGCGCTGGCGGGACTGAGCTGGTGGGGCGGCGTCGAGGTGATTGTCTTTGCGGCGCTCGTGGCCATGCTGTCTACCCTGGGATTTCAACTCGCGTCCGATCGGAGATCGATCGGCTTTACGGCGATCACCCTCGGCGCGATCGCGATGTTCACCTTCTGGGTCGTTCAACCGCCCGAGTGGTTTGAGCTGCGCCTCTCGCCCTACAAGGACCTCAGCGCGGCGCTGCGTTATCCGGGCGCGCAGATCGTTTCGACCCGGTGGAATGCCTCCTCGCGTGTCGATCATGTGCAGAGCGAGGGCATCCGTTCGTTACCTGGACTGAGCTTCACTTATCGCGGCAGTCTCACCAAACAAGACGGCCTCACCTTCGACGGCGACGATCTCACCCCCATCCCGTTGATCGATCAAGCGCAGGCCACTTTCGCGCCGTATCTGCTGATGTCGCTGCCATTCACGCTGCGCCCCGACGGCGCTACGTTGATCCTCGAACCGCGCGGCGGACTGGACGTGTTGCTTGCGCGCCTCAACGGCGCGCGAGCGATCACCGCCGTCGAACCGAACGAACTCGCGCTGGAGGCAGCGTCTGCCGTGTACGATGATCCCCGCACGCGCATCATCATCGACGAACCGCGCGCCTACGTCGAACGCACGACCGATCACTTCGACGTGATCGATCTGGCGTTGACCGCGCCTTACCGACCCGTCACCTCAGGCGCGTACAGCCTGGCCGAAGATTATCGCTTCACCGTCGAAGCGTTCGAGCAATATTTGGCGCGCTTAAAACTCGGCGGCATCTTCGCCGCACTACGCTGGCTGCAATCACCGCCGAGTGAAGAGACGCGCCTCATTGCATTGGCCGCCGAGGCCGTGCGGCGAAGCGGCGCCGATCCCGCGCGATCAATCGTCGCACTGCGCGGCTACTCCACTGCGCTGCTGCTCGTCAAGCGCGGCGCGTTCACACCCGCCGAATTGCAGGCGATCCGCTCGTTTGCCGACGCCCGCCAGTTCGATCTCATCACCGCGCCCGATCTGCAACCCGGCGAGAGCAATCGCTACAATGTGCTGCCTGTCGATCACTACGCGCGGCTGGCTCAGCAACTACTGACCGACCCGGCGAACGTCTATGATTCGTACGCATTTGACGTCACGCCGCCCACCGACGATCATCCCTTTTTTACGCACTTCTTCAAATGGTCGCAGGCATCCGACGTGTTCGCCACACTGGGGTTGACGTGGCAGCCTTTCGGCGGTGCAGGCTACTTCGTGTTGATCGTGCTGTTGATCTTCTCAGCAGTGGCGGCGGTGGTGTTGATTGTGGTGCCGTTGCTGCCTCACCCCCGGCCCGTGCGAAGCCTCCCTGTGGGACTCTCCCGAAAACGAAAAGCGAGTTTTCGGGAGAGGGGAGATACCGCTCCCCCTCTCCCGTTTTCTGCTGTACAAACCGGGAGAGGGGGCTGGGGGGTGAGGTCATGGACCCTCGCCTACTTCGGCCTGCTGGGCATCGGCTTCCTGCTCGTAGAGATTCCGCTGATTCAGACCTTCATCCTGCTGGTGGGCCGCCCGACGATCGCGTTTGCGGTGGTGCTGTTCGCGCTGCTGATCGCCTCGGGATTGGGGAGTCTCGCTTCGCGGCGCGTGCCGTGGTTGAGCAGCGCGATCGTGCTGACGATCCTCATCGTGCTGTATCCGACGCTGATGCGCGCACTGACTACCGCCATTCTGCTCGCCCCGATCGAGGTGCGCGTGATCGTTGGGGCGCTGGCCTTGTTTCCGCTGGGCTTTTTGATGGGGACGATGTTTCCGAAAGGGATCGCTTACCTCGAAGATCGCGCGCCCGCCTTGATTCCGTGGGCGTGGGGCATCAACGGCGCGACGTCGGTGATCAGCGCCATCGGATCGGCGCTGCTGGCATTGACCTTTGGCTTCGCCTTTGTCGTGGCGTGCGGCGCAATGTGCTACGGCGTCTGCGCGCTGCTCGTCGCTCAGCAAGGACGGCTCCGAGCGCAGCCTCCCCGTGGGACACGCCGTCACCTAGCGGGCATGGGAGCCCGCTCTGCATCCAACTGACTATGGACTCGGCGCGCTTCTGGTGAACGGCACAAAACGCACATCGCCCAAATTCAGCGCCTTCAAGTGATCGCCCTCTTCGAGGGTGAACTGCCACAGGGTCTGGATCGCGCCCACCGGGCCGATCGGGATGACGAGACGTCCGCCCACCTTCAGTTGTTGAAGCAGAGGCAGCGGCACATGATCGGGCGCGGCCGTGACGATGATGGCATCGAACGGGGCAGCATCCGGCCAACCGAAGTAGCCATCACCGGCGCGCACCTGCGCATCGTAGCC
>Ga0209254_10005145_pt1 | contig 12023 bp, 12 predicted proteins | sample FrelakmetDIP11DI_FD_187148 | JGI IMG/M metagenome (GOLD analysis project Ga0209254, IMG submission 187148) | Freshwater lake sediment microbial communities from the University of Notre Dame, USA, for methane emissions studies - DIP11 DI (SPAdes)... | ecosystem: Environmental > Aquatic >...
CCAGCACGCGGTCACGGTGGCGCTTGGCGCCGGCTTCGCGCCCGCCGAACTGCTGGCCGAGGTGCGCGACACCGCCAGCTTCGCCGACCTCACGGAGGACGAGTGGAACTGGGTGCTCGACTTCGCCGGCCGCGGCGGCGAGTCGCTGCAGGCTTATCCGGAGTACCGCCGCATCGCCCTGGCCGAAGACGGCCGCTACCGCGTGACCGACGCGCAGGTGGCGCGGCGGCACCGCATGTCGGTCGGCACCATCGTCGCCGAGGCCTCGATGCTGGTGCGCTACGGCAACGGCGCGAAGCTCGGCCACGTCGAGGAAAGCTTCATCGCCCGGCTGCGCAAGGGCGACGTCTTCACCTTCGCCGGCAAGCGGCTGGAACTGGTGCGCGTGCACGGGATGACCGCCTTCGTCGCCCCGGCGAAGAAGCACAGCGGCACGGTGCCGCGCTGGGCCGGCACCAGGATGCCCCTGTCGGGGGAACTCGCCGACGCGGTGCTGGCCGAGCTCGACAGCGCCGCCGCCGGAGCTTTCGACACGCCGGAACTGAAGCTGTCGCGCCCGTTGCTCGAACTGCAGGCGCGCTGGTCGGCGCTGCCCGGCCGTGATCGGCTGCTGGTCGAGTCTCTGCGGTTGCGCGAGGGTCGCAGCCTCTTCGTCTACCCGTTCGCCGGACGGCATGCGAACCTCGGGCTCGCCTCGCTGCTGGCGTATCGCGTCGGCCGGCTGCAGCCGGCCACATTCTCGATCGCCGTCAACGATTACGGCTTCGAACTGCTGGCGGCTGAGGACATCGACTGGCGCCGGCTCTGGGCCGCGGCCGCCGACCCCGGGCACGGCCTGCTGCGCGAGGCGGGGCTGCTCACCGACGTGCTGGCGAGTCTGAACGCCGGCGAGCTGGCGCAGCGGCGCTTCCGCGAGATCGCCCGCGTCGCCGGCCTGGTGTTCCAGGGCTACCCGGGCCAGCCGAAGTCGGTGAAGCAGCTGCAGGCCTCCAGCCAGCTGTTCTACGAGGTCTTCCGCAAGTACGACGCCGGCAACCTGCTGCTCGGCCAGGCCGAGCGCGAGGTGTTCGAGCAGGAACTGGATCTCGCCCGCCTGCGCGCGGCGCTGGCCCGGATGCGCGGCCTGCGGCTCGACTACCGCCACCTGCAGCAGCCGACCCCGTTCGCCTTTGCCCTGCTGGTCGAGCGGCTGCGCGAGCAGCTCAGCACCGAGGCGCTCGCCGAGCGGGTCGCGCGCATGGTGGCCGAACTGGAACGGCGCGCGGCGACCTGTGCCACGACGGGCTGAAGCCCGCGCAATGGGCCGCCACAACCGGCACAAGATATCGGCCGCGCACCGAGGGTGAATCCAACATCTTGTAGTGCCGAAGACGGGCGGGCCGGCACCGGCAGTCGCTGCGGCGGCAGTTCTCCCTCTGAAAATCGTTGCGTCGACGCTGAGAAGTTGCGTTTTCCCCTCTGAAAATGCTTGCGCTCAGAGGGAAATCGCTTTAGCTTCCGCGTCAAGCAACGAGAGCGCTCTTCAGGAAGCACCAGTCGAGAACGCTGTCGTTGTGGACCGCTAACCCCTACAGGAGATCTTGATGGCAACCAAGAAAGCGAAGAAAGCGGCGAAGAAGGCTCCGGCCAAGAAAACCGCCAAGAAAACCGCCAAGAAAACGACGGCGAAGAAGGCCCCGGCCAAGAAGACCGCCAAGAAAGCCGCGCCGAAGAAGGCTGCAAAGAAGGTTGCGAAGAAGGCTGCGCGCAAGCCGAACGCGGCGTTCATGGCACCGAAGACCCCGTCGGGCCCGCTGGCCGCGATCATCGGCTCCACCGCACGGCCGCGCACTCAGGTGACAAGCGACATCTGGGCCTACATCAAGAAGAACAAGCTGCAGGACGCGGTCAACAAGCGCATGATCAACGCCGACGAGAAGCTTCGTGAACTGTTCGGCAAGGCCAAGGCCGACATGTTCGAATTGACCAAGCTCGTCAGCAAGCACCTGAAGTAGCGGTCGCTGCGCGACGCTGAAGCAGAAAGGCCCGCATCGCGGGCCTTTCTGCTTCTGGTGAGGATGACGCGGCCGGCGACCGCGGTGACGGCGCTACGCGCCTGTAAAGCGCGTCCGGCAGGCGGCGCGTGGGCAGCAGTCGGCACGGCGAGCGAAGCGAGCGTCAGCCGCCGCCGCCGGCGGCGTCACCACGGCGCGCTGCGCACCATCACGCCGGCCGCAGCGCGTCGGCAATGAGCGGCACCACCGACAACGCGTTGCTCTGATGCGGCACGGTGTCGGTGCTCCAGAACTCGGCGATGCCGGCCGCCCGCAGGGTGGCGCCGGCCTCGGGCGCGAGCACCGCGTGCGTGACCACCGCGTCGACGCGCGCGGCGCCGGCGCCGAGCAGGGCGCGGGCGGCGGCGGCGAGCGTGTGACCGCTGCTGGCTACGTCGTCGACGAGCACCACCTCGCGTCCCTTGATCTCCTCGGCCGGCAGTTCGACGTCGACCTCGGTGTCGCCGTGGCGCGTCTTGCGGCACACGCACCACGGCAGCCCGTTGTAGGTGGCCGCCACGTGCACCCACTGCGCGCTCTCCGCATCCGGGCCAACCAGCAGCGGGCTGCCGGCGCGCATGGCGACGAAATGCCCGATCAGCGGCGCCGCCGACAGGGCCACCGCGCGCGCCAGCGGCACCGCCTCGGTGAGCGTCGCGACGCGGTGCAGGTGGGGATCGACGGTGACCACCGCATCGAACAGGTCGGCCAGCAGGCGGCCGATCACCTTCTGGCTCACCACCTCGCCGGCCTCGAAAGCGCTGTCCTGGCGCATGTAGGCCAGGTAAGGCGCGATCAGCGTCACCTCGCGTGCGCCGAGTTCGCGCGCCGCCCGCGCGGCGAGGATGAGCTCGACCAGCTTTTCGTTCGGCGCGTGCAGCGAGCGCAGGATGCGCACTTCGGCGCCGAGCTTGGGCGGCAGCGTCAGCTTCAGTTCGCCGTCCGGGAAGCGATGGCGGGCGATCCGCTGCACCGGCAGTCCGGACGCCAGTCCGAGCGCGCGGGCGAAATCGACTTCGTCGTCGAAGCAAAGGATCATCAGAACTCCGGCGCGAATTCGGTGGCCGACTCCGCCTCCCGCCGCTCGCCGATCCTGAAACCGCAGGCTCGGGTGGCGACCTCGCGTGCGAAGTGCAGTTCGGCCAGATTGTCGGCGTGGATCCGGTACAAAGGCTCGCCGGAGGCTACCGGATCGCCGACCTTGTGCAACAGGTCGACGCCGGCGCCGGCAGCCTTCGGCGCCCCGGCGAGCCGCGCGATGCGCGACAGCCGCTCGCAGTCGATCGCCATGACCACGCCCCCGGCCGGCGCCGGCACCTCGTGGGTGAGCCGCGCCAGCGGCGGGCTGCGCCAGTCGAAGTCCCGTGCGCCCTGCGCTTCGATGATCGCCGCCATCGTCAGCCGGGCGCGGCCCGAGTCAAGGATGTCGCGGGCCAGCGCGAAGCCGTCGCCGCCACGCAGGTCGGGGTCGAATTCCAGCACCCGGCCGGCCAGGCGCAGCGCCTTGTTGCGCAGGTCGGCCGGCGCGGCCGGGTCGCCGTGCAGCACCTGCATCACGTCGCGGGCTTCCAGCCGCGGGCCGATGCCACGCCCGACCGGCTGGCGGCCGTCGGTGATCACCACGTCGAGCGTCACGCCGACGTGGCGGGCCACGTACTCGAACAGCTTCTTCAGCCGCTGCGCCTGCACCATCGAGCGCACCTTCGCGCTCGGGCCGAGCGGGATGTCGAGCACCAGGTGGGTGGAGCCGGCGGCGATCTTCTTGCTCAGGATCGACGCCACCATCTGCCCGGGCGAATCGATCGACAGCGGCCGCTCGACCGAGATCAGCACGTCGTCGGCCGGCGAGAGCGCCGCGCGGCCGCCCCAGGCCAGGCAGCCGTGGTGCTCACGCACGATCTCGCGCAGCCGCTCGAACGGCAGTTCGACCTCGGCGAGGCAGTCCATCGTATCGGCGGTGCCGGCCGGCGAGGTGATCGCGCGGCTGGAGGTCTTCGGGATCAGCATGCCGTGCGCGGCGACGATCGGCACGACCAGCATCGAGGTGCGGTTGCCGGGGATGCCGCCGATGCAGTGCTTGTCGACCACCGGCTCCTGCTGCGGCCAGGTAAGCCGCTGGCCGACGCCGACCATCGCCTGCGTCAGGTACAGCACCTCGTCGCGGTCGAGCGCGAACTGGTCGGTGGCGACGACGAACGCGGCCAGTTCGATCTTCGAGTAGCGGTGCGCGGCGATGTCGCGCACGATCGCCGCGAACTCGTCGGGGCCGAGCCGTTCGCCGCCGATCTTGCGCTTGAGCGCCCACATCGACGGCGGCGGCTCGGCGTGGCGCACGGCCACCGGCGCGCCGTCGGCCACCGCGAGTTGCGCCCACGATTCCTCCGACAGGCCCAGTTCGCAATCGCCGAGCAGGCGCGCATCGTCGACCACATTCAGCACGGCGAGGATCGTGCGGCCGTCGGCCGCCACCTCGACCTTGGCCAGCGCCTGGAAGCCCTCGGCGCGCACCACGGGGCAGTCGCGGCGCAGGTAGACGACGTTCTCGCGGTAGGTGTCGATGCCGATCCGGCGCGCCAGCAGCTTCGGCGGCGACGGCTGACCGGCGGCCGGGCCGGCAGCGGTCGGAGCGGTCGGGTTCGGCATGGCCAGTCGTCGATCGGCGGTTGCGGGCACGGCTCGCCGCAATTTACAGGGGCCCGGTCCGCCGGCTCGGCGACGGCGCAGCGCGACGGACGCTGCGGTCAGGCCTCATAGTCGGTTTCCGCCGCGGCGATCGTCGGCCCCCACTTCAGCTCGCGCGCCAGGCGGCTGCTCAGCGTGTGCGCGGCGAGCGGCTCGCCGTGATTGATGAACACCGCGCGCGGCCGGCGCGGCACTTCGCGAAGCCACTGCATCAGCGAGTCCTGGCCGGCGTGCGCCGACAGCCCGCCGAGCGTGTGCACGCTGGCGTTGACGGCGACCTGCTCGCCGAACAGCGGCACGCTGCGGGCGCCGTCGACGATCCGCCGGCCGAGCGTGCCGGCGGCCTGGAAGCCCGTGATCAGGACGGCGCACTCGCGCCGCGGCAGGTTGTGCCGCAGGTGGTGGCGGATCCGGCCGGCCTCGCACATGCCGCTGGCGGCGATGATCACGGCGCCACCGCGGATCGAGTTCAGGAACATCGAGTCCTCGACGCTTTCGGTGTAGCGCAGTGCAAAGGGCAGCTTGCGGGCGAGCGCCTCGCGGTGGAATTCGGCCGCCTCTTCATCGATCGCATCGAGATGGGCGAAGGTCACCTCGGCCGCCTGCTGCGCCAGCGGCGAGTCGACGAACACCAGCGGCACGCGGACCCGCCCGGCCTTGGCCAGCCGGTAGAGCAGCACGATGAACTCCTGCGCCCGGCCGAGGGCGAAGGCCGGGACGATGACGTTGCCGTGCCGTTCGTGCAGCACCTCGTGCAGCACCTCGATCAGTTCGGTCTCGGTGTCGGCGAGCGAGCGGTGGTTGCGGTCGCCGTAGGTCGATTCGACCACCAGCACGTCGGCGGCCGGCGGAGGGTCGCGGTCGCGCACCAGCAGCGCCGAGTTCTCGCCGAGGTCGCCCGAGGCGACCAGCGTGCGCCGGCGGCCGCCGTCGAGGAGCCTGATCTCCGCCGACGCCGCGCCGATGATGTGGCCGGCGTTGTGCAACCGCACCGCCGCCTGCGGGTGAGGCAGGAACTCGACCCCGTAGGGCACCGCATTCAGCCGCGTGGCCAGCCGGCGCACGTCCTGCAGCGTGTACAGCGGCGTCTCGATGACCGGCGCGCGCCGGCGCGCCGGCCGCGACGCGGCGCGCGACTGCACGAAGGCGCTGTCGGCCAGCATCACCGGCACCAGGTCGGCCGTCGGCTTGGTGCAGTAGATGGCCGGCAGGCCGGCGCCGTGGCGGGGCCAGGCAAAGCGCGGCAGCAGCCCGCTGTGGTCGATATGGGCGTGCGTCAGCAGCACGAAATCGATCGGGCCGATCTCGCGCGCGTAGGCGAGCCGGTTCTTCGAGGCGGCGTCGCGGCCGCCCTGGAACATGCCGCAGTCGACCAGGAAACGCACGCCGTCGGCCTCGACCAGCAGGCACGAACCGGTCACTTCGCCGGCGGCGCCGAGGAACTTCAGCTTCATCGTTCAGTCGGAATCCAGTGAAGGTCAGACCAGGGGGGCGCCGCCGCGGCGGCGTCCACGGGCGACCTATCATGTGCCCAGTGTGTGCCGTCGTTTCTGCGCGAGGTCAGTGATGTCCGAAACGCTTGCCCGCCGGATCGCCCCGTGGTCGGTCCTGCTCCTGCCGCTGCTCGCCGCCTGCGCGGCGACGACGATCGACGCCACGTGGACGCGGCCCGAGTTCGCCGCCCAGCGGATCGACGGTCCGGTGCTGGTCGTCGGCGTGGCGCGCGACGAGACCGTACGGCGGATCTACGAAGACGACATGGCCGCCAAGCTGGCGGCGCGGGGGATCAAGGCGGCGCGCAGCTACGAGGTGGTTGCCGGCGTGCTCGACATCGACGCCCATGACCGGCTGCTGCAGGCGGCGCGCAGCACGGGCGCCCGCTACCTGCTTTCGACCGCGGTGATCGGACAGGATCTCGAGCAGACCGTCTTCTACGAGCCGTGGCCGTATCCCGGATTCATCGGCTACCACGGCTGGTACGGCGCCTACTGGGGCATGTCGTGGCCGGCGCGAACGGAGGTGCGGACCTACCCCGTCTACATCGCGCAGACGGCGCTGAGCCGTGCTGATTCCGATCGCATCGAGTGGACCGCCCGCACCCGCACCACCGCGCCGAGCAATGTCGAAAAGGAAACGCGGGCGTTCGTCGACGTGATCCTCGGCGCCCTGGCCAAGGACGGGCTGGTCGCCGCACCGAAGTGAGCGGGGCGTGGCCGCCCGCATGACGTCGATCGTCCTCGCCACGCTGAACGCCCGCTACGCGCACGCCTCGCTCGGCCTGCGCTGCCTGCGCGCCAACCTCGGCGAACTGCGCGACGACAGCGAGATCGTCGAGTTCATCGTCGGCAGCCGCGCCGACGAAGTGGTCGAGCAGCTTCTCGCGCGCCGGCCGCGCCTGGTCGGCTTCGGCGTGTACATCTGGAACGTCGAGGAAACGACGAAGATCGTCGCCCTGCTCAAGACCGTCGCGCCGGAGGTGACGGTCGTGCTCGGCGGGCCCGAGGTCAGCCACGAGGTCGAGGCCCAGCCGGTCTGCCGGCTGGCCGATTTCGTGGTCACCGGCTGGGGCGATGTCACCTTTGCCGAACTGGCGCGGCAGATCCTGCACGGGCCGCGGCCGTTGATGAAGGTGCACGCGGGCGCGCAGCCGCCGCTGGCTTCGATCGCCCTGCCGTACGACGAATACACCGTCGATGACGTGCGCAGCCGCCACGTGTACGTCGAGGCCTCGCGCGGCTGCCCGTTCAAGTGCGAGTTCTGCCTGAGCGCGCTGGACCGGACGGCCTGGCCGTTTCCGCTCGCGCCGTTCCTCGTGCAGCTGGCCAGGCTGGTAGAGCGTGGCGCGCGTCACTTCAAGTTCGTCGACCGCACCTTCAACCTGAAGCCCGACACCTCGCTGGCGATCCTCGAGTTCTTCCTCGCCCGCATCGAGGCCAGCCCGGCCGACCCGCCGTTCGCGCACTTCGAGCTGATCCCCGACCACCTGCCGGAAAGGCTAAAGGGCGCGATCGCGCGCTTCCCGCCCGGTGCGCTGCAGTTCGAGATCGGCATCCAGACCTTCAACGAGGACGTGCAGCAGCTGATCTCGCGCCGGCAGGACAACGCCGCCGCCGAGTCCAATCTGCGCTGGCTGCGCGGGCATTCGCACGCGCACCTGCACGTGGACCTCATCGCCGGCCTGCCGGGCGAGGACGTGGCGAGCTTCGCGCGCGGCTTCGACCGGCTCGTCGCGCTGCGCCCGCACGAGATCCAGCTCGGCATCCTGAAGCGGCTGCGCGGCGCGCCGATCGCCCGCCACACGGAGGCGTTCGGCCTGCGCTTCAATCCGCAGCCGCCGTACAACATCCTGGCCACCGACCGCATCGACTTCGCCACGATGCAGCGCCTGGCGCGCTTCGCCCGCTACTGGGACCTGGTCGCCAACTCGGGCCGCTTCCCGCGCGCGTTGCCGCTGCTGCTGGGCGACTCGCCGTTCGCGAACTTCCTCGCCTTCGCCGACGCGCTGTACGCGGCCACCGGCCGCACGCACGCGATCGCCAACGAACGGCTGTACGAGCACCTGCACGCGCATCTGCTCGGCCGCGGCGTCGACCCGGCGGCGGCGACCGGGGCGCTGGCCGGCGACTACCTCGCCAGCGGCGCGCGCGGCAGGCTCGGCTTCGTCGACGTCGAGCCGCTGCTGCGCGAGCGGCGCGGCGAAGCGGCGCCGGCGGCACCGCAGCGTCAGCAACGCCACCTGCGCGCCTGAACGGCCGCGGCGGCGTTCGTCGCCCGGGCATTGGCGGCGGCGCGCCGCGGCGATAGCCTTGCGCATGATCTGGCGCAGCCTCGACACCACCGCGATCGACATCGACACCGGCATCGAGCCGGCGATCGCCTGCGCGGTGGCCGACGCCCTGGCCACGCATGCGGTGCCGTTGCTGGCGCGGCGCGACGGCCGCGTCGAGCCGCTGGCGAGCGGCGTCTTCTACTGCGCCGGCGACCGGCTCTGGCTGGCGACCTGCCGGCACGTCTTCGACGACGGCGCCGCGCTCGGCGATCTCGGCATCGCGCTGCCGTCGCTCGGCCGCGTGCGCTGGCTGCGCGAGGCGCGCGCGCGGCTGCTGGTCCACCCCGAGCACGACCTGGCGGCGATCCTGATCGGCGCCGGCGAACTCGAACGCACGCTGCGCCGCGCCTGGCCGGCACTGCCGCTGGCGGACTTCGACGCTGCGCCGGCGCAGGCGCTGGTGCTGGCCGCCTATCCGTACGCGCAGATGCGGCGCGTCGAATCGGTGCTGCATGCGCGCCCCGTGGTGGTGTTCGCGCGCCGGCTGCAGTCGACCGACGACGTGCGCGCCAGCTATGCGCGCATCGCCCGGCGCGCCGACGGGCTGCCGGTGCACGCGCCGGCGCTCGACGGGGCTTCCGGTGCGACGCTGTGGGCGCTGCACACCGTGGCCGACAGCGATCGCTGCGTGCTGCAGCCCGCGGCGGTGCAGTTCGCGTTCAAGCACGATGCCTACATGCGCGGCGCGCCGTTCTCGGCGCTGCGGCAGATGCTGCTGACGGCGCATTGAGATAAGGCGCGCGCTGGCGATCGGGCTGCTGGCCGCCGTGCTCGGCGGCTGCGCGCATCGACCCGGGCCCGCCGCGGTGGAGTCCGTGCTGCACGCCGATCGCGAATTTTCCGCCCGCGCGGCGGCGGTCGGCGTTCGCGCCGCCTTCGTCGAATACGCTGCGCCCGACGCGCTGCTGTTCGGCGCCGGGGCCGGGCCGATCCGCGGCACCGAGGCCATCGGCGAGTCGTTCGCCGGCTTCGGCAGCGCCGTGCTCTCGTGGGCGCCCGAGGCGGCCGAGGTGGCCGCCAGCGGCGAACTCGCCTACACGTGGGGCGGGTACACGTACACGGCCGACGGCAAGGCGAGCACGGCGACAAAGCATGGCGCGGCCCTCGCCGTTTTCGCTCGGCGAACTTCTGACTCGGGACACTAGCGCCGCGTCGTCGGCCGCTGCCGCTACGTCATCGACCTTGGCGTGCCGGCACCGCGCTGACGGCGCGGGCGGCGTCAGCCCTGCGCCCAGCGCGAATACCTGGGCAGCGAGACCTGCAGGAAGGACATCTGGTCGGTGAGGATGCGCCGGTTGCTGAGGATGAACCCTTCGTTGCGGCACACCGCGTAGGGCACGTAAAGCAGCGGCATGCGCGCTTCCTCGGGCCGGCGGCTGCCCTTGCGCGTGTTGCACGAACGGCAGGCGGTGACCACGTTGGTCCATTCGTGGCGGCCGCCGCGCGACACCGGCTGGATGTGCTCGACGGTGAGTTCCGCCTCGGCAAACTGGTGTCCGCAGTAGCCACAGACGTGGCGGTCGCGCGCGAACAGCCGCTGCTTGGTCAGTCCCACATGGGCGTGGCCGGCAGGAATGCGGTGCCGGCCGCGGATCATGACGATCGAACTGGCGATGAACTCCGAGCGCAGGCCGGTGCGTTCCTGGGTGCCGCCCGCCCAGGAGAACAGGCTGTCGCCGAGATCGGTGATCACCTTGCCCGACGAGTAGTAGCGTGCGGCGCGCATCATGCCGGCCCAGCGCACCGGTTGGCCGTGCGTGTCGATGATCAGGATGCGGGGCCCCGATTCGCCTGCGTACATGCCGCAATAGTGCCACGTGGCGGTCTCCTTTGCATGGCCGCGGCACCCGACAGCTAGCGCACGCGCCGCCAGCCGTCTGCGTTGTACTCGCCGAAGGAGCCGTCGTCGCAGCGCACGAGCAGGCGCGGCGGGTTCTTGTCGCGCGCGATCAGCAGGTGGCCGGCCGCACCGCCGACGACGGACTGCACCGGGTCGCCTTCACGGAGTCCGGCATCGGCCAGTGCGCGTTGCAGGGACAGGACATCGCGGTCGTGGGCGATCCGGTCGAGTTTCTCCTGCAGGGTAAGAACGGGCGGGGTCGGCAGTTCGGATTTCATCGTCGCGGGCGGCCGTTGGCAACAGCGAGAGTCTGGCGCTGCCGACGGCCGCACGACATCGGGAGTTGCCCCGAAACGCGAGCGCGCCTAACCCGAGGGTTTGCCCCGGGGCCGCGGGCGCTCAGCGGCGATTGTCGCCGCCGCCGAGAAAACGCGGGTCCGGACCACTCTCGACCCGGCGCACGATGCCCTGCGGATCGAAGTAGATGGCCATCTCCTGGTTCCAGAGGCCGTTCTCGACGAACGGGAACATCCAGGCGACCAGCCCGACGCGCGAGTACGGCACCACGAGGCGCGGCGGACCGAACTCGCGGCGGATATCCGCCTCGGTATCGACGCCGATGCGAACGCGCCCGAAGTTCGCCGCCGTGCGCACCTGGCTCACCTGCATCACGCGGCCGGCGGCGTCGAGATCGACGGCCCATACGTACTGCTGCAGGCCGCCGAGCGGATAGACGAAACGCTCACCTCCGCCGGCGAGCGGATGCCGTTCTGGCGGCACCCCGTGCCGGGCGAGCACTGCGGCGCGGTCGGCGCCGACGAGCGAGGAATCCGGCGTCGCGCAGCCGGCAAGCAGCGCGACGGAAATGGCGAGTGGCGTGAGGAACCGGCGAAGGCTAGATTTCCGCATACGGACTTTTGGAGGGCGAGGCCATGAAATGGTTCAAGAGGATACTGATCGGCGTCATCGCGCTGCTACTGCTGTTCGCCGCCGTCAGCCTGGCCTTGCCTGCCCGCTTCCGGGTCGAGCGCAGCGTGGCGATCGCCGCGCCGGCGGACAAGGTGTATCCGCTGATTGCCGCGCCTGCCGAATGGAAGCGCTGGTCGGTGTGGAACCAGCGCGACCCGCAGATGCAGATCGAATACGGCGGCCCGCCGGCCGGGGTCGGCGCGCGCTGGTCGTGGCGCAGCGACAGCGAGGGCAACGGCGCGATGGAATTCACGGAGGCATTGCCGGGCCAGCGGCTGACCTATCGGCTGTCGTTTCCCGACTTCGGCATGCAGTCGACCGGCCAGCTGCGCATCGAGCCGCAGGGCAACGGCGTGCGGGTCAGCTGGAGCAACGAAGGCGACATGGGCGCCAGTCCGGTCAATCGCTGGTTCGGCCTGTTCATGGACCGGCTGGTCGGGCCCGATTTCGAGGCCGGCCTGACCAACCTGAAGCGACTGGCGGAGGCGCCCTGAGCCCGGGCAACGGCGACGCCGCCCGGCACGCGGGCCATCGTCGACGCGCCGCCGGCGGCGGGTGACCGCGATACCGCCGACGGCCATCGCGACGGTGCGCGGCCCTCGCCACCGGCCGCCGCCGGCGCGGCGCGCCGCGGCCAGCGGGCAGCGATGAACCCCGCTGCGGCCGCGCT